>Ga0163153_10008536_pt1 | contig 10609 bp, 6 predicted proteins | sample OliLakLV19MP6IB1_FD_148629 | JGI IMG/M metagenome (GOLD analysis project Ga0163153, IMG submission 148629) | Freshwater microbial mat bacterial communities from Lake Vanda, McMurdo Dry Valleys, Antarctica - Oligotrophic Lake LV.19.MP6.IB-1 | ecosystem: Environmental > Aquatic > Freshwater > Lake...
GCACGATCCAATCGCGGATGTTCGCGAAAATCAGCTTGCCGGTGAACCGTTGCAAAATGATGCGGCCGGCGGCACGGACTTTCGGGCCGTGGAGAATCGGGCCTTTTTCCTCGTTACCGGCCGGCGGATCTTCGGAGGTGATCTCCGCATCGCGCGCGCGGATCGAGCCGATCGATTGGTGGTCGTCGAAGCGTCCGCCCCAGGGATCGTGCCCCAACTCCTCGATCTTCCGCAATTTCTCGCGGCGAGCGGCTTCGTGAACCCCGGGCGAATTCGGTTCGGCAGTCGACATGACGGGCAATGGGATGACGGAGGGCGAGCGCTATTCACGTCTGCCGGACCTCGGCAGATGATAGTAAGTCTAAAGCGGGCCGTATTTTAGGGGCATCCGCCGGCCGGTCAATGCCGACCCGCGCGGCGGTGCCGGCAACGTCAAAGCGTTCCGGCGGCGCGACTTACGCATCCGCCCGGCGTGCCCGACAACGGCTGACCGCTCTGAATCAGCGGAGGTTCGCTCGAAACCAGGCGCGAACTCGTTCGACTTCCGGCGTGAGCCCCTTCGATGTGCGCTTCGTTTCCTGGCCTACCTTGGCGGGTTCGTCGGCCTGCTGTTCGGCCACGTCGGCGAGCAGTACCGCTTCGAACAGATACGAGGTCAGCTCGTTCGGATGGTCCATGCCGGCGGGAAGGGGCAAGGCCTTGGCATATTCGGGTATCGCGCTGAGCCGCGCGACGATCGGGCGGCCGTCCTTCTTGACGGTGCGGAACCCGTCGCCAACGGGCTCAACGCGAACCAGGACGAGTTGGAAGTCGGCTCCCATCCGCGGCACTTCAGGACCGTCGCGAAGCATCGTCTGCGGTGCGTAGAACTCCTCTTTGCCCTCGCGCTTCACCGGAAACACCCACTCCCAACGCATGGCGTCGGGGTTCGAGATCCGACGGGCGGCGATCCACGGTTCGGGTCGGATCGGTCCGAAGCGAAAGCCGTACACGTCGACGAACAGCTTTTTGAAACGCTCCGGATACTTCCGCTCGAGCACGTGCATCTGCTCGTGCACCAGCGTGGTGAGCCGGCCGAGGGGTTTGTTTTTCCCTGGCGTCGATTTCCATTCATTCACCAGCCGTTCGACAAATCCGGAGCCGAGAAAAATGAAGGGACCGCGGGTGTGAGGAAAACCGCCGACGAGCGGCGGAGAGAATTTGACGTACTGCCAAGGCTCCTGGGCCATGAGCGGGTAACGCGGCTCGAGCAAACCCCGCAGGTGCTCGGTCATCTCCACCAGGGCCCGCTCTTCTTCGGGTGTGAAGGCCACGACTGCGGCGACGAAGCGGCGGCGGACTTCGTCGCGACGCTCCGCGGGCGTCGTACCGGTCGCAACCGTGCCGGTCATCGCCGCGATCTCGCGCGGCTCTAGCACCGAGAAGAACGGCTCATGCGATTCGTCGGCCATCGCTTTGCGAGCTTCTTCGAGCGGAAGACAGCGAACCAGCGGTGCCTTTGTCGTATCGGCGCCGTACGCCGGGCCGACGAAGAGAAGGAAGAGCACGACGACCAAGAGCGAGAGATGACGCATCGAAGCGATCCTGCGTAATAGATTCAAGGTCTAGCTGCGCGAGACAGAATACGGAATGAACCGCAGATGAACGCAGATAAACGCAGATGGGAGGACGGAGCCGAGACACTTGATACGAGCACTCACATCCCTGGTTTTCATCCGCGTTCATCCGCGTTCATCCGCGGTTAAATATCCTTGATTTGGCACTTTGCCGCGCGGGCCGCCGTGTCGCGAACTTGCTCCACGACCAGCATATTCGCCAAGCCGTCTTCGGCCGGTGCTTCCAAACGCTTGGCGGCGACGCTGCGGCAGAAACACTCGATCATCTCGGCGTATTGATCGGCGGCGGCGAACTCGATCACCTCGCGCTCCGGCCCCCGGTGCACGACGAGTGTCGCCTTCTCGGCAGGCAATACGCCGCCGGGGAACTCGAGGCTCCCCTCCGTGCCCACCAGCTCAAACCGGTTGCGGTCGTGGCATTCGAAACTGCAATCTAGGAGCGAAAGCACGTCGCCGGGGAATGTCAGCTCCATGCCGAGCGTCAGGTCGACTCCCGGCTTAAGATACCGGGCCCGCGCGTAGATTTCGCTCGGCTCGGCGCCGGTGAAGTAGCGCGAGATGTTGATGCCGTAGCACCCCAGGTCGAACAGCGCCCCGCCCCCGCGGGCGGGATCGAGTCGCCAGTCGGTCGAGTCGATCCGGAACGAGAAATCCATTTTCACCAGCCGCAGGGTGCCGAGCTTCCCTTCGGTGAGCATCCGCCGGGCCGCCGCAACGCGCGGGTGGTGCCGCCACATGAAGGCTTCCATCAGCACGACGCCGGCCTGGCGGCAACCGTCGACGATCGCCCGGGCGTCGGCCGCGTCGAGCGCCAGCGGCTTTTCGCACAGCACGTGCTTGCCGGCCGCGGCCGCCCGTAGCGCCCAGGTTCGGTGCATTTCGTTCGGCAGCGGTATGTAGACGGCGTCGATCTCGCGATCGGCGATAAGCGCATCGTACGAGTCGTACGAGCGGGGAACGCCGAACTCCACCGCCCAAGCACGGGTGGTCGCCTGGTTCCGCCCGGCAATGCCATGCCAGATTGCCGACGGCGCCCTGGCGAGCGCGCCGGCGATCGCCCGACGGACGATGCGGGCACAGCCGAGAATTCCGAATCGCAGCATGTTCGTTCATCCTCGGTGTTGACGCCGCCGGCCGGTGAGCCGAGCATAATACCATGACTCGCTCGCCTCTCGCACTTCTCGACGGCCGCTTCATTCCGGCCGGCGAACTGTTGATTCCGGCCTACGACGCCGGCTTTATTCTCGGCGCCACGGTTAGCGAACAGCTCCGCACGTTCGGCGGCAAGCTCTATCGGCTCGACGAGCACCTCGCTCGACTCTGGCGCGGAGTGGAGATCACGTCGATCACCCTGGGCTGCACGCCGGAACAGCTCGCCGCGTGGGCCGACGAACTCGTGGCGGAGAATCACCGGCTCTTGGACCCGGCCGATGACCTGGGACTTTCGATCTTTGTGACGCCCGGGCCTTATGGAACGATGGCGCCCCCCGGAACGCTCTTCGAACCGACGATCGGAATGAGCACCTATCCGTTGCCGTTTCACCTTTGGGCCGATCGCTACGAAACGGGCGAGCGGCTCGCCGTGAGCGACGTGCGACAGGTTTCCGCCGAAAGTTGGCCGCGGGAACTCAAATGCCGCAGCCGGATGCACTACTACCTGGCGGAGCGCGACGTTCGCAAGCGGGTTCCCGGGGCGCGGCCCTTATTGCTTGACGAGCGAGGCAACGTCAACGAGACGCCGACGGCAAATATCGTCGGCTATCGGGGACCTCAGGCGCCGGGACAAAGCCATGGAGGGCTCGTGACGCCGCAGGAGTTTGCCGCGCTACCGGGAATCAGCCTGGCGGCTCTGAAGGAACTCGCTCTTTCGCCGCTCGGAGGGGCGATCGGCTGTTTGGGAGCCGATTTCTCGCCGGCGGAGTTCATCGCGTTCGTCGACGAACTCTGGATCACCAGCACGCCGTTCTCGATGCTACCCGTCGTGCAGCTCGACGACGCATTAATTGGCGACGGCCGTCCGGGGCCGATGTTCCGGAAACTGCTCGACGCCTGGAGTGCGAGCGTCGGCGTGGATATTCCGGCGCAAGCTCGGCAGTTCGCCCGGCGCACGGACCTGCAGGCTTAGCGGCGCTCGGCGGAGCGCAAAAGGAGAGGGCCCGTCGTTTCCGACGGGCCCTCGATCCAGTCGGCCGCTGGGGCGGCCATGAAAGAGGACGGTGGGAATCGAACCCACTTTCACCGGGTTGCAGCCGGTTGCCTAGCCGTCTGGCTCCATCCTCGACGATGTTCTATCACGTCCACCTGATTGTCGAGCCCGCGCCGCCTGCACCGGACTGGGGCGGACTCGTACATCACCTGGACGTGAATAACAATCGGTCGAAGAAGGACGGAGCCTTAAACGAACTTCAACTCAAGAATGGGCTACCGCAAGCCGCCGCCGAACGCCCCCTGCAACTGCATGACGTAATCCCGGACCGTTTCGGCCAGCCCCATCGGCACGACGATATGCCCTTCGAGTGACGTCGAATTAACGCGGGCCGAGAAACCGATCGGCGGCGCATCCGGGAACGGCGGAATCAGCGGGAGGAAACCCGCAGCGCCGTTGCCCGCCATTGCCACTCCCATGAATTTCTTGACCAGTTCCATGTAGCCGCCGGCGTTGACGAAGCCGACCCAATTCAATTCGGCCGGCAGCATGGCGGCCGTGGTCTTGATCTGGGCATCGTCCGCCAGTCCCGGCTTTCCCTGTTTAATGTCGTCGGCAAAGGGGCCGATCGCCTCTTCGCTGTAGGTCATGACCACGGTCTTCTGGTCGACGGCCGTGATGTAGGCGACGATTTTGTCGCCGCCGAGAATGAGTTGCTTGAACATTTTCACCGCTTCGGCGCCTTGCTGGTCTTCGACTTGCTTCATTGCGGCGCCGATGTCGGTGGTCACGACGAGCACCTCGCGTCCGTCCAACTTCTTCCGCTCGATGGTGGCGGTCGGATCGGTCGATTTTGGATTCTTCTTCGCGATCGCGGTGATCAGTTTGATCTGCTCTTCGTAGTTGGCCATGAACTTCGCCGAGTCGTCGACTTTCATGACGCCGAACATCCGGTCCAAAAAGTTCTTGCCTGACAGGCCCATCGACATCGAGAAACTATTGAGGCCCTCCATCGACTTGGCCGACGCTTCCAACACGGCCTTGGCGTCTTCCGGAGAAGGGCCCTCGTCAACATTCTTCTGCATCTTGGCCGTCATGCCGATGGAGAAATCCATGATGTCTTTCATCAGATCGCGCGGGACGATGCCGGCCCCGGCGGCGAAGTACTCGCCTTCGGGAAGTCCGCTGAGCGGGTCGGCTGGAAGCGTGGCGATATCCTTTGCAGCGGCGGCAAGCTTGCCGTCGGGCCGAAACGCGGCCTGCATGGCGTAATCGAGACCCGTGTTTTCATCGAGCCGCGCGCCCATCGCGAACAGCGTGATTTCGTCGCGGCCGCCCTTGATCAAATCGGAGTAGACGTCGAATATGCCTGCGATAACCGCTTCGTTGGCCCCGCCCGGCAGTTCTTTCTTGGCCTTTTCCATGCCGTCGAGAACTTCGTCGAAAATCTTCGCCAGGCCGGCCGGCAAGATCAGGCCGGCGGCCTGATTCTTCCCGACCCACGACCGCATGGCCGGACCGATGTCGCTGACCGATTTCTTCGAAGCCAGCACCTTCGTCAGGACTTCTTCGTCGTTGGTTTCAACCAGGACGGCGAAGCCGGCTTTTTCGGCCATGTAACCGTCGGGGCCTTTTTCCACTTCAAACTTCGTCGGACCGGTCCCCTCAGCTTCGGCTCCCAGGCTCGCGGCGAATTCCTTGTAGTTCGTGACCGGAACGAAAACGACGACTTCCACGTCGTCCTCGTCGTCGCCCGGAACGAAGACCATCGCGTGCGACGCCTTGGCGTCCCAGCCCCGCAAGCTCTCGAGGAACTGCGTGAATTCGCCGTAGTCGTCCCCCTGGTCGAACGGGATGCGAAGCTTGCGCATCACGCGCTCCAGCAGCGCCTTGGTTTCGAGGACGTTGCCGCCGATGATGACGCCGTAGGCGTTATCCGGCACCACCCCGAGCACGTCGCTCTCCAAGAGGGGGACGTTGCCTCCCGGGGCCAACGCCACGAGGCCCGCTGCCACGGCGCCCGTCTGGGCCGACGCAGGCGACACGCTGAACGTCGCCGCGGCGACGCAAACCAAAATCAATCCGACCTTTCGAACGGCACCCGAGTGCATGAGCCACCCCGAAAAAATATGGTGAGCGCGGCGCGAAACGTCGCACCGCGCGATGAAACCGTCGTCGACTTTCAACGTTAACGGGGTACTCGGCGCGGCAACCGCCGTGCATCCCAGGCCACCGCAGAGGCCGCCGGCTGAAAAACCCGTCCGCCGGCAGCATAGGATTGGACGAGCGAGTTTGCAACGAGGTGCGAATTCGGACATCGCCCCACCCAGGCGTCGCCGGCTGCGTTAAGGTATTGGTCCGGATGGATTTATAGACGATTGCGTCGCCCGCCCTGTCGCTCATGAGGCCCCGTTATGCCCCACTTTCGCGTATTCGCTCCCTGGGCCCGAATATTGGCGGCCGTTTGTGCGACGGTCGCTCGACTGCCGGCGAATCCGGCCGGGGCCGCGGCCCCGGCCGCCGAGCCGCCGCCGAACATCGTCTTAATCATGACCGACAACCACGGTCCCTGGACGCTCGGCTGCTACGGCAACCCCGACATTCGGACGCCGAACATCGACCGGCTCGCCGGCGAAGGCGTCCGGTTCACACAGGCTTTTTCGAGTAACGCCGTTTGCTCGCCGACCCGCGCCACGTTTCTCACCGGCCTGATCCCGTCGCAACACGGCGTGCATTGCTTCTTGGCCGGCGGCCATCCGCAGATCGGACCGGAGGCCTACTCGACGATCGGCGAGTTCCGTTCGCTGGGCGAAGTACTCTCCGATGCCGGCTACGCCTGCGGCCTGAGCGGCAAATGGCACTTGGGCAATAACCTTTCGCCGCAGGAAGGCTTTCGTGAACTCTGGATCACGAAGCCGCACGGCAGCAGCGCCGAGTTCTACGACCAGGCGGTCATCGAGAACGGGGCCGTTCGCAACGAGCCGCAATACCTCACGGACCTGTGGACCGTGCGGGGTGTGGAGTTCATCGAGCGGCACCGCGAGCGACCGTTCTTCTTGTTTCTGGCGTACAACGGGCCGTACGGGCTGGGCAAGCTCTTGTTGAACGACGCCCGCAACCGGCATCGCGAGTACTACGCCGACAAATTGTTGGCCTCGTTCCCTCGCGAAGAGCCGCACCCCTGGCTGTTCAACAATCGCGAGTATCTGAACAACCCGGTTTCCATTCGCCGCTACGCCGCCGAGATCAGCGGCATCGACGACGGCGTCGGCCGTGTGCTGGCGACCCTTGCGAAGCATGATCTCGACCGGCGAACGTTGGTGGTGTTCACGGCCGACCAAGGACTCGCCGGCGGTCAGGGGGGCTTTTGGGGAATGGGCGATCACACCCGCCCCATGACGGCCTACGATTGGACGACGCACATTCCGCTGATCTTTCGCCACCCGGGCGGCATTCCGGCCGGCCGGACGAGTGACGCGCTGGTGAGCAATTACGACTTTCTGCCGTCGCTGGTCGCATACCTGGGACTGGGGAACAGGGAGCGCGAGCGGCCCGACTACAAGACATCACTCGGTCGCTCGCCGGGCCGCGATTTCTCGCGGGTGCTCCGCGGTGAAGCGCCGCCCGCCTGGGACGACACGGTTTACTTCGAGTTTGAGACCGTGCGGTCGGTACGAACGCGAGACGCCAAGCTCATTCTGCGGCATCCGGACGGACCGAACGAACTGTACGATTTGAAGGCCGACCCCGGCGAGAAAAAAAACCTCTACGACGCGGCCGACCGCGCGGCAACTCGTGAATCGCAGCGGGCCAATCTCACCGCGTTCTTCGAGAAGTACGCCGACCCGCAATACGACCTCTGGAAGGACGGCCGCTCGAAGGCACCGCTGCATCACAAGCGGTAACGGAAGCGAGGCTATTCGACGGATCACTGGGCCGCGATCGTCGGCCCGTAATTTCGATTGACTTTCACGCCCGACCGGGCTCGAAATCTCCCGATATGGGCAAAAAAAACGGGCCCGATTCCACCTCCGAGTCCGACTCCTTGCCGTTTCCGCATATCTGCTCGTCGCCGCCACGTCGTCGACATCCGCCCAAAATTTGGCCGAGTTTCAAACCATCGTCCTGGCGGATGACGCGGGCGGCGTCGCGCGAGCCGCTGCGGAAGAGTTGTCACACTACGTCGGCCGGATCACGGGCCGAGCGCCTGAGATCGTCGCCTGGTCGAAGCGACCGGAGGGGAAAAACGGCTTGAGCTTCTTCGTCGGCACGGAAGCGGCCGAGCAAGTGCTTGGCAAGCCGCTCGGTCCGTGGAAAGAAGAAGAATACCTGCTCAAGACCATCCCGGAAGGCCTTGTTCTGGCCGGTTCCGACGAAGCGGGCGATCCCTGGTCGGGGGCCATTTCGGCCGGAACCATGCTCGGTGTCTACACGCTGCTCGACGATCACCTGGGGGTCCGCTGGTTCTGGCCGGGACCGACGGGAGAGCACGTACCGCACAATCCCGGGGCCACGGTTCCGTCGCTCGATGTCCGTCAGATTCCTAAGCTCGCCATCCGTTCCGTATCGCCGGGCTACACCGCGTACCACACGCCCGCATTCCGCGACGCCGCGCGGAAGTGGGCCCGTCGTGCCCGGCTCGCCTGGGCCAAGTCGGCCGTGTTCGGGCACAGTTGGTTCGACGCCTTCAACCTCCGCAACACGGAGTCGTTCGACAAACACCCGGAGTGGTTTGCGCTAGTAAAAGGAGTGCGGCGGGGGCCGCAAATGTGCACCACGAACCCGGAGGTGATCGACCGGATGGTCGAGTACGTGATCAACGGCAAGCCCGACATCGTCAACATTTCGCCGAGTGACGGCGGCGGGTTCTGCGAATGCGAGCGGTGCCGGGCGCTCGACGTTCCCGGCGTGTTGGCCTACGACAAGAAGTCGCCCCAACTGAGCGACCGCATTTTCACCTATGCCAACGAGATCGCCCGCCGCGTGCGGGAGAAAACCCCGAATAAAAGCGTCGGCATCATCGCCTACACGTTCTACAACCGGCCGCCGCTCAAGATCGAAAAGCTCGAACCGAACGTCTATATCTCGTTCGTCTATCAGGCGGCCGCGCACCGCGATCCGCAGAACCTGGCCGAATGGCGAAGCCTGGTCGACGGCTGGAAAAAGCTCGGCGCCAAGCTCGTGATCCGCGAAGGCTGGGGAAACCACTACTACCACGACTTGCCGTTTCTGCACGACCGGCTGATCGTCGAGAATTTCGCCGAGGCCTATCGCCTGGGTTTCGTCGCGGCCTACGGAGAAGGGAGTAAGAACTTCGCCACGATGGCCCCCAACTACTGGGCTCTCCAGCGCATGATGTGGGATCCGACGCGGAACACCGCCGCCGTGATGCCCGAGTTCTACCGCGACGCCTACGGCCCGGCCGCCGAGCCGATGCGGGCCTTTTTTGAAACCTACAGCCGTGCCCTCGACGAACACTGGGCCGAGCGTGATCGCCACGTCGACACCACGGGCATCGCTTACGCCAACGTCATCAATGCCTGGCGGCGGTTCATTCCCGAGTCGGCGGTGGACGAGGCCGAGGCTCACCTCGCCGAAGCCGAGCGTCTCGCGCCCAAGGGTGAATACGCCGACCGCGTGGCCCTGCATCGGCTTGGCCAGGACTACGCCCGGCTGATGCTCGAATTGCTCGACACTTACAAGAAGCTGGGGGAACTCGGCGTCGACCTCGACACGTTTGCCTCATTGGCCCGGCTGAGCAAAACGACTCGCGAAAACTCGGCCGAACGCGAAGCCCTTCTCAAACGGGCCTACGAATTGGGCACGCGGCGCGAAGCGATGCTATTGGCCAACCGCGACCGGCCGGGGCCCGACGAAGGACTGTATGCCTTCACCATCGACTCCGACATACGCCGTTGGCACAAGCAGGTGAAGGCCGAACTCAAGATCGATGCGCCGTCGAAACTGACGAAGGCCCAACTCCTTCATAAAGCCGCGACCGGTGGTCGCGCTCCGTAAGCCGCGTAGTCGGCCTTGGGCGGTCGAAGGCCGCGTGATTGCGACCCCTTCGAAAAACCGCCCGCCTAGCCGCGCAAAAAGAAATACGTCGCCAGCGTAAAGCCGATGACGATCACGAACCCGCGCACGAGCGAGCGCGGCAGTTTGCGCGAATAGTGCGCGGCGACGAAGCTGCCGATGCAACCGGCCACCGCCATCGGCAGGGCGTAGCGCCACTCGACGTTATCTTTGAGAATGAAGATTGCGACTGCCGAGCCGTTGATGCACGAGCCCAAGAGGGCCTTCAAGCCGTTCATCGCGTGGATGTCCGATAGCCCCATCATGGCCAACGCCGAGAGCATCAGAATACCGATTCCCGCGCCGAAATAGCCCCCGTAGATACCGACGACGAACTGAAACGCCACGACGCCGATCACCGTCGAACCCTGCGGCGCTTCATGCAGTTTGCCGATCCCCAATCGCTTGGCGATCAGCGGTTGCAGCGCAAACAGCGACGCCGCCACGAGGATCAGCCAGGGAACGAGCGCGGCGAACACTTTTTCAGGCAAGGCGATCACGAGAATCGCGCCAATCGTCCCGCCGATGAGGCTCGGCGGAACGAGCTTGGCCGACCACTTCGAGTAGGTGGCGTACTCGCGACGAAATCCCCACAGAGCCGCCAGCGACGCCGGAAACAAGGCCACCGTGCTCGTACCGTTCGCCAGTACCTTGGCCACGTCGGAATTGCCCGAATGGGCGACCGTCAGCACCGCGATCAGTGCCGGAAAGGTTAGCAGCGTGCCGCCGCCCGCCAGGGCGTTGATGCCGCCGCCGAGCGCGGCCATTGCGC
>Ga0163153_10008538_pt1 | contig 10607 bp, 5 predicted proteins | sample OliLakLV19MP6IB1_FD_148629 | JGI IMG/M metagenome (GOLD analysis project Ga0163153, IMG submission 148629) | Freshwater microbial mat bacterial communities from Lake Vanda, McMurdo Dry Valleys, Antarctica - Oligotrophic Lake LV.19.MP6.IB-1 | ecosystem: Environmental > Aquatic > Freshwater > Lake...
TTCCTGCAGCAGTGATGTTGAATCGGGCGACCAGGCAAAGCTGTTTACCGATTGCGGTGTTTCGGTGATCGCTTGCGCCTCACCGCCATGGCGGGACAGGCGATAGACTTGCGTTGGCCCCTCATCGCGACCGGACAGAAAGGCCAGGTATTTGCCATCCGGGCTCCAGCGAGGATGCGAGGACGATTGGTCTGCCGCGGTCATTGCAACCGCTTCGCCTCCCTTGGCTGGCACCATCCAGATGCGGCTGCGCACTTCGTCTGCTTCAGCATCATCTTTACTCACGGTATAAGCAATCCAGTCGCCTTCGGGGCTGAATTGCGGTTCGCTGACATCAGCCAGTTGCAACAGGTGTTCAACCGTCAGGCGATTGGCTTTTGCCTCTAGTTCTGCTGACTGGGCCATTACATTGGCTGCAAGACCAAGGCTAACAATGCCAAGACCTAGGATTTTGAAACAGTTCGTGATTCGATTTTTCAAGATGGCTGCCCGCTGGCTCAGTGATGGATCAGGGTAAGCTGAACGACCCCTTTTTTGCAATCGAGCATCTTCCGTAAGAATCCTGAGATCAGCAGAAAGCTCTGGCAGCCAGGGCGAAACTGCTTGCCCTGTGTTGAAACGCTGATGGCCCGGAACGATTCTTCGGCTGAGGAATGGGATCTGGAGAAATCGGTGAGGGAATTGCGTGATATTTCGTCCTTTGGGGTTCTTGGTGCCTCAAATCCCACGTCATTCGCCGGTCGCGGTAGAATGTCGAGTTAGAATAGAGGGCTGATTTAATGGTTTTTCAGGCTAGGCGCTTTACGTGTCGGCCCGCAGAAAGGACTTGAATTACATGAGCAGAGTCGCTAACCAAGTAACCGGTGCCGCTGAGGCGCAAGTCGAGAGCACAAAGCCATTGCGCTTTGTTACTGCCGCCTCGCTGTTTGACGGCCACGATGCCGCCATCAATATCATGCGCCGGTTGATTCAGGCGCAGGGTGCGGAAGTGGTGCACCTGGGGCATAACCGCAGCGTGCTGGATATCGTGCGTGCGGCGATCCAGGAAGATGCCGATGCGATTGCCATTTCTTCCTATCAGGGCGGACACAACGAATATTTCCGCTACATGGTCGACCTGCTGAAAGAGCGGGGCGCCAGCCATATCCGTATCTTCGGTGGTGGCGGTGGCACCATCACACCGGCCGAAATCAAGGAACTGGAGAAATACGGAGTCGAGCGGATCTACCACCCGGATGATGGTATGAACCTGGGTCTGGTGGAGATGATTGAAGACGTGGTGAAACGTGCCGCCAAGCATCGCGTGGCTACTGCTTATCCCACCTCCATTCCGTCAATCCGCGCTTCCTCTCCGCCATCCCAGCCTTCCTCTCCGTCATCCCGGGCTCCGACCCGGGATCCAGCGGCCTTCGACAAAGCCATTGCTAACGTGATCTCAGCGCTGGAAGACGAAGTCTTTGGTGATGCCGAGCTGAAGCTGAAGCGGAGCGAGTGGGCAAGGGCCGCCAAGCAGGCCCCGGTGGTTGGACTGACCGGCACGGGTGGTGCGGGTAAATCTTCTGTGACTGATGAATTGCTCAACCGCTTCATGCAGTTTTTCCCCGACATGCACATTGCCGTGCTGGCGGTTGACCCCACTCGTCGACGCACCGGCGGCGCGCTGCTCGGCGACCGCATTCGCATGAACTCGCTGCGCAACCCGAACACCTATATGCGCAGCATGGCGACAAGGCGGCAGCACCTGGCCACTTCGGCCATTCTGCAGGATGCCATTCACTTCCTGAAATCTGCTGGCTTCGATCTGGTACTGGTGGAAACCGCAGGCATAGGGCAATCGGATTCTGAAATTGTCGACCTGGTGGATTTCCCGGTCTATGTGATGACTTCTGATTTTGGTGCGCAAAGCCAGCTTGAGAAAATCGACATGCTGGATTTCGCCGAACTGGTGGTGCTGAACAAGTACGACCGGCGCGCCGCAGAAGATGCCTTGCGTGATGTGAAGAAGCAGTGGAAGCGCAACCGTTTGGCGTTCCAGTTGCCCGATGATCAAGTGCCGGTGTATCCCACCATCGCCAGCCAGTTCAATGATCCGGGTATCAGTTGGATGTTCAGCAATCTGTGCCGTTTGATGCGCGAGAAACTGGATTTGCCGGAAGAAAACTGGACGCCTGCAATCGATACTTCACTGAAAGAGCCCAAAGCTACGGTATTAATACCTGGCAGTCGCCAACGTTATCTGGCCGAGATTGCCGAGCAGGGTAGGTCGGTTAATGCTGATATTGTCCGCCAGGCCAAAGCCGCTTCTTTGGCGCAAAACTATTACCAAGCCTTGTCCGCGATTGGTGACCCCGATCTTCCCGCTAGACTGGTACCGCAAGAGAGTGGGTCCCGGCTCGAAGGCCGGGATGACGATCTTAACCCGTCATCCCGGGCTTCTTCTTCGTCATCCCGGGCCCCGACCCGGGATCCAGCAGCCTCCTCAGACCAGGAAGACCGCTCCCTCATCCTGCTACGCCAAAAATACCAGGAAGCCATCGCCGAACTCAGCCCCGATGCCATCCAACTGCTGCAAACCTGGCCCGAACGCAAGAAAGGCTTACGCACCGAAAAATATTCTTATGACGTGCGCGGAAAAGCCGTCACCGGCGCCAACTACCGCGAAAGCCTTAGCCATTTACAGATACCCAAAATCGGCATGCCGCGCGATTCCGACTGGGGCGAATTGCTCAGCTTTTTGCTGCGCGAAAACCTGCCGGGTGGATACCCTTTCACGGCCGGCGTGTTCCCGTACCGGCGCAGCGGCGAAGACCCCATCCGCATGTTCGCCGGTGAAGGCACGCCCGAGCGCACCAATCGTCGTTTCCATTTGATTGCCCATGGCCAACCGGCGGCACGCCTTTCCACTGCGTTTGATTCGGTAACGCTCTACGGCGAAGATCCGCACACCCGCCCGGATATTTACGGCAAGGTGGGCAACTCCGGCGTATCCATTGCCACGCTGGACGATATGAAGAAGCTGTATTCCGGCTTCGACCTATGCTCACCCAGTACCTCAGTTTCCATGACCATCAATGGTCCGGCACCGATGATTCTGGCCTTCTTTATGAACGCCGCGATTGATCAACAGGTGGAGCTGTACCTGAAGAACAACGATCTATGGGATGAAGCGCAAGCGCGCATTGACGATTATTTCAAAGATAAGCAACAACCTCAGTACCACGCTGAAATGCCACCCGGTAATACCGGCCTGGGGCTGGCCATGCTGGGCATCACTTCCGATCGGCTGATCGGCATCAAAGGTTTTGATCAGAAGAAGTACGAGGAGATCAAAGCCCATACCCTCGCCAATATACGCGGAACGGTTCAAGCCGATATATTGAAAGAAGATCAGGCGCAAAACACCTGCATCTTCTCCACCGAATTCGCCATGCGCATGATGGGCGATATCCAGCAGTTCTTCGTTGATCACAAGGTGCGGAATTTCTACAGCGTGTCCATCTCCGGCTATCACATTGCCGAAGCCGGAGCGAACCCCATCAGCCAGTTAGCCTTCACTTTGTCCAATGGCTTCACCATTATCGAATACTATTTAGCGCGTGGTATGAGCGTGGATGAATTCGCCGGCAACCTGAGTTTCTTTTTCAGCAACGGCATGGATCCGGAATACACCGTGATTGGCCGGGTAGCTCGGCGCATCTGGGCCCGCGCCATGAAGGAACGTTACGGCGCCAGCGAGCGCAGCCAGAAACTGAAATATCATATCCAGACCAGCGGCAGATCACTGCACGCGCAAGAAATCCAGTTCAACGATATTCGCACCACGCTGCAGGCGCTGTACGCGCTATTCGACAACGCCAACAGCCTGCACACCAATGCCTATGATGAAGCCATCACTACCCCAACGCCCGAGTCGGTAAGAAGGGCCGTGGCCATCCAGATGATCATCAACAAGGAACTGGGGCTGAACTTCTGCGAGAACCCCTGGCAGGGCAGTTTCATCGTGGATGAAATTACCGACATCGTGGAAGAAGCCGTATACCAGGAATTCGAACGCATCTCAGAAAGAGGCGGCGTGCTGGGCGCCATGGACACCATGTACCAGCGCGGCAAAATCCAGGAAGAAAGTATGTATTACGAACACAAGAAGCACGATGGCAGCCTGCCACTGGTGGGCGTGAATACCTTCCTGCCCGAAGACGGCCATGGTGAAGTAGGGGAAATCGAATTGATGCGCAGTTCCGATGGCGAGAAAGACCAGCAGGTCGCCAACGTCGAAACCTTCCGCAATATGCACGCTGAAGAAGCCAAACCCCTGTTGCAGCAATTGCAGCAGGTGGCGCGTGAGCGTAAAAATACTTTCGAAGCGCTGGTTAAAGCGGCAAGAATTTGTTCGCTAGGGAGTATGAGTCATGCGCTTTATGATGTGGGTGGGGAGTATCGACGGAATATGTAACCACGCGTGAGAAAAATGGGTCAGAGCCCTTTTTAGAGCCCTTTTTTGACGGGGATTGGGGGTAAAGTCCTACAGATGAGGTTGCTGAGGTTTGGCATGATGGTGCCATGCCTCGCATTCAACGATTAGCGGTTCCTGGTGTCGCCCTGCATGTGGTTCAGCGGGGTAATAACCGGCAGGCCGTCTTCTTTCACGAAGCAGACTATATTTCGTACCTGGACCTGATGTTCGAGTCAGCGGGCCAATACACCGTTTCGATCCATGCTTTTGTGTGCATGACGAACCACGTGCACATCCTGCTGACGCCGTGGGGCGAAGATTCGGTATCACGCCTGATGCAGCGGCTCGGCGCGTTGTATGCCTCGGGCATCAATGCGGTTTATAGCCGCACCGGTTCGCTCTGGGAGGGGCGCTTCAAATCGTCGTTGGTTGATTCTGAGCGGTACGTGCTGGCCTGTTATCGATACATCGAAATGAACCCGGTACGCGCTGGCATGGTCGTGCATCCGGCGGACTATCGCTGGTCGAGTTACCGGCATCATACGGAATCGTTGAACGATTACCCCATTCGTCCACACTCTGAGGGGCTGGCGTTAGGCTCCAACCCAGGAGAGCGGCGCAAACGTTACCTGGAACTGATCGATGATGGGTTGAGGAATGACGATATCGAACTGTTCCGTCGCTGCACACGTAAGGGTTTACCCGCCGGGTCCGTTCGTTTCAAGCAGGAGATCGAAACGGCTTTATCCCGGCGAATCGGCGATGGTCAGCGCGGCCGACCAAGAAAAGGGCTCTGACCCCAATTATTGACCCCAATTATTGACCCCAATTATTGGACAATCAACGCTGGCTGAAAATCAGGTTGGTCTGACTATATAATCGCGCATCCATGGGTATCCGACTAAAAAACCATGCCTGAAAATCTGTACAGCAGCTCGAAGGCCATAAACGCGGAAACCCAATCGTACCCTTGGCCGCATAAGGCATTGCTGGCGCTGCTGATCATACTGGGCAGCCTGATCATGCTCAGCTCTGCGGCAGTGTTCGACACCGCACGGGATGTATATTACGCGTGGCAGATAGCCTCCGGCAGCGGCTACCCGATGGAAGGGCCTGTCTTTTCCGGGATACTCCACTGTGGCCCATTGTGGTTTTACATACTTTCCCTACCCTTGTTTTTCACCTCGAGTTGGGCAGTACTCAGCATGTGGGTGGGCTTGCTCACCGGGCTGAAGTATTTGCTGGCTTATGCCTGCGGCGTTCGATTGGGCAACCGTCAATTAGGGCTGCTTTGGGCATGCTTGTTGGCCTTGCCTAACTGGACGGCGGTCCTTTATCTGATTTTTTCCCACACCAACCTGGTTGAAACCGCGATGTTATTTGGTTTCTACTGCCTGATTCGCTGGCAAGCAGGCGAAACTCGCTGGTTCATCGGCTTGTGTCTGGCTGTTTCATTGGCTTTCCACGCTCATCCAACCACGCTTGCGTTTGGCATTGCGCTGACCCCGCTCGTCATCTGGCAGTTGATACAGAAGAAACTAGCCTGGTCTGTATTGCTGACTGCCATTGTTGTGGCGGTGCTTCCCTGGATTCCATACCTGATCAGCCAACACTCCCAGGCCTGGCCTGATTTTCGCACCAGTACCGAATACGCTGCGTCGTTGGATTACATGCAGAATTTTCTGGGCGTGCTGAGCATAGCCCGTGGCACGTTTATTGATTCGCCTTTTCTCATGCTCAAGGGTTTTCTGGGGCTCGAAGGCCTGGCTCTCGGCTTGGCCAGCGCCGTGCTTTATGGGGTCTTTGTTGTCGGTATCGGCCTGGCTTTTCACAACGCCTGGCGGCAACATGATTGGCGATTACCAGTTGCCTTACTCATTCAGATTGCCACCAGTCTGGTGCTGATTGCCATGATCAGGCCGATCACCTTGTATTACATGGTGCTACTGCTTTATCCGGCCTGGTGTGGGCTCGCTGCTTTGGGCTGGAGTCAATTTGGCGAACCCTGGAAAACCCGTATCAGCTATTCCGCCAGTGCCATGGCACTTCTTACGCTGGGTGGATTTGCGGTGGCCAACTACAGTGAAAGCAAAACAGGCCATGCACTCTTACCAGCCACTTCCCTGGTGAATGTCCGCAGGTTCGCACCAATGGATTTTACTGATGGTGTGGTTTTTCCAGCCTGGGCGAGAACTGACCTGGCAAAATTTATCTGTGCTCACGGTCAGGAGGTCAACTTCCACGGGATGGCCAGCCTGATACTGGAACAGAGCTTTGCACTGGAAGCACGTATGCGTTGCCCGAATCAGAAAATATACGTTGGAGGCACTGGCCCCGGCCCACATTACCTTGGAGTGAACCAAGTCGATGCAACCTTTTTGGGTTTGGTGGGTACACCACGTGTTGGTCCATTGCATTTTATCAAGCCGCAGCGGGTGTTCGGACCCGCCGAGCCGCTGGCAGTGCCTATAGGAGATGAATACCCGCCGCGCCAACCCATGTGGGGTGAGCATCATCTACTGCAACACCAGTTTGAAACCACTGCGGAAGAAATGCTGGTGATAAACAATCTGTACCAATTCTGGATGCCACGTGAAATAACCGTGCTGCAGAATGGCCAACCCGCTGTGCCCATTCTGCAGACCACTTTGCAGGAATACTATGCCTGCGAGAATTGTCAGCCGGGTGAAAATGCAAACTGGTCTGTTACAATCAGTGCGCCCCATCCGGAGTTTGTTGAAGTGGTTGTTTTCAATCCTCTTACCGACAGCGACGAGTTGAGTCCTTGACGACCCAGAAACCCAGTATTGACCTGATTGTTCCGTGCTACAACGAAGCGCTGTCGATGCCTGAGTTAATGCAACGCATGTTGGCGGTATGTGGTGATACAGAAGCTGAATTCAATATCATCGCCGTGGACGATGGCAGCAGCGATGGCACATTTGAGGCGTGGCAGACTGAAGCACAGAAGCAGGCGGTAATCGGCATCCGGGTTATTCGCTTTTCCCGAAACTTTGGCAAGGAGATTGCCATCAGCTGCGGCCTTCAGAACAGCCACGGTGATGCCGCTATTGTCATGGATGCAGATATGCAGGATCCACCTGAATTGATTCCTGAAATGTTGCAGCAGTGGCAGGAAGGTTTTGATTCGGTGATTGCGGTGCGCAGTAACCGCGATTCCGACAGCGCAATGAAAAGATTTACTGCAAAAGCTTTCTATTCATTGATGGGCCGCATCGCTGACATTGATCTGCCACATCAGGCAGGAGATTTTCGACTGCTATCTGCACGCCTTGTGCTGGCTTTGAATGCTTATCCTGAACGCACTCGCTTTATGAAAGGCTTGTTTGCATCGCTGGGATTCAAACAAAAATTAATCCACTTCGAACGTGTTGCGCGCAACCAGGGCAAGAGTAGCTTCGGTTTCTGGAAGCTGTGGAACTTTGCCCTGGATGGAATTACCTCATTTTCATCCCTGCCATTGCGCATCTGGGGCTATTTTGGTTTTCTGCTGGCGTTTACCGGTTTCCTTTATGCGATCTATATCATAGTGCGCACCATAATTTTTGGTGTGGACCTTCCGGGGTACCCTTCCATACTAGTGTTCATCCTGTTTTTTTCCGGTATACAGCTCATCAGCATTGGAGTTTTGGGCGAATACATTGGCCGACTGTTCACTGAAGTCAAACAACGCCCCATGTATCTGGTATCGGAGTCATTTGGTTTTGAGAAGGACGATGAGCCTGGGCCACTTCCACCCGATATGAATCCTCGCCGGATGAACAAACCCTCCGAAGTTATGGGGTCAGAGTAAAGGGACAGAGTAAAGCGGCGGTGGGGTCTCAGTTGCGGAGTTTGTTGACTTGCTCCCGGAAAGTTTCGGTACCGAGTACCAGCCCGGTATTGGCGCAGTGTCTGACTTTCGCAAGAATATTTGGGGTCAATGTAAAAACTCGGGGGTGAATTGAGCTTTTTCGGTCATAACCGAGTACCAGCGATGTGTTGATGACGTGGTTTACACCTCGCCCGAAAGTCAGTTTTTACTCTGACCCAATTATTTCAATTATTCCTCTGACCCCAATTATTCTGACCCCAATTATTCTGACCCCAATTATTCCGACAACACGCATTGGCCCTGGAGTGACAAACGCGCCACAATAGAGCGACAGGCGCCCCGCCGGAACCTTGGGCCGTGTAAACGGTCAGTGGATTCCAGCCGAATCGCCGCGCCCGTGGAGCCGGAATTCATCATGACAGAAGCACAAGCACATCGACGCCACCGCGCCAGCAGACCGGCCGCCTGGCTGCTCGCCTTGGGCGCCCTTGCGTCGGCCGACGCTGGGGCTACCACTGTGGAAATCCCGGTACCGCTGGATTACGGCATTGTGAAACACGCGCTGGAGGAGCAGGTGTTCAACGGCCCGGACGGCACCGCGACGGTGTTCTCCGACGCCACCGGCTGTAACCATCTGATCCTGGCCAACCCCGAGGTTTCCGGCAGCACAGACCGAGTGCGATTGCAGACGGTCATGCGCGCCCGGGCCGGGACACCAATAGGCAGCAGTTGCCGCTTCGCCCGCGACTGGAGCGGGATCATCGAGGTTCTGCAGCGCGCTGATGTTGATCCGGACGGAAGTTCGGTTCGTTTCCACGTGACCGACTCCAGGTTGCTGAGCACCGGCGATGGCAATAACGTCCTGCCTCCATTCGTGCATGACTGGATCCTGGATTACCTACACCCCCGGCTGGACACCGTGCACGTCGACCTGAGCCCGGTCCGGGACGGTATTCAGGAAGTGCTCGATTCGCTTTCGGTGTCTCCGCCCGGCGCGGATGAGGCGGCTGCGCCGCTGGTTTTCCCGCCGATTCGGTTGGCTGCGGTGCAACCGGACGAAGACCGCTTTCGGGTCACGCTGGCATTCGAGGCTGATGATCCACCGCCGTCACGGGAACCCAGTCTGCAGGCGTCGCTCAGCGAGGCGGAACTGGCCGAGTGGGACACGGCCTGGCAGGCCTGGGACGGCTTCGCCACCTGGCTGATCAAGACCCTGACGGTGACCGCCGCGTCCGGGGCGGGACCGGCGCTCACCGCCGCGCTGGCCGAAACCCTGCTGAAAGCCCGTTACGACCTGCGCGATGCCCTGGCACGCGACGAACGGGAGCGCGACCCGGTCCGCGAACTGTTCCTGAAGACCTGGACCCGCCTGGCTCCGGTGGTGCGGGATCTCCAGGCCGGCCTGCCTGGCAGCCAGGCCTTGCCGTTCGCGACTTTCCTGAGCGCGGGCGACGCCCTCACGGCCATGGACCGGCTGGCGCCGCACATCGGGTTTCGGCTCGACCAGGATTCGCTGCGCCAGATGGCCCGCGTCCTGGTTCCCGGGGTGACCGACTACCACCTGCGGTACAATACCGCGCTGGACCCGGAACTGCGCGAACTGTTCGGCTTCGACCCGGATTTCGAAGCCGGAACCGTGGGCCCGTCTGCGACGTTCGCGTGGCTGTCCTGGCTGGTGCCCGATGCCCACGCCGCCCTGCTCGATCCGCAACTGGTGCAGCGCCTGAATAGCTGGGCGCCGCGCCGACGGGACGTCGATGATTACCTGGAAACCATGGAGCTTCTGCTCAGAGCGATCGCCACCGCCGAACGCGACCGGGGCAAGGTGCCGGACGAACACCTGGACCAGTACGACACGCTGCTGCGGGCGACCGCGTGGCAGGAGTCGTGTTGGCGGCAATACGTCGAGGGCGAGGAGGGTCTGGAAACAATCCGCTCATCCGCCGGTTCCGTGGGCCTGATGCAGGTGAATATGCACGTCTGGCGCGGGATCTACGACATTGACCAGTTATTGGGTGACGTCGGCTACAACGCCCGTGCGGGCAACGAGATCCTGGTCCACTACCTGGTGGATTACGCGATCCGCAAGGGAGAGGATCAGGCCGAGGGTGGCCCCGACAACCTGGCGCGCGCGACCTATGCGATATACAACGGTGGCCCGCGCCATCTGAAACGTTATCGCAACCCAGATACATCCGCCTCGCTGAAGAAAATCGACCGCGCTTTCTGGATCAAGTACCAGGCGATCCAGAGCGAGGGCCCGTCGGCGGTCAAGCGCTGCCTCGCCGGCTGAGGAAAACCAAATATTTGGGGTGAAAT
>Ga0163153_10008539_pt1 | contig 10607 bp, 7 predicted proteins | sample OliLakLV19MP6IB1_FD_148629 | JGI IMG/M metagenome (GOLD analysis project Ga0163153, IMG submission 148629) | Freshwater microbial mat bacterial communities from Lake Vanda, McMurdo Dry Valleys, Antarctica - Oligotrophic Lake LV.19.MP6.IB-1 | ecosystem: Environmental > Aquatic > Freshwater > Lake...
GAGGCGGCCCAAACGGACTGATTCCCGTGGCCGTAAGCGCCCACAGCCGGACCCACCCTCGCTCATCGACCGTTCACCGACCGGAAGACGCTTGCGGAAGTGCCATTGGCCGTCCTATCCTTAGTCAGCGACATACACGAAGTCCTTGCGACCGACGAGTTCCGCCAGCAGTTGCCAGGTCGCTTGATGCGTTTGATCGTCCGTGACGTTGCCGCTGGCCGTTTGGAAATAGATCGGCACACCACCGTCGTTCGTCACGGTCAGGATATACAGCAGTTGTTTCAAGTCGGGCCGATGATCCTTGCTGTGCCCCCAAGTAATGGCTGGCGTCATGAGGCCCGCCAGCAGCTTGGTGGTTGGTTTGTTTCTTGACGGTGGACCGATTGGCATTCCGTTTCGGCATCAGCGTAGCTCCTGTGCTTGGTGGGCGCGTGTGTCATCGGGACATGCCAACGATAGGCCGTACCAAGTGTCAGGTCGCATGGCGGGCGGACGCGAAAAAAAGTTACGTCGATTCGCATTGACGTAAATCGAGTCGGACTCAACTTACGTCAAGGAGCCTTTTCGTAAGTCGAAATTCGACAAACGCATGGCGAACTGGACACTCTGGTGTGTGCCTACAATCTGCCGATACCGACACCACCTAGCCACGCTTTGTCAGGAGATCTGCCCGCCTTTACGCGAAACACCGCCGCTATGAAACACGCGAAAATCAAAAGTTATTGAGCAGCAGATGTGCGGAAAGTACGTAAAAGAGCTTACCTATTCTTCTCATCCTTATCAAATTTGGTGGCTGTCACCTTTTCTCCTTTCGGCGTGCCCATGAATGTCACCGTTGATATCGATCATTGATCCGCACCACCACGCCAGCGATTGACCACTCGCTCGATCGCCTCATGAGAGACGGGGGGTTGGCTCCAACCTTTTCCGTAAGAGATGTCCTCTGAACGAGGAAGCTCATCTTCAGGCAACGTCCTCAAGCGAATTCTTGCTGGCAGCGACGCAGCATCGCCAACGAAAATTGCCTCTTGACGAGATAGTGACGGCAGTAGCGAAGCCAATCCAGCCAGATTGTCAGGCAAGAATTTTCGGACGTGCTGTTGATCGACAGTGTTTGTCAGTCGCATCACGATCCACGAATTGCACTGCGACAAAACAGTCCCCTCCACATCGGAAGGACGCTGTGACACAAGCATCATTCCAATGCCGTACTTGCGTCCCTCTTTTGCAATTCGCCTGATTGCCTTCTGGGCGGATGCATACTCCGCGAGTCCCGTGTCTGGAACATATCGGTGCGCTTCCTCGAATACCAACATCACAGGATCACGTTCGCGTTCTTCACGAGTCTGCCAGACTTTGTACTGAAAAACCAGACGACCGATCGCAGCCGTTAGTGGACCAGCAACTTCGTTTGGAAGTCCGGAGATGTCGATAATTCGGATATCCGCTTCGTCGCTACTGCCCTCTATCCCGCCGAAGAATTGTTGCAATACATCGGCGAGGTCTAGATCATCTTGCTTGTCTTCCTTCATCATGAAAGCGAGCCTTGGATCATGCTGAAGTACTGCTAGCTTGTCCAGGATGGACGCGTGAGATTTAAAGTCGCTTGTTGACATCGCCTTCCATTTGCTTTTCGCATCCAGCACCAAACCCTGTTCGTGTTCAATGTGGTTACGCAATTCGAGCAAACTGAACCGGTCGGGAGTGTCTCGGTTATATGCTGCGACGCGTTCGCTGGATGCGTCGCCCAGAAGCCGGTCGTCCGCAGGATGGTTCGCCCCTGTAGACGCAGTGCCAACCCAGTCGTCTTTAGCACTTTCAGTGAGCCCTAAGTGAACCAAGCGTGCATGTCTTAACGCTTTCAATGCGATGTTGTTCTCAGATGTTGCTTCCCATTCTGATTTTCCAATCACCAGATCGCGAAACTCTTCGCCTGACATTAACCAGTACGGCAATCGAAGTTGCTTGCTACCGTCATTCACCTCGGAATCACCGGTGGCAGAATACGCTCGATAGACAACGCACCGCCCTTTAAACGCATTGGCGTATTCACCATGCGGATCGATCAAGACGATTCGAGGCCGTAGTCGTTCACCACTTGTTGCACCTGGCAATTTTGCGTCGAGCAGAGATCGTAAAACCACCGCGACTGTCCCTGATTTCCCCGAACCCGTTGAGCCAAGAATCGCAGAATGCAACCCAACCAACTTATCGAGGTCCGCAAAGCAGTCTGAGTTGTTCGCGCCGACGTAGTTTCCGATCGAAAGCGAGTATCGGTCTGATTTTGCCGAGGAAGGCCCATACAGCGAGGACAGTTCTTCAAGTGTCGTCAAATAGGCAACTTGTCCCGGTAATGGATATGTCCCGACCCCGCGGTCGAGTGACAATCGATGCTCATCCGCGATCCATCGCCCCTCGGCAAACAACGTCGCCTCGATCATCCGCGAATCCTCCGACGGCGGCGGCGCGGGAACGCCCTCTTCAAACGCGATCTCAGATCGCATTTTGAGGACTCGCACGTAAGCAAAGAGCACACGTCGACCAGCGTGCAGCTTGAGCACACTCCCACACTGTCCGATCGGATAGACGTCGCCGTTGTGAGCTCTTGTTAGTTCCGAAACAGCCGCATCAATTTCAATTCGGATTGCCTCACCGGCAACCTCAACCACGGAGCCAATCTTCAGCTCGGGGGAAACGGAAAACATGCTCATAGCGATCCCTCCACACCATCACGAAGTATTCGACTCACGCCATCGAATTTCCACCACTGGTAGTCTTTCTCTGGGATACGACTCACGAGACTGCCTCGGTAAAAACCTCGGCTTCCGCACACAAAAACCCGATCTTTGAACGCCTCACTTTTAAGCCACCGAGACAGGACCGGTGGCATGCCCGCATCCTCTTCAAGCTTGCCCTCCGCGTTCGTCCACTGCATGCAAAACGCAAGTACCGACAATCCCTTTGGCCCGGTTCGTAAAGCGCGTTCGATCTCTTCATTGATGTGATCATCTCCAAAGCTATATCCGCAAATTGCTAACAAAGTCGGTGCATTGGTAGCGAGCGCTGCTCGAAAGTCGGCGAACAACGTCGCAAACGGATCTCGCTGCGTTACCTGATATTTCGTCGCTTGCGGATAGATCAGCAAATTTTGAGAAGCATCGTCGGGATTAATCGCTGACGAACGCACGCGAGTGACGATACCGTCATCGTTGCCTACCCAATCAATGGAACCGTGAAGCTTGCAAATGGTGGCAGTGTGTCGACTCACTCGTCGGGCATCCTCAAGCCGCCGATGTAGATTTCCGGGATCCCAAAAAGCGGTAGATCCTCCAGAAAACCCATCGACGCAAGCAACATGTGCTCGTGAAAGAGCGTCCTCCAGCAGCGTGTCATAATTGGTCGTCACGAATCGGACCGCCGGATTGTGCTCTAGCCCCGCTCGGTGAACGGCAAACAATGAATTCACAAAGGCGTCATGAAAAGACGGGTCAACAATAGAAGCCGACGGTGTTCCGATCTGTTCCTCCGTAGCGCCGTCTTTCGGGACGTATCCAAACTCAACCGTGTGCCGAATTGCGAGTTGCACATGCCGGTGTGCTTCCCGAAGCTCATCACCGGAAAACTTCTGTGATCCAATCTTGACTTCCGGCTTTTCCTTGCGGTGCGCGATCGCAATCAAATCGCCGAACTGACTCAACAGATGTTCGACATGACAAGACTTTTGAAGCTCAGACTTGACTGCCAGATATATCTCGTTGCTGCGTTCGCTGGCGAGAGTTTTCAAGCAAGCGTCACCTTTCTTGAGCAGTTGTTCGACCCGTGTTGTCAAACCAATCATGAGCGGGATTTTGGCATCCTTGCTGACCCCAGCACCCAGCAGCCAAACCTGACTATGCAGTTCAAGAAGATTTTCAATGCTCTCGACGGCTTGCTCGATCACGCGTGTTTCACTCATTTATTTCCTTCACTCGCCTACTTCCAACCGTGACTACAAAGTTCATAAACCGACATTGGATCGAGCACCGCCGAGCAACTCTCCCAATCGTCATCTTCGACTTTGCTGTATTTCGCATCAAACGGATTGCGAGTCGCGGCGGTACGGTCGATCAGTTTGCGTGCGTCCGCTTCATTGTCCAACGCGAGCTGCACCCAAACATCTTCCAACGTGTCAGGAATCTGGCCGAACAGACCGTGAATCGCTTCCAAACGATCGGCCAAAACTTCGTGAACTCGGTCTTCCACCGAATCGCGATATCGTAAATTCGCAATCCAAATCTCGTCGCGAATTTGCCCAATACGTTGGATCCGCCCTTTACGCTGTTCCAGCCGGGTCGGATTCCACGGCAAGTCAATGTTGATCAGCGTTCCCAGACGCTGCAAGTTGAGTCCCTCCGATGCGGCGTCGGTACCCAAGAGCAATTTCAACTCACCCTCGCGAACTCGCGTCTTTAGCAACTCACGCTGACAACGTTCGAACCGTCCATTTCTCCAATGCCCCGACCGATTGCTGCCCGCGTAAAGTCCGATTTCGACATTTGCAAACTCGGGCATCTTCGCAAGTTCTTCACCAATCCAACGAACCGTATCGTAGTACTGCGAGAACAAGATGCACCCCAAATCCATCCACCGCCGTTCCGCATCCGGTCGCATCCCAAGTAAATAGCTGACGACTGCTTCCAGCTTCGGGTCGCGGTTCCCACCCTGCCGCAGCAACTGCAAACAGCGGTTCAGGGACGCGATCTCCGGTCCGGTGAAGTCTTTGAATTCGCTACTCGGCGAAAGCCTTTGATCGGCATCACTCGAATCTTCCATTTCGGATGGCTCTTCGCGGTCGTCCTCGTCTTCCTCGCCGAAAGCCTCCAATTCGTGCCCGAGCAGTTTCATGACGGTACGGCGTCCCGCTTCCATGGAACTACCCAATCGCCGGAGCAGCAAGGTTTTAAAGAAACCGGCACCTCGAACACGTTGTTGCAGCAATTGCGAAAACGCTTCCGCCTCTTCATACGCTTCACGAAGATAACCGCCCAACGCAATCGCGCTGGCATCGTCTTCGCCGAACAATCGAACCCGAACACGCGGCAAATAGTACGTGCCGGTGACGGGATTGATCGTCTCCTCCAAATAGCCACGGGTTCGCCTGACGATGCATCGCAGCAACGGATTGAATCGTTCGCCGTAGTCAGGCAACAGGTTGTTTTGAATCTGCGTTCGCCGGATCGCCGGTGAGATCCGGTCAACGGCTTCGGATTTGAATTGCCATTGCATGTCATCGGCATCCAAGTTTCTGCGGACGCGATCGAACGCCACATCCTCACACCGGGCCGGCAACGGGTCACGTAAAAATTGCCAACCATCGTGCAAATCCGTCGGCACGGCATGTTGCCCGGTTGCGACCGCCAAACAGCGACTCGCTTGATACCACGGACTCGTTCGCGTCCACCCGCCGAGCACGCTTCCGTTGCCATACGACAGCGTGTGCAGCAGATCCCACGCCTCCAGCGGGTGCAATTGAACCGGCGTCGCCGTCGCCAACAACATGCTTTTCGTCTGCGGCCCGATGTCGCGCAGAAATTGCATCAGCTTGTTCGGTTCGGCCCGTTGATCGACTTCATCATCACCCGCATCCACCTTGGGAACTTTCCGTCGTCGAGAACGGTGAGCCTCATCCACAATCACGCAGGTGTAACGAATCTTCAATAATTGCGAAATCGCTTCGGGCATCCCGCGCACGACAAGTCCTTGCGACACCAAGCCGATCCGTCGAGGGCACGCGCCGAGAGACTTCACACCCTCAGACGGATACTCCACCTCGTTTTCGTCGATCCAAGATTTCCCGGTCCACCGGGCCGAGGGCAACCGCAGCAAATCCAGCATCTCTTCCTGCCACTGTTGCAACAGCGGTTTAGGAGCCAATACCAAGATCGGTCCGCCATGAGGATCGTCGACCGCCATCAACAAGGCCGCCATCGCCAATTGCACCGTCTTGCCCAGACCGACCTGGTCGGCCAAGACGAGTCGAGCACCACCCAAGCGATGCCGCTGGAGCGCCAGTTTCGCAAAGTACTTCTGATGCGGCCACAGCCCCAGCTCGCGACGATACACCGGAGTCTCAACCGCCGCCGCCGCAGCCGCCAGCGCGGGATCTTCGGTTTGCTTCCATTCGTCCGGTTCGACAACGCGGCGTTCGATCGTTCGCTTGATGTCCTGGACAATGAACGGGCAGCAAGACAGATCCATCGCGCGGGGATCATTCCACAGTGCGTCGAACTCCTCTTGCACCCAGTCGACCGTTTCCTGCGAGTCATCCTCCCACAGCAATTCGTAATTCACCTTCCAAGCCGTCTTGCTCTCGTTCACGCTGCCCAGAAACGCGGTCGCCCGATCATCCGCATAACGGATCACGCCCGCCTTGCCGTGTATCAACCCAAACGCCGAATCAGGCAAGACACGGACCACCAAACGACCCGATGTCAAAGCTGCATACAGAGCTTTATAGCGAGGGAGCGCCGACGGCGGGGCATCTTCCGGGCGTCCCGCGCACCAACTTCGACGCATCGCCGCTTGGGCCGCTGCGGCGGTTGTGATGTCCTGGGGGTCGAGTTCGGAATTGCAGATGATGCGAACCGGACCGGCGATCTGATCGAGTGCTTCACCGGCAACCTCGAACAGACTGGACCGGAAGTAACCCGCGATGCGATCGTACGACACCGCCCCGATCAAACGATCGTTTAGAACCGACTGGTCGAGTCGATTACGGCGGCTGGAATGATGTTTCATAGCGAGTCCCAGCCTGCCACTACGATATCACGCCGCCAGCTTGGATCTGACCTTGGAATTGGCTGTTATTTCTAAAAGGAACACCGCGAACCTCTTCCACGATCAATTGACAGATTGGCGCTCCGGGAATCAACGCGATATCACATGGCCCAAGGTTGATCAGCTCCAACGTAATAGTGCCTGCGAATCCCGAGTGAATGGTTGGAGCAGTGAAGTGAACGAGCAAACCACATCGCGCATACGAGCTTTTACCCTCAATCCGAGCCGCCAGACTGGTCCCTTCTGAAACGATCGGCAACCGAACTCGCTCAAGTGTTTTTCCCAGAACAAAATGATTGGGCCTGAGTAGGTAGGGTTGCTCGGTCGTGATCTTGCGCTGCTCCGAGTTTGGCCCAAACAGTTTTGCAAAACCACCTCGTGTCAGATTAATGTTGAGGGCCAAGCCTTCCTTGAAGTAGGAAATTTCATCGCCCAAACGCAGGTCAACCGACGAAGTTTGATACGGACAGTTTGAGTCCTGTTCGTTCGTTGCCGACCTTGGAAGCGGTTCCGGTTCGATGACCAGTCGCTTCTCATCGAGCGCGCGGTGGATCTCAACATTGGAAAGGATCATTCGTCGCTGATATCCTCTGCGGTAGCGTAGACAATATCGCGTTCCGGAGAAGGGAGAATTGCAATGATCGCACCATCACGTCGCAACACAGCCACGCGAACCTTACCCACATCGCCAGTCCCGCCTTTCACCGCGGCGCGTTCAACAAAGACCGATTTTTGCCACGTGCCTTTCGGAGGGTAAGTCACAGCGACCTCATCGCTGAACATCCCCTCGTCCAACTGGCAACGAAGCCAGCGTTCTTCGGCTGGTGATTGTTCTTGTACGGTTGACATCATTTTATCCTAAACAGTCCTTGTTTACTCTCCCGAAACGTTCTCAGAAGATTACCTGTCCTTCGACTTCCGCTCAATCCGAATCGAGCTTTACGGCCCCAGTTTTTGCGGCAAACGCCCGGACAACTGAATCATTCTACCCAAACTGACATCACGCGTGGTCGTTCCGCAGTCGTCCCAGCAAGAATCTCGCCGCCTCGGAATCCCTGTGCCACTCTTCCATGCCAGCCGCGTTGCCCAGCGACGCCAGCCACCCCAGCAAGCTGACGAATCGCTCTCGCATTGCCCAGTAGCTTTGCCCGAACGTGTCTCGCAAATATTGGCGGCCGGGTTCGGGACTGTTGTCAGCGGCGGCGGTTTCGCGAACGGCGAATAATAGGTGACGCAGCGGCGAGGTTGAAAACGGATGCGCCGTGCCCGACGACGCACGGCCTCGGCGGGCGGGGAGCGTATCTATATTGCCGTCTCCACCGTCCGCGACGCCCATCAACGCGGCGGCAAAACCGGATGGCGTGTGCATGCGGGCACCGTTCGCTTTATCCGATTTGAGCAGCGGGCGAATGTCGGTCACACCGAAACCTCTCGCCAATTCCTCGTACATCCCTTTGCGTCGCTCACCCCGCGATTCGATGTCCAGCGCACGCAGGTAGTAACGTTCGGCCAAGGTCAGATCACGCCAAAATTCGTCCAGTCCGCGAGGCACCAGATAATCACACGCGATACCCAGCGCACGTTCGATCACGACTTGAAAATCGCTCTTTTCCTTCTTGCCACGCACGGCAAACACTTCATGCTCAACATCACGTCCGTCGATATTCCCGTACTGGGTCAGCACCTTGAGTGCGGCGGCGTAGGCGGCCAGTTGATAATCGGCATCGTTGAAGTTCGGCTCGTCACCTTCGTCGAGTGCCTGCATCGAGTCGATCTGCCGACGCACTTCGTCCTCGACCATCGGATAGATTTCATCCAGGAAGCCGGGTTCGCTGTTGACGCGTTTACGCAAAACCATGCAAACTGTCCCTTGAACATAGTTACCCTTCTTTATCCCAGCAGACTCTGTCTCAGTGCTAATAGTCCATGCAGATGTCGCTTTGAGGCCTGCCGCCCAAAGAATCATACCGAGGTCCGCCCACACAGCAGGATTCTGGTGAGTAAACATCACCATCTGCAATCCATTGTCAGGCATGTGCTGCGAAAGGTTGCGATACACATCCACCATAGACCGTCGGAACTCTTCGCCATCGCCCCTGACTGACAGTTCGGCCCGTGCATCGGGGATCCACTCCGGAAAGGCCCTCACCAGTTGCTTGTCATACCAAGCAAGGAAAAAGTCGCCGAGCTCGTGGTAGTTTACGGCATCGGCATAGGGAGGATCAGTAATCCAGAGATCGCAAGTGTGACTTATGTCTCGTGCATCGGAAGTTTCCACGAACCGCTTTGTACGAAAGTTAAAACGCTTCGTCAGCAGAATCTGTGCCGAATCGAGAACCAGAAAAGGACGTGTAGAGTAATTGAAAAGCGTATTCAGTGCTTGGTTTAGAAACGTATTCTTGCCGCCACCAATCTGTGTTTTACTGGAAAGCCAACAACTCAGTCGAGAATCCCAATCCGAAAGTCTTCCCATATTCAGCATCGCTGCCGCCATTAAGTGTTGACTCCCCTCCCTCATCGACAAACTTGCCAACAATCCATGCGTTAACAACTGCCTCGGGGTAAATAGATGGTGCCAGAATGTCCAACCTCGCTCGCGGACAGGCTGTTCTGTGTTATATCCACTGACAATCGACTTGGAGGGAATAAACCCGGCAGCCTGCCAATCGGCAAAACGCTCGCGAAGTAAAGCAAGTACCTTGGCTTCTCGGTCCAGGTCGCTGTTGTCAGGTGCGGCGTAGCGCCGCCGGCCCTGGGAATCAATCCAGCGAATACAATAAAGCCGCTCTTGAAAGACATCGCCAGCTGTCGGAACAATATCGTCATTGGCCCAACGGCGCAATCTATCGGGGCCTCGTAACGATTCAATAGACCACGAACGGCTGGGGGCACTAGGATCGACAACGCGACCATCGACAACTGTGGCGCCCTTTGTTGTTTTAAACCGTTGAAGTTCGGAACGGGAAATTATTTCAACATCCGGCTCCATACGATCTGAGCCCGGCACTTTGTTCCATCGAACCACGACCTTGGAGTATTCATCTACCAGCCAACTTGGGGCCAGCGGAATGTAGCTGTCGCAGCCCTCTGGCTTAACCTCAACGCAATATAGGTAGGCATCTGCTCGTTCACCGTGCTCATTGTGCTCAATGCCCCACTCTGAGATTTGCTTATCAGCTGAGGCAAACGCTTTTTCCTGAACGTTAAGCAATTCTTTGTGAATATTCTTGTCGCATCCAATTAAATTGAGACTGGCCCAAGTGAGCAGCCCGGCAACTGGATTGAGATCAGAACCGAAAGCCTCACAACCCAGTCTCGCTGCTTCAAATGGAATCGAGCCACCTCCGCAAAAACTGTCGCCGACACGGGGAACATGGCCAAACATTCGTTGCCCAAGTTGTTCAAAAAGTTCGTGCAATGTGCTCGCTTTAGACCCTAAATGAGCATTTGTGGGTCCGGAATTCGTGGGTTTGAACCCCAACGAACCACCCCTTGCGGGGGTGATGCTTCGCATGGGGTAGACGCGGGATTCGGGATTGGTGGACAGGGATTTTTCAATTCGAGTGATGCGATCGTCAATCTTTGCATTTTCGAGCCGCGCACGTTTCGCCCGTCGGACTAAGTCTCCCGAACTGTCGCGGTGACTCAGTCCAAAATACTCCGAAAGCTCCGCCAGCGTCGCCGTGGTGTATCGCCGACACAGGTAGGCCGCTACATCCCGACCGCCCGCTCGGTTAAGCACCGAAAGATCCGTCGATCGGGTGGCCTCGGCGGTAAGTTCCGCTCCAAGC
>Ga0163153_10008541_pt1 | contig 10606 bp, 5 predicted proteins | sample OliLakLV19MP6IB1_FD_148629 | JGI IMG/M metagenome (GOLD analysis project Ga0163153, IMG submission 148629) | Freshwater microbial mat bacterial communities from Lake Vanda, McMurdo Dry Valleys, Antarctica - Oligotrophic Lake LV.19.MP6.IB-1 | ecosystem: Environmental > Aquatic > Freshwater > Lake...
GCTACTCCACAGCTTATTGTTCCTACAGGTCAAGCAGCCCGAACATTCCGAATACCTCGCCTACTATTACAAATGCACACGAAATCTGCTGTGTGCACAGACTTTGACACGATTTGCTGCAAGAAACGCAGGATACTCGATCGCAACAAAGACTCTTACAATAGCTCAGAAGTATCAGTTTACCGACCTTTGTCTTTCTCTAAGTGCAATGCTCGCAGAAACCAGTGCCTTTTGGATGAAAAAGAAAGACTTTAAGTACTATAGTTCGCTAGTCGATAAGTATTTAGGCAATCTTGCAGCAGAGTATAAATCGTCACAGTATCTGGACCAATTAGGATTGGAATCCGACAACAGCTCACGAAAGCGTGGGCATTTGGCGACCTATGCTCTGGGTTTACTAGATACAATTGAAACTCTAATAACACAACATGATACCCACCTCCTAAGACTAAATGCGTACCGGTTCAAGCTAGTCTATTTGCAGTTGATCGAGGACTATGATGGCACAATTAACAATTGCGATGCAGCTGTTAAGTACTTGACGGAGCATCCACATTTATCGCAAAAGGCGCGCTTAGGTGAGTTTATCTTGAATAAGATGCTCTGTTGTACCTATCTGCGACGATACTCGGAAGCTCATGCAATGTCCGACATTTGTATCACATACTTCAAAATCGGTGGTTCAAACTGGTACTTGGCGATTGATCTTGCGTTTGTAACTGCATCAAACCTATGCGATTTTGATAAAGCGTTAGGGTATTATGTGAAGGCGACAACCCACGAGCAATTCACGAAACACAGGGAAGCGTCGGTCCGTGAGAGATGGTTGCTTTATTATGCCTATCTGCTTCTTGCAAAACGTATGGTCCTAATTGATTCTGATTTGATTCAGTCAAAACACTTTCGTCTTGCCACATACCTAAATTCGTTACCTGAGGAATCAAAAAGCAAACTCGCATTTAACGTTCTCATTCTCATTTCTCACGTCTACTTCTTGATACTAGACGGCAACTATGATGCAGCAGAGAAACGAGTTGAGTATTTAAAGGTCTATACGTCACGGTGGCTTAAGGAGAAAGAATATCTGCGTGTGAGACTTTTTCTGAAAATGCTGTACAATTTTTCGCGATTTAGTTTTGATGCAAAAGCTATTCGAAATGGTAATAAAGAATTATATCGGGAGCTGCAGGATTCTGGTAAGGACCCAATGCCATCTGAAACCAATGAGCTAATACCGTTTGAGGTCATGTACGAACGTATCCTCGACCACCTCGAAAAACATCGCGCAGGCTTATTAGTAAAATAGTATAGAAACCCCTCCCATTTTAATGGGAGGGGTTTGGGGAGAGTTCGCAAACCTTTGAGAGTGGCCTTACCGAATGACCGTAATCGGTGCAACGGCAATACCGGCGGACGTGTGCAGACGGACGTAGTACGTGCCTGTAGGGGCGCTGTGGGCGTCCCATTCGACTTGGTTCCAACCCGTGGTTGTTGTTGTGAGCGGGAGTGATGCTACGCGCTGACCAAACATGTTGACGATTTCGATGTCGGAGCGGAGCTCGCCTGCTGGATTAAAGCGAATGACGGTGTGGCCGCTTGTGGGATTCGGGACGATGCTGAAGCTTGCATTGGTGCTGCCTGTTGCAACAAATGGGTCTTCTTCGATGCCGGTTGTGATGGGGAGTGCTTCGGTGCGACATCCACGGATGCCTTGTCCGTTGAAGGCCACAACAACGATCTTTTTGTTTATGTGGTTTTCGATGTCGAGCATTACGAAGCGTTCGCCACCGAAGGCTGTAGCATAGAGAGAATCGCGGCCGGATTCGTCGACCACGTAAACAAGGAAGCCATCGGATGCGCTGCCGAGTGGCATGCGCCATTGCACAGAGGTGCGACCGAACTGGTTACTTACCGCAAGTACTTCTAACGGAGACGCTACACCCGATGTACCCACCAAACGAATAGCCGCGCTTGCATAGGCGTTACCCATGGGTTGCGACGCTACGATGCGCGTCGCATGAATGTAGTACGCACACTCTGTGAACGTAGAAGGCAGTGTGTAGCTAAATGTGCCAGATGTCGCAGTTGCCACGCCAATGAAGGAGCCGTTGAACCCTGTGGTGTCGGTATCGAGAAAGAACCTAACCTCCCCTTCCTCAGTGCCTGTTGTGCCGTCCCAGGTTACAGTCGCTGTTCTGTCCAACGAGGTAAGCGCGATTGCGAACGGTTGTGGTTTGCGGTTGACGCTAATCTCTACTTCATCACCCGCCTTCGGCGAGGTAAGCGTGAGCTTCCAACTACCAACGGCTGGACTGATGAGTGACCACTGCGTCATCTCTCCGTTGGGAGTAGAGAATTTTCTAACCGATGAATCGGCAGATGTGGTGCTGTACACTGTTCCGTCTGGTGCAGTTAGTGACGACACCGGTGCAGATGTTGTGCCTGAGCCGATGACCATGATAAACAAACGTTCGACTGTATTGTCAACTAGTATAGTATCGAGCGGTTGTGCTGCATCCTGCACGTCTTCTTCGAGATCGGGATTGCGCACTGGCTGAACCCACGTGCGGATGGTGTCGTTGGTAGTGGTGAAGGTCGGGACACCATTCTTGTATTTGTACGAGACCGACATACGTCCGAAGCTGCGGATGTAGTCGACAGGATTTTGTGTTACGTCTACCGACGCACTTACCGACAAGCCTTCGTCTTCGTTCACGAGGAGCGAGGCTTGTGCCGTGCCAAGCGTCTGTGGAATAAAGCCTGACAGCATCATGAAGCGGAACGCAGTGCCGATGTAGTCCATGTCAAGGATATCGTCACCAGCTGCGGGCAGCCTAACGAGTCCGGATACGGTTGACGACAAGCCGAGTGTGGGCTTCCAGAAATACGTGAGGTTACCATTCGCCGAAAGGAAATAATCGTCAAGGCCAAGGTGACCGATTTTATACGAACCCGTAATACCAACGTTGTTGTTCAGGTCGATGGTCGCAGAGTGTGTTCCTTCGATCTGCCAAGGCTTCGACTCAGAGATTGCTTTGATTTTGATGAGGCGGGATGTTATGGCACCGGTAAAGATGAGCGGATGACGGTATTCGAGCGTGCCTTCGAATTCGGCAATTGTTGGGTCGCCGAATGCGTTCACGATCCATGGGAATTGGTCTATAACAACTTGCTCTGCGGACTGAAGTATGATAGACGCGCGTATGGCGCGACCGTTGGCATTTGCACTCGACCATCCGCTGGTCGAGAAATTGAGTCCATTAAAACACAACGGCGTTTCTGGTATCAGCTTACATGCGCCCAATTCGAGCGACGCTTGCAAACTGTCGAAATGCAGCTTGTTGTCTGGGTTAGCGGGGTTGTTCTTAAACACCACACCGGCACCAAGTGTTAATTCGGAGCTCTTAACCGGAAATTTGAGTTTGCCCGCAACACCGTATACTTTATTAAGGAAATCGGCATTCACTGAGAACTCTTCCAGACACCATCCACTTGTCACCGATATTTTTTCGGCGGCAAACGTCAAGTTCTCAAAACCGTTTGTGTTCGTAATACTAATACCAATCTCGATTTTTGAGCGTGGATCATCTGTAAGGTCGAACCCTTCGGTGTTGTCGATGACTTCTTCGCAACCATTGCGCGCCATGCTGAATTCGATCTTGCCCTTCATCGAAAGACCCTTTGCATCAGCCCGATTAATAATCTTGAATTCTTCGAGCGTCAGCTCTACACCACCTGGAAGTTTTTTGCTGAGTTTCTTTGATCCGGCTTCCAGTGCGAGCGAAATGATGCCGTCGCAATTCGGCAGTGGGAAGTCACTCCCAGTCAGCACGTTTGTCAAATCGAGGTCTCCGATGTCATCTGGGGCAAAACGTACGTTCGGGATATACACACGTCCGCCATCTACAAACACCTTCTGCTCACCATCTGTTGTGTTGATGCGCACGGTACCGTCAATCTTGATTGCACCGCCAACCGTAATCGTACCCGTTGTTTTTACCGTTGACGACCCTTCTGTCTCTGGCTTCCACTCCTTGCCTTCACCCGCATCGAACTCTAGTACTTCAAGACCGGCACACTTGTAATGCCAGTAACGATTGCCATAAAACACGGTGACCTTTGCCGTGTCGCTTCGTCTGAAATTCACCTTTTCACCATAGAGCGTAATGGGATAATTACCTGCCGGTGAACTCTTTTTGAAGTCGATGGTGTACGACAACACGCCGTTTGCATTTGTTGTGCCTACCTGCGGATAGGTCGCTGCTGCATTGGCTGTTTTGTCGTTCATAAATATGTTTACATCCGCCAACAGATCTGTACCCTTCTTCGCAGTAATCGTTAGCGTAATGGTAGTGTCATTTGTCAGGTTTCCTATGACGATCGAGTCTCTTGGTGTCAACTCTAGTGCGATCTTCCCCTCTCCGCCGAAATCGAACACACCATTACGAATGCGATAGTTGATCTGTTCGCCAGAACCTGTCGAGAACGACTGACATTTCCAGTTAAACGTACCGCCGATTTCCTTTTTCGTCGAATCGTACTTTGTAATAGTAACATCGTTTATTGCATGATCGAAGCAATTACACGATTCGGTCTGCGTGAAGTTTTCCCAGTACGTTGTTGCACCCGTTGACGGATTGTACTGTCCGATACCATTAAAATTGGGAATCGTGATCTGTAATCTGCGGGTTGGCCTTGTCTTAAAGGCTTCTCGCACTTCCATGGTGATAACAGCCGCCGAACCTTCGAGTTTGAAGGTCACAGAGTCTGTGGTGTTCGTGCTGAGCTTGAACAGGTCGGTATCACGCCAGACTTCAAACGTCGCAGAGTTCTGTGCTGATGCACTCGAGCTGATAAGAAAAACAAAGGCCAGAAAGTACAGTACATGTTTCATCGGAGGCTCCGGGGGTTGTGCGATTCGCGCAAAAATAGGTATTTAGACCCGACCTTACCGCGCGTTTGACCCATTTTCGCGCAGCGGCTCGACATAGAGCATTTTTGCTTCGCCGGGCATGCAGGTCAAGGTTAGTGTACCGTCTTGTGCGATGACGGTGTCGGTTGGTACGATGCCCAGCGCGGGGTCGGACACTTCGCCCATGGAGCGCACGTGAAGCCTGCGCGGACGTCCGTCGGGATGCGAGTAATTAAAGCGCAGCACAATCTCCCGAGCCCCTTGCTGACGGTAACGTCCCGACTTCGACGGACTCTTTCTTAACGCATCTTCGAACTCGCCGTAACTGACGAAGGTTTTTACATCTGTGTCTGCGTAGTCGAACGGATTGCACCGACGATTCAACACACCGAGCACAAACACATCGGGTAAGGGGCTTGCGCTGTCGCGCAGAAGCGAAATCTCGACAAACGTGCTGTCGTAGTTCTCATAATCGGGAATATTCAAACGCGCATCGGGGAGGTTTCTGTTCATGATGCGCTTGCGTAACCGGGTTCGATACGGATGACGCGTCTGAATGCCTCGTGCATCGGTGCGAATGATGCGGGCGAGGGCCGCGGTGTCGCCGACGGACCACGTACGAAAGCCTTTGCTAAACCATGTTACTAATTGCAAGTGCGCAAGTGTGTCCTCAGCACGTAATGTTTTGTCGAACACTTCCTTGATGGCCATACGTGTGCTCCTGAAGCCTATATAGAGTCTGTTCGAAGCAACACCCAGCGTCTTTGTGATGTTTGCAACGCTATATGGAAACTGTTGATCGAGCGCTTGATAGAGGCCGGTGCGGTTGTTTGAATCGAGGTAGTCCGGACCCGCTGTGTCTGAAGCAAGGCCTGCGTTCATGAGCATCTCGGCTATTGCTCGCTCGGCAGGTTGTTGCGGTGGCGTATATGCAAAGCCCATCGATGCACCTGCAATGCTTGCGAGATAGTCGGCTGGACGTCGTGCGTCCTGTTTGTTTGCGCCCCAGAAAATCGCGTAGCCTTTTGCTCCGAGAATCAGGGCGGAGTATAGTTCGAGACGGACCTCTTCGCCAGTTGGGAAGCGCCAGAGATGTGGCATGGGAATCATTGTCGCGTCGTCTGTTTGCAACTGAGCGAACACCCACGGGTTTGCAATCCACGGACGTGTTGTGTCGAACAGATAATACGGATGCCGCATTACCTGATAACGAAAGACCTCGTACCGTTGTTGCCAACTGCCACTCCCAAATACCGGCCCTCCCGGATAATACTGCGTTGTTGTGTCTGCTGGTAAATCCACAGATCCATTACGATGATGTCCCCACCGTGCATCATAATCGATACGATGTTTGATGTCGATGTTCTGCATCCCCCACTCGTGGTTTAAATATAAACGCGAGTTGGCATTTGATGCATTATAACCATGTTGATAATACGGTGCGATGGTACGGGGGTCTGGGGATGGCGCGTTACCCTGCCATGTTAGGTCTGACATCACGGCATGGTTGTAGCGAGGTGCTTCGCTGCCAAACCCACGCTCGGTCGTCATGAGACTATCGAACAACAGATGCTGGTAACGCATGCCTTCCCAGTACTGCTCACCACCTTCATCACGATTGAACCAACGGTAAATGCGAAGTCCATGTGACACATCGCTTTTAGTTTCGCCGACACCACCCGACGATGCGAATCGCTGTGCATGTTGTGTATTGTACGCGCGCAAGTGTTTTAGAATCTGCCTGTACACCGTGTCAGCAAAACGGTCGTACCACCCCTGCGTTAACCACGTCATGTTTTCTGTACCTACCTGCACCCAGTCGATAGCAACATCGGCGCGCCCTTCATACACAACCTGCACGTTCAGGTTTGTGATACGTCCGTTATCCGCTTCACCACAGACTGCTCCCATCCGATACACATCGCGCAGTAGGTATGGGTTATAGTTCACGAGCCCCTTACCGTCCGTTGAACCTGTGTTTAGATCGTGCGGCAGCGTGTCGATTATAAAATGTGCTAGTATTGTTGCACCGGGATGAGCGTCGCTTGCACGTGGCAACATGCGTCGCGTAATGACAAGTTCACGCACGGGCGTGCCCGTCTGCCGTGATACAAGCGTGCTGATCTTTCCTCGGTACCGATCGTCGAGCGTCGTAGGCAGTTGCGTGCGTTCGCCAGACGGACTGGCAACCGAGTCGAAGACGATAGTGTTCGCAAGCGTGTATTTCGAATCGGGCGTGTTACTACCCTTCGAAAGAAGTTCTTTGTTAACATTATTTATGGTATCGGGACACAGCCGGTACGTGATGCGCACGCGTAACACAACAGAGTCATCCTCGACGACATCGTTTCCATGTGTGTTCATGCTGTCACTCGGCCTAGCGTTCGCGCCAGCACTCGCATGTATGCGCCGCACATTCACAGCGAGGTACATGCGCCTTCCGTTGAACGGATGCGACTGTATGTGATGCGAGCCCTCGCCCCACAATGCAAATCGGTCGCTAGGCCACGACCCATCGAGCACTATTGTGGGAGTGTGTATGCTATCGGCATGCAGTTCAAATCGTGTGCTGCTACGAGGTCGTGCACCATCAAGAGGCTTGTCCGTGGTGATGTTCGCGCTAGGGGTCGAAGGGGGCGCATATGATGTGACTCCGAGCCGTCGTTCTCTAAATCCAAACACGGCACCTTGTGTATCGCCCTGCAGCGGTGTAAACGACGCCGTATCGATGTTAAGCTCTGGCTGAAAGCGAATGCCCATTGCCTCTGTTAATGCAAATGGGTCGGTGCCACCAAAGCTCAATGAGACCCTTTCGTCCCCTGCCGCAATTGCTTTGTCGTCCAGCTCTTTGTACCAATGCAGGTTGCTCGCTAACCATTCGACGTTATACATGAAATCTGGCGCAACGACGAGTTTCATGCCAGGTACGGACTGATTAAGTGTCAACCACGGATCGTCCCAGTCATCAGGGTTGTATGTCGAACCCGACCACGCAAACGGATTGTGCACATGCCAGAAATTGGAGTGTAGCTCGGCGTTGACGCGGCGGGTGGCTGGACCCCAGTTGAATCCGCGTATAAAGGCGGGACGCTTGGTGTCGAACATGTCCATCAACGAATCTGGCACCAGAGTCGAGCCATGACGGATAGATGTTGGCGGTACGTCCTGGGCGGACAACGGGACGAGGGCAACTGAGAGGGCGACAAAGGCGAAAAACGCCGCGAGGCTGATTCCGGGAGCGCTCCGAAGAGGAGCGCGTGCCTTTATTCCGGGAATCACGCGATGCTTTTCGCATCCCTCCCGGAATGAGCTGATTCGGAATGAGCTGATTCCGGGAATCACGCGATGCTTTTCGCATCGCTCCCGGAATAAAAGGTGGTTTGTAGAGACATCATACATTCTGTATATTCGCCAAAATCTTCCGAGGCCCTATGAAACAGTCCGTTGGCAGGCGTCACCGCGACGTTCGAGAGACAATTCTGAAGCTCAGTGTTTCGCTATACGCGCAAACTATGAACGTAAAAGACGTCACGGTGTACTCGTGGGAGTCCGGACGTACATCTGTTCCTCAGGACGTTCTTGCAAAGCTAGAACGCGAGAATGGCATCTCTGCAGGATGGATGCTGACGGGTCAGGGTGAAATGATGGTCGGTACTTCAGCCAATTCACCGCTGTCATCACCTCTCGACGTCCTCGAAACCCACCTCCGCTCCATGCGCGTGCTCCTCAAGGACCTCCGCGAAACATCACCCGAAGTTATGGCAAGTGCGCCCCGTCGCAAGCCCCCTACCACCGTACGCATTCCAATGCTTTCGCTTGGCGTCAGTGCGGGCGCTCCTGTAGAGTCGGCCGATACCATCGAAGGTGAGATCGATCTCGGAGAAATGTTACTCGAACACCCAGAGAGCACCTACTTCATAAGGGTTGTGGGCGACTCGATGACAGGCGCAGGAATTATGGACGGCGACACACTTATTGTCGACTGTTCGCTCACGCCGAAGTCCGGACAAATCGTGATTGCACGCGTGTACGGCGAACTCACCGTCAAACGCTACATCACCAAGGGTGGCGAAGCGGTGCTGCGTGCAGAAAACAAACGCTTTAAAGACATCACGATAGACGAAGCAATGGACTTTACAATCGTGGGCGTGGTGCGGTCATGCATAAAGCAATTCTGATCGTCGCCACCGTGCATTCTTGAATTAAGAAGTGCGATGGCGACACTGTGTTCTAACTATGTTTACGTTCGACTTATTTCCATTGCATCTGTCCAGCACCATCTATTGCACTAAATTGATTAAACGTAGAGTTAATCGTACGGAGGTCATACGCGCTACCGCCATTAACGGGAACAAAGAGAATAGAAGCAGTAATTTTTACCGCAATGGACTTACCGTCAGGTGACCAGCTAGGATAACTCTCAGCGGATGCAGATGTTGTTAGCTGTTTAACGTTACTTCCATCAATAGACATGGTAAAGAGATGATTGGCAATGATTAATGCGATAAGCTTCCCATCGGGGCTTACCGCTGGCTGCTTTGGGTTCGCCAGGTTGTCGTCGAAGCGAGTTATTGTGGTCCAATAGACATCTGTGATATAGAGACCGGGATTGAACACACCACCACACATTACAATACGACCGTCTGGTGTCCATGTGGGTGAAGCAAAACCTTGACCAATTTCAGTAGTGCCAAATGTTACGATTAGCTCGCCTGTTGCGCGGTCGACAACGTGAACATCGAGTGTACCGCCCAACGTTCCTTCGTAAACGATGAACTGACCGTCGGGAGACAACTGCGGGTTTGCAAAGGCATCATCGAATGTTTCAAGATTTGGAAAGGTGATATCTTCAGCCACGATGATCCGCTTCGTCGCACCATTCGCACTCACTTCAATTAAACCCTCAAATGCATGCGCAATAAAGGTCCCTTCGGGAGTACGGAACGGATCAGCACCAACGAACATGTTCGTTACCGTTCCGTTGCTTAGATCTATGGATAAAGCGTTTGCACGAATATTGCCCGTTAAATAGAGCATGCCGGTGGGTTTTGCTCCCGGTCCATTCGGATCCGCTGGTGAATCTGAGCATCCAGGTGCAAGGAGTAACACGGCGAGCGCCAATGTAGTGAGTCCGGCAGTGCGAAACTTGTTCATCCTTACTCCTAGTGCTTACAATGGCAAAGATCCTTGGGGCTTGTGATGTGCCAACCGACACAAGATACGAACACTAGCATATCATCGGCTGCGGCACGTAAACAGGATGAAACTGTGACGCCATTGGCAAGATGGATAGAAGGTGGCGTGAGAGGCCACTTTGTTGTGAAGCGTCTAAAGAATGCCGACGTGGTACTTACCCTATCAGCACTCGAACGTATGCGCCGCATCGGCGACGACTTTGTCGGGAAGAAGTACGACTTGACGTTCGAATGGTCGGACGATAATAAATACTGCTCTGAACTTATTCGGATAGTTTACGATCGCGGTGCCGACGCACAACTCAGCCCCCTTCGAACCCTTGCCGACTTTGATTTGTCGAGTCCGGAAGTACAGCGTCTCATGAAAGAACGCTACGGCAATGCAATTCCCCTTTCCGAAGCCGTTGTCTCGCCGTCGGACCTCTTTGATAGTGCGTTGCTAAGGGAAGTGACGCACAATTAGTCCGTGAGCTAGTGCGTGAGCTAGTGCGTGTGCTAG
>Ga0163153_10008542_pt1 | contig 10606 bp, 9 predicted proteins | sample OliLakLV19MP6IB1_FD_148629 | JGI IMG/M metagenome (GOLD analysis project Ga0163153, IMG submission 148629) | Freshwater microbial mat bacterial communities from Lake Vanda, McMurdo Dry Valleys, Antarctica - Oligotrophic Lake LV.19.MP6.IB-1 | ecosystem: Environmental > Aquatic > Freshwater > Lake...
TCACCCCACCCGCCGATAAAGCGTATACCCCCGGCTGCTCCGCTCGACCCGGTAGGGCAGGATGATAGAGCGGAGGAGGCGGCCATTTGGTTTATTCAAGGTTAGCTTACTGCCGCTGTAAACGTCAGCATGGTCGAAAGTCATTTTGGGGCCGCAATCATCTAAGAGTTGCATCACTCCCCCAAACTGAAACATTTCTCCTATCTCACTAGTTAGCAATACGAATGATGCAGGTAAATCCTCGTAATGCTCGATCCCAGTTAGTTGCATAAATCCGCCACGTTTTCCAAAGTAGTGAATCTGTGTGAAAAGTGCTTGCAGTGGTGGTGTTTCTCCTTTGCTACCACTATCTTGAACAGCCAAATATAGGGAACCAGCAAATTGTACTAACTCTCGGTAGGCAATCGTGTTGCCCATCGGCCCTACCAGCCCTGTACCCGATACATCTTTAGACCCACCTTTATAGGGACGTAAAATTTTGATGAAGGTGTTAATAACCGTTAGTTGATCGGGAAGTTTCACTGCGATCGCCAAATCGCGAATTCGTGGAAACCAAGCTTCAGCCTTGCTTTTTCCATAGACACGAATTGATGCATCTAGTAATGCCATTTTGACCGTATAGGGTGTCGGTGTAATCAATGTTTTACCACCACTCGTTGTTGCATTGGCCGGACGCAAGCTGAAAAGGGTGGTGGGAGAAAATTTGGCAGTAACCCACATAATTCACTCTCCTAGCCTGTTGCGCCAACCTTTACCGTGTAGGGGTTTGTCTTCTGGATCAAATCCTGCATAATGGCAGCAAATGCTTTGATGTCAGCAAACTCCTCCACTTTGATAATTTCACTGCCATGAATGGCATTTAGCACATCGCATGTTCCTTTGATTTCATCAGCGAACGAAGGATTAATCGGGCTGACTGTTGGCGCCGGAGCAATGCCGTAGCTGATAGTTACGACGCCATGCAATGCTACTAAATGGGGTAGTTGTGTGTTTCGCATTGCACCGTTCATCTGGATAAAGCTGTAGAGAATGCTTTCCAATAGGGCAGAGTAGCGTGCCTGGCGATCTAAACCTCCTACATATTGTTGGCTGATGTCATTATAGCCAATCCGTGAAATTTCAAAGTTACTGACAATGGCATAGACACCGCTGCTTGCAGGTCGATGAAAGATCGATTGCCCCAAGTTGCCTTCACGCCCGTCCTTATCCGTTGGCTTTTCGCGGCGATCAGGAACATATTTGACATGAAAATAATTATCGGTGGTGACTGCCTCGGGGACGCCAACTACCCATCCAAATTCGACAACGCTTTTGCGTGGTACGGAAGAACCGCCTTCAGTCACCAGGTTGCCTTCTAGATCATCAATCGTACAATGACTGACTAAGCGGTCTAGGATCTGAACCTGAGTCGGCTTGCTTTTGAGCCATTCGCGAAAGTCTGGATCGGCACTCATACGGTTGGCATCAAAGCGCTGGCAAGCGGCGCAGAGTTTTAAGCCTTTTTCAACTGCAATGCGGTGTAGATGTTCCGCCTGAATATGCTTGAAAGTGTCACCACTGATCGCATTCACATTGGCCTGACGTGGCTGCCCTTGTTTGTCGTAGTAAACAATATCGACCATCCGTGTTTGAATTTGATTGCCTTCACCCCCTTCATTGTTCAGACTATGCATATTAAGAATTGCACGGGCAGAAATAGATAATGAATAAACTTGCTGACTCATGATTGTGCTCCTGTTTGATATCTGTTCAATTTGGTGTAACTTGATAAACTATTGGATTATTCGTCGCCTTCGTCGTCATCACTTGCCGTGGTGTTTTCAAAATCTTCATCTGATGCTTCATCCACTAACGGTTCGATTTGATTTGCGTCATGGGTTCGGCTACGTGGGTCACTGGCATAACCAAAAGCTACCAGTAGATTAGCCACCGTTTCTGAATCGCGGTATTCGTCGATTAAGGCTAACACCTGTTCCAGATCGCCCGTGCGCACACTTTTACGACGAACTGGCGGCTCGCCTTTGTAGCGCTCACTGACGCGCGCATTTTCTTGGTTGTAATCGAAGATAAATTTGCCCAACGCTTGGGCGAACTTATCTGGGTAGCTGGCATTGCGCAGCAAGTCTGCGCCTAATCCGTAGCGAATCTCATATGGACCTGGATTGCCTTTTGATTTGTGATACTGTGGGTTTACTGTACTGTTACGAATTGCTTCCGCGATGCGTCGAAAGCCTGGATTCCGTAGAATTGGTGCTAAATTCGGATTCTGATTCACGATCAAGACCTCCAGATTGGAAATATGAAAACGACGAGGTGGAAACCCACCTGCAATGAGCTTGTTCATCACATAGCCGGCATAAGTGGCTGTAAATTGATAAAAAGCGCGTAAGTCACGTCCTGAAAGAAAATTACGATACTCTCTTAATAGCTCGTATTCAATACCAGTCTCCTGTTGTGTCTTTTTGTCCCTCCCAAGGTTGCGTATGATCGTTTCATGCTCTGCTAGTAGCTCCAGAAATTGATTGGCGTTTTCTACTGTTGTCACAGTAAGTAACCAAAGGGGTAGTACCAACGAACTTAAGTTTATGGTTGCGTGTGCGCTACCTAGATGCTTATAATGGATTGCCTCTAAGGCAGCTATATGGTCGCCAGGTTGACCCCGATTGATGCGAAACATGCCGGTTGCATTGCCTGCCTTCCACTGCTCCAGAAATACTTTGCAGTAACGTAACGTCGCCAATATATCCATTTTGACGGCGGTCTGGGCATAAAGCGCCTGCTGAAATTCAGGAAAGATACGACGATGAGTGCGCCATACCAGCGATTTAGGCCGCAGTACATAGGTTTTGCGATCTTTGCTGCCTCTCACGATACGTGGCACCGCAGCATGGAAAAGCCCAACAAATTTCAGATACTCGACTACCCAAAATCCATCTAAGCCACTGATACCCAGACCGTTAGCTTTGCTTTTGTTACCTCCTTTGCCCATGCCAGGATTGACCACTTGTAGTTGAGGTGCTTGGGCTTTGACATTTATTCCATATTGTTTGGTCAGCGCCTTCCATTGCTCTTCGGCTCCCTCATAGTCATTGGGCCGCTGTTGGAAAGTCTTTAATACCAGCAGTAAAAGCTCCCCAAAACAAGGGCGATGGATATGCCAGTTGGTGGCTAGCGTGTTATAACCATTTGTAGCTGACATCTGGTTGATTAGCGCCCAGCATGGCCAATCAACATGGGGTGGCGTTAACCCTTGTTCTGCCAGTATGTTGGCAGACAGCCCTTTTTGGCGAGCATCAGAGTAGGCATTCTTGCGTGTTTGATGCTCGACATAATCTATGGCATCAGGCAGATCAGTTTTCTTCGTCGCCGTGTCGAGAGCATTTAATTGAGAGAAAAAGGTTACACTTGTTATCCATTCCTCCCTAATTGGCGTCTTTAAAGAAATACAGTAACTATCGCCTACATCTTCGATCTGTAAATTAAGATCACCCGCACTCTCTGGAATAATGCGCTCAAGCATTGCTGTCAGACCGAATGCCAACAGCGTATCTGCTGCTGTGCCTGTAATTTTGTCAACATAGTACCTGTTTGTGAACATTGTTCTTTTCCTACCTTTCCTGGCTTCGTTGATCGGCCAGCCTCAATACTCGAATCAAGATGAAATAGAGTAGCACCTCCTGAATTCCTTTGCTATCATAATGCACTATATAATTTGATAGCGCATCATCGTTTCCCACCTGCCAAAAAACCTGATCGGCCAGCGCCTGACTGAGTCCAACAGTGGTAAGCGCTTCACAAAACGCCTGTTTTGCAAACTTATGACAGGCAAACGGCTGATGGCTGTTGCTGCCGGCGTGATGATGGCGAGTAATGGCCGTCATGGTGGCTCGCCATAGCGCTTCATTCTCTTCACAGCAAGTTAGCAGCAGGTTGCCGGCAGCCATCGCACTCTCGCCGGCGTGGGGTGGACGTTTGCCTAACTTCTTCTGTGCGGCCTTCTGCTCGTCAGTCGGATCGAAGTCGGTGTGGGCAGCCATATAGTCAGGAGGCAAACTTTTGTCCACATCACCATAAAATTTTCCTACGCGCCGTTGCCATTTATGCACCCATGCTTGCCACTGAACATTGAGCTTGCCTAAGTCGTGACAGGCAAAGAGAGTACGCAACAGATAATCGACTTTGCCTGACGGTATTTGCCATGTTGGATTACTTTCCAAGCGTTGTGTCACATGCGCGATCTCGTCTGCGAGGGATAGACGCATTCTCTTGCTTTCTGGGTCAGGCAATGCATAGCGGTAGGCACGATATAAACCTGCTATATGTTCGGCGTAGGTTTCTTTGTGGTAGCTATAACTTGGCTCTCGCCGCCTACCTGACCGTTTATGTAAATCATAACTGCCCGCTGACAATTCAAACCGAAACCCTAGCTCCTGATCATATTGTGCCAATGTTGGGTGAATCGCGATAACCGCACTTTGAAAGACTTCGCTGCTTGTTTGTAATTGATACCAACGATATTCAGGCGGCTGACGACTGGGTTTCTCTTCCTCAGACGTTGATTTATCTTCTAGGCGTATAGCTGATTGCATGAGCCAAGGCGAATCAGGGGCCGTAGCCTCAAATGTTTTGAACGCCTTAGCAATTGTGCCTGGATGAAGGGCAAAACCATCATAGTACCAGGGGTTACGTTGTAGATGCTCATTGCTTGCCGGATCAGGATGCACGACCACAAAACGCGTGTTGACATTACGGATTAGTTCGGGTGCCATCCCTTTGTCGAGTCCCTGCATCGTGCTGAGAATATTGTCCCGGTGGGTATAGCGTCGATCTGTTAAACTATCAAGAATTTCTTGATCAATCGGGGTATGGACCAGATCGATCAAAGCTTGTTCTTGTCCGAAACTCATATGGTGCCCCTGAAATTCCGTAGACATTAAGGCTGTCCAGGTGGTTTCACATAAGCGACGTCCACGTTCTGTCTGTTTGGACTGGCTGGCTAGAAAGTAAGGGGTATAATCAGGCGCGCCCTCTTCTGTACGCGGCAAATAGACATAAACGTCTCCAATTTCATTTGCACGTCGGGCGCAGCGCCCAGCCCGTTGGAGAATGGAGGCCGCAGGTGCTAGTTCCGTATGCATGACATCACAAGTCGCATCAACCCCGACTTCAATCACTTGAGTTGCAACCAGGATCAGCGGTGGCCCAGTGTATTCGGCTTGAGGAATGCCAAATTGATCACGTACCCATGCTTCTTTTTCATCGCGATTACGTTTGTAAAAACGGGAATGAAGTAAACAGAGTTGGGTTTCGGCGTCACCTTGTGCTTTCAGTTGAGCTTTGATCCCTGCATACAACTGTTGTGCAGAGCGTACTGTGTTACAAATACAAATAATACGTCTGGCATTTGAGCAGTCATGCAGCACTTGATCCGCAGTCAAAGGTGTATCAAATGCATAAAACCGGCGCACCTTGCCTACCTGCGAGCCGATTTGCTGCATAGCTTCCCTTGCCTTTTCATTCTCTGGCACAATGACCGCATCTAATAGGGATGCTAACCTTTGTAACATTTGCGATGAGAAGGTTGCAGTCATGATGACAAAGGGTGTAATGCCGCGCAACATGCGCAACATCTCAAGCGTAGTGGGGAGCATTGTGTCAGGATCAAAAAGATGTAGTTCATCAAATACCAAATAGCTTGATACCACCGCCCCAGCGTTTAGATTGGCTGATCCTGTTCCGAGCGCGTATGGGATGTTAAGAAAATTGCTCAGAGTTTGATCAATTGTTGTAAAGATTAGATCACCTTCGACTTTGGGATCATCAGGCTGATCCCCAGTCTGTTTTGTCACGCTTAGATGGTGTTGCCAGCCGTACTCTCGAATAATTTTGTCATACTCGGCATGAAATTGATTGGCTAAGACGCGCATAGGAACAGAATAAATACATTTTCTGGGAAACGCATCTGGGGTAAGATTTTGCCGTGCATATAAGTAGGGTAGCAGGGCTGCTGTCGTCTTGCCAGATCCCGTTGGTGCTTGCAAAATTATGTTCCGCCCTTCAACCAAGTATTTGGCAACAGTTTCCTGGTATGGATAAGGAATACGCTTCGTCATGGGTTGCCTCCGAAGAAGTCTGCAAACGTTTGCGCTAAAGTGGGACTATCATTCTGACTATCCAAGCGACTTGGTCGCCACCCATAAAGCTCTGCTAAACGGCGTGCTTCACCTTGTAACATTTCTCGTAATGTCTGTGGCGCTATCACCTCCACATCCGCCCCCCATCCACGAATCCACGGCAACATTTCTTGGGGTTCGGCAACTTTAGCTTCCCAAAGCAGATAACCATCTGTCTGCTCGTCTATCTTTTCGCTGCGGTGCCAACGTGTCTCTTTCACCCGTCTGGCCACGCGCGGGTGAAACCTGATCTGGACTGTCACCGGGTCACTATCAGTAAACCAGATGCCCCAAGCGTCTTTTAACTGCTCCTGTGGATTGAAATTTTCTGGGATTGTATATTCATCGCGCAGTTCCTCTATGCGCTCAATCCGTTCCAACTTGAAGGTGATCCGTTTGTCGTGCGCCCCATGAACGCCCGTCACATGAGTGGTCTGGCCCACCGCATAGGGTTCAATAAAGTAAGGTGCAAAATTGTATTCATAAATGCGTTCGTCTTTGCCCCGATGCCACACTTTGACGCGCTGACTCTTGGCCCACGCCAGCGTCAATTTTTCCAATACTTCCAAATAGCGTGGGTCATGGCGTTGCGTTTCGTCATCCATGACATCGGCGGAGAGGCGTAGGTGCGTGCTGATTCGTGGTGCAATGCGATCCAGCGATTCCCCCACTTTGCGCAACGCCGCCGCGGCATGTGGATTCTTTTTGTCCATGCGCGTGGCCAACAAGCGCGCTGCTAGGTGTACAGCCATTGCTTCATGCAGGGTCAAGCGCAAATGCACCAAGTAGTTGCTACGGTCGATCTTCCAGCGTCCCTCATCAAAATCATCCACATAAATATGTTTGGGCAAATCCGGTAGACAGCGTGTGATGGTCGAACGGTTCACCTCCAGTTTGCGTGCAATCTCGGCTGGGATCAATCCTTCGGGATGTGCCAACAGTAAAGCTTCGATCTGCCCCAAGCGAGCAGATTTATTTTCGACACGTGACATAGACAATTCCTCCTTTTGTGTTGCGTCTACGCTGACTATAGCATGACTACTATGCAAATTCCGCAACAGCTACAAAAACTTGTAGAAATTCGTTGGCGGGGAGGTGAGAGTCACTGGCCAATCGCCGTTCAGGTTGACCGGATTGGCTGGGGCCAGTGACTCTCACCTATGCACGCGGAACATCGACAACTCTGTTTCCTATTTCACGCCTTTGGATCAAACGGATACAAACCGCCATCGTCATCTTCGTACAGGAGAAAACCCGCTTCAGCCACGCTAGGTAGCCGCCGTGTGATGGTTGATCGATCCACCTCTAACAATCGCGCCAGTTCTGCCGCAGAAATGCCCGGTTGTTGTGCAATCAATGCCTGCATCGCTTCAAACTCAATATCTTTCTTGTGCCAGAATGCCATTTTGTCGCCTCCATGGGTAGGAATGGGTTTTGATAAACACATTCCCATCATGGCGGTGACGTGTTGCAGGTAACGCAACAGCAAAATGGCTTTTCCTACCTTTTTGAAATTTAGTCTATAGTGCTCCTAAATGAGTTGTGGACACCTGACAGGTTTCGCAAACCTGTCAGGTGTATATATTTCAAATAGGAACACTATATGCCCCCAAAATAAAACCCTACACAAACTGACCACCGGGCCGAGTTGTGTAGGGTTGCGTGGGTGGAGACCGTTTCCGCGGAGGCGGGTTGGGTGATGCGATATTGGGTGATTGGTAATGGGATGATTGTTTGAGCGCGACTGACATGAGCGATTATACTATCTTTATCATAACCTTGCAATTGGATTAAGGCAAGCTCCAAATTGACGCGAATTCCTACTAATCTAATTCCCACTCACCCAATCTCCTCCTCTTTTCTTCTTCACACCGCCCAAGGTTGCGCACGACGTTGGCTGACGGTACAATAGGGAAAATTGTATTCTCAACCCATGCAACTAGGATTTACTAACCATGTCCAACTTCACACCACCCATCAAACGCATCGCCATCAGCACGGGCGGCGGTGACGCGCCAGGGCTTAACGCGGTGATCCGCGCCGCGGTGTTGGCCGCTCTCCTGCGCGGGTGGGAGTGTGTCGGCATTCGCGAGGGTTTTAATGGCTTGCTCATGCCAGAAAACTTTAATGGGAATGGTCTCATTCCGTTGACGCGTGACCGGGTACGTGGGATCACCCATCTGGGTGGGACCATTTTGGGGACGACCAACCGGGGCAATCCGCTGCACTTTCCTGTGGTGGATGCCAACGGCGTTGTCACGGAGGTGGACCGCTCGGATGAGTTGGTTCAGCGTTTGCAGGAGCAGGGAATCGATGCGTTGATCTCGATTGGTGGCGATGGCTCGTTGGCGATTGCCCATGTGTTGGCGCAAAAAGGGGTGCGCGTGGTCGGCGTACCCAAGACGATTGACAACGACCTGGATCGCACCGTCGCCACCTTTGGCTTTGACACCGCGGTCGCCTTTGCTACGGAATGTCTGGATCGCCTGCACACCACGGCAGAATCGCACAACCGGATCATGGTGGTGGAGGTGATGGGGCGCTATGCGGGTTGGATTGCGCTTCATGCGGGGGTAGCCGGCTCGGCGGATGCGATCCTCTTGCCGGAGATTCCCTATGACCTGCAAAAGGTGGTCGACAAGATCAAGCGGCGTACCGTAGAGGGGCGTAACTTTAGCGTGGTCGTGGTGGCGGAAGGGGCCAAGCCCGCCGGGGGTACACTTTCGATCATCGAAAAGGAGATCGGTCGCGAACAGCGACTGGGCGGTATTGGCGCCAAGGTGGCGGCGGCGCTGGAAGCGTTGACTGTCAAGGAGGCGCGCTTGGTCGTCCTCGGCCATCTGCTGCGTGGTGGCACCCCCACGGCCACCGACCGCCTGTTGGCACTCCGCTTTGGCGCGGCCGCCGTGCGCGCCCTGGCCGAAGGTGAAGTCGGCATTATGGTGGCGCTTGACCCACCCAATGTAAATTATGTACCCTTGGCCGAAGCCACCCAACGCATGAAGAGCGTCCCCCTCGATTGTGACACCATGCAGACGGCGCGCGATCTAGGGGTCAGTTTTGGCGATTAATCGAGGTTGGTCACGCTGCCTGTAGCCGTCTCGGCGAAATATTCAAATTTTGGGATAGCTGAGTATTAGCTGTAAGACGAATCACTATATCGGCTAATAATGCTTTTCAAAATTTTGAGGATCATCTCCATCTCAATTTTTTCTACATACTCGCCGGATGCTTCAATCGATAAAATGGGTCGTTCGGTTTCTAGTGCTTCTACCTGTCCGCGCACAAAGGTCCAGCTATCCGCAATGGTGTAACAGCCGAAGATTTCTTGGGGGTCATTGCCATCGTTTTCCCAGTTAATGCGCGCCGCAGCCAACAGTTGCCCATAAAGTTGAAAGATCGGGTTTACATTTTCAACGCCGCGCTTTGTCTCAACCATGACCAAGTAGGGTGACTTGATCCGCCCGATGCCGCTCTTGCCTAGTACGCCATCGGCGATCCCATCTAGACTAAATTGGGTATAAATTGCCTGTAAGGGAACCTCTGCCCAGGCTTGAATATCAGCCCTTTCGGCAAGAATCAACAAAGGGTAAATCGCACGTGACCAAATGGTGGCTTCGTTCAATAGATGGATCTGTCTGCCGATCAGGCGCGCCCGAATATCAGCGAGACGCCGCTCTTCGTCCTCCGTCAATGCGATCTCATCAACCTGAGTCCAGGCATGCTTTGTTCCAGTGCTTTCGCGCAAGTCAACCACTCGTTCCAAGTCTGCTAATGTTACCTGTGCGATTGTGAATCTCTCCATCATACACCTCATCTCGCATAATCATAATAACGTCAGACTATTATACCATGCTTAACCTGCACTGTGATTCTGCGGCCAACCCAGTTTCGGTGGATTGCGGACACTGGACTACGGACTGCAGACCTCTCACTTCTTCATCGCTACGAGCAACCCATCGCGTAACGGAAAAAGGGAAGTAATCCAGTTGGAGCTAGTGGTTAGTAGACGCGTTACTTCGCGCACTCCTTGCGTATTTTCCGATTGATCGCTATCATCCAGGACGCGCCCGCTCCAAATCGTATTGTCAATAATCAAGACGCCGCCGGAACGCAGTTTTTCCTCGATCACCGGCAGCGAAGCCGGATAGCCATGTTTGTCGATGTCATTAAAGATCAGGTCAAAGGGGCCGGCGGTGTTGCGCAGCGTTTCGACCGCTTCCGCCGCATGATAGCGGATCATGTCGCCATAGCCCAACGCATTCAGATGTTGGCGTGCTTGGTTGGAAAGTTGATCATCCCAGACTACATGATGGACTTCACCGCCCCCTTCGGCTCTGCTCAGGGCAAGATTTTCTTGCACCGCCTTGGCAAACCACGCCGTGGAGTAGCCATAGCCGGAGCCTAACTCAAAGATGCGCCGCGCCCCGATC
>Ga0163153_10008544_pt1 | contig 10601 bp, 8 predicted proteins | sample OliLakLV19MP6IB1_FD_148629 | JGI IMG/M metagenome (GOLD analysis project Ga0163153, IMG submission 148629) | Freshwater microbial mat bacterial communities from Lake Vanda, McMurdo Dry Valleys, Antarctica - Oligotrophic Lake LV.19.MP6.IB-1 | ecosystem: Environmental > Aquatic > Freshwater > Lake...
CTGGATGAACTGGCAGCCGGCCGACCTGGAGGAGCAGCACCGCCGCCTGGCCCACGCCCGCGCCAATTGCAGCCTGTACCTCGACACCGACCCGCTCACCGCCGAAGCCGTGCGCCGGCGCGTGACGGACTTTCTGACGATGGCCGGAGCGTAGGCAGGCTAATCCTGTTCAACATCCCTTCCGACTGGCATGCATACGGCGCGCTGCCCGGCTGACCCATACCGCCACCCAAAAACACTTGAATTGCAGGCTGCTGACCCCAACCTTAAAACTTCGCCGCCCGCCTCGCCGCCTCTTCCATGTAGAACAATTACTTGGCATCCTATAGGTATGCTAGCCGCCGGGCGTCCCTTACCAACCGAACAGAGCCAAACGGGCGGCCCGGACAGCAAAGTCAGCAAGGACAGCAACGTGACACCTGCACCAGCACCCGGCCCGCATGACAGCAAAGTCAGCAAGGACAGCAACGTGCCAGCAAAACCAACACCTCCGGCCCGCATGACGGCAAGGTCAGTAATGACAGCAGCGTGCCAGCAAAACCAACACCTCCGGCCCGCATGACGGCAAGGTCAGTAATGACAGCAGCGTGCCAGCAAAACCAACACCTCCGGCCCCGCCCACTCGGCGCTTGACCATCACTTACAGCTCTAGCTCCCGCTGCCCCAAATTCGTGCAATTCGCGCGAAGCGATTCGTGGCAGAAGCATTTAAAGCTCTGTGAATTTCGTGGCACACGCTTCTCCCAAAAATTAGGGGTATAATGCCCGTCCGGACAGCCCGCCCGGCTTGCACCTTTGAGCCGCACGGCGGGCCTTTGTTTGAATCGGAGGCTCATTTCCGTATGCGGCAGCAAAGACCCACCGTCTTGCTCGTGGTGACCGCGATCCTCGTCGCGCTGGCAGTCTACGTCGTCCTGCCGACACCCGGCATCCATTTCACCCTGGGCTCGACCACCATTGACATTCCTTTAGATATCCGCCAGGGCCTCGATTTGCAGGGCGGGCTGCAAATTTTGCTCGAAGCCGATGTGCCGGTCGGCACCGTGATCGCCGCCGCCAACATGCGCGTCGCCAAGGAAATCGTTGAGAACCGGGTCAACGCCCTCGGCCTGACCGAGCCGCTGGTGCAGGTGTCCGGCGACCGCCGCATCCTGGTCGAGCTGCCCGGCATCACCGACCCCGAGCAGGCCATCGCCACGCTCAAGGAGACCGGCCTGCTGGAATTTGTGGCTATGGGCGCCAACCCACCCCCGGCCGGCACTGTGCTGCAAACCGACTGCCTCGACCCCTCCAAAGTTGACTGCAACAACGCCGCCGGCCTGGTGCCCACGCCGACCACGCCGCCGGCCACCGCCACCGTGACGAGCACGACCGCTATCACCGCCACAGCCGGCCTCACCCCCACCGCGCCCACCGGGCCGACCTTCCACACCGTCATGACCGGCGTGGCCATCGCCAGCGCGACCGTCACCACCGACAACGGCCAGGTGGTCATCAACTTCACCCTCACCGCCGACGGCGCACGCATCTTTGGCGCGCACACCAGTGCCCAGGTCGGCCAATACCTGGCGATTGTGCTGGACAAGACCGTGATCTCTGCGCCGCGCATTGACGGCGCCATCACCAGCGGCAGCGGCACCATTACCGGCAACTTCACGATAGAGTCGGCCAACCAGTTGGCCCTGCAGCTGCGCTACGGCTCGCTACCCGTGCCGCTCAAGGTCGTCCAATCGCGGGAGATCGGCGCAACCCTCGGGCAGGACTCGATCCGCAAGAGCGCCATCGCCGGCGCGGTCGGCATCATCGTCGTGGCGGTCTTCATGCTGCTGTACTACCGGCTGCCGGGCGCCATCGCCGTGGTGGCGCTGGCGATCTACGCCGTGCTTACTTTTTCCCTGTTCATCCTGATCCCGGTCACGCTCACGCTGCCGGGCATCGCCGGCTTCGTCCTCTCGGTCGGCGTGGCGGTGGACGCCAACATCCTCATCTTTGAGCGCATGAAGGAAGAACTGCGCAGCGGCAAGACCCTGCGCCTGGCCGTGGACACCGGTTTCCGGCGCGCCTGGCCGTCCATCCGCGACTCGAACATCTCGACCCTGATCACCTGCGTCATCCTGTACTACTTCGGCAGCGCCTTCGGGGCCAGCATCGTCAAAGGCTTTGCCCTGACGTTGGCTCTGGGCGTGGGCGTCAGCCTGTTTACCGCCATCGCGGTGACCCGCAACATCCTGCACCTGGTGCTGGACCGGGTAGACTTCTCGACCCGGCATGGCCTGTTCGGAATTTAAGCGTCATCGGAGCCGCTATGCTTGACATCGTCAAACGCCGCTATTGGTATTTTTTTTTCTCGCTCCTGATCATCGTGCCGGGCACGCTGGCGCTGATCTTCTGGCACCTGCCGCTCGCCATTGACTTCACCGGCGGCTCGCTGGTCGAGCTGAAGTTCGAGCAGCCCAGCGTGCCGGTCACAGCCGACGCCATAGACGCGGCCTACGCCGCCCACGACTTCGCCGACACCACCATCCAGAACTCGACCAACAACGTCTTCATCATCCGCAGCAAGACGCTCACCGCCGAGGTCCAGGCCGCCATCATCGCCGATCTGCAAACCCAGTTCGGCCCCACCACCGTGCTGACCGCCGCCACTGTCGGCCCAAGCGTGGGCGCGGAAATCGCCCAGAGCGCCGGCCTGGCGGTGGCCGCCGCTGCCGTGGGCGTGCTGCTCTACATCACCTACGCCTTCCGGGGCGCGGGCGCGGTACACGCCTTCCGTTACGGCATGGCCGCCATCATCGCCATGCTGCACGACGTGCTGGTGGTGCTGGGGTCGGCCGCCATCTTTGGCAAGCTCTTCGGCTGGGAGGTGGACGCGCTGTTTCTCACCGCCCTGCTGACCGCGGTGGGCTTCTCGGTACACGACACCATCGTGGTGTTCGACCGCATCCGTGAGAACCTGATCGTGTTCCGCCGCCTGGACTACGAGACGGTGGTCAACCACAGCATCGTCCAGACCATCAACCGCTCAATCAACACCCAGATAACGGTCATGTTCACGCTGTTAGCGCTGACGCTGTTCGGCGGCGACACGATCCGCTACTTCGTGCTGACGCTGCTCATCGGCGTGCTGTCCGGCACCTACTCGTCCATCTTCAACGCCGCCCAACTGCTGGTGGTCTGGGAGAACCGCGAGTGGGAGACCTGGTTCCGCCGCAAGAAACCCGGCAAGCCGGCCACCGCCTAGGGCCGCAGAGGCTCACACCCCAACCCAAAAATGGGCCGGACCACATTGGTCCGGCCCTTGTAGTTAAGCGCTAGGGGCGTGCGCCGCTACCGGCGGACAAAGGGTAGGAAAATCCGGACGCCAATGAAGAAGTCGAGCGTGTTCGAGTCGCCGCCGCCCGGCGCAGGGTTGCGCACCTTCACCGGCACGCCGCCCGAGACGGCGATGTACCCGGAGGGCACCGTCACGGTCAGGCGCGTGCCGCTCCAGGTGGTGGGGGTGAAAATGGTCGTGGTGTTCCAGATGACTTGCGAACCGCTCACAAAGTTGATGCCGCCCACGACTAACTGAAAAGTCGGCCCGGCCGGCGTGCGGCTGCCGGGGACCAGGCTGGTTTCAATCGGCACCGGGTTGGCCGCGCCGGCGTTGCCGATGATCTGAAACAGCAGGTCGTAGTTATCGGTGTTGGTCGGCTGGTTGCATACGTCCACGCGCGGCCGAAAGGTAACGCAGTTCTGGCCAAGGAAGTTGCTCGGCCGCTGCCAGACTGACCCGTTGAGCACCTGGTCTTCCTTTTCGAACCAGTTCCACTGGCGGCCAGTACCACCAAAGTCCGGCTTATAGGCTTGGGCCGAGAGCCAATAGCGGCCGGGACCCACAATCAGGCTCGGCGACAGGGTCACCGTGAAGTCGCCGTCGGCCAGGCCGGTGATTTGCCCGCTCGTAATGGTCTGGCTCAGAAGTAGTTGGCCCGGTTGGTCGTTGTTGTTGGCGTAGATCTGAATGAGCAGCGACTGAACCACACTGCCGTCCGGCCCCTGGTACGTGCCATGTACGTTGACCGACGTGATCTCCCACGGCGCGGGGTCGGTGTTCTCAAAGTCGTCGGCGGCCTGGCTGTCATAGTTTGCCAGATTGTCCTCAAACTTCGATGACGCGGACGTGCCGCCGTCTGTGTCGCCGGCGTTGGTCTGGTCCCACAAGACCACAGGGGTCGGGCTGGCAGGGGCCGCCCCGGCCGCACCGGTTTCGCTCGCCAGCGCCCCGGCCGGGCCGGTCGCCAGCATCGCCGCGACCATCAGCGCGCTGCCCCCCCAGCCAGCTATGCGATTGGACAAATTAGGCATGTTTCGTCTCCTCCAGATTGCCGCAACCTGCCTAACCAGTTTATAACATAATAGGGCTTGGGGCAACCGCCGGGAGTTGGAGGTCAGAGGTCGGAAGTCGGAGGTTGGAAAGAGCGCTGGGAGAGGCGGGGCCGGAAATCTCAGCGCCCGGCCATCCACAGGGCGAAGTCTTTGCCGTACAGGTAGATCGTGAGCGCGCCCAGGACGAGGAAAGGCCCATACGGCACGGCGCTGTGCGGGGTATAGCGGCGGCGGACGAGCTGGACGACGATGTAGCCCAGGCTGTACAGCCCGCCGACCAGGATCGCCAGCGTGAGCGCCAGCAGCACACCGGGCCAGCCCACCGCCAGCCCCACCAGCCCGGCCAGGTTCACATCGCCGCCGCCAAAGCCCACCTCGTCCACCGGCTGGCCCCGCAATCGAAACACTAGGCGCACGTAGAGTTCGGCCAGCCAGTATATGCCCAGCGTTAGCAAGTAGCCGGCCAGCCCGCCCGCCAACGTCTTCACCAGCCCGTGGCCGGGCAGCACAAAGCCGGTCAGGGCGGCGACCAGGGCCGCCGGCCAAATGACGACCCACAGGATCAGGCGGTGCTCGATGTCTATGACCGTGACGAGCAGCAGGCCCAGCACCAGCACCAGGGCCGCCAGGTAGACCGCCACGCTCTCGCCCAGGGGCGCTCCGGCGCGGGCGGCCCAAAACCACAGGTAGGCCGTAATCAGGCCGGCCGCCAACTCGACTACGACCGCGCGCCGCCGCCGGGCAGCGCCGCAGTGCTCGCAGCGCCCGCCCCGGCCCACCAGCGCCGCCAGCGCCAGCCAGTAGGCCGGGGCGTGCGGCTGGTCGCAGACGCGGCAACGCGGCCGGCGCGGCGGGTAGCGCAGGTCGTTGGCGTCGGGGGGCAGGTTGTCGGCCAGGCTGTTGAGCAGCACGCCCAGGCCCAGCCCGAGCACAAAAAGGGGCAGCGCGACGAAATACATGGGCCGATTATATCGGAGAAACTGGCCTTTTTGACAATTCGGCCACAGCCTGTAGAATCGGGGCGTGCCCCCCTCTCGCTCGCTCCCCAGCCGTGACCGCCTGAGCGTGCTCACCGCCGTCATTGTGTTGGCCTTCGCCCTCACGCGCTTCCTAGATTTGCCCGCCCGTTCGCTGGCGACCACCCTGTTCGGCTCGCCCCTGGGCCTTGAACTCAACGGCCCGCTGTTGATGATGGTACTCGTGGCGGCGCTCATCAGCGCCGGGGCCGACACCCTGATCCGCTCGCACCCGCTGTACTCAGCGGCTCCCACCCTGGCCGGGCAGCCGGGCCAGCGCACCTTCATGCACTGGATTCTGCCGGGCGCAACGGCGCTGGTGCTCGGGGCGGTGCTCAACCGTGCGCCCGACGGGCCGCTGTGGTGGTTTGGGCTGGCGCTCACGGCCGTGGCCCTGATCGTCGTGCTGATTGCGGAATACATTGTCGTGGATCGCAGCGACCCCGCCTGGGACATGGCGACGCTCGGGCTGACGGCGCTGGCCTATGCGGTGGCCCTGATCCTGTTCGCGTTGCTGCGCAGCCTGAGCGCGCGGGCCTTGGTTTCGGCCACCGTGGGCGGGTTTGTGGGCGCCTCGCTGGCCTGGCGGCTGCTGGCGCTGAAGGGCGCACCGTCCGGGCCGGCGGCGGCTAACGCGCTGGTGGTGGGGCTGGTGGTGGCCGAAGCCATTTGGGCCATCAACTATTGGCGCGTGTCGCCGGGCAGCGCCGGGCTGTTGGCGATGATCCCCTTCTACGTGTCGGTGGGCGTGGCCCAGCAGCATTTGACCGGGCGGCTTTCGGCCCGAATTTGGATCGAGTACATCGTTGTTGGCGGTCTAGGATTGGCGATTGCGCTTTTTTACACGTTCGCAAATGGTTGACAGTCTCGGCCCCAACCTCTATACTCGGCCCTTATTTCGTGGCCGAATCGATAAACGCCGCCAGTAGTACTTTAACGACACTGGAAGATAGGAGGCACCGCCAACCCTGCGATACTGACCAAATGCGCGACCCAGTTTGACGTTCAAGAGTTCGCCTTGATTCGACTAGGAGGAGAGAACCATGAAACTAGCGCATAACATTATGCGTACGCTGGGCGTGATGGTTTCCGCCGGCTTGCTGGTCAGCGCCTGCACCGGCGCCACCGCCGTCCCGGCCACCAGCGCGCCGACCCAAAAGCCCGCCGATACCGTGGCCCCGGCGCCGACCGTGGCCCCCACCGCGGTTTCCACCACGAAGCCGGCCGATACCGCCGTGCCGGCCACCGAAGAACCCGCCTACGCGGGCGAGACCTACGCTGCCCCCGATTGCGCATACGGCGGCGAGTTCAAGTCCATCGAAGCCATTGACGAATACACCGTAAAGATCACGCTCTGCACGCCGGACGTGGCCTTCCCGTCGAAGATCGCCTTTACCTCGTTCGCGATCAATGACAGCGACTACCTGGAATCGACCGGCGGCGCGGGCGACCTGATTGACAAGCCCATTGGCACCGGCCCGTACATCGTCACCGAGTGGGTGCGCGGCGACCACATCACCCTGGAAGCCAACCCCGACTACTGGGGAGACGCGCCCAAGAACCAGACCCTGATCTTCCGCTGGAGCACCGAAGCCGCGCAGCGGCTGCTGGAACTCCAGACCGGCACGGTGGACGCGATTGACAACGTCGCCACGACCGATATGGCCGTCGTCGCCGCCGACCCGAACCTGCAACTGCTGACCCGCCCGGCGTTGAACGTGATGTACGTGGGCATGAACAACACCAAGGATCAGTTCACCGACGAACTGGTGCGCCAGGCGATTGCGATGGGCATTGACCGCCAGCGCATCGTGGACACCTTCTACCCGGAGGGTTCGGAAGTGGCCTCGCACTTCACCCCCTGCTCGATCCCGGGCGGGTGCGAAGGCGAAGAGTGGTACGCGTTTGACCCGGTCGCGGCCAAGGCCCTGCTGGCCCAGGCCGGCTTCCCGGATGGCTTCGCCACCACCCTGACCTACCGCGATGTCGTGCGCGGCTACCTGCCCGAGCCGAGCGTCGTGGCCCAGGACCTCCAGGCCCAGTTGAAGGCCAACCTGAACATTGACGTTGAGATCGTCGTCATGGATTCCGGCGCGTACATTGACGCGGCCAGCAATGGCGAAATCGGCGGCCTGCACCTGCTGGGCTGGGGCGCCGACTACCCCGATCCGACCAACTTTCTGGATTACCACTTCGGCGGCGGCGCTTCGCCCCAATTTGGTGACCACTTCCAGGACATCGTGGACGCCCTGATCGGCGGCGGCTCACAGGCCAACGCGGCCGACCGCCTGCCGTTCTACGCCACGGCCAATAACGCCATCAAGCAGCACGTGCCGATGGTCCCGATCGTTCACGGCGGTTCCGCGACGGCCTGGAAGGCCTCCGTGGAAGGCGCCCAGTCGAGCCCGCTGGGCAACGAGAACTTCGCTGTCGCCGGTATCGCCGGGCAGGACACCTTCGTCTGGATGCAAAACGGCGAACCCTCCGGCCTGTACTGCGCCGACGAGTCCGACGGTGAAGCCCTGCGCGTCTGCAACCAGTTCGCTGAGTCGCTGCTGGGCTACGCGGTCGGCGGCACCGATGTCATCAACGTGCTGGCCGAGAGCTACGAAGCCAGCGCCGACCTGACCGAGTGGACCTTCCACCTGCGCCAGGGCGTGACATTCTCTAACGGCGCCGAATTTGACGCCAACGACGTCGTATTGAGCTTTGCCGTCCAATGGGACTACGAGCACCCGCTGCACGTCGGGCGTGATGGCTCGTTCACCTACTGGCCCGGTCTATTCGGCCCGTTCTTGAACGCGCCTCCGCCCGAGCCGAACTAAGCTTAAGCTAGTCTGAACCCATAGACCGGCCCTGGGGTAATGCGACCCAGGGCCGGTCTAGCAGCGGACCCAACCGGCCACCCCGAACTCTCTGCCCGCATGTATCGCTACATCACCCAGCGCCTACTCCTGGCTATCCCTGTGCTCCTGGGCATATTGCTGGCGACCTTTGCCCTGGCCCGCTGGATCCCCGGCGACCCCTGCCGCGCCGCGCTGGGTGAGCACGCCACCGCCGCCATCTGCGATGCTTATTTCCAGCGGCATGGGCTTGATCTGCCGATCCCAATGCAGTTTGCGATCTATGTCAACGAGGTCTTTCACGGCGACCTGGGCGACTCGATCCGCATGGCGCGGCCGGTCACCACGATCATGATCGAGCGGCTGCCGATGACGATGGAGTTGAGCCTGGCCGCGCTGATCGTCGCCGTGCTGGTCGGTGTGCCGCTCGGCATCATCTCGGCCGTGCGCCACAACTCGCTGGCCGATGTGCTGACGATGATCGGCGCGAATATTGGCGTGTCCATGCCGGTCTTTTGGCTGGGACTGATGCTGGCGTATGTGTTCGCGCTGCTGCTGCGCGACACGCCGCTGGCCCTGCCGCCCTCGGGCCGGCTGACTTCCGGCCTGACGCTGCTCCCGTTGAATGAGGTCTGGGGCTTTGAACCGACCGGGCCGGTCTTGGGGATGGTGCAGTTTATCTCTAATATGTACCTGTTTAATGCTTTCGTGACCGGTAATTGGGAGGTCTTGATTGACGCCATCCGGCACCTCATCTTGCCGGCGGTGGCGCTGAGCACCATCCCGCTGGCGCTGATTGCCCGCATTACGCGCTCCAGCCTGCTCGAAGTGTTGGGACTGGATTACGTGCGCACGGCGCGGGCCAAGGGGTTGCGCGAGTGGCCGGTGGTGATGAAACACGCGCTGCGCAACGCGCTCCTGCCGGTGGTCACTGTCATTGGGCTGTCGTTTGGCGGTCTATTGAGCGGCGCGGTGCTGACCGAGACGATCTTCGGACTGCCGGGTGTGGGCCGCATCCTGTACGATGCCATCACAGCCCGCGACTACACGGTGGTGCAGGCCTTTACGCTGGTGATCGCCGTCGGCTTTGTCGCCATCAATTTGCTGACGGACCTGTCCTATGCCTGGCTCGACCCACGCATCCGGCTAAGTTAACCAAGCGTTATGGCCGCCGTCGACTCGCCTTTGCCTCCGGTTAGCCCGATCACTCCTACGCCGGCCTCGCTACCCAACGCCGAGAGCGTGCGTACCGAGGCGCCAACCACTCCGCTGGGCGACATCTGGAAGCGGCTGCTGCGCCGCCGGTCGGCCCTCATCGGCATGGCTGTGTTGAGCTTACTGATCCTGACCGCCGTTTTCGCGCCGCTGATCGCACCCTACGACCCCGAACAGGTGCTGATCGGCCTCGAGCAGGTCAAACCGCGTGACAAGCCCTGCATTCACCTGCTGGGCTGCCCGGTTGACAAGCCGCAGCACATCATGGGCCTGGACGGCAACGTGCGGGACGTGTTTAGCCGGCTGGTGTTTGGGGCGCGCGTTTCGCTGCTCATCGGCCTGACCACCGTCACGTTTGCCATCGTCATCGGCACGCTGCTGGGGGCGCTGGCGGGCTACGCCGGCGGCTGGATAGACAACATCATCATGCGCGTGATGGACGTGCTGCTGGCCTTCCCAGCGCTGCTGCTGGCTATCGCCATCGTCACCGTGCTCGGGCCGGGGCTGACCAATGCCCTGATTGCCATCAGCATCGTCTCCATCCCGGCCTACGCCCGCGTGGTGCGCGCCGGGGTGCTCTCGATCAAGGAGCAGGACTTTGTGGCGGCCTCGCGGGCGTTGGGGGCGTCACCTTGGCACATCCTGTTTTATCGGGTGCTGCCCAACGCGCTCACCCCGCTCATCGTGCAGGGCACGCTGGGCATCGCCTCGGCCATCCTCGACTCGGCGGCGCTTTCTTTCTTGGGGCTGGGCGCGCAGCCGCCGCAGCCTGAGTGGGGCGCAATGCTCGGGGCCGAGCGCAACCAGGTCTTTACCTCCCCACATCTGGTGTTCTTCCCCGGCATTGCCATCATGCTGACGGTGCTGGCCTTCAACCTGCTGGGCGACGGCCTGCGCGATGCGCTGGACCCGCGCCTGAGCCAGGTGGGCATTAAGATCAAGTAGGCCCGAGCGGTACATGCCAATTCGAGTGACGCTGAAACCAACTCGGCGCCGGGTGCGGGCCGCGAGCCTAGCCCTATGCCTGGTTGTCACGGCGGCGTGCGGCCGGGGCGGGCCGGCGGCCACCCCAACGCTCACCCCCCAGGCGCAGGGGCCTACGGCCATAGTCACCCAGGCCGTCACGCCCACTGCGCCGGGCCTGGACGTCAGCCCATCCC
>Ga0163153_10008547_pt1 | contig 10598 bp, 6 predicted proteins | sample OliLakLV19MP6IB1_FD_148629 | JGI IMG/M metagenome (GOLD analysis project Ga0163153, IMG submission 148629) | Freshwater microbial mat bacterial communities from Lake Vanda, McMurdo Dry Valleys, Antarctica - Oligotrophic Lake LV.19.MP6.IB-1 | ecosystem: Environmental > Aquatic > Freshwater > Lake...
ATAAAAAAGCATTTGGTCCAAATTCGAATCTTCAGTTAGTAAGAAAATACATTTATGTCAGATTACATAGTTTGTTAAAGTCAATTATATCATATAAGGATTTAAATGTATTAGGGAAATCTTTAATTGAATTAGAAGTCCTGAAATTATTGAAAGCTCAGCGTTCATCAGTAAATATAGAATGTGAAGAATTAATTAAACTTATAAATTACTTTAAATCTTTAACTAAGGATCATTTGAATGAAAGATTAAATTTATTAAGTGAATTAGATACTCATGCGATGGCATTAGCAGACACTAAAACAGAAAATATTACTTTCATTAATCCATCTGATATTATTTTTAAAATTAACATAAATAATCAATACTATAATATTGCTAAATTATCAATTGAACGATTAAAAAGTGGACTAAAGACTGGTAAAATTGAGTCTAAAGATGAAGAAAATGTTAGAAGCAAATCTTGGGATAGTGATTTGGAAAAAATTGAAAAGATTTCAAATAAACATGGTGATATGAAATTATTTCATATATTAAAACAAGGAAAAGAAAACCCTGAAATGGTGTCTAATGTTTTAAAACCATACGTAGATGATTTGTTGAGCTTAGGTGAAGAAATTTCAAATGTCGCAGAGTTGCAGGTCATGTATTGGGTTGATAAACTCTCAATAGCATATGTTAGAATGAAGGATTATAAAAATGCAAGCGAATTATTTGAAAGAATTTATAAATTGCCAGAAGAATACTGGGGTCGCTCTGGCAACTCTGAAAAAAAAGTAATAAATAATAGATATAAGAAATGTCTAAAAGAAGTACTTACTAAAAAAATTCAATGAAAAAATATGAGTGGTTCGATTAATTTTAAAGGGAACAGATGGTTTAAGTGCGATTTGCATTTACATACTACAGCCAGTAAATGTTTTAAGGACAAAAGTATTACTGCAGAACAGTGGGTGCAAAGAGCAATTGAACAAGGCTTAGATTGCGTTTCAGTTACAGATCATAATACCGGTGATATGATTGATAATATCAAAGCTGCTGCGAGGGGAACTGGGCTGGTAGTTTTTCCAGGTGTTGAAATTACTTGTGATACTTCAAGAGTTCACTTGTTAATTTTATTTGATATTTCTAAAACTACTAGCGATGTAAATGACTTTCTAATAAAATGTGGGATTACTAGAGAAATGTTTGCAGACCAAGCTGCTAGTAGTATAAAAAATATTTTCGAAATTGCTGACATAGCTAATGAATCTTGTGGAATAGTTATTCCTGCTCACGTTGATGAATTTAATAGTTTACACACCATTAGTCATAGCAATCTAGAAAAATTTTTCAAGTTACCCTACATAAATGCAGTGCAAGTTGTTCATAAAGAGTTTACCGATCCATTATTGCAAACAAACAAGAATGAAGTGCTAAGAAATTATTTGAATGAATATTACGGAAACCCACCCACTGCAATTGATTATACTAAAATGGCAGAATGGCAACGACCAATAAAGATTGCTTTGGCAAAAAAAGTTGCTATAACAACTTTTTCAGATAATCCCCATGAAGCCAAGAATACAACACACGGTCTGAATGGAATGGGAAATCGGTACACTTGGATAAAAATGGATGAAAATCCAACGCTTGAAGGTTTACGACAGGCATTTCTTTTATCTGACTTTAGAGTAAAGAACGATTTTGGTTCACCCACCATCCTTTATAAACCACCTGATCTTTGGATAAAATCAATTTCAATAACAAACACAACAATTACAGAAACAGCAACAAATCTTCAAATTGATTTTAGCCCACAACTTACTACAATTATTGGAGGAAGGGGAAGCGGGAAATCAAGCATTTTAAGATTTGCAAGAGGACTATTTAACCGAACAGCAGATATATCAGAATTGAATGAAATATTGTCAGACCAAAACGAATTTTATAAACTTTATGAGTCACGAAGCGAAAATGGTGTGATAAATGAAAACACTATTATTGAAATTGAATTTGTAAGAAATAATATATTACATAAAATTATTGCATCAAATATTACTAATTCAAATAATCAAACTATTAAGATACAAAAATTTGATTCAGTTTCAGAGACTTGGTTAAAGGAAGAAGCAGACGGATACATTGATTTTTTTCAGTTTGAACAATACTCACAAAAACAGATTTATGAGATAGCACAAGAGCCAAATTCAATGAGAGAAAGAATCGATAAATCAATTCCAGAAATGGATGTCTTACAGAAAGAGAGGCAACTAATCAAAAAAACATTTCTTGAAAAGTCCGCATCAATAAGAACTATTCAACAGCAGATTGCGGGTAAGGGGAAACTTCAAACGGAGATAACTGACCTAGACATTAGTATAAAATTATTTCAGCAAAGCGGTATTGCATCCTTGCTCATATCAAAAGAAAAATTCACAACTCAGCAAAGCATCATTTCTGATTTCATAGGTAAAGCTAAAAATAGAGAGGATGAAATTGGCACACTTATAAATTCAATTCCATTGTCTGAAATTGAATACGAAAGTTTTGATGAAAATTACTCCCATGAATTAAAGCGTTTATCAAAGGTAGTGTCCGATGGGTATAATACTATTAATCAGGAGTTTGTGAAATTAAAGGAGCAAGCTGAATCACTTAGAACATTATTTGAAGCTTCACTAACATCTACAATTTGGCAAAAAGAATTTATCGAAAATCAAATTGATTTTGATACTAAAAAAACTGAGTTAGAGACACAAGGTGTTGATGATATTTCAAACTTTGAAAAATTAACATTAGCAAAGTCTGTTAAGGAAAAAGAGCTTGAAAAAATAATAACTATTGAGGCTAGCCATAATGCTGAACTAACAGAAAGACAGAGATTGCAAAATGAATTCCTTGAAAAGACAAAAGCAATAACTATAAAAAGGAAAGCTTTTGTAGCAAGCTTATTACATGATGATAAAGTAAAAATTTCTATAAACCCTTTCAGAAACAAAACGGATTTTTTAAATAAACTTAGAACTGTTATTCAAAGACCTACTAGTTTTGAAGATGATATAGAGAAATTAGCTGAATTGTGCTTCAATGGTAATGTTGAGCTTAAGATAAAAGATGTAAGAGAGTTATTTTCAAAAATAAGAAGTAATCAAAATGTTTCAGAAGTTTCTGGATTTTTTATTAATCTTGTTCTTGGAATGACTGACGCTCAAATCGATGAAATCCAACTATTGTTACCAGAAGACGAGATAGAAATACAATACAAGCCATCGGGCTCAACTGAATTCAAACCACTTTCAACAGCGTCAGCAGGCCAAAAGACTACTGCTATCCTTACATTTATCTTATCACAAGGAAATATACCTCTCTTACTTGATCAACCAGAAGATGATTTGGACAATCGACTAGTTTATGAATTGATAGTTGACCGATTGAGAAAAGCAAAAGAAAATAGACAAATCATAGTTGTAACACATAATGCAAACATTCCAGTAAATGGGGATGCAGAATATATAGTTTCAATGAATTCTCAAAGTAAAAACTTATCAGTTTATTGTTCTGGTACGATTGAGGAACCAAAAATTAAGCGAGAAATTTGTGATGTAATGGAAGGAAGTGAAAAGGCATTTGATATGCGTTCAAAGCGATATAAACAAATCTAATAAGTATCAAATTTATAGTTTTGCAAAAATTAGTAGTGCCGTAGGTAAGTAGAAGCAGGGAATTTAAAAAAATTGTTAAGTGTATCCCTAATATTGATCTGCGTATTTGAATATAATTCAACAAGCTCTAATACTCCCACCTCTCCCCCCCCTCACTTCACCAAAACCATCTTCTTCTGATCCGTAAATGTTCCGGCTTTCAAAATGTAATAATAAATTCCGCTGGAGAGATCTGCGCCGTTAAACTTAATGCTGTATATGCCTTCTGGATATTCAATGTTATCAACGAGCCGGCTTACTTCCTTGCCAAGCGAATTGTAAACTTTGATATCCACTTTTGAACTCTGTGGTAATTCAAATGTAATTTCAGTCGAAGGATTAAAAGGATTTGGAAAATTCTGATTCAGCTTATATGCTGTTGGGAGAATTCCTCCAAAGCCCGTTCCGGATAGTGTGAACTGGTCTATCCAGACATTATCAGACGAACCGCCGAAAGCTCCCGCATCTTTCAGATTATAATTGACCGCGAAGTAAATATCCTTTCCCGTATATGCCGATAGATCATAAGATTTCTTATGCCAGCTTCCCACCGGTCCGTCAACCTTGAAATGATCGATCATCGTAAAGCTGCCGGGTTCATTATCAGTTGTCGATATCAGTATTATCAATGAGTCCTTAAAAGTTCTGTCTATCGCTCCGCACCAGAAGGAAAGTGAATCGCCCTTTTGTATGTTGTAAAGTTTTGGTGTTATGATCCAGTCATCGATTTGATTGAACCTGTTCACACTCTCGAATCCAAACTTCACAAAATAGCTCGGACTTATCGGTTCAAGATTTCCGACGTCAAAGAATTCAATCCTGCTGAAGAGTTCTATTTCGGTACCGCCTTTATCATTGTTGAGAAAACTCCAGCCGCGGGAAACAGGTTCGCGGTCATCAAAGCTTTCGGTCCACTTTATTCTTTGCGAAAGGCAAACATTTGAAAAGCTGAGAACGAAGAGCAATATTATTAATGTAATTTTTTTCATGTCAGCAGGAATAAGATACTTGTAAGATCTGTATGATTTCTTTTAAAAATGAAATTCCGTCGCCGGCTGTCTTTATACCCTCAGGCAAAGTGTCCCTGCCGAAGGCGTGAACACTTGCAAGCTTAATAAAACTTTCCTGGAATTCAGTCAGCGGCTTGTTAAGGAAAAAATCCTTGTCGCCCTGAACATACTCCGCGCGCGGTTGTGTCACAGGCCAGTCCGATGGATTTCTCGGACTCTGTAGATTGAATACATTCGCGAGCGATGGGGAAGTGAGGTCTCGGTTATTAAGATGTCCCAGCCCCCACTTATCTGAAAGTGTTTTTATTATGGAAGTATGCGTAAGCGATTCATTGATGACCGTTCCGCTTCTTATGTAAGGGGAAACAATGACTGCCGGCACTCTTATGCCAAGACGATCAAATGGAAAATCCATTTCGTTTACTGTAGTGTTGCCCGGTGGAACAGCCGGAGGGGGCTGTACGTGATCATACAAACCGCCGGCTTCATCATAAGTGATTATGAATAATGTGTTCTGCCAGTTGCTTCCGAGTGAGTTATTTGAATTTTTTATCGCGTTATAAACTCTGTGTATCAGCTTTTCTCCGGGAGTTACCGAAGATGGAAATGTTGTCCACGCCTTATCTCCGACAAGCGGTGCGGGCGGATGTTCATCATTATGGAAAAATATCATCCTCGGTTCAATGAAAGTATATTCAGGCAGTCTTCCTCTTTCGCAATCATCAAAGAATGCATCCATACTGCAGATGTTGGTACTCGCATATTGCCTGAGCGCGTTGAAATGTATAAGCAGGCTCATCGGCAATACATCAAGATGATCAAAATATAATTTCCATCCGAAGCCCCTGTTCTGAAGTCTTTCAAAAATTGTTTCGGCGGTATTCTGCTGCCACTTGGTATAGGAAGGACAGGAGTTGGTTACAAATCCGTTAGACTGCGCGCTGTTGAGGAATGACCTGTTGCAGAATGTCTGCGACGGAACCGCGCAATGCCAGTGGTCGCATACAGCAAAACCTCTAGCAAGTGCGCTGATGACAGGCACAACCTGCGGAGGGAAACAACTCATTATAATTCTGTACTCGCTGTATGTCGGCATTCTTCCCTGTGAACTCGTGAACTTATCCACATAATCCTGTACAAAACCCTTCATCGGATAATTAGCCGGAAGTGAATCAGGCAGATTCCACGGAGATGTCATATCACACGCTTCCTTGAACCTGTTTGAATCCGGAAGTACGGTACCGAACATAGTAGTATTGATGTGAGGATACTCTTCACCGGGATCCGGATTAGGATTATTCATTATTGAATCAGGATAAACCCTGACGTTTCCCACGAATGATGAATCCGCATAAGAAGGTATTGGATTTGACAGATCGTGATAAGCCACGCCTTCGAAACTCTGATTGTTCGGCGGCGGATTATCGGGTGTATAAAGATATCCGAGTATATTGTCAAAGGAACGGTTTTCCATCATCAGCACGACAACGTGTTCGAACTTATCGATATTATTAATGACTTCCTGGTTGCGAAAGACTGAAGGAAGTACCGATCCCATTGCGCCAAGGGCGACGGTTGATCCGGACAGTTTCATAAAGTCCCTGCGAGAGATTTTTTTCATAAACAAAATTCCTTTTTGAAATGTAATATTAGATTGAGGTTGGTCATAATAGGGTTATGTTGGCAAATATAGCAACGCTAACGTTGTAATCAAGACTAAATAGGAAGGATAAGGGTTCAATTGTAAATTAGAAATTACAAATGTTAAATGGAAATTGATTATGTGACTGTCATTTACAATTTAAAATTTATAATTGAATTCTCCTCCTTTCCAAGCCACGGCTTGGGGAAGGCAAGGAATTTAAAATTGTCTCAGGAACGCTATCGACTTCTCAAGCGCATCTTTGCCTGCATCCGTATCGAGATTGAACTGGTATTCGTGCGGCAAAATGGGTTTGTAATCCTCAGGGTAAAAGAGCGTGTCAGTGCGGACATTCAATGCGGATAATTTTTTTGCGAATGCCTTTGATTGTGAAAGCAAGGGATCCCTGTTGCCCGCTGAGATAAAAGCCGGCGGGAATTTGTCGGTGATATGATCGATGACTGAAACCGTCTTAAAATATTCATCATTCACAAAATCCTTCCTTCCGCTGTAAGACCAAAGTACCGTTCGCAGGAAGCCGCCGAACTCTCCTTTAAGATCCAGCTCGCCCGCGCTGTAAATACCGCAGTAGAGGATCATTCCCTTCAGTTGCGAAAGTTTTATGGAAGTTGTGATCTTAACAAGTCTCGAATAATCTTCACTGCTGATGATGCAGGCAACCTGTGCTGCTATAAGTGATCCGCCTGAATCTCCCGCAAGGAAAAGCATAGCAGTATCAGCGTGCAAACGAACAGCGTTCTTCAATATATATTCCACTGCAGAATTCGCCTGTCTGACCGGAAGTGGATAAGTATTCTCCGGTGCAACCGAGTAATCGATCGCCGCAACTGTGTAACCCTTTGAGGACAATATCTTACAATAATTCGCAACCAGATCCTTACTACCTGATACCAATCCTCCGCCGTGTATCCATACGATCACCGGAAGTTTTTTATCCGAACCTTCAACACCCGCCGGATAATACACATCAAGCTTCGCGTCTTTATCACCGGGGATGTATTGTTCGTTTTTCAATGTGACAACGTCAGCCGGAACAAGCTTTTCAAGCGCTTCATTTACCTTTACTCCGTCCTTGTTAAAAGCATATCTGATCAGCATTGCCGACGGCCACGGCGAAATCTGAAATCCAAGGAAGATCAGCATTATAAAAGCAACAAGCCCTATTCCTATTCTGATGACTAATTTTGTGTAATTGAATTTGGGTTTTGGATGTGAAAGTTTTGAGGTAGCGGGCATTATTATTATTTATTTTTGAAGATGTATTCTCCGGTTCAAAATAATTCTATTAAGTGAGGGTTTCAAGATGAATCACAGACTTAAAGAAGAGTGTCCGTTTCGCGTATTGATTAACGGTGCAAACGATAAAGAGCTCTCAGACCTTCCACACATTCTGTCATCACCGCAATATTTTGTAGGGGATCCATTCACATCTCTTTATATTTCTCCATAAGATTTTTACCAAACAGTTTTCCTAAAGTTTCAAGCACAGTCGGGTTACCTGTTTCTTCTGAAATTTCATATTCACCTACTGTACATTTTTGACATTTCTGTAGATTTTCATAAATGTGATTTTTTGAAATGAAGTAAGTTTGTCTTAAGTTAAAAGTATGTATAAATTTTTTTTAATTTTTTGAATTTGAAATTTATGAAATTAACCAAATGTCAGATAGAATTTCCTATTTTTACAACTGATAATTTTGTGTCCTCTTCTTCCCAAGCCCCGGCTTGGGGAAGGCAAGGAATTATTCCCGGCTTTTCACTTTATTTACTATCGCTCTTGCAATAAATCAGATGCCGGCGATGATACCCGGAACATTGAGCTCTTCAAATGCCTGCTTTATGAAAGGTGAGTCGATAATCCCGGAAATATAAATTTTTTTTCATAGAAGAGTTTGTTTGGTGAAGGAAAATTTCTAAAAATGATTTTGTTTAGCGATAATTATAATTTATCTTAAGATAAAATACTTCGATTATCCGTCATCCTATTGGTACATTTCAAATTCATTATATATCACTCCTAATGCTGGGTAAAAAACATTCAGCATATATAATCTGAAAATAAATCGAAATCGGAAGATGCTAAATTACAGTCATCTTCCGATTTTAAGAAAACAAAAATTAAAAATTAAAAATTAAGAATTATTTAACAGCAGCAATTCCGGTAGCAGAGTTTGGCAAACCGGTTGTTGTACCGATTAGATTTAAATTTCCTAAAAGTGTTCTTCTATATGAACTAATGGTATGAGAAGCGGAATTTAGCGCATAAACAAATTTATTATCATCAGCGACTATTATTTCGGTCGGTGCATCTCCGGATGCAATAGCAGCTTGAATTAAATACAACCCTCCGTTAAGCGAAATATAGTAGGAAGATATATTATCACTTGCTGTATTAGTTACAAAAGCAAACCTGCCATGCTTTGTAATTGCTACCCAGCATGCAGCCGCCTGATTATTCCCGACTGCACCGTTTACAGGTGAGAGATTACCGGTATTTACTCCATTGTAAGAAGTAGTCGAACTTAATCCGGGGGCGCCACCTGCAGCGTTTGAGACAACTAAATATTTATCTCTTGCCAATTCAAATCCAAAAGGAGTCTGACCTGTAGATGATATCGAAGAGCCGGCACCTGCAACACCGTTATTGTTTACAGGAAAAATCGTAATTTTGTTTGTTGCTTTTTCTGTTACATATAAATAATCACCATTAGGTGCAAAAGATATTTGCGCTGCTCCTGATCCAGTTGAACTTAAAGATTGAACAGAACCTGCAATAGCTGTTAATGATCCGCCATTACCTACACGAAATCCCGAAATATTATCGCTACCCGCGTTGACAACATAAATAATTCTATTATGACTCGTGACGCTAACCGGTCTTATACCTCCGGTCATAATAGTATGAGCAAGATTTATGTTTCCGGAATTTAGAATTCTGAATGAAGAAACGGAGTTGCTTCCTGCATTCACTGCAAACAACCACTTTTCATTTTTGTTTGTAGTAATCGCTCCTTGATTTCCGAGTCCGCCGCCTGATCCATTTCCACCCGATGAGACAGTAGATTGAAGAGTAAGAGTACCATTATTATTTTGTTTGTAAACTAAAACGCTATTTAATGAAGCATCATTGCTTTGCAAATAAATGTAACCCAAATTTGATGGATTATCATTATCTAAGGATAAAGTTGACTCATCCGGATTTTCTCCATTTTCAGAAACATCCGGAGTTTCAGAAGATGTGTTTGTAGAAGTGCCATTCCAGGATACCACATTAGAATCTTCTTTTGAGCAGGAAGAAAATACGAATGCTACTAATAAAATAATCGCAGCAGATAAAAATTTTTTAGTTTCCATTTCTTTTTTAATTTAAGTTTATAAATGATATTATCGAGTTTTTTTAAAGCTTACAAAGCTAAAGCATTTTAATACTATCTGCAAAAGAAATACAATTTTATACTTTCTTTAAATAATACATAAGATTAAACATGATTTTGTGAAAAATTATATTCAATACTTTAAAATTACTGTATTATTGGCTAAATTATTGATAACAACATTGGAAATTTCTTAAGCAACCTGCCGGAAAATATCATGAAAGAAATAAAACTTTACAATTTATTGAACAGTTTTTCAAGAAAAGAGCTGAATGAACTTGAAGATTTTGTCAGCTCGAGAATATTCAATAAAAATAAATCCTTAATAAAACTGCATGAATATATATCTAAGAATTATAAAAAATTCATAAATGATACATATTCAAAACATGAAATTTTCAATTATATCTTTAAGAATGAGAAATTCAGTGAAACCAAATACTGGAAATTAATTTCCTCATTTGCATTAATTATTGATAAATATCTGATGTTCAAGGAATATTCAGTAGATCATTATTATCAAAAGAATCACCTATTGGAGGCATACAGAAGGAGAAATATAAAAAAGCAATATTCATATTTATCAAAAGAAATCAAAAAAAATTACAGCAATGAGTTTAATAAAGGATTAAATTTTTTCTTAAATCAAACTCATTTTCATTTTCAGAATATCAGCTATCTCGGTTCAGGGGAAAGTATTATCATGCGTAATGATATAGAGAGCATGTTTGAAAATCTCAGAATGTTTTTTATCATGACTAATATTACCAGCATAAGTATTATTTCTAATTTTAAAAAAGATTTCTTGAAATCTTCATCCTCCAAACTCTGGCTTCTCGATGAAATACTGGAGTATCTAAGGAAAAAC
>Ga0163153_10008550_pt1 | contig 10597 bp, 8 predicted proteins | sample OliLakLV19MP6IB1_FD_148629 | JGI IMG/M metagenome (GOLD analysis project Ga0163153, IMG submission 148629) | Freshwater microbial mat bacterial communities from Lake Vanda, McMurdo Dry Valleys, Antarctica - Oligotrophic Lake LV.19.MP6.IB-1 | ecosystem: Environmental > Aquatic > Freshwater > Lake...
ACTGCGGAGAAGGTACGCAGATGCAGATTTTTAAATACGGGGTGAAAGCCGACCGCCTCCGGCATATTTTTATCAGCCACCTGCACGGCGACCACGTTTTCGGATTGATCGGACTGCTTACCAGCTGGTGCCTGAAACGGCGCACGGAAACGCTCCATATTTATTCCCCGCCTGGTGTGCAGGAATTGGTCGCCACGACAGCCCGTATTTGCGGCATTATCTTCCCCTACCCCATTGAATTCGTGGAAATCGACGCATCCGTGCATCAGAAGATTTTTGAAAACAGCAAAGTGGAAGTCTGGACGATTCCACTCCAGCATCGTACACCCACTTCGGGCTGGTTGTTTCGGGAAAAACAACGCTCACCGCATATCCTGAAATCCAAAATCGACCAATACGATATTCATTACCGGTACATTCCCGGCATCAAAACCGGGGACGACTTTGTTTTGCCCAATGGCGATATCATACCCAATGCCGAACTTACTACGCCTGCTCCCGCTCCGCGCAGCTACGCTTTTTGCAGCGACACGGCCCCTTCAGATGCAGTGGTGGAAGCCGTCAGAGGAGTCGATCTTTTGTACCACGAAGCCACTTTTTCAGAAGAGCACACGGAGGAGGCGACCATTTCTTTCCACTCCACGGCAGCGCAGGCAGCCGGCATTGCCTGCCGGGCCGGTGTGGGCCACTTGCTGATCGGGCACCTTTCGGGTCGGTACAGCGATGAAGCGCAGCACCTGAGCGAAGCCCGGGCTATATTTGCAAATACAGACTTTGCGCTGGAGGGGCATCGCCGGGCAGTCGGGCAGTTGGCAACACACGCGACAGGGTAGTCCAGAACTTGACGGAAGTCCTTACTTTTGCGCCGCTTTATGAAAATGCTCTTGTATAAAATCTGGGCTGCCTACGCAGTCATCCTGTTCCTGCTGCTGATGCTTGTGAGCCTGCCGGTGCTGGCCTTCACCATGATCCTCACACCCGGACCGCGGGCGCTCAGGAATAATATCTGGTACCTGCACCATGTTTTCACCCCTACTTTCCTGGCATTGGTGGGAATCCGGGTAAGGGTTCAAGGACAACACCACCTCGATCCGAAACAATCCTATGTGATTGTGGGCAACCACCGCTCCTCGCTGGATTTTATCGTGAATGCCCACGCATTTCCGGGCATTTTTCGTTTTTTAGCGAAGCAGGAACTGCAAAAAATCCCCATTTTCGGGTTTGTGGTGCGCAAAATGTGCCTTATTGTCGACCGCAGGAGTGCCATCAGCCGCGCGCGCAGCGTGGTGGTGATGAAACAAAACCTGGTGGAAGGTTACAGCATTTTTATCTACCCGGAAGGCAGCCGCAACAAAAGCGACCAGCCACTGGCTACCTTTTACGACGGCGCGTTCCGCATCGCTATACAAACGAAGGCGCCGCTGGCTGTTCAAACGCTGGTCAATATCCACAACATCACAGCCAATGGCGCAGGGCTACGTCCAGGCACGGTGCAGGTGGTTTGGGAGGAGCCGATCGAAACAAGCGAACTGGGATCAGATGATATTCAAGTGCTAAAGAATCGGGTGGAAGATCAAATGCGGTCAAGATTATCAGGGCGTTAATTTAGAGTTTCTTGTACCAATCCAGATATTAATAAATTCTACTAATACGGCAAAAAGCATGGAGACATAAACATAACCCTTCGGGATATGGAATTCCATTCCTTCAGCAATAAGCGTAGTCCCTATCATCACCAAAAAAGCAAGTGCCAACACCTTCACTGCTGCATGGCGGTTAACAAAATCGCTGATACCCTTGGCAGAAAGTAGCATAATTCCAACAGATACCACTATAGCACAAACCATAATACTTATATTGTCGACCATGCCGACGGCAGTAATGACAGAATCTAGCGAGAACACTAAATCGATCAATAGAATCTGCAAAATTACCATATTGAACGTGATCTGTTTCAAAGAAGCCCCTTCTTTCGTCCCTTCTGAGACATCCAATTTGTTGTGAATCTCATTTACCGCTTTATAAATCAAAAATAAACCTCCCAGGATCAAAATGAGGTCGCGCCCGCTGATGGACTGGTTAAAAACCGTGAAAAGTGTGGCTGTTAAGCCCATGATCCATTTGATGGAAAACAATAAACCCAAGCGTAAAACAAGCGCCAATGCAATACCAAGTTGACGAGCCTTTGCCTGTTGGGCAGCAGGCAACTTATTGCTTAAAATGGTAATAAATATTACATTATCAATCCCCAGTACAATTTCTAAACTGGCTAAAGTCAGAAATGCAACCCATGCACTGGGATCAGAAATCCAATCAAACATAATTCGTGATTTAGTGAATATGGAAGAAAATGCTCATTTACATCGAATTGACTCGCTTTTCAAAACCAACAAGGCTTTTTGAGCCTCCTGAATATGTATCCGGCACTCTTCAACGCTCTTGCTAAATATTGCTAAAAAACATTCATTCATTCCATTTGAAATGGCAAGATGAGCGGAATCACAATCCTCTAAAGTGGCTGTCAAATGTGCTAAATCCGTAAAAATACGATATGACTGCTCCAGTTGAAAATAGAAATCTACATGCGATGGAGCAGCATCCGCTGCTTCCAGGTGTAGCGCGATGGCATTACCTTCAGCTCGAATAATATCCATAAGGGAAACAGTAGAAGCAGAAAATTGATTGGCATCGACAGATGGATTAAAAGTGTTTTGGCTACTACACTCCGCAGCGACTTCTACCATCCGTATTGCTTGTTTCCGAGCTTCCTGGGCACGTATAATACAGGCATTTATATCTTTATCTTTCGTGTACGAATTCAACCAATTACAATAGTTTCGCCCCAGTTCAGCCGCGATACGCGCATCGTGACAGTGCAATCCTACCAGCGCGATCGCATCAAACTCATCGTGGCATTCCATGAGTTTAACTAGCATATTGGGCAGATCATTGCTTATGATAGCATCTTCCAGCGTATTTTCAATTTTATTCCCCAAGCGCTGTACCCATGCCAGCGTTTCGGGGCTGTCTGACGCTAACAGTTTGGGCGATGTGCCCAATAATGATAAAAATAGAATCTGAAAAAACAGTCTAAGTTGCATATCTCTCCTTTTAAAAGTAACAAGGTTACATTAAAACAATAATTTCTTTTTTAGTTCAAAAACGCAAGTTCATTGTACTGCTATACTGAAAGCAGAGCGGTTGAGAACGTTGATGATTGAGAAAGCATTGATAATCAGTTCATTCTTTTGCGTACTCGTTCAAAACCACTTTGTGTTGGCTATATCCTAATTCGCAAAAATCATTTTCCGCGCATCCACCGCCTGCCCATCAATCACCAGCGTGTATTGGAATGCTCCGCGCACCCCGTATCCATGGGTGTACATCACTTCGTTCATGCCTTGTTTTAGCGCTATTGTCAATTCCTGAATCACTTTCCCACCCATATCGACCACCTGAATAGTGGCCTGCCGGTAAGTGGGGACTTCATTCACCCAGAAACTGATCCAGGTTGATTCGTCGAATGGGTTGGGGCGATTCTGAAACAGTCGAATCGGTTTTTCCGCCGCTTCAGCGGTTGCTTCCTCCGTTGCAGAGATCAGGATAATTTTTTCAATCGAAAAAAGGCTTTCAATACCCGTTTCATCCACCCGCGCCACGCTGACAAACAGCGCGCCGGTCGGATTGCAGGGAAAAAGACCAGAAGTGCTACCGGTCAGGGTATAAACGGTGTCCCAGTCGTTGGTAGTCGTGCGCAATGCTACGCGGAAAACACCGAACGTATCAGCATCGGCAATATCGAGGATGAGTGTACTCCCCGAACGAATTCCCGTAAAATCAAGCGGCGGCGATATACCCCGGGCGATCATAGCCAGTGCATTGCCGTTGATGACTGCATTGCGGGCGAGGTAATTGAACTGCACAAAAAAGGAATCCACTGCACCGTCGTTATCGGTATCCACACCGAGTACATCGCGCGTGGTATGTTGCCGGTCATCGTAGTTCGCGTCGATACCAGCGTCGCCGTGTTCGTTGGCTGCTGTGAAACGCATGGCAGGATAACCGCGGCTTCTGAACGGAATATGATCGCCGCCGCGCCCGGTGCGGTCTTCGGGCGACATGATGCGCACATTCATCGGGACAGCCGCCGTGGCTAAGAGATTTTCCTGGTATTGCAGTTTGATATAACGCGCCAGTTGTTTGTGCGGCGAATTGAAAGCGCCCGATGAAAACAGCCGCACGCTCGTGGAATCAATGTCGTTGTAGCCCGAACAAGAAGGAGGAGATGACGTTTCTCCACAAATCACGCCGCCGATCACGTCATTGTTCAGTACTGCCCGCACCGGAATATTATTGTTCTGGCAATAAATGGCAAATGCCTCGGCGCCGTAAAGTCCCTGCTCTTCGCCAATCACAGCCATAAAAACAATCGTATTTTTGAATGAATACTTAGACAGAATACGCGCCAGTTCCATTACCAGCGCCGTACCGCTTGCATTGTCTTCCACCCCTTCCGCTATGCAGGCAGTGTCGCAAATCGCCTCGCAACGGCTGTCGATATGTCCTTCCACGATGATGACTCCGTTTGGGTTGGGATCGGTACCGGGCAACACCGCCATGATGTTCCGGTGCCGGCCCACGCTGCAAATGGGTCGGTCGAACTGGAAATACCCGGTCAGCAAACGATCCTCGTTTTCAGCGCTGAATACCTGAAATTGCGACAACACCCAGCGCCGCGCCGCGCCGATGCCCCAGGTAGTTGACACGGTATCGCTGCCCGTATTTCGGTTTCCGAAAGAACGAAGTGCGGCGATGTACGATTTCAGGCTGTCGGGCGACATGCGGGCATTGATTTCCGTGGCTATCAGCGCCGGATCTTCTATGGCTGCGCCGGCGGCGTAATCTGCCGGATTGTAGTTACCTTTTAAAACCTGCTCCGCTAATGTGTTGGTTACCAGAAAGTTGGTTTGGGCAGACAAAGGAAAAGTGAGCAGAACAATGAACAGCGAATGGGTAAATTTTAAATGTCTCATTCCCCTTTCCGTTTTTTCCAGTTCAATCTGAAAACCAGGTTCCCCGCATCTCCACAATTGATCTCCATCGTCTCGCCCGTGATGCTGTAAGTCCGGCTTTTTTCAAAGCGCTGCAAAAACCGGCTTTCCCATTTGGAGCCGGGATCGCAGAACATTTTGGTGCTGAACAGCCCTGTCACGCTGAGGTTGCTGCCATCTTTTGTGTAGGAGCCGCCGACGTGGTTGCAGCCACCGTGGCCGTCTATTTTTCCAGCCTCGAATTTGATGGAAATCGTAATGCTGTCCGGCACTTGCTGCGGCAGGTCGCCGCCGACGAACTGGGTCACTTGCCAGACCGTGCCTTCCAACCCAATGGCGGGTTTGCACTCACCTTTCGTATAAGTGCTGATACCCGCGCATTGTGCCGCGCAGGCATTTCCGTAGGTTTTGTTGTTACAACCGCAGACGGGATCGTATTGCAGGGTGCAGACACAGTCGGGTTTGGGGCTTTCCACACATTTTTGAGATGGGTGGCAGGCCAGGGCTGCGGTAAGCAGGAAAAGGGAAAGGAGGATATTTTTCATGTTTTGGCTATTTAAGGAACGGTGTCAAAATAACTTCCCAATTTGATGCCATTCTTTTGCCGTCATCCGTCCCATCTTTTTCATTCAATAACGCCGCTATTCGCCTCAAAAGATAGTTGGCTGACGCCAAAATAATTGGCCTGAAATTGGAAACTTATTTTGACACCGTTCCTAATGGAACGTGGGTTGGAGAGATGGGAGACGCTTTTTGGTTTGCCAGATAGCCATAGGCTTATTCGAAACCTATGCTACAAATCACCCAAATAACGCTCTATTTCTGCAAAAGAAGCGGTGTCTTTGATCACATAGTGGACGGCGCCGGAAGCAATGGTGCGCAAGGCCACCCCGTAGTGTTCTTGGGCCGAAAGCATGATTACTTTCATATCAGGATTGATTTTGTGGATTTGTTGCAGGATTTCAAGGCCGTTTTGAGCGCCGGGAACGGTGCCATCAAGGTAATAATCGAGAATGATCGCATCGGGTTGGTCGGCCAAACGGGCCAGACAGTCTTCGCCTGTTCCGAATGTGGTTACCTGGAAATGGCCCAGATCATCCAAGTAGTCGGCCAATAAGGTGGCAAACATGGGATCATCATCCACTACGAAGATATTTTTTTTCATCGGGTGCTGTTTTAGGGGCCAAGATAAGATGACAGGATCGGGATCGGCAAGTTTTTTTTTGCAGCCTCAACTGTTTAGCATCTGCCCGATATCCGTTATGGATTGCCGGAGTTCGGCGAGCAAGCGTGCAGCCCGAACGGGCACACTGCTCCAATTCGCGCCTACGAGAATGCCTGTTTCCAGTTCCTGGGCCAGGGCTGCCGTTTCGTCGAGGCCGACGAGTTTCAACTGCGGTTTCAGGGTATGCACCAGCCGGTGCAGGGTATCGCGTTCGCCGGCTTCCAGCGCCGTTTCAATTTTAGGAATAGCTGCCCCGACCGCATCAAGGTACATCCGCAGGTATTTGCGCAGGCGTTCGGGGTTGCTGCCGGCGAGCCGGTTCAATACCTCCGGATTGGGAGGCGCAGGTGTCCGGCTTCGCACAGGCACCACGGCGCTCAGGGCGCTGATCAGTTCGGCATCCTGAAAGGGTTTGGGTATGTATCCGTTCATTCCTGCTGACAGGCAATTGTTGATTTCGTTTTTGGTGACCGAGGCTGTAAAGGCTATGACCGGCAGGGCACCGAGCGGCGGCGGCAGGGCGCGTATAGCACGGGTGGCTTCCAGCCCGTCCATCACCGGCATCGATACGTCCATCAGTACGACGTCGAAGGATTCGCGTTGTACAGCCTCCAGGGCTTCCAGGCCGTTTTCAGCGTTCACAATATATACTTCCGGGATAAGCATTTCGAGCGTTTCTACAGCCACCAGGCGGTTCAAAGCGTTGTCTTCCACTACGAGTACGCGCAGGCCGCGCAGGGTTGCCACAGCGTTGGAATCGAGGACATTGGTGGTCGTTGTTTCACCCTCCACAATATCGAGTGCCAGGTGTACATGAAAGGTTGAACCAGCGCCCGGGCTGCTTTCAACCTCGATACGGCCGCCGAACAGTTCCGTCAATTGTTTGGAGATGGACAATCCCAGCCCGGTGCCGCCGTATTTTCGCGTTGTTTCGCCGGAAGCCTGGCGGAAACTATCGAACACAACGGCCAACTGTTCGGGACTCAGGCCGATACCGGTATCGCGCACTTCAAAATGCAATTGACAACGTCGGCTATTCTGGTTTGTTACACGCGCAATCAGGTCAATCCGGCCTTTTTCGGTAAATTTTACTGCATTCCCGGCCAGATTGAGTAGGATTTGCTGCAACCTGACTTGGTCGCCACGCAAGGCCGGCGGGATGGTGGGATCGAGTTGGATATGCAGTCCCAGGCTTTTTTCTTCCGCCCTGAATTGGAGCGTCGCCCGCACATTGTCTAAAATGTCGGCTACGTGTAAAGTGGTCCATTCAAGTTCCATGCGCCCGGCCTGTACTTTTGACAGGTCGAGGATATCATTCAGGATCACCAGCAGGGCCTCCGACGACTGCCGGATGCCATGCAGGTAGCGCAATTGGTTTTCGCGTGGATTTTTTTGCAACAGCAATTTGGTCATACCGATCACCGCATTCATCGGCGTACGGATTTCATGGCTCATATTGGCCAAAAACTGCTGCTCAGAGCGTTCGCTCTGCTCGGCTCGCCGGCGCTGAAACTCTGCCTCGCGCGTTTCCGCTTCCGCTTTGGCGCGCATCGCTTCGGCCGCTTCTTTCTCTTGCATCAGTTCCGCAGTGCGTTCGTCCACCAGACGGGTCAGTTCCGCTTCCTTCTGCCGCAATTCTTCTACGGCTTGTTCGGTTTGAAAACGCAGGCGCCGGGAGAGCAGACCCACAATTTTTTGCAGCAGTTCGGGGGTGTGCCCTACGGCATCAAAAAAAACGCTGCGTTGGATGCGCAACAAGGTAGTTGGTACGGTGGCGGTCACGGACATCGAGCGCGGACCCGCATCGAGCAGGGCCAGTTCGCCGAAACAGGTTCCTGCCTGCATTTCTGCCACAGTATAGTCGTCGTCGTGCACCTTCGCCGCACCAGACAAAATCAGGTACAGGGATTTCGCGGGTTGGTTTTTGTGAAAAATAACCTCGCCGGCGGCGGCATGCACGAGGGTGCTTTTTTGCGCCAATTCCTGCAAAACAGGTTCCGGCAGCACATTAAACACCTCCATACTGCGAAGTTGCGTGGAAAGGGTTGTGGTATCGATGGTCATAGGCAGTTCGGATTGCCCGTAAATGTATACAAAAGTTCAGTGGTGACCGGCTACCACGTTGGTAGATTCACCGTCTTGTTTCATACCTTGGTTAACTTCACTACACCCGGTCTTCCAGTACAAACATCAGGTTTTTACTTTCTCCCGTAGCCAGGTCAATCAGTTCTGCATGTTTGGTGGAAGTAAAAGAACCCATATCACTATCGCCGTTGATCAGGATAGCGCCGGTGAGAATAATATAGTGGCATTTGAATTTTGTTTGTGCCAGTAATTCCCTGATTCGCTTGTCGATGGCCTCATAAATGACCTCGGTGGCTTCTTTCAGCGGTATCGGGGCGTCCAGAATCCGGTCTCCCTGTTGCAGCAGTATTTGTTCCAGGGTATTCATCTGGTAATCCAGATCATTTACATGGCCTTCAATAATGGCATGATCGGCCAACTTCTGTAATCCCGCCCTGGCAGCGCCGCAGCAATCCGAACTTTTATATTGCCCGATGCGGTGAATTTCGCCTAATTTTCCATCTTTGGAAATACCGATATGTGGGCCGTAGTAAATAAAAACGGCCCCTTCATCGGGCACATGGCTTGAAAATGCCTTCATGCCGGTTAAGCCTACAAATGGAAATCCGTCCAGGCCGCCCAGTTTGAAAGGGCCTAAAAACTCGGATGCCCTCGCAGGGTATTGTATGCTGTTGACGTCGTCGCTGCACAGGCTGTCGGCCAGCATGACCTGTCCAGGTTCGAGGTCTAAAACATCTTCCACAAATAAAATTGTTTTGTTCACCGCATCAATGGTCGAAACGGCATTGGGATAATGTTGCCGCACAATGGCTAATTTTTCTCTTTTTTTCATGTAGAAGGGAAGGAATATAGTCAAGTTTGAGTGGTTTGGAACGGTTTGATGGTTTGATGGTTTGAAGTCTTCGCTTTCAAGCATTTGTACCAATCTTTCGTTCAAAACCACTTTGCGTTGACTATAAATAGTTATTCGTTATTGGTTATTAGTGTTGATAATCAAGCATTGAATGAGTTGAATTTGCCCACACTACTGGACAACATTTTTCAGATGAGTGCCGAAATGTACTGCCGAACCCTGTTCGGCGGTACCTTGACCAGCAAATTGAAAAATGTCTAATAGTGTGGAATTTGCCCACAACCCGGATGTCATTCTAATTTGAAAACCGCTCCGTCTTTCATCACGAATTTCACTTTTCCCATACTGGTAATATCTACTAAAGGATTGCCCTCCACTGCAATAATATCGGCGAGTTTACCGGCTTCAATGGAGCCTAAAACATCGCTGATGCCCAGCAAATCTGCTCCGTTTACCGTAGCCGATTGAATGGCTTCCATAGCGGGCATTCCTACTTCGGTCATGTATACAAATTCCAGCCAGTTTTTCCCGTGCGGGAATACGCCCGCGTCGGTACCGAAAGCGATTTTGACACCGGACTTGTATGCTTTGGCAAAAGTGTTTTGAATGCTGAGTCCCACGACGAGCGCCTTGGCGGTCACCATTTCAGGATAATAGCCGGCTATTTTGGCGGAGTCGGCGGTAGATTTTCCGGCGATGATGGTCGGTACTAAGTAAGTGCCGTGTTTTTTGAACAAGGCAATGGCTTCATCATCCATGTAGGTGCCGTGTTCGATGGAGTGTACGCCTGCGCGAATGGCCCGTTTCATGGCTTCGGCGCCGTGGGCGTGGGCTGCTACCTTGAAACCATAATCTTTAGCCGTTTCGACGATGGCTTTGAGTTCCGCTTCTGTAAACTGCGGATTATCAGCGCTTTTCGCCACACTCAGCACCCCGCCGGAGGCTGTGATTTTAATCAGGTCGCTGCCGTCTTTATAACGCTGCCGCACTGCTTTCATGCAGTCGTCCGGGCCATTGACAACGCCTTCTTCCGGCCCGGGATCGCCCATCAGATCTTTCCTGTGGCCGTTGGTAGGGTCGGCATGGCCGCCGGTAGTGGCAATAGATTTTCCGGCAGAATATATCCTGGGGCCTTTGATTATCTTGTTTTTAATGGCATTGCGCAACGAAATATTGACGCCGGCAGTGCCGCCGCCGAGATCGCGCACGGTCGTGAAACCCGACATCAGGGTGGTCTCTGCATATCCGACCGACCGGTAGGCGATGTCAGCAGGATTTTGTGTAAATCTTTCTATTTGTCTGTTTCGACCGGTTTCCATCTCCAAATGCACATGCATATCCATCAATCCGGGCATGACGGTACGGTTTTTTAAGTCGATAACC
>Ga0163153_10008551_pt1 | contig 10596 bp, 8 predicted proteins | sample OliLakLV19MP6IB1_FD_148629 | JGI IMG/M metagenome (GOLD analysis project Ga0163153, IMG submission 148629) | Freshwater microbial mat bacterial communities from Lake Vanda, McMurdo Dry Valleys, Antarctica - Oligotrophic Lake LV.19.MP6.IB-1 | ecosystem: Environmental > Aquatic > Freshwater > Lake...
CCCCACTCGATATCACGGCAGAGCGCATCGAGTACCTCCAGGAATCAGAAACCTACGAAGCCGATGGTTCGGTGGTGGTCAATCAGGGCGCCCTGCGTCTGACGGCCGATCATATGACCATCCAGTCGTTACCCGGCATATTGATTGCCACGGGCCATGTCCGGCTTACCGATCCCAAAGCCGACCTGGTGACTGAGCGGTTGGAACTTAATGTGAATACTGAAGCGGGGGTAGTGACGCACGGACGGGTGCACCTCAAATCCACGAATACGTCGGTGGAAGGACGTCTCCTCCAACGGTTCTCAGAGGAACATTATCGCGTCAAAGAGGGCCAATTTACGAACTGCGATGCGCAGGAAGGTGAGACGCCGGCCTGGCGGTTCAAATTCAAGGATCTTGACCTCCATGCCGGCGACAACGTGGCGTTTACGGGTGGATGGTTGTGCGTGAACGATGTCCCGGTGATTCCCCTTCCCACGTTGACGTATCCGCTCTCCAAACGACGCACTGGGTTCCTGACTCCCACGATCGGGTACGACAATCGTTTTGGCGCGCATCTTCAAGAAAGCTTCTTTTGGGCCATCAATCCGAGCCAGGACTTGACGATCGCTCCCTCCTATTACAGTAGCCTCGGCTATGGCGGCGATATAAAATATCGCTATGCCCTGGACCGGCAATCTCGTGGACAGTGGTTCGTCAGTGCTTTGCGGCAGACAGAGGCGCCGGACGTGTCCGGTGTCAGTCAGACAGGACAAGATGCGCAGCAGACTCGGGCTGTGATCACCGGGACTCATACGCAGCAATTCACACCGGATTTGCTGCTTCGCGTCAATGCCAATCTGGTGACCGATCCGAACTATCTCCAACAGTTGAGCAACTCGGGAACCCTCCGGGCTCTTCCCAGCAGCGAATCGAATCTACTGGCGACTCACCGATTGCCGTATGGAAAGACGTATCTGCTCGGTCAATATCTGCAGCCGTTGCAATCGGGCGGAGGGGATACATTTCAGCGCCTGCCGGAAATCGGTTACAGCCTGCCGAATCTCCCCTTGTTCAACTCGCCGATCTTGCTGGGGACGGAAATGAACTTTGTGAACTTCTATCGTGAACAAGGGTTCGCCCAGAATCGAATCGATGTGCTCCCGGGATTGTCGACCGACGTGCTTGATTTCGGCCATATCGTGGGTCTGACTCCCCAAGTGAAAATGCGGGAGACCTACTATACGCGCGGGGTGACTAACCCTGAAAGCCAGCATCGCGAGACGTTTTGGGTGGGGCTCGATGCGACGTCGAAGCTGAGCCGTCGATTCGGAACGAGCGAAGGCCCTAGCGTGTTGCATACCATTGAGCCCAGCGTCATCTATGAATATGTTCCGCCCACGAATCAGTCTCAACTGACGCAGATCGATCAGGTGGACGATCTGCCGAAGAAAAACTTGTTGACCTACTCGATCCGTAGCCGGCTATTGGAGCAAGCGGGCGGCAGCAGCTTCAATTGGCTGGATTTCACGATGGCTCAAAGTTATCACGTCGGTGCCGTGCAAACGAGAGCACGGGATTTTACGCCCGGCGCGTTCCCGTTGTTCGGGTCGATCACTCAGCCTCTACAGCCGGCGACGGTGGCCATTGAGGGAAAGAAATTGTCGGATCTGTGGATGCGGGTTGTGATCGGCAATACGACTCCTCAGTTCACGCAAGCGCAGTTAGCGGATGCCGCGTTTACTCAGGGCATTGGGACGTTCCTCACCCGGCAGCCCGCCACGAACCAGTATCTGACCGTCGACGCGTTCTTCGATCCCTACCGATCCTCGGTCAGTCAATTTAACACCACCCTTCGGGTTCAACAGTCCAACTACTGGTATCTTGAACTGGGGCAGCGCTTCACGCACGATGGGAATCGTATACGCCGCGGAGACCTGTGGAATCCGATTTCGTTCAACGAGGTCTATGCCCCAACACCTGAGATTCAATTTGTGACAGCGGGAGGGGCCTTTCGCACGCCGTGGGGCTGGACGGTCGGCGCGAAGGGTTACTACGATGTGAAGACCGGCAGGAGCCCGGAATATGATGTCGTGGCGCTGTACCAGAATCCCTGCAAGTGCTGGTCGCTGGGGCTCTTTTATTTACAATTCCCGGATCGCCAGCAGTATAACTTCATGTTGAGCCTGACCGGGATCGGCTGGACGGAGAGTTTCGGCACGGCAGTGGTTCGAAATATCCTCAGTCCATTGCTGATCGGGGAGAAAGGTCTGCCATGGGCGACGCCTGGAGGGCCGTATGGGAGGCCACAATCGGATATGCCCCAGCCTGAGATGGGCGGGTATGGACGGTGAACGAATGGCCTGAAGGCACACGTGCAGCTGAGCAGGCGGTGTGTCTCGGGTCTTTCCACCGTGCGCTGCCGAGCTCTGCTGCACCGATCAGGAAGATTTGACTCCTCAAAGAAGGCTGGTATACGATGCCAGCAAGTTGTAATTTTTATGGTGTACTCAGCGAAGGAGGAATGCGACGTGGCAGGCGATGCACTAAAAGTTGAAGATGGAACGTGGGATGCAGAAGTCATTAAGTCTTCAGAGCTTGTGATGGTAGATTTTTGGGCGGTGTGGTGCGGTCCTTGCCAAATGGTCGCTCCAGTCATCGAAGAGTTGAGCAAAGAGTACGCAGGAAAGATGAAGGTACGTAAGCTCAATACGGATGAAAATCCTGAGGTCGCAGGTCGCTATCAGGTGATGAGTATCCCAACCATCCTGTTTTTCAAGAACGGACAGGTCGTAGAGAAGCTCGTTGGGGCGAGACCGAAGCGACAGTTCAAGGAACTGATTGATACGTTGCTGGCACAACCAGCCGGCTCAGCCTAGGGAGTATCGTTACCCGCCGCAATGCTCGTCGAGTTGCGCATTGTCAATTTCGCGCTCATTGAGCAACTGAGCCTTCAATTCCAGTCCGGGTTCACGGTCTTGACCGGGGAGACCGGGGCAGGTAAATCTCTCCTTATTGATGCCATCGCCTTACTGGTTGGTGGGCGAGCCTCGACCGACCAGATCCGTTCTGGAGAGGACGAGGCTCAGCTTGAAGCCGCCTTCTCTCTTCCGGACACCCATCCACTCCTCCAACGGCTACGGTTACAGGAAATCATCGGTCAGAACGAGTCTGAGTTGATTCTTCGACGCGTGCTCTCCCGATCAGGCCGCCATCGAGTGTATGTCAACGGCAGCCTGTGTCCCCTGCGTGTGCTCGAAGAGCTTGGGGGTACCCTTGTTGATATCCATGGTCAGCATGAGCAGCAATCGCTACTGGCGACCGCCAAACAATTAGAGGCGCTCGATGGATTTGGACGTCTCGGGGATTTGCGCGGGAAGTATGAGCACACCTACCAAGGGTGGAAGGAATTGCGCAGGGAGTTGGAGGTTTTACAGAATGACGTCGTTGACCGTGCAAGACGTGAGGATCTGTTGCGGTATCAGGTTCAGGAGATTGAACAAGCCGGCCTGTTGTCCGATGAAGAAGAGCAGCTTCGCAGTGAGCGGCAGCGACTGCTGCATGCGAACCGGCTCAGAGAATTGGCCCACGAGGCACATGCAGAATTGCAGGCTGATGAACAAGCTATTCTCACGAGGCTGGGCCTAGTTGGGCGAACTCTCACAGAGCTGGTTCAGATCGATCCGACGATGGGTGATTGTGAACACATCGCGACAGAGTCAGCGATCCCGCTCAAAGAGCTTGCCGGACGGTTGCGTGACTACGCGCAGCGTTTAGAAGCCGATCCTGCCCGACAGGCAGTCGTGGAGGATCGGCTTGAGCTGATCCAACAGTTGAAGAAAAAGTATGGAGGAACGGTTGATGCGGTTATCGCGACCGGTCAACGGGTGCAGGAGGAACTTCAATTTTTGGACAATCATCAAGAGCGGACTGCGGGGTTGACCGTGCAACTGGGCGAAGAAGCCCATCGTCTCCGCACATTGGCACAACAGTTATCAAAGAAGCGAACCGATGCGGCCAAGCGGATGACGACGTTGGTGGGAGCGGAGCTAGCCGCATTGAAGATGGAACAGGCGATCTTTCAGGTGATGGTCGAGGCCGATGAGTCGACCGAGGGACTCGGGCCGGCAGGGCGTGATCGAGTGGAGTTCCTTCTCTCGAGCAATCCGGGTGAGCCTCCTAGACCGTTAGGCCGGGTGGCATCCGGTGGAGAACTCTCGCGCATCATGCTGGCGCTCAAGACGGTATTGGCAGAGATGGATCAGGTTCCGGTTCTGGTGTTCGATGAAATCGATACGGGAGTCGGCGGGGCAGTGGCTGCAGCCATGGGAACGAGATTGCGTCAGCTCGGATCTTTTCATCAAGTATTCTGCATCACCCATCTTCCGCAAGTCGCATCCCAAGCGGAGCACCATTTGCTTGTGGAAAAGGGGTTGGACGGTCAACGAACATCTACGTCGGTGAGAATGCTCAAGGGGGTGGGGCGAGAAGAAGAAATCGCCCGCATGTTGAGCGGGCCGACCGTTACGAAAAAAGTGCGTGAAACGGCTGCAGAACTCATCGCGGGAGCCAAGGAGAAGCGGCCTAAGTAAACGAGCAAATTACGGATTCACGAAGTGGGCTATGGGCGATCGGTTGAGAGTCGTTTGGCGAGGCGATGGGCCAACCGGACCATGCCGGCCGAGCGATCGGCTGGATCCAACAGCACATTCATAACATATAGGCGGCTGGAGTCAGCCAAGGCGGCGGTGAGCCCTCGCTCGAGCTCACCTTGGGTTTTGATTCGTGTACCGACTCCGCCTCCGATCATGTCGCAGATCCGTTCATAGTGCCATTCATGCACATCGTTGAAGGGGCCTTCGAGAATCTCCCGTTCAGTGGAGTAGCCTCGATTATTCAGCACGATAACAATCGGCGTCTGACCATACCGCACGGCGGTTGAGAGTTCCGTTCCCGTCATCTGAAACGCGCCGTCGCCGACCAACACGATCGGTCGGAGCGAGGGATCGGCAAACGAAGCCCCCACGGCTGCCGGGACGGCAAACCCCATTGAGGTGTAATAGGCGGGGGAGAGGAATTCGAATCGTCGATGGACGTGGAGATCGGCTGCTGCAAAAAGCGATTCCCCGACGTCGGCGATCACGAGCGTGTGCTCGTTCAACAGACTATCGAGGTAGCGGAAGAGTCCATTCAAGGTTATGGGGGTATCCGGTGCAATGATGTCTTGCGCCACTGCGAGCGGTGCTGGCAGCGGGCGGGAAGGAAATGAAGGGAGGGGGTTGGTCACCAGAGCTCGCACGAAGTCTTGGAAGCGGATTGCATCGTAGCGGTGGTGTTTGATGGCCACCCGATCGGCTGTCGCGTGAATCGTTCGGCCTTCCGATAACAAGGGCGAATCGGCATTGAGATCTTCGACATCGGACAAGATCGACCCCAAGATCAGTAGACAGTCAGATTCATTGATGAACTGTTGAACCTCATCACGCGCGATGAGGGCACCGTAGACTCCGACGTAGAGTGGGTGGTCCTCACGGATGACGGATTTACCCAGCAGGGTCGAGGCGATGGGGACGTTGAGCCGTTCGACCAGGCGGGTGAGATCGTCTTGCAGTCCGAACCTCCCGATCTCTGCACCGGCTAAGATCGCAGGTCGGCTGGCCTTGGTCAGCATGGCCTGGACTTCGGCGATGGCTTCATCCAGCGCGGCGGTATCGCTTGGCTCATCGTCGAGGCACAAAGGCCGTAACGGGTGTGCTAGCGGTGTATGCACGAGATCGCGAGGGATTTCGATGTAGATCGGGCGTCGATAGCGCAACAGCGCCGCAAAGGCCCGATCCATTTCTCGTTCGGCGGTTGATGGGTCGTCTAGGGAGATGGCCGCTACCGTAATCTTTTCGAACACCTCGCGTTGCGTAGAAAAATCACGCACCATGTGGTGCATATAGGGCGTGCGAATACGCTCCGAGAGTCCAGGCGATCCGGTGAGCAATACCACCGGAGACCGTTCGGCATAGGCGCAGGCGATCGCATTCACGGTATTGAGTCCGCCGACGCAGTAGGTCACACAGACTGCCCCGATGCCGTTGATGCGCGCATAGGCATCTGCGGCAAACCCTGCACAATCCTCGCGCGTGGTTCCGACATGCTGAATCGGTGAGGCTTCGATCAGCTGGTAGAGGCTGAGGACATAATCGCCAGGGATTCCAAAGATATGACGGACTCCCAACTGGTGGAGCCGATCGATCACGGCGGAACCAATGGTTGGTATTCGATTCATCTTTGAATTTCCTGGTGAATAGAGTGGAAAAGGTTCCCTGTTTCATGCATAGGCGCAGCAAACCACAGCGCAAGTCAGCCGTCAAGTCATCGAAGGCATCGGGAAAGGCTTGACGTTCGGGTCGCGCCATTGGATAAGTACCGCATGATATTTCATGATGACAGTCCGCGCGGGCACATTCGCCTTTCTCGCACAGCTTCGACCGAGGCATGGGGGCATCTCTGGATCTATGCCGGGTATGTCGAGGAGGTCAGCGGTAATCTGGCTTCCGGCGATGTGGTCGATGTCATCGCGCCGAATGGGCGGTTCTATGCCAGAGGTCTCTATAATCCTGAGTCCAAGATCCGCGTGCGGATACTGACATTTGACGATGAACCTATTACAGAACAGTTTTGGAGAGGACGGCTTGCGCAGGCTGTCAGGCTTCGTCGGCGAATGGTTACAGGCACTAATGCCTATCGCCTTGTCTATGGAGAAGCGGATCGATTGCCGGGCTTGATCGTGGATCGATTCGGCGATGTCTTGGTCATGCAGACCCTATCCTCCGGTATGGACAGGCGAAAGGACCAGCTGGCCGATCTCCTGTGTCAGGAATCCGGAGCCCTGCGAGTGTATCTGCGCAACGACGCAAAAAGTCGCACGTTGGAGGGGTTATCACTTGAAAAAAGATTCCTTCGAGGGGGTGGCGCGACGATGGTCGAGATCCAGGAAGGGCCGGCTCGTTTTCTTGTCGATATCGAGCGAGGGCAGAAAACCGGTTGGTTTTGTGATCAGCGCGAAAACCGGTTGGTGACGGCGGGGTTCGCAGCCGGCGCCGAGGTGCTGGAGGTGTTTGCTCATACTGGAGCGTTTGGGATTCATGCGGCGCTCGCAGGGGCAAAATCAGTGGAAGGACTCGATGTGAGTGAAGAGGCCTTGGCGCTCGCGCGCACCCACGCGGCGTTAAACAAGGTGGAGGATCGTTGTGTCTATCGAGCGGCAGACGCATTTGAGGAAATGCGTAGACTGGCAGGGGCTGGGCGCCGCTACGACGTGGTGTTGCTCGATCCCCCGGCATTTGCCCGCAGTAAACAGGCTGTGCCCCGTGCGTTGGCTGGATACAAAGATGTCAATTTGCTTGGGATGCGGCTCACTAAGCCGGAGGGGTTTCTGGCCACGAGTTCCTGCTCCCACCACGTGACTGACCAGGAATTATGGACTAGCATTCGTCTAGCTGCGCGAGATGCGAAACGGCAGGTCCGTCTGCTTGAACAGCGAGGGCAGGCCAGCGATCATCCCATCCTTGCCACCATGCCGGAAACGCGGTATTTGAAGTATTTCCTTCTACAGGTTCTCTGAGTCTATCCCTCTCTCTGAGCATCGGCGATTGGTGTAGAGGCTGTCTAGTCGCTGGGTGGTTCGAAGTGACCAGATGGGCGATTCTGCCATGGGATTGTCGCCTGTTTGGCTTGTTTGACGAGGCTACGCAAATTCACTTCCGCTGCACGAAGTAGTTTTGGTTCGCCGCTTTGCATAATAGCAGTCAGCAGGACATACAGCGAACGATCCATCTGTGACCCGGCGAGAATGCGTTCTGTGACAGGATCTGGGCCTGCAGGACTGGAACCGGTATCTTCCTCTGGATCGTCAAACAAGGTACGGAAAGAGGTTGGATGGCTGAAGAGCCAAGCTGGGGGGATCTTTAGCGCTGCAGCAAGTGCTTCGAGTCGTGAGAGAGAGAGGTCAGTCTCTCCCGCCTCTATCTCCTCTAATACGTGTGGCAGAAGAGATAACTCGCTTGCCAAGTCGACGACTGAACGACCTCGTGAAATACGCCACGCTTGAATTTGCTCTCCGAGCGCCATGGCACGATGGTACTGAAATTGGGGTGCTCTCCGCAACCTTCTTTTATCGGCCTGTGTCAGGATATGCATTGAAACACAATGGCTTATGTAAAATTTCACTCACTGGAAGATAGGCTATCAAATCAGGTATAATGCGGAGCAAGTTTATTATCGATCCGGTGAGGAGGGGCATGATGTTAGGAACAGATATTCGTGGAATTATTGCAGAAGAAGAAGAAGTTCAGCGTCGGAAAGATGCGTTGAAATCGCTCTTAAGTATGCGTTCCAAGCAGTTGCGGGAGTCCTTGGAGCAACGGATTAAACGGGCTCGAACGTGTGGAGATTGGATCCAGCTTTCTCAAGAAGAATGTGCCACGCTTCACAAGCGGGAAAAAATTCATCTCAAGTCTCAGTTCGACAAGCTTCAACACGAGCAGAATCGAACCAGAGGGAAATTGACCGCACTGAAGCGCGCCAAGGCACGAGCTCAACGGATTCGAGCTGCCGAAGCCGCATCTGGGCGGAAGCGCCGCTGAGCTAACTCTGTCTGCAATGACGCGCTCGCAACGGGAGCACATTCGTGAACTCCTACTTGATAGGCATGTACGCGCGCGCGAAGGCACCTTCGTGGTCGAAGGCGCCCATACCGTTCGAGACCTTCTGACTCGGTATCCTGAACAGATTCTCACAATTGTCACTGCCTACGGCTACCTGGAAAAAGAGAAGCAGAGCGACCGGCTGGTTCGATCAGCCTCCTCAATACAACAGTACTCCTGCCCCGACCTCCAGTTCTCAAAACTCTCAGATCTGGATACCCCGCAGGGCGTCCTCGCTGTGGTGCGGCAACCGACATGGGATGAAGGAGCGGTGCTTGGACAGCCGACTGTTTTGGGGATCTTTGGAGAGCAGCTACAAGATCCTGCCAATGTTGGGGCCATTATTCGAACAGCGGCGGCGCTCAATGCGAGCGCTCTGTGGCTCACACCGGAATCTGCCGATGTCTATCACCCCAAGGTGGTTCGCGCGACAAGCGGTGTGTTGCTTGCGCTGCCGATCTTTGCCGCCAGGGATGTGTCTGGGTTGATCCGGCAAGGCTGTCAGATCTTTGCTGCAGAAGCAGCAGGGGAGGGGGCTAGTTCAATTGACGAGATTAAACAGGCGCCGAAAAAGCTGGTTCTTGCTTTTGGTAATGAAAGTCGTGGTTTGTCAGCTCAGATTCTCGATCAGGCGGCCACTCGGTTTACGATACCCCTCAACCGTGGTGTAGAATCCCTCAATGTGGCAGCCACCGTAGCGATCACCACATTTTATTTTTCTCGACTTTCCAAAGGAACATGACCCAGGCCCATTCCGCTCTTGCAATAGACCAGTCGCCTATTCAGCAATCGAAAATGGGATCTGAGGAATGGTGCCGAGGGACAGAATTGAACTGTCGACACCAGCCTTTTCAGGGCTGTGCTCTACCAACTGAGCTACCTCGGCATGGTTCACGGTAAGTGAGCGAGGCACTGTTACAGGATTGTCCGAGAAAAATCAAGCGGCCAGGCCATCCGTCATCCGAGAGAGCCCTCTTAGGAGAATGTGGTGAGGAGGGAAGTTTGCAACTATCCGTGGCTCGCCCACTAGCAGGCTGCAGAAAAACCAGGATTGAAGGAGACCGATGCGTTCGAACCCTACTCATATGAGCCGTCGACGCCCATCCGTGAGGGGGTGGCCTTCCACCGTGGAGGGCCCCCCATGGGCCACAGTCCATACTGTGGAACTGTGGCGGCTCATATCGAGGCCTCCACGAGATTACGCATTCGCACCAGGTTGTAGACGGCCGTAGCGAATGTGAACCGCCAGCCGACCCGCTGCAGGCTAAGGAGTTTCACTTTGCGCGGCAACCCGATAGGCATCAACCACCCGAAGATCTTTTCGACCCGGTTGCGCCTCTGCAGACTCACGGGATAGCCCGCATGGCGGGTGATCCGTCCGTCAATCGCACTCGCATGGTGCGTTGTGTGCTGGGTAACATGGGGCGTGACCTGCACCGCCAGTAGATCCTGGACGAACTGGTGGTGGCATAGTTTTTATCCCCACTCAGTGTGACCCGTCGTGTGGTGGGCCGAGCCCCCAGCAAAGCGACCGCCGCTTCCCATTTCGCCGTATGCCGTTTGCCGAGGTGAGGCGCGTGTTCGCGACCAGTCCGTGCAGATTCTCCATCAGGATATGTTCAGCGAAGCACAGCTTGACCTTCCCTCAATTCCGTGGAAACCCGGTTAAGTCACAGTCGATCTCGCTTCGAACTCGGCCGGGGAGTGGTAGCCGAGTGTGGAGTGCCGACGTAGCCAATTAGAGAACGCTTCGATGTACTCAACGATGTTCTGTCTCGCCTCGTCCCGTGTGCGGTATTGGCTAGTTTGATCCTCCCCCGAAATAGTGGACACCTCGAAAAGGGTGGGGCATGCTCACCCTGGAGGTGGTCATCATGGGTCGACCCAGACGTGTGTTTACTCGGGAGTTCAAGCAAGAGGC
>Ga0163153_10008554_pt1 | contig 10594 bp, 10 predicted proteins | sample OliLakLV19MP6IB1_FD_148629 | JGI IMG/M metagenome (GOLD analysis project Ga0163153, IMG submission 148629) | Freshwater microbial mat bacterial communities from Lake Vanda, McMurdo Dry Valleys, Antarctica - Oligotrophic Lake LV.19.MP6.IB-1 | ecosystem: Environmental > Aquatic > Freshwater >...
CACGCCTGGCCCCAGGCCCGGGGTCGGGAACTGAAAGATCTCGGGGGAACCGGCCTGGAACTTGCGATCGCGTTCCGCCGCCAGTGCCGGATCGGTGGTCTGGATAACGTCGCCCAATTTGACCGCAAGCGCGATGAAGGCGCGCACGTGCGGTTCGCGTTCCGACTCGTAGGTATCGAGCAGCGATTCATGCGCGCTGCCGCGCAGCACCATGGCGAGCTTCCATGCAAGGTTGGCGGCATCACGAATGCCGGCGCACATGCCCTGGCCCAGAAACGGCGGGGTCTGGTGCGCGCTGTCGCCGGCGATCATCAGTCGCCCGCGGCGCCAGCCACGGGCGATCACCGAATGGAAGGTGTAGACCACCGCCCGCTCGAGTTCCGCATCGTCCGGCGTGATCCAGCGCTGAAGCATTTTCCATACATTATCCGGCCGCGCGATGGCCTGCGCATCGTCACCCGGCATCAGCATGATTTCCCAGCGGCGCCGCTGGCCGATCCCGTTGCAATAGGTCATCGGACGCGCCGGGTCGCAATGCTGCACGGTGTGGTCGGGCAGGTCGACAGCGCGTTTGAGGATGGCGTCGAACACCAGCCAGGGTTGGTGCAGACCGAGGTCCTCCATGGTGCTGCCCATCAGGCGGCGCACCAGCGAGCGCGCGCCATCGCAGCCGATGACATAGCGGGCGCGGAACTTGCCGAGCTTGCCGTTGTTCATGTTTTCCACCGACAGCAACGCGCCTTCGGCGTCCTCGGCAATCGCGAATACCTCGTGACGCAGCAGCACCCGCACTTGCGCGAAGCGCGCCAGGCCGTCGCGCAGCACCGCTTCGAGTTGCGGCTGATGAAAATAGTGATTGTTGGCGCAGCCATGCGGGCCTACCGCCGTGCTGCCGCCGCGCACCAGCAGCACCTGGTTTTGCGCATTGACGAAATGCATGTTCTTGAAACCAGGGCGGGTGGCTGCTTCGATCTCGCTTTTCAAGCCCATGCCCTGAAATATGCGCATCACCTCGCCATCGAAATGGATGGCGCGCGGCAGCGGGTAGATTGCCGCCTCGCGTTCGAACACCACCACCGCAAGCCCGGCCTGACCCAGCAGGTTGGCCAGCGCGGCGCCTGCCGGGCCCAGGCCGACGATGGCAACGTCGAACGCTTCAGGCATGAATGCCGGCTTCCATGCGCCGCCTCATCTCGGCCACCCATTGCTCGCGTGGCTGGAATTTTCTTGCCGCGCGCGCGATGCTCTCCGATTGCGCCATGATTTCAGCCTCGCTTGCCTCCATGTCGACGGCAATGCGCAAAGGCTGCTCGCAATACCAGGGTGTATCGAAAAAACACTCGATGCGGATGCCTTCGGGATCGCGGAAATAAATCGATATTGCATTGCCGTGGGTAGCCGGCAGGATTTCGCTCAGCGCCGGCTCGGCCTTGAGCTTTGGATACAGCGCGCGCAAATAGGCAAGCCCCGGGACGCGGAACGAAACCTGGTTGACGATGACGTAATCGATATCGTCGGGTCGCCCGCTGGCCAGCACGATCTGGTGGTGTTCCTCCGGGTCGCGCGAGAGGAATACCAGGTCGACCGGCCCGCGCGGCGTGACGAGATTGCCGCGGTCGGTGACGATGAAGCCCATTACGCGCTTGTAGAAATCTTCCATTTTGGCAATGTCGCGCACGTAGAAGCCGACATGGCTGAAGGATGGTCCGGATTGCGTGTAATTGCTCATGGTGAATCCCTCGGAGACAGGTGCATTGTCAGGAATGGCCGGCAGCCGCAGGGCCGGTCCTGGACATATTGGTGCTTGCGGTGGAGGCGACGCCACCGGCCTTGAACTGCTGCCAGTGCGCGAGCGTGGCATGGGCGTCGCGCCGGAAGGCGGCGAAGTCGTCCGGGGAACGCGCGACATTGGTGGTGAGTTCCAGCTTGAGGCCATTGGGGTCGACGAAATACAGCGAGCGGCAATAGCCGTGATCAATCTCGCGCAAGGCCACGCCGTGTGCGGCCAAACGCTGCTTGAACACCTCGATCTTCTCGTAACCCTGCACTTCAAGAGCGATGTGGTGGACCAGGCTGTCACGCGGTTCGAGCTGGTTTGCATCCAGGCTGGCGAAGTATTCCGGATAGTCGAAGAAGGCCAGGCAGGTGCCGTCGGCCATCTCGAAAAACAGATGCAGGTAGGCCGACTGCGCGCCGCTGCGCGGATGTGTAGACTCCTGGATCGCGGCCACCATCGGCATGCCCAGCATGTCTTCATAGAAGTGGCGCGTCTCCTCGGCGTCGCGGCAGGCGAAGGCGTGGTGGTGCAGGTTGCAAACGGGGTTGTTGTCGGCGTCGATTTTTTCACGCCGAAAAGACAGGTCGTATGGCATTCGTACTCCTCGCTTCAGGATGGCGCGCTTGCGCCGCGCTCGGCGGCGATCTTGTCGTCAAGCATGCGGCGCGCGCGCGCCGAGCCGCCGTCGCCGACGGTGAAACCGTTGAATTTGAACGCATCGCCAGCGGCCTTGATGCGCTGGTGCGCGGCTTCAATCACAGGGCGATCCTCTTCGTCGAAGGCCTTGGTGCCGAAAGCGATCAACCGGTCCGAATAGTCCTGATCGTCGATCAGGAAGTCGCGCGCGAAGGCGAAGTGATAGCGCGTGCTGTCGGGGGTCTCCGGAGTGAGCAGGTGGGCGCTCGGCAGATGACCGCCTTGCTGGCGCGGCTGGTCCGGCACCATCGCGGCCAGGTCGAGCAGCAGATTGCAGGGCGCGCGCCACGACATGTTGGATTCCTGGTCGATGCGCTCGGAGTGCGTCCAGACATTGCGCCAGACCGGCGAGGGCATCAGGTTCATCACCTTGCGCAACACCGTCACACGGTCAAGGTCGACCACCACGCTCGACTTCACCGAGCCGCTCGAGCCGGTGGTTCCCACCGTGTTCGCATGCAGATATTCGGCATGGCTCAAGTCGAGCAGGTTGTCCATCACCAGGCGGTAGTCGGCCTTGACCAGCATGCTGCCACGGACCACCGCATAAGCCGGGTTGTCGGGGGCGAACCAGGCGTAGTCGGGGATCGCGGCGATGTCGGCCTTATCCGCATCACCCATCCAGACCCAGATGATGCCATGCGCGGCATGCGCCGGAAACGCCGCCGCCGCCAGGCGTTCGGGCCGGCCGCCATCGCTGTGCGGGTTGTGCACGCAAGCCCCGGAGCAATCGAAGCGCAGGCCGTGATAGGCGCATTGCAACTTGCCATCGACCACCCGGCCCATGCTCAAGGGCACGCCACGGTGCGGGCAGCGGTCGCGCAGCGCGCCAATCGCGCCATGCGCGCCGCGGAACAGCGCCACCGGTTCGCCGATGATCATGCGTTCCAGCGGCCGCTCCGCCAAATCGCTCTCCCAGCAAGCCACATACCATCCGTTGCGCACAAAATCCATCTCAACCTCCTTTCCCTGCTTCAGACATTTGTCGATTGAAAATAGATCGCCCGCGCGGCTACTTGAGAGCTGCCGGTAGCCACAGCACAATGACCGGAAACACCGCCAACAGCGCCAGCAGCAGCAGGTCGGCGATGATGAAGGGCGTCACGCCGCGATAGATGGTGCGCATCGGAATGTCCGGTGCCAGGCCGTGCAGGATAAAGACGATGATGCCCACCGGCGGAATGATCATGCCCAGTTCGATCACGATCACGTTGATGATGCCCCACCAGATCGGGTCGTAGCCCAGGTTGGTCACCACCGGCAACGCGAAGGGCAGGGTGATCAGCATGGCGGCGATCTCGTCGAAGATCGCACCCAGCAGCAGGTAGGCCACCAGCATGGTGAAGATCACCGCCAGGGGCGGCACCTGCATGGAGCCGATCAGCTTGATCAGCGCATCGGGCACGCGGGCGGCGGTGATGAAGTAGGTGAAGACCGAAGCGCCGATCAGGATCATGTAGATCATCGCGGTGGAAGACGCGGTGTCCTTGAGGCCGCTCCACAGTACCGCACGGTTGAGCCGGCCACGCGCGAAGGCGAAAATCAAGGACAGCACGGCCGCCACCGACGCGGCCTCGTTGACTGTGAACACGCCGCTGTAAAGGCCGATGAATACCGTCGCCATCAGCACCACTACCGGCGCGGCACGCTTCAATGCCAGCATCCTCTCCGGCCAGGTGACCGCGGCACCCACGGGGGCAAGAGCGGGGTTGAGGTGTACCGCCACTGCGACGGCCAGCATGTTGAAGGCGATCGCCAGCAGTGCCGGTACCAGGGCGGCTACGAAGAGATCGAAGATGAAAGTTTGCGCGACGATGCAATAGAGAATCATCACGATCGACGGCGGGATCAGAGACTTGAGAGTGCCGCCAGCGGCAATCGTGCCGGTGGCGAACGAGGGCGCGTAGCCGCGCTTGAGCATTTCCGGCAGGGCGGCCTTGGTGAAAGTTGCCGCCGTGGCGGTGGACGAACCGCACACCGCGCCAAACACCGCGCAACCGCCGATGGTCGCATAGCCCAGGCCACCGCGCCGATGCCCGAGAAAGGCCGCAGCTGCGTTGTAGATGTCGGCCGAGAAGCCGGCGGCGCTGGCGAAAGTGCCCATCACCAGGAACAGCGGAACGGTGGCCAGATCGACATTCGACAGCAAGGTGGTGGGGTCGCTGGCGAGGATCGTCAGGGCCGGTGTCCATCCGGTTTGCAGCGCGAAACCGACCACGCCAACAACGATCATCGCAAAGGCGATCGGCACCTGCAGAAAAATCAGCGCACACAGTGCTGCCAGGCCGAGCGCCCCTATGGCAAGCGGCGTCACCGCGTGTCTGCCCGGCTGAATACACGTTCGATGTCGGCCAGTGCCACCACTATCTGCACCGCTGCACCAATGGCAAGAATGCAAGACACCGCGTACCAGAAGGGTGCGCGCGGCCACTTGAGAATCCAGGTGGTTTCGTGGGCCTGCGCCACCTTGCCGGAATAGACGAAGAACTGCCAGCACATCACGCACATTACCGTTGCCACCAGCACGGCGGCGGCCGCATCGAGCAGCCCTGCAGAGCGGCGGCCGAACACCGATTCGGCGATACGGATGGTGATGTGGCTGCGTTCGGCCAGGCCCACCGGCAAGAGGCTGGCGATCGCCACCGCGATCACCAGCGAACCGGCGTCGCGCACCCCCTCGATCGGCGCGTTCAGCAGCCAGCGCGCCAGACCATCAGCCAAGGTCATCGCAGCGAGCAGCAGCAAGGCCACAAGGCCCAGCGCGGAAAGCGCGCGCGTCGCAGCAAGGCCGACGCGTTGCAGCGCGCTGATGCCCGGGCTCACCTGCCGGCCCGCACCTTGACCAGCTCGGCTTCCACCAGTTTGTAGAGTTCCTGGTTGCGCGGCGATTTGGCGAGCCATTCATCGACCACCGGCTTCATGGTCTTGCCCATGGCGTCGATCTCGCCGGCCGAGGGCATCACGACCTTGCGCTTGGGGTCGGCCTGCAACTTCTTGACCAGCGAGTCGTTGTAGCTGCCAATGCCTTCGTTGAAACGTGCAGCGGTCCACGCGCCGCTGTATTTGCGGATCGCATCCTGGCATTGCTTGGGCGCGCCATCGAATTTCTTGCGGTTCATCAGGATCGCCAGTGGCACGATGCCAAGGCGTGTGAAGAAATGGTTGTTGGTCACGCGGTCGATGCCGAAATCGAACAATGGCGAGGGATGCGAGCTGGTGCCGTCGATGGTGCCGCGACCAACTGCTTCGGCGATCTCCGTCACCGGTAAACCGACCGGCACTGCTCCCAAAGCGCGGATGGCCGCGCCTTCGATTGCGCCGGCAGTGCGGATCTTCTTGCCCTTCAGGTCAGCGGCCGACGTGACCGGGAAGCGCGTGTGAATGCTGTACGGCGCGGTGCCAAATAGTCCGATCGGAAAAAAATCGTCATAGCCCTTGAGTTGGCCGGAACCCACCAGACGCGTGAACACCTGCGTGGCTTCCACCAGATTGGTGAACAGGCCAGGCAATTCCAGGACTTCGTTTTCCTGAAAGCGTCCCGGTGTATACGATGCGATCACCCAGGCGATATCGGCCACGCCATCCAGCACCATCTGCGCCTGCTGCACCGGGCTGCGGCCGAGTGCGCCATTGGGGAACAGTTCGATCTCGCAGGTACCGCCGGCGTCCTTGTTGACCGCCTCGGCAAACGGCTTCATGGTGGTGATGAAGGTCTGCTCCTTGTCGGGCGTGAACACCGAAAATTTGAATTTCTGCACCTGCGCCGGTGCCGCCGACGCCATTCCGAGCGACATGACAAGCGTGGCCAAGCGAATCGAAAGCTTCATTTTGGGAGTCTCCGTGCCGGTGTCGGCGGATTGTGATTGTTTGAGAATCGGCGCTGCCTGCAGCCGTCCTTTGAAAAATATATTCCTAAAATTATCAATATGCAATAATATTTTGAAAAATAGGCTTGCGATCCGACGATGCAGTCAATCGCCATGAGCGCCCCTTGCAGCGCATCCGGAGACACGACGTGAATCAAGCACCGCTCAACCCGCTTTCGGCCGAAGATCGGCACATCTATGAGCGCGACGGCGTGGTCTGCCTGCGCAACATGTTCGATGGTGAATGGCTCGAGCGCATGCGGCGCGCGGTCGATTACACGATGGAGGCCGAACACGCGCTGGCACGGCGGCGCGAAGTGACCCGTGCCCTGGGTGGCAAGAGCGGGCGCTACCATATCAACACCTTTGTGTGGCCATGGAACGAGGATTTCCGGGACTGGTGCCTGCATTCACCCTGCGCCGAAATCGCCGCCACCCTGATGGGGGCCAGCGAAGTGCGCTTGTTCTACGACCAGGTGTTTGTGAAGGAGCCGAATACGGTCGAGCGCACCGACTGGCATCAAGACCTGCCGTTCTGGCCACTGCGTGGCAACGATGTGGCATCGGTCTGGGTGGCCTTGACCGAGGTCGGCCCGGAAAACAGCCAACTGGAATACATCGCCGGCTCGCACAAATGGGGCAAGTTCTACGCCGCGGCCGTGCCTGACAAGGACGCCCATTTCGCCTCCGACTTGCCGCCGTGCCCGGATTTTTCGCAGCGGCGCGACGATCCGCAAGTGCGCTTTCTGCGCTGGGAAATGCAGCCCGGCGATTGCCTGGTGCATCACCCGCTGGCCGTGCACGGTTCCGAAGGCAATTTCTCGCCACGCAAACGCCGCGTCGCAATCTCGACCCGCTACATGGGCGCGGACGTGCGCTGGGATCCGCGACCGGCCACGTTTGCAGTTACTGGCGATCCGCAGCTTGTCGCCGGTGCCTATCCCGCCGACGACCGGGTTTTTCCGCTCGCGTGGCGGCGTGCGCAGGCAGCGTAAGCATGGTCACTTTTGCCGAATGTGAGACTCCCCTTGTGCCAAAACCATGTCCCGAAAGGCTGATCCGATGCGCGTTCTGAATTTTCCCGGGCTGGCTTGCCTGGCACTTGCGATGTCAATCTGCGTTGCCGGGTCGCGTGAGGCGGCTGCGCAAGCCTGGCCGGTCCAGCCGATACGCGTGATCGTGCCGTTTGCCGCTGGCAATGTGTTGGACGTGATGCTGCGCGCCATGGGTGAACGCTCACGCGAGCTGAGCGGGCAGCCCTTCGTGGTCGAAGCGCGACCGGGCGCGGGCGGCATCGTGGCGGCGCAGGCACTGATGGCGTCCAAGCCGGATGGCTACACCGTGCTGCTGGCAACCCAGGGCATGCTGGCGATCAACCCGCATATCTACCGCAAGTTGCCCTACGATCCGCTGCGCGATTTCGTGCTGGTGTCGGAAGTGGCAACCTCGCCGATGCTGCTGGCAACCCATCCATCGGTGCCGGCGGCGACCATGGCGGAGTTCGTGGCCTGGGCCAATGCCAATAAAGGCCGGGTGTCCTACGGTTCAATTTCTCCCGGCACGATTTCGCATTTTCTGGCCGAGACGATCAACTTTGACCATGGCACGGCGATGACCCACGTGCCTTACAAGGGCAGCCCGGCGCTGTTGCCGGACTTGCTGGCCGGGCGCATCCAGGCAGCCTTTGTTTCGGTCGACACAGTGCGCCAGCAAGTCCAGTCCGGCAAGCTCAATGCCGTCTTGTTGAGCGGTGCCCGCCGTGACGCATCCCTGGCCAACGTGCCGACCGCGCGCGAGGCCGGCTACGCGCGGCTGGAGGCGAATGCATGGTCGGGCTTCGTGGTGCCTGCCGGTACGCCGGAGGCGAGCGTGAATGCCCTGGCGGAGTTGACGCGCAAAATCATTGCCACGCCGCAGGTGGCGGAGCGGGTGGCGCAGTTGGGCATGGGCCTGGTGGGTTCCACGCCAGGCGAGTTCGCCGCACGCACGCGCAGCGAAACCGACAAGTGGGCGGGAATCGTCAAGGCATCCGGATTTGCGGCCGACTGATGCAGGCGCATGACGACATGAAACAGGCTGTGCTGTATCACAACGACATGTCGGTATGCGCCGCCAAGGTGCGCAACCTGCTGGCCGAAAAGGGCATCGCCTACGAAGGCATTCACCTGAACCTGCGCGCCGGTGACGCGCAGAAGCCCGACTACGTCAAGTTGAATCCGAACCAGGTGGTGCCCACGCTTGTCAACGGCCGCGATGTGGTGATCGAGTCGAACGTGATTCTGGAGTACATCGAGGATACCTGGCCACAAGCGCCATTGCGCCCGGGCGATCCCATGGCGCGCGCGCGCAGGCGCCTGTGGATGAAGCAACTGGGTGAGGGCGTGCACGCGGCGACCGGCACGATCAGTTCCTGCATTGCTTTCCGCTTCCAGCACCTGAGGCGTGATCCTGCGGAATTGCGCGCATGGCTCGATGGCATGGGCGATCCGGCGCGTCGCGAGCGTATCCGCCAGGCGATCGAACTGGGGCTTGACGCGCCGGCGTTTGCGCTCGCGGTGCAGCGTTTCGAGAAGCTGCTTGCCGGGATGGAGGTGGCTACTGGCACGCGGCAAATGGCTGGCCGGCGCCGCGTACTCGCTGGCCGACATTGCCTACAGCCCCTACCTGCAACGGCTGCGTCATCTCGGATTCGCCGATTGTATCGAGGCGCGTCCGCGGGTGGCCGGCTGGGCCGAACGTCTGTTCGAGGCGGCCGGTTTTCGGGCGGGCGTGGCGCAGTGGACCAATCCGGACTATGTCGAGATCTTCGATCGCGAACGCTCGGCGGCGCGCGAACGCATCAACCGGATTTCACAAAAAAAATCAGCCTGAAGCGTAGCGCTTCAGGCTGACCAAAGATGTAACTAAGACTGGATATCAGGTCGCTTCGGTTTCCTGCTGAATCCCGGCCAGCACCCAACTGGCGCGTGCAGACGTCGGCTTCTCGAGATTCCAGACTTCCTTGAACGCTTCGGCGGCGCCATCCTTGCTTTCACGGATGGTGCCCGTCAGGCGTACGCTTGCCATGGTGGTGTCGCCGTTGACTTCGACACCCAATACCTGCGCGTCGAGCGACACCACGTCGGTTTGCGTGCCTTCGGTGCGGCCCATCAGGTCAAGCTTGATCACGCCAAACATTTCAGGGGTGGTGAAGTTGCGGATGTCCTGCTCATCGCCGGCGTCCCACGCGGCTTGCATGCGCACGAAGTACATCTTGGCGATGTGCTTGAAATCCTCGACATCGAAGCCGGCCGGCAGGGTCCAGCTGCCGTCGTTCGGGTTTGTCATGGCCGCCGGGCTGCCAGCCAGAGCGGCGGGGGTACCCGCGAGTGCGGGTGCAATGCCGCCCATGGCCTGTCCGGCAAGGCTGCTGCGCTCGCTGGCTAACGGGTTCGCAGCGACATCATTGCGCGCCGGCAGCGCACTCGGCCCGCCGGCAGTTGCCAGGGGTGGATTGCTGCGATTGCGCCACATGCGATAGGCAAACAAACCCGCCATCACCAATGCACCGATCATCAGAAAGTTCATCAGGAGGTCAGCCATGGCGCCGCCCAAGCCCATGTGCGAGAGCAATGCGGCGATGCCCAAGCCGGCGGCGATGCCGGCCAAGGGACCCAGCCATTTGTTGCGTGCCGGGGCGGCGGCACCAGCGGCGCCGGCTGCGGCACCCGGTGCTGCAGCTGCGGAAGGGGCTGCTGCAGGCGCGGCCTGTGCCGGCGGCGCCTGCTTGCTGACGTTGTTCGATTGCTTGCCCACCGACTTGCCGCCCCCTAAGCGTTTGGCGGCGTCGGCGTCGGGCACCATCACTGCCAAACCGATCGAACCGATCAGGGCAGCAACCAGGAAATGTTTGGAAAATATTGATTTCATACTATGCCTCCGTTGAAGTCCATTCAGGATACGCTATCTATGACAGGAAATCCAGTGCCTTGTTCCTGACTTTCGGGCAAATATCTTTGCTTGAGCGGGCATGCGTGGAGCATCGTGTAAATCAGTATGTTGCGTGGCCTTGGCGTTCTTTCAAGGTCAGACCAAGCTTACGCCTCAATCCGCCCGCGCGCCGACTTCCTTGGCTACTTTCGACCATTTGCCGATCTCGGCACGAATGTGCCGTGCCAGGTCCTCCGGTGTTCCGGCAACCGGATCAAGGCCGGCGCCGATCAACCGGTCGCGCACATCCGCGGCTTCCATGCTGCGCAACCAGGCTTCGTGCAGG
>Ga0163153_10008555_pt1:0-2500 | contig 10592 bp, 6 predicted proteins | sample OliLakLV19MP6IB1_FD_148629 | JGI IMG/M metagenome (GOLD analysis project Ga0163153, IMG submission 148629) | Freshwater microbial mat bacterial communities from Lake Vanda, McMurdo Dry Valleys, Antarctica - Oligotrophic Lake LV.19.MP6.IB-1 | ecosystem: Environmental > Aquatic > Freshwater...
GTACCACAGGAATAAGTCACGGCTAACTACGTGCCAGCAGCCGCGGTAATACGTAGGTGGCAAGCGTTATCCGGAATTACTGGGCGTAAAGCGCACGCAGGTGGTTGACTAAGTTTGACGTGAAAGCGCCTGGCTTAACTGGGCGAGGTCGTTGGAGACTGGTCGACTTGAGGTGAGGAGAGGGGTGTAGAATTCCCGGTGTAGTGGTGGAATGCGTAGATATCGGGAGGAATACCAGTGGCGAAAGCGGCACCCTGGCCTTGGCCTGACACTCATGTGCGAAAGCGTGGGGAGCAAACGGGATTAGATACCCCGGTAGTCCACGCCGTAAACGATGAATACTAGGTGTAGGTAGTCTCAAAATTATCTGTACCGAAGCTAACGCGATAAGTATTCCGCCTGGGGAGTACGGCCGCAAGGCTAAAACTCAAAGGAATTGACGGGGGCCCGCACAAGCAGCGGAGCGTGTGGTTTAATTCGATGCAACGCGAAAAACCTTACCTGGGCTTGACGTGTCTGTAGTAGTGAAGCGAAAGCGGAACGACCCTTCGGGGAGCAGATGCAGGTGCTGCATGGCTGTCGTCAGCTCGTGTCGTGAGATGTTGGGTTAAGTCCCGCAACGAGCGCAACCCTCGTCGCTAGTTACACGTGTCTAGCGAGACCGCCGCTATCAAAGCGGAGGAAGGTGGGGATGACGTCAAGTCAGCATGGCCTTTATGTCCAGGGCTACACACACGCTACAATGGCCGGTACAATGGGCAGCCAAAGGGTGACCTGGAGCGAATCCCATCAAAGCCGGTCGTAGTTCAGATTGTAGGCTGCAACCCGCCTACATGAAGCCGGAGTTGCTAGTAAACGCAGGTCAGCATTACTGCGTTGAATACGTTCCCGGGCCTTGTACACACCGCCCGTCACGTCATGGGAGTTGGTAACACCTGAAGTCGGTGACCGAACCCTGAGCTAGTCTTGGGGGAGGAGCTGCCTAGGGTGGGGCCGATGACTGGGACGAAGTCGTAACAAGGTAGCCGTACCGGAAGGTGTGGCTGGATCACCTCCTTTCTAGGGAAGCACAAGGCAGACCTGTGAACACAGGCGAGCGTGCGAAATCCCAAGTAAGACAACAAGTAAGAGCAGGACCCCTACGGCAGATTTGCTCTTATCACTCTTTAGCGGTTAATGCACCGCAGCGGTATGCCAACTTGTGTAAAAGCCGAAATGCCCAGTGGGTAAATGACGCCTTACACGGGTTGTGCTATGCCGCCATGAAGTGAAATGCGTGCGGAAGGGGAGTGTGGAAGGCGGATACCACTTCCCAGCGCTGCCTACTTTTTCCTCAGCCTACCCAACCGAAAGCTATAGTCACAAACTTGAGTAGGTCGAGGGAAGTGCGTCGTTATTCCGCATTCAGCACGCCGCACTGGATTGGGCCTGTAGCTCAGCCGGTTAGAGCACTGTGCTGATAACGCAGGGGTCAGTGGTTCGAGTCCACTCAGGCCCACACTAATGGTTAATGCTCAACGGTTAATGCAAAATGGGTAATGGCGTAGCGCGCAGGGTAATTTGCGCTTGGTCATTAGCCAGTAAGGATTAGCCATTGACGATTAGTTATTAGACGGGGTTGGTACCTTAAAAACTGAATAGGAGTAGGAATCTTCACTGCTAGGTCTGGCCCTGCGAAGGGTGGAACTGGCAGAAGTATGAACGAAGCAGCAAAGTGGTTAAGCTACTAAGGGCGTACGGGGGATGCCTAGGCGTCAAGTGCCGATGAAGGACGTGTAGCACTGCGAAAAGCGACGGGGAGTTGTGCTAGAGCGTTAATCCGTCGATGTCCGAATGGGGAAACCCGGCTTGGGGAATGCCAAGTCAGCCCCTGATGAATCTATAGTCAGGGAGCAGGGAACTCGGGGAACTGAAACATCTAAATACCCGGAGGAAAAGAGAGTATTCCGTGAGTAGTGGCGAGCGAAAGCGGAGCAGCCCAAACCAGCGTGGCTTCGGTCATGTTGGGGTTGTAGGACCAACAGAAACAAGCAGGGAGCGAGCAGAACAGCACTGGAAAGGCTGACCAAAGCGGGTGATAGTCCCGTAGGCGAAGCGACATGGTTGGGGTTGGGATCCTGAGTACGGCGGGGCACGCTAACCCTGCTGGAAGCTGGGAGGACCACCTTCCAAGGCTAAATACACTTGACGACCGATAGTGAACCAGTACCGTGAGGGAAAGGTGAAAAGCACCTCGATGAGAGGAGTGAAAGAGACCCTGAAACCGTACGCCTACAAGCAGTCAGAGCCCCATGCCGGAAGGCGGGGTGATGGCGTGCCTCTTGGAGAATGAGCCAACGAGTTACTTTCTGTGGCAAGGTTAAGGCAGAGACAGCCGGAGCCGAAGCGAAAGCGAGTCTGAAGAGGGCGCACAGTCGCAGGGAGTAGACCCGAAACCAGGTGAGCTAGCCATGGCCAGGGTGAAGCGGGGGTAATGCCTCGTGGAGGCCCGAACTGGTGT
>Ga0163153_10008555_pt1:5000-10592 | contig 10592 bp, 6 predicted proteins | sample OliLakLV19MP6IB1_FD_148629 | JGI IMG/M metagenome (GOLD analysis project Ga0163153, IMG submission 148629) | Freshwater microbial mat bacterial communities from Lake Vanda, McMurdo Dry Valleys, Antarctica - Oligotrophic Lake LV.19.MP6.IB-1 | ecosystem: Environmental > Aquatic >...
TTCCAAGGCTCACCTCTGGTTTTTTGCTTTTCTAGCTCTTGTCAGGCAAAGATTAATCTGATATGGCAAATCGTTGCCACTATCATGCGGACTTTAGGAGCAAGAGTCAATTGTCAAATTGCTGATTCTTTCCCTATAAAAGACGGTAACAAAAGTTCCTTCCGTTTGTTAACGGAAGGAACTTTTGTATTCTATCAATCACATCCAGGACTTACGCCGCCGATATTACGAACCGTAACGGGCGAAGATGCTCGCTACCCCATGATCGTCAAAGGCAATCACATCGTATGCTTCGTCTGTTACGCCATTGATATCCATACCCGGCGCGCCAACTGGCATGCCGGGAACAGACAAGCCACGTACCTTTGGTCGTTCGCTTAAGAGTCGTTTTATCTCTACGGCTGGAACATGACCTTCAATGATATAGCCATCAACGATGGCCGTATGGCAGGACTGAAGTTCATTTGGCACCTGATATTCAGCTTTGATTTGCGTCAAGTCGCTGACATCTTCAACTTGTAGCGTAAAGCCATTGGTCGCCAAATGCTCTGTCCATGCACCACAACAGCCTCAGGTGGGCGATTTATAGACTGTAATCAAAGGACCGCTTTGGGCTGGAAGCGAACGGCCGGCTTTTGAGCGATTACAGGCCGTCGCCAGTGGCAAGAATACAACCCCGGCCAGCAGGGTACGTCTGGAAATGTAAATCATAGTACCTCCTCACACATATAATCTTCGTTCGCCTATTGTATACTAATATGGCTTTCCCTAACAAAGGAAAGGATGCTGCTGATTTGGCATTTTTCACCTTGACCCATTGGGTTGCCACATTTATGCAATTTATCTTGGCAGTTGATTTACAGAAGGTTGACGGTATGTTAAAATGGCGCTTACATAGGCTATGTATCCTATCTATTTGTCATCAATCATAGACGGAGAGGTTGAAATCGGTCACCCAGCCTTTTGAGCCGTGGCTGCCCTTTCATTCTTTATGTAGATGATCCTTTATCAAAATTGTTGGTTCCAGAGGAGAATAAAAACATATGCAGAGCAAAGCGTTTTTGCGCATCGTGGCGTTGATTCTAAGCGCCTTTCTTGTGCTGACAGCTTGTGTAGTCCCGCAGTCGGCTGCACCGACAACGGCTGAACCAGCCCCAGAAGCGGCTGCCGAATCGTCAGACGCAAGTGTACCCGCCGGCATGGAAGCATTTGTGGAAGCGGCCAAGGCGGAAGGCACGTTGAATGTCATCGCGCTGCCGCGTGACTGGTGCAACTACGGCGAAGTGATCGACTCGTTCAAAGCCACCTATGGGTTAGAGGTCAATGAACTCAATCCAGACGCCGGCTCCGGTGACGAAATTGAAGCGATCAAGGCGAACAAAGATAACCAAGGTCCGCAAGCACCCGATGTAATCGACGTTGGCTTTTCCTTTGGCGCTTCGTCCAAGGCGGAAGAGTTGATCCAGCCCTATAAGGTAGCCACCTGGGACACCATCCCCGACGATGTCAAGGATGCTGATGGCTATTGGTATGGCGATTATTATGGTGTGCTCTCCTTTATGGTGAACACGGATGTGATCGAAACTGTGCCCCAGGATTGGGCCGATCTGCTAAAGCCGGACTATGCGAATGCTATCGGCCTTTCGGGCGATCCACGCACTTCCAATCAAGCGATTCAGACCGTCCATGCGGCTTCGTTAGCTAATGGCGGCACGCTGGATGAGCCGGAAAAGGGGCTTGATTTCTTTGCGCAGCTCAATGCTGCGGGCAACCTAGTGCCGGCGATTGCCAACAACGCCTTGCTGGCCAGAGGGGAAACCCCGGTGCGCATCACCTGGGACTATCTGGCGCTGGCCGGTCGCGATCAAATGGCCGGCAACCCACCCATCGAAGTCGTGATTCCCGCCACCGGGCGCTTTGGTGGTGTCTATGTGCAGGCGATCAGCGCCTATGCGCCCCATCCGAATGCCGCCAAGCTCTGGATGGAGCATCTGTACTCCGATGAAGGGCAGATCATGTGGCTGAAAGGCTATTGCCACCCTATTCGTGAATCTGATCTACGGGCACGCAATGTGATTCCGCAAGACCTGCTGGATAAACTACCCAGCGTTGAAGGGGCCATCTTTGCCACTGTCGATCAACAGACGAACGCCAAAACTGTGATCACTGAACAGTGGGATCAGGTAGTTGGTGCTAACATTCAGGCTGTCGAATAGATAAACTTTGGGTATTGGGTATTGGGTGATTGGTGATTTCGACAGGCTCAATCACCAATACCCAATACCCAATACCCAATCTCTCTTCTCATGACCAGTAAACTCGCTGATTCTCCACCTATCCCCAGTCGTCTTTGGAACTGGCTTGGTCTCGCGCCCTTTTTTCTTTTTGCCGTTGCCTTGCTCATTCTGCCTTCTATGTCGCTTTTTTTGGGCAGTTTCCAAGACAGCAGCGGCGCATTTACCCTGGCAAACCTGGGCAATCTCTTACAACCCAACATTCTCGATGCCTATTGGCTCAGTATTCGCGTCAGTGCTGTGACAGCCGTAGGTGGCGGGTTATTAGGCTTTTTGCTGGCCTACACCATTACCCTGGGTCATGCGCCACCGTGGGTGCGCGCCATCTTGACGACCTTTTCCGGCGTGGCTTCCAATTTTGCCGGGGTGCCGTTAGCCTTTGCCTTTGTCTCCACCCTGGGACGCACCGGCTTTGTGACAGCCGTTCTCGACAATTGGTTGGGGGTGGATCTCTACCGGAACGGCTTTACCCTTTATAGCTTTGCCGGTCTCAGTTTAACTTATCTCTATTTTCAATTTCCTTTGATGATGCTGATCATGACGCCGGCGTTGGAAGGGCTAAAGCGCGAGTGGCGCGAGGCTTCCGACAACCTGGGTGCCACCAATGCCCAATATTGGCGGTTGATCGGCCTGCCCATTTTGCTGCCTTCGATTTTGGGTTCCATGATTTTACTCTTTGGCAATGCCTTTGGTGCCTATGCCACGGCTTTTGCTCTGACGGGGGGACGCCTCAATCTGGTGCCCATCTTAATTGGCGCACAAATTCGCGGCGATGTACTGCATGACCCCAATCTGGGCTATGCGTTGGCACTCGGCATGGTCATTATCATGGCATTGTCGATTGCCCTTTACTCATGGCTTCAACGCCGGGCAGAGCGCTGGTTGCGGTAGAGGCAGAAGACAAGAAGACAGAGGACAAATTTATTGTCTTCCTGTCTTTTTGTCTCACTGCAAAATAGGAGGTAATCGGGTGAAACGAATTTCGCTGTGGAGTTGGCTTTGGCTGGTGATTGGTGCGCTTTATTTTTTGTTGCCGCTTTATGGTACTTTTGATTTTTCGTTGCGCGCCAGACGGGGCGAACTGAGCTTTGCGGCCTATACCAGTGCCTTGACCGACCCGGAGTTTCTGCGCACCTTTACCTTCTCGTTGCGCATGGCCGTTTTTACCATTATTGTGAGCGTTTTGTTGATCGTGCCGACGGCCTATTGGGTGCATCTGCGGTTGCCACGCTTACGCCCAGTCATTGAATTTGTCACCCTGCTGCCCTTTGTGATTCCAGCGATTGTGTTGGTCTTTGGCATGATCAAATTGTATAGCCGGCCGCTTACAGTGGGAGGGACAGCGCTGTTCCCACCTTTAACCAACAGCGTGACAGGGACAAATATGCTGCTGGTGGGCGGTTATGTGGTACTGGCGCTACCGTATATGTATCGCTCCGTCGATGCCGGTCTACGCGCGATGGATGTGCGCACCTTGACAGAAGCTGCCCAAAGTTTGGGTGCCAACTGGGTAACGATCCTGGCGCGGGTGATCCTGCCCAATTTGCGCACGGCGCTGCTGAGTGGCGCTTTGCTGACCTTTGCCACGGTCATCGGCGAATTGACCCTTGCTACCTTTCTGGCCCGTCCAGCCTTTGGCCCCTACTTAGCCTTGCTGGGCAATCATAAAACCTATGAGCCTTCCGCCTTGGCCATCATGAGCTTTGCCATGACCTGGGCCGCCATGGGCGTGATCGGTGTGCTTTCACGCGGAACCACCGGGCAATTTGCGGCCGGACGCTAGTAGGAAGACAGGATAACAAGATGAGAGTACAACTGATCAATTGACTAAGCGACTAAGCGACTACCTGACTAAGCGACTAACCGACCAAAATAACCAAACCGAGTCCTTATGGCTTTTCTTGAACTAACCAACGTCCAGAAATCCTTTGCCCAAACTGTAGCGGTGCGTGATGTGAATCTACAGGTGGAACGGGGCGAATTTGTCTCTTTTTTAGGCCCCAGCGGCTGTGGGAAGACAACAACACTGCGCATGATCGCGGGCTTTGAGCTTCCAACCAGCGGTGCAATTGTGGTTGATGGTGTAGATATAACGGGCAAGCCGCCCAATCAACGCAAGATCGGCATGGTCTTTCAATCCTATGCCCTTTTCCCCAACATGAACGTGGCGAATAACATTGGGTTTGGGCTAAAGGTGGCCGGCAAAACAGGAGACGAGATCAAGACACGCGTAGGAGAGATGCTCGCCTTGATCAAGTTGGAAACGCTGGGCAATCGTTATCCCTACCAACTTTCCGGCGGGCAACAACAGCGCGTCGCTTTGGCCCGCGCGCTGGCGATCCGCCCTCAACTGCTGCTGCTGGATGAACCACTCTCGGCGCTCGACGCCAAGATTCGCGTCTCTTTACGCAACGAGATTCGCGCGATTCAACGCCAATTGGGCATCACCACGATCTATGTCACCCATGATCAGGAAGAGGCGCTCTCGCTCTCCGATCGAGTGGTGGTGATGAATGAAGGGCGTATGGTGCAGATAGGCACTCCCTTTGAAATTTACAACTTTCCCCAGAGCACCTTTGTCGCCTCGTTTGTCGGCACGCTCAACACTCTGCCGGCCACCATTGTCGCGGCGGATCAGGGCCATTTACAAGTGAACGGCAACGATATTTACACCGCCCAACCAATTACCAACGCCCGCAATGGTCAGGTAGTCAAATTGGCGCTACGACCAGAACAATTGCGTTTGAGCCAGACTGGAAACGCGGAGAACACCTTGTCTGGCCGCGTTGAGAACATTGCTTTCCTCGGCTCCATTGTACGCATCCACATTCGCGTCGATGACACCATCTTGGCCCTCGACGAATTTAACCATCCTCACCTAACCTTACCCGAGCTTGGCGCACCGGTTACGCTCTATTTTCCGCGCGCGGCCTGTTTGGTGCTGCCATAGGGTGGCAACGCGCAACGCTACGGCAACGAATATAATCGGCATACCCTGGTCAACTTTCCCCGGCGTGGCTGGCTGGCAATGTGACCGGCACTTTCCGTACCGGCGTACAAGGAATTCACACATGCAGGCTCGCTTTGTGCGTGAAGTGCCGATCACATCGTGTGGCCACAAAAAGTAACTGTCACTGACCACGATGAATACGGCCAGTGACAGTCACCTTCGACTCATCGGAACGAACCACGAACGACCCTAGCACAGCTTGAACCGAGCCTTTATGGGCAATCTCGCTTCCCTCTCGTAAGAGGTAGACAAGGTTGCCCACAGCCCGGTTCTATTACTCTGGTGGGC
>Ga0163153_10008557_pt1 | contig 10589 bp, 10 predicted proteins | sample OliLakLV19MP6IB1_FD_148629 | JGI IMG/M metagenome (GOLD analysis project Ga0163153, IMG submission 148629) | Freshwater microbial mat bacterial communities from Lake Vanda, McMurdo Dry Valleys, Antarctica - Oligotrophic Lake LV.19.MP6.IB-1 | ecosystem: Environmental > Aquatic > Freshwater >...
AGCATCGTCCCGCTGCCAAGCGAAGGGGGCGGGGGCGGCGGTACGCCGTACTCGTGGCACTTGAGCGTGATCGACGCCGGCTACCCGCGAGGGAAGTCGGAAACGGACACGCCCGATGTCCGCTTCACCGCGATGCAATCGCAACTGTTCGCCTGGCGCCGCAACGCGGAAATGCTCGGCAAATCGCGGTGGACGGTACGCCGCGAATCGCCGGTGCGCGACATGCAGATCGTGTTCGGCGCGAAAGGCAGCATCCCGGTCTCCGGCGATTTCAACGGCGACGGCAAGACCGAGGTCGGCGTGTATCTCGCTGGCCAGTGGTTCATCGATCTCAACGGCAATGGCCTGTGGGACGACGACGATCTGTGGGCCAAGCTCGGCACGAACAATGATCTGCCCGTCACCGGCGATTGGGACGGCGACGGCAAGAGCGACATCGGCATCTACGGGCCCGAGTGGCCCGGTGATCCCCATGCCGTGGCGTTGGAACCCGGTCTGCCGGATGCGCAGAACCATCTGTCGGGCGTGGCCAAGAACGTGCCGCCGCGTCCGGAGGACGCCACGCACGGCCAGCGTTGGATGAAGCTCACGTCCGCCGGTCAATCGCGCGAAGACGTGATCGACCACGTGTTCTACTACGGCAATGCGCAGGATCTACCGGTCGCCGGCGATTGGAACGGCGACGGCGTCGATACGATTGGGCATTTCCGTGGCGGACGGTGGCGCTTGGACGTGGACGGCACCGGCACCCGGACGCGCGGCGATGTGGAGTTCACCTACGGCCGCGCCGGCGATCGCCCCGTGGTCGGCGACTTCAACACCGACGGCACGGATGAAATCGGCGTGTTCCGCGACGGCAAGTGGTACATCGACACCGACGGCGATCACAAACTCACCGACAGCGACATGGTGATCGAATACGGCCGCGTCGGCGATCACCCGATTGTGGACGACTTCGACGGCGACGGCGAAGACGAAATCGGCGTCTACCGCGACGGGGAGTTGGAGTCGCGGGAGTTATAGCGACCCCTGAACTGCGCGGGGAATGACGAATGGGCGTTGGATCGAGCTTGCCCGCTTGAATAACATGCAGTCATTCGTCATTCGAATTTGATTTGACATTCGTCATTTCCCCCCTATGTTTCGTACACGATCCGCCCGTGTTGTTGCGCGCGGGAGATGCGGTCTGTGGCGTAGAGGCCGGCCAGGACGAATTCCACGCAGGAGGCTCGCACGGCCGGGTCGGACGAAGCGTTCACTTCGAAGGCCTTGTCCCAGGCCGGTGGGACGCGTTTCAAGCGATCGGCGTAGGCCGCGGATGGCAGCAGGTCGCCGACTTCGATCTTTACGCCGGACGTGAAGATCTTGCCGATTTCGTCGAGGCCATGGCGATCGACGTATTCGTCAAACACCGTCTTGATCGCTTCGGCCAGAATCGCGTCGAGCACCTGGCGCTCTGACATCTGGTGGCTGCTCATCAGGTCGAGCTCCAGCTTGCCGAGCGACGAGGAGTACAGGTGGCCGAGGTCGCTGATCCGCGGCACGGCCGGACGTTCTCCCAATCGCACGGCGCGTTGGCGCGTGCTGGCGATCATCGTGCGATAGTTCGCGAGGCTGAAGCGGGCGCTGACGCCGGAACTTTGATCGACGTACTTCGAGCGCCGCGCCGCGATGCTGATCTGCTCCACGACTTCGCGCATGAAATACGGCACGACGACTGGAAAATCGCCGCCCAGGTCGACGCCCGCTTCCTGGTCGATGATTTGAATCCCCAGCGATCGCTCGCGCGGGTAGTGGGTTTGAATCAGCGAGCCGATGCGATCCTTCAACTGCGGAATCACTTTGCCGGAACGGTTGTACGTCGACGGGTTCGCGCTGAAGAGAATGAGAATGTCGAGATCGAAGCGAATCGGGTAACCGCGAATCTGCACGTCGCGTTCTTCCAGGATGTTGAACAAACCGACCTGAACTAACTCGTCGAGTTCTGGCAGTTCGTTTACTGCGAAGATGCCGCGATGCATGCGGGGGATCAAGCCGAAGTGGAGCGCCTCCTCGGCGGCCATGCTGACTCCGCCGGCTAGCTTGGCGGGATCGATCTCGCCGATGATATCGGCGAACTTGGTGCCCGGAGCTAAGCGCTCGGCGTAGCGATCTTCGCGCCGCCACCAGCCGATCGGGATTTTTTCTTCCGGGAACGTCGCAATCGCTTTTCGACCGGCCGATGTGATTGGCCGGTACGGATCGTCGTGGACGGGAATCTCGGGCAGATCGATGTAGGGAATCGCGTCGTCCATAAAGCGGCCGATCAACCGCATCAGCCGGCTCTTGCCTTGTCCTTTCTCGCCCAGGAACAGCATGTCGTGCTGCGCCAGGAGCGCCAGGTTGATCTCCGGCACAACTGTGTCGTCGTAGCCGACGATGCCGGGATACAACTCATCTCCGGAGGCCAAAGCGCGGAGGAAATTATCGTGAATCTCTTGTTTGACCGATTTGGATTTCCAACCGCTGGCGCGCAGATCGCGCAAATTCGTGGGCCGGGACGGGGCAGGCGACATCAGGCGGGGCACTCCCAAGAGGTATTTCGGACCGGGCGGACGTAGGATTATAGCGCGGCCGGGCTGGGTGGAAAGCAGCCATGACAGGCCTGCCGCTAAATACCAACCCGAGGCGCAAGCGAGGGGGAAAGAACCTCGTCGTACTACCCATCTAGGAGCGGCCCGCGAAATACGCGAAACACGCAAAAGGCATGATTTAGCAGGAGGTTCCGAAAGCGATGCCACGCGAAATCGCTGCCTTTGTTTTCGACATACACCAGCATGTATCCCCTACGGAGCATCCGTTCGGATTTCACAACGTTTCCACTTTTTGCGTGTTTTGCGTGTTTCGCGGGCCGCTCTGAATCTCCGAAAACGACGTGTAGCACTACGAACGTGACGATGAAAGTCTGAGTGTTAGGTCGCTGTTCGTTTATACCGTGCCTGCCAACTGCTTGACTTCCTCGTCACCGACTGCCGACAATGCAACGAACCGCGAAAATGCTTCCAAAAAACCTCTCGTAAGGACCGTTGGTCATGAAACGCGTGGGGCGCACTCTTCCGTTCGCTGGCCTAGTTGCGATTCTGTGCTGTTCCTGGGCGACGTCTCCGGCCGCCGCGCAAACTGCGGCCGAGCCGCCGGTGTTTTGTCTCGACATCACGCACAACTTCCGCGTGATGGACAACGGCGGCGAAACGCAGGTCACGATCATTCGCGAAATGGCGCGGCAGGCGATGCTGATCGCCGCGCGGCATGAACTGGGCCAAATCACGCGCGACGCCGTGATCGGCGACACGATGCCAACGTCGGGCGCGTACTCGACGTGGCTATTGGATTTCGAGCCGGAAGAACCGAACAAGATCACGCTCTTTTCCGGACAGAAGCCGCCGCTCAAGGAACAAGGGAGCTTCACCTGGAGCACCAAGGGAGTGAATCGTTACCGATTGATGTACGCCTCGTGGGAAGAAAAGTCCCGCACGGAGTTTCCGGCGCTATTGTCCAAGGCCGGCGTCAAGGGCGCGCCGTTGACGTGGAAGCCGGAGGCCGCGGTCGCGGAGGACATCGAACCGCTGCTGGAACAGATGACGTTGATCTCACAGTTCCGCGCCGCGCGCAAGTTGCATACATCGATGCGTGAAGATGGCGAATCCCCGGCGCGGCTGGCCGCGCTGGTGCGCTGCTATGCGAATCTCGGCGTGCTCACCGAAACGCATTGGTCGCAGGAGCGGCACGTTTATCTGGCCCGCTCGGTGCTCTACGGCCAACGCCTCGTCGCCAAGCAGCCGGAAAACGCCTCGGCGCTGTGGCATCGCGGCTACGCCTATTCGCTCAGCGGCATGCATCAGAACGCGCTCGAGGATTGGGAGGAAGCCGAAAAAGCGCCCGATCGCGCCGGCGCGGCGCTGCCCTATTGGATCGAGGCCGCGCAGCACAACGTCCGCAGCGATCTGGACGCGCTCGCGCAACTGAAAGCGCGGGAACCCAAGGGCGCGCAGCTTTGCGACCTGTTGCGCTATCACGTCGTCGAACAATCGGACGGTGCGAATTACATCGTTACGATGGCCCTCGAAACGCTGCCGAACATGCCGGAGTGCTACCGGATTCACGACGGGCTTTGTACCTTCGGCGGCGTGAGCGTCAAGCATGGCGCAACGGCGCAGGCGCCGCAGATCCTCGCGTCGACCATCTACACGCGGCTGGATGAGATCGACGACCTGCCCCCCGCGGTCAAGAAGCGGGTCAAGGAAGGGACCGGCGGCGGAGGCATCCTGGGCAATATCTTCGGCGAGGACGAATCGCCGGAGAAAGAATTCAAGCTCCGCAACAAGGTCATCAAGGCGCTGTGGGACGCCTCGGACGTCGCCGCCAAGCCGGACCCGAAGAACGCGAAACCGTCGTTCGACACGAGCGAACCCTCCTGGGCGGCGCTCGGCAAGATGATCAACGAAGTTTCGTTCCTGCAAGTCATGCGGCGGATCACGTTCGAGAGCGATTCGCTGGCCGTCGATCCTGAGCAATCCGTGGCGTTTTTCCGTCCGTTGGTAGCGCAGCATCCCTATCGCGGTTTCCTGGACACACGGAACTGGGACCTGGACGAAAAACTCGCGGCGGTCAAGACGCTGCAAGGCTCGATCGACTACGACACGCTCGAAATCCACGCCAGCCCGCTCTATCACACGATTTGGGCCTGCGACAAGGAGGCCGGCAAATTGCTCTATGACGCCGCCTGGAGCCATCAAAGCAACACGCTCTGGGAGCTCGTCGTCCGCCATCGGCTTTCGCCGCAGAACGATGAGGACTCGGCCGAAATCATGAAAGTGGCGATGCCTTACTCGCCGTTGGGGCGATTGTTGCAGATTGAAGATCAGTGGGACCAGGTGAAGGAGCACGCCGCGGATTGGGAACGCGAAAGTCAATCGTGGCCGCTGGTCCTGCGAGCGCTGGGCCTGCGCTACAGCAATGAACAGCAATGGGACGCCGCGGAGCGCTGCTTCCAGCGCGCAGTCGAAGTCGATCCTTCTCTCGAAAGCCACCGGTCGCTCGCCGCGATGTATCGGAAACGCGGCGACAAGGATCGCTGGCTGGCGACGCTCGAAGCCTATCTCGACAAGCCGGACTACGGTCTCGGGCACGCCCAGGTGCGCGTGCAAATCGCGGACGCCTACGCTTACGACCGCGAATGGGACAAGGCCGTCCCCTACGCCAATGAAGCTGCCGAAACCTGGGCCGGCTGGGCGTTGAGCTCCGCCGGCTGCACGCACGAGGCCCTGGAGGACTTCGAAACCGCGGAGCAATGGTTCGCGAATCTTTCGGAACGCTATCGAAGTAGTGCGTTGGAATGGTATTTCTTCTGCCGCCGCACCGGCAGCGGTCGTCTGGATGAAGCGATGGAGATGGCCGAAAGCGCGTCCGTCGAACGCGGCACCCTCGACAACGCCGACCTGGGCACATTTCTCGTCTTGCAGGATCAGCCTGCGGAGGCGGTCGATCTATTCCTCGTCGCTTTCGAGCGCAACGAGTGGCATGCCGACTACGGTCTCTCCGCGGCGTTCGCGGCACACGCGGCCGGCGACTACCAGCGACGCGACGAGATTCTGCAAATGGTCAAGGAGAAAAGCCCTAGCTATGTCGTCTCAGGCCCGAACACGCCGCGCACCGATTTGCTTGGTTTGACGGACATGATGATCGCGGGTTTCGACGGCGAAAAAGCGAAACCGCTCGACATCGCGGCCGTGGAAAAACTGCCGTTCGAGCGTAACAAACTTGCCGAGATCTCGTTCCGCTACTTCGTCGGAAAATACGAGATGATCGCCGGCGAGAAAGCAGAGGCGATTCGCCAATTCAAAATCGCAGTCGCCTCGCCCGAGCCAGCCGATAATGAGCGCACGCTGGCGGCGGTCGAACTTCGCACGCTGGGCGTAGCGCCGGAGGACTACCTCGGCTTACTCCGCACGGGCTTCCCGGTCAAGGAAGGGCCATCGGCCGAAGCGAAGTAACGACGCAACGTATCGCGTTGACTCATGCCGAGCGACTTCCATGACGCGACTAACCTTTCGCGAGGCGACTTCGGAGGATGTGCCGGAATTGGCGGCCTTGCATGTCGTCACATGGGCGGCGACGTACCCACACGTTGCGCGGCCGCCGACGCTTGAGCTTCGCGAGCGGCAGTGGCGCGACGCGTTTGAGAACCAAGATGGAACTTGGTTCTGCTACTTGGCCGTCGACGCCGCGGAAAGATACGAGCGCCTTGTCGGCTTCGCGAAGGGGCAAGACTACAGTTCGCCGGAATTGCCCGAATTTGCCGGCGAGTTAAGCAAGATCTACTTGCTCCAGGAATGTCAGCGTCAGGGCTGGGGACGGCAGTTGCTTGGCCATGTCGTGCGCAGATTTCTCGAACGCGGCGTTCATTCGATGCTGCTCTTCGCCGACGCGCAAAACCCGTCCTGCCGCTTCTATGAAGCCCTCGGCGCGGAACACTTGCTCGACAGCGCCGGCCAGTTCCACGGCGGCTATGGCTGGCGAAACCTCGAAAAACTCGCGGAAATCTGCCCGGCTTCGTAGCCGTCCGTGTTCAGTTTCGGCGTTCCGGGCGACTGGCGTCGTGCAGCGCATTGTAAATAAACTAAGAAATCTCCCGTTGGTTGTCGATCGTACTGCCTCCCGCACGACCAATAGGTGTTCGAGGGCAAGCAACACCTTCTCTACCGGAAACAGGACACGTGCCATGAAGACTTATTCCCGCCATCCTAATCGAGGCAACGACCACCAATTGGCCCACGTGATCGAACCGCTGGCCAGCTACATCTGTTCCTCGAACCGCCCGCAGTGCGCCCTGGCCTCGGTGCTCGCGATGCTGGTAAGCGAAGTCGAGCAAACGATTCAAGCCGCGAACTCGCACCTGGCTTCGAGCGTCAAGAGCAACTGACTGCAATGGCCTCCGGGGGCTTCTCGAAGTGAATGAAGTCGGCTACTCGTGAGAGCCAATCGGACGATGTAAACTAGCAGGCCGAAGGCCATAACACTGCTCAATCACAATTCGTTGATGCCCTCCGGAGTAACGTCGTCCCATGCTTTACTGGATTCTTAGTATCGTCGCCGTACTTGTCGCGTTGCTGGTCATTTTCATTGCCTTGCGGCCGAGCGAATACACGGTGACTCGCACGGGCAAGATGAAGGCCCCGCCCGCGAAGGTGTTCGAGCACGTCAACGACTTCCGCAAGTGGACCGCCTGGTCTCCCTGGGAGCAGATCGATCCCAACCTGCAGCGCACCCATAGCGGCGCTGCGCAGGGCGTCGGCGCGAAGTATCACTGGGTCGGCGGTAAGAACGTGGGCGAAGGCGAGATGACCATTACAGAGAGCCGCCCGAGCGACTTGATCCGCATCAAACTGGAATTCATTAAGCCGTTCGCCTCGATCTGCGACACGTTGTTCACCTTCACGCCAGAAGGAGATCAAACCGTGATGACCTGGAAAATGGAAGGCAAACACAATTTCGTCCCCAAGGCGATGTGCCTCTTCATGAACATGGACAAGATGATCGGCGACCAGTTCGAAAAAGGCCTGACGACGATGAAGAACGTTGTCGAAGGCAAAACGGCCTAGCTCATGCACATTTCCTCGCAATCAGGACATTCCCATGGCGACACAACACAAAGGGCTTACGTGGGCCGGGCGGATCATTGCCAGCTTAGTCGTGGCCATGCTGACGTTTAGCGCCGTGGCAAAATTCAGCGATGGCGCCGCCACCGAATTCGAACGGCTAGGTTACACGAAGGACGTGATCGTTCCGATCGCGATCATCGAGCTCGTCTGTGCGATCATCTACGCGGTTCCGCAGACGGCAGTCTTGGGCGCCGTACTATTGACCGGCTACCTCGGCGGCGCGACTGCTACGCACGTGAGAGCTGGAGACGCGTTTGGCCAATTTATCAGCCCGGTCGTCGGCGGCGTCCTCGTCTGGCTCGGCATCTTTCTCCGCGATCCGAGACTACGGGCCTTAATGCCATGGCGCAACCCAACGCCGCCGGTTACGCCACGCGACTGAGCCGGTTCGCAACTTTGAACACAAGCACCTTCAACACTCACTCAACTGAGAAAAAACCATGAGCCAAGTTCGAGTCCTCGTCGGTACGCGGAAGGGTGCGTTTGTCCTCACCTCTGACGGCAAGCGGCAGAAATGGGACGTCGCCGGGCCGTTTTTCGCCGGTTGGGAAATCTTTCATATGAAAGGTTCGCCGGTCGATCCGAATCGCATCTACGCCTCACAAACGTCCGGCTGGTTCGGCCAGATGATCCAGCGCTCCGACGACGGCGGCCAGACTTGGAATCCGGTCGAGAACAAATTCGCCTACGAAGGGGAGGTCGGCCCGCATCTCTGGTACGACGGCACGCCGCATCCCTGGGAATTCAAACGCATCTGGCACCTGGAGCCGTCGCTATCGGATCCCGACACCGTGTATGCCGGCGCCGAAGACGCGGCGATGTTCCGCACCACCGACGGCGGCAAGTCGTGGCACGAACTGGCGTCGCTGCGACAGCACCCGTCGAGCCCGTGCTGGACGCCCGGCGCCGGCGGCATGGGCTTGCATACGATTTTGATCGATCCGACGGATCCGAAGAAGCTCTACATCGCCATCTCCTCCGCCGGCGCATTCCGCAGCGAGGACGGCGGCGAATCGTGGACGCCGATCAACAAGGGACTTAAGTCGCAGTACATCCCTGATCCGGACGCCGAGGTCGGGCACTGCGTGCATCGCATTGCCATGCATCCCTCGCGTCCCGGCGTGTTGTTCATGCAAAAGCATTGGGACGTAATGCGCACCGACAATGCCGGCGGCAACTGGACCGAGGTCAGCGGCGACCTGCCGACCGATTTCGGTTTCGTCATCGACATCCACGCCCATGAGCCGGACACGGTGTTCGTTGTACCGATCAAGAGCGACTCCGAGCATTTCCCCATCGACGGCAAGTTGCGGGTGTATCGCAGCAAGGCCGGCGGCAATGAATGGGAACCGCTGGCGAAGGGACTGCCCGAGGCTAACTGCTATGTGAACGTGTTGCGCGACGCGATGAGCGTCGATTCGCTCGACCCGTGTGGCGTGTACTTCGGCACCACGGGCGGACAGGTTTACGGCTCGGCCGACGGCGGCGACAGTTGGAACGCTATCGTCCGCGACCTGCCCGCGGTCCTCTCAGTCGAGGTGCAAGCGCTGTCATGATCCGCGTGGAATTGCCGTATCATCTGCGGAACTTCGCCAAGGTCACCGGTCACGTCGAACTCGAACTCGACGGACCGGCGACCCAGCGAACGTTGCTTAATGCGCTCGAAGAAAAGTTCCCAGTGCTCCGCGGCACCATCCGCGATCACGACACGAAAAAGCGCCGCGCCTTCATCCGCTTTTTCGCCTGCAATCAGGATCTATCGAACGAACCGCTCGACGCGCCGCTGCCGGAAGCCGTGGTGAGCGGGAAGGAGCCGTATCTGGTGATTGGGGCGCTGGCCGGCGGATGAAAAAATTGATCTCGGGCGTAGAGCCATAGTCTCCTTTCGCTCCGCGAAAGGCTCCGGACCTTTCGCGGAGCGAAAGGAGACTATGGGGCGGCCTCCGGCGAATACACTGTCCGCCCGCCATCCACCGGCAAGCACGCTCCCGTCACGAAGTCGTTCTCTACAAAGTGCAGCACCGCCTGCGCGATGTTCTCCGGGCTCCCTTCGCGTTTTACGAGCGTGGCATTGATTGCCTCCGCGCGTTGCGGCTCCGGTAAATCGGGCGGCAACATCACCGGCCCGGGCAGGATGCAATTGACGCGGACGTTCGGGTTGCGCGTGCCGAGTTCGGCGGCCATCACGCGCGTGAGCGTGGGAATCGCCCCCTTCGAGGGAAAGTACGCCGCGTAGTCGAGATAGGGGCGCTCCATGGCCCAGTCGCCGATGGTGACGATCGCGCCCCCTTCCGGTTGCCGCACCATTGCCAGACCGACTTGCTGGCAACAAAGAAACGTGCCGAGCGTATTGGTCTCGAAGTATCCGCGTACGTCGGCGGCCGTCACTTCTTCCAGTCGCTTGCTCTTCCAGGTCGCCGCGCACGTGACGAGCACGTCGATACGACCGAAGCGGGTCACTACGCCTGCCACCATCGCGCGGACCGCGGCCTCGTCGGCGAGTTCCGCCTGAAACGTCTCGGCGTCGACGCCGTCGCGCCGCAACGCCTCGACCGTTTCCGCCGCCTCGTTCGCGGAACTGCGATAGTGAATCGCCAGCGCATAGCCCCGCGCCGCGAGCGCCTGGGCGACATGCCAGCCGACGCGGCGTTTTCCGGCCCCGGTCACGAGTGCGACTTTGCGTGGCGTCATCTTGGCTTCGTCCGGTAGAATAGCGTGGTCACTGACTCCCATTATAAGCCGCGATGTGCACGCTCTCGGTGATTCCGTGGTCGGAAAACCCATCCTCGCCAGGGATCCGACTGGTCGTCAACCGTGACGAATCCCGGCTGCGTCCGCAGGCGATGCCGCCGACCGTGGAAATGTTTGGCGAGCGCCAAGCGATCCTGC
>Ga0163153_10008559_pt1 | contig 10584 bp, 6 predicted proteins | sample OliLakLV19MP6IB1_FD_148629 | JGI IMG/M metagenome (GOLD analysis project Ga0163153, IMG submission 148629) | Freshwater microbial mat bacterial communities from Lake Vanda, McMurdo Dry Valleys, Antarctica - Oligotrophic Lake LV.19.MP6.IB-1 | ecosystem: Environmental > Aquatic > Freshwater > Lake...
CCGCTCGCTCGGGCCGATCGACGATCATCAGACCCGCGCCGCCGGGTGACCACAAGACACCCGGCGACGCGGGCGCCCGTGGCGCGACAGACCCGCGGCGCGACAGACCCGCGGCGCGACAGACCCGTGGCGCGACAGAATTTGTTCAAGCCCTCCATCCATCGAACCCGGGCCCGCGGCGAACAGCCCCGGGCCCGGTTCGCCTTTGGAGAGCCGTCCGCGGAAGCGGACGGTTGTGCGTCGGATGCCACGCGGAGCCCCGGACACTCACCGCGCCGCACATCACCCCGCCCGCTCCCGCGGGTGGCTCCGCCCTGCAACGATCCGCCGTATGCCCGAGCACATCACCGTCGCGCACGTCCAGCTGGTGTTTCAGATCATCACGTCGATGTCGATCGCCGGCGGGCTGATCTACGCCGCGGTCCAGTTCCGCGAGGCCAGGCGCGCCACGCACATCGCGAACTTCACCAAGCTCGTCGAGCTGCAGATGCAGCTGCGCAGGATGCGGGTCGACGACCCGTCGCTGGCGTCGGTCTACCAGCACGACGTCGAGGGGCTCAGCGGGCCCGAGGAGATCCGGCTGTACTTCTTCAACCTCATGCAGCTCTCGCTCTTCGAGATCGCCTGGTACAGCCACCGCCTGGGCCAGCTCCCCGACGACTACTACAACAGCTGGGTCACCCGTATGCGCGTGATCCAGTCGGAAGACTCGTTCAAGAAAATGATGGCCAACCCCTCGATGAAGATCCTGCACGACGACTTCCAGCAGTTCGTCGCGGCCATGATGAAAGACAAAGTCGCCAGCCAAGCCCCGATCACGCCCTAATGGGTGGCCCGCTGAAGCCGCCCTGGGCTTGAGCATGTCCGTGCGTGCCTCTTCACCATTCACTACTCACCGTTCACCGCTCACTCCCGCCTCAATGCACCCCCTCCGCCGCCAGCCACCGCTCCGCGTCCAGCGCCGCCTGGCACCCCATCCCCGCCGCCGTCACCGCCTGGCGGTACTGCCCGTCCGCCACGTCACCCGCGGCGAACACCCCGGGAATGTTCGTCACGCTCCCGCGGCTCTTGAGCACGATGTACCCGCTCTCGTCGAACTCCAGCCCCGACGTCTTGAGAAACTTCGTCGTCGGCGTGTGCCCGATCGCGATGAACAGCCCCTTCACATCCAGCCGTGACCGCTGCTTCGTCACCGTGTCCTCGATCAGCACGCCCTCGATCGTCTGATCCCCCACCACGTCCACCACCGCCGAGTTCCACAGCACCTTCGCGTTGTGCCGGCTCATGAACCGTTCCTGCATGATCTTGCTCGCACGGAACGAATCGCGCCGGTGCACGATGTACACCGTCGACGCGAACTTCGTGAGGTACGTCGCCTCTTCCATCGCCGTGTCCCCGCCGCCGACAACCGCGAGCACCTGGTTGCGGAACGCCGGCAGCGCCCCGTCGCACACGGCGCACGCCGACACCCCGCCCCCCGAGCGGGCCAGCCGCATCTCGTTCTCGAGCCCCAGCCAGTTCGCCGTCGCGCCCGTCGCGACGATCACCGACTGGGCCCGCACCACCGCCCCCTCGCTCGTCGTCATCGTGAACGGCCGCTTCGAGAAATCGACCGAGACGATGTCCTCCGGGGCGACCACGGTCCCGAACCGCTGCGCCTGCTTCTGAAAGATCTCCATCATCGCCGGGCCCTGGATCCCGTGCTCAAACCCCGGGTAGTTCTCGACCTCGGTCGTGAGCATCAGCTGCCCGCCGGGCAGGATCGGCCCGGGATCGGCCTTGGGCACCCCGATGTACACCACCGGGTGCAGCTGGGCCCGCGCGGCATAAATCGCCGCCGTCCAGCCCGCGGGCCCGGAACCGATGATCACGAGCCGGTGGGCCGCCGCCCCGGCCACCTCCGGCACGGAGGCGTGCCCGGTGGAGTGGGGGGTTGAACCGCCGGAGGAAGGGGGTGTTGCCATCGCGACGGCAGTGTATGGACCGGCGGTTGCTTCGACGAACCACCGAACACCCGCCGTCCAAAATCGGTGAAGGGTCTCCACTGTCAGACGCTGCTGCAGGGCATAATTGATGACAACTTGATTCGTATGTCAATAGATCGCCCTTCGCGAGGTACCGCCATGATTCGCCGCACAGCATGTCTCGCCGTGTGTTTCGCACTCGCCACGGTCCACGCGGCCGTCGCGCAGACGACCGCGACCTTCGTCCCGCTCAAGGACAACACCATCTGGGACGCCCAGCTCGGGCAGTACAACAGCAACGGCGCCGGCCAGTACCTCTTCGCCGGCGTCAACAACGCCGACAACCGCCGGCGCGCGCTGATCCAGTTTGACCTCTCCACGATCCCCGCCGGCTCGACCGTCTCGCAGGTCTCGCTCCGCCTGCACGTCTCCCGTGCGCGCGCGAACAACGACCCCGCCTCGCTCCATCGCCTTAACGCCGACTGGGGCGAAGGCGCATCCAACGCCGACGGCGAAGAGGGCCTCGGCGCCCCGCCGGAGCCGGGAGACGCCACGTGGATCCACCGCTTCTACAACACCGCGCTGTGGGCTCAGCCCGGCGCCGACTTCGACCCCACTCCCAGCGCGACCATCGTCGTCTCCGGACAGAACGGCTTCTACACGTGGAGCGGCTCCGGCCTCGTCGGCGACGTGCAGGCCTGGGTCGACGGCGCCGCCCTCAACCGTGGCTGGCTCCTCGTTGGTAACGAGGCCGATCTGCAGACCGTCATGCGCCTCGACTCACGCGAGAACCCCACCGCCGCGAACCGTCCGCAGCTCACCGTCGTCTACACCCCGCCCGCGGGCCTGGGCGCCTGCTGCCTGCCCGACTCCACCTGCGCGACGCTCCTGCAGGCCGATTGCGTCGCGCTGGGCGGCACGTTCCTGGGCGAGGGCACGTCCTGCACTCCCAATCCGTGCGGCGGCACGATCACCGTTGAACTCACCCCCGGTTTGGACAACACCCTGTACGAGGTCGCGGCCGGCGGCTCCGCGCTGAGCAACGGCCAGGGCGCCGGGTTCTTCGCCGGGGGCGGCGACATGCCAAGCCCCACCTACCGCCGGCGCGGGGTCCTCGCGTTCGACCTCAGCGCCCTGCCCCCCGGCGCGCTCGTCACCGACGCCTCCCTGCGCATGTACCTCGGCTTTACACAGGACAGCACCGCCCGCCTCGTCAGCTTGCACGCGGCCGCGGCCTCCTGGGGCGAAGGCGCCTCCCTCGCCACGGGCAACCAGACCAACGGCGCCCCCGCCCAGCCCGGCGACGCCACGTGGCTCCGCCGATTCTTCGACACCACCTCCTGGGCCTCCCCCGGCGGCGACTTCGATTCCCCCGCGTCCGCCACCACCACCGTCGGCACCGCCACGGGCACGTTCCACACGTGGACCGGCACGGGCCTGATCGGCGACGTGCAGCAGTGGATCAGCGTGCCGTCCTCGAACTTCGGCTGGGTCGTCGTGAGCGACGCCGAGACCACCCGGCGCTCGCAGCGCCGCTTCGACACCGGCGAGAGCGCCGTGTCCGCCCAGCGACCCACGCTCACCGTCACGTACGCGCTGCCCACCGAGCCCGTCGGCGCGTGCTGCCTGCCCTCGGGTCAGTGCGTCGAGCTCACCTCGAGCCAGTGCCTTGCGCAGGGCGGCGACTACCGGGGCGACGACACGCTGTGCGCCGAAGTGTCCTGCGCGCTCGTCCTCGAGCCGTTCGTCGATCCGCTGCCGCTGCCCTACGTCGCGACTCCCGTCTCGGGCGTCCCGGGCGGCACGGCCCACTACGAGATCGAGGTCCGCGAGGTCATGCAGCAATTCCATCGCGACCTGCCACTGACGCGCGTCTGGGGTTACGACGCCAGCTACCCCGGCCCCACCATCGAGGCCCGCACCGGCCTGCCCGTCACCGTCGTCTGGAAAAACCAGCTCCGAGTCTTCGAGAACCAGCAGCTGCGCACCGAGCACGCCCTCGCAGTCGACACCTGCCTCCACGGGCCCGACGTGACCGGCTCGGTCCCCGTCATCGTCACGCACCTCCACGGCGGGCACGTCCCCGCCGACAGCGACGGCTACCCCGAATTCGCTTTCCCTCCCGGCCAGGACTCCCCGCTCTACACCTATCCCAACATCCAGCCCGCCGGCACCATCTGGTACCACGACCACGCCCTGGGCATCACCCGCCTCAACGTCTACATGGGCCTCGCCGGCTACTACATCATCCGCGACGACGCCGAGGACGCCCTCAACCTCCCGCGCGACCAGCACGAGGTTCCCCTCGCCATCCAGGACCGCTCCTTCAACCTCGACGGCTCGCTCCTCTACCCCGAGATGTGGATGGAGCACTTCTTCGGCGACTTCATCGTCGTCAACGGCAAGGTGTGGCCGTACCTCAACGTCGACCGCGGCAAGTACCGCTTCCGCGTGCTCAACGGCTCGGGCAGCCGCGCCTACCGCCTCGCGCTCTCCAACGGCGCCACCTTCTGGCAGATCGGCACCGACAGCGGGCTCATGGGCGCGCCCGTCCCGCTCACCGAGCTCACCATCACGCCCGGCGAGCGCGCCGACATCGTCGTCGACTTCGCCCCCTTCGCCCCCGGCACCGAGATCGTCCTCACCAACGACGCCCCTGTTCCTTTCCCCGCGGGCGAGCCGTCGAGCGCCATCCCCAACGTGCTGAAGTTCGTCGTGCAGGACGCCCAGGGGCACACCGCGCCGCTCCCCGGGACGCTCGTTGCGTTCGAGCCCATTCCCGAGTCGCAGGCCGTCGTCGACCGCCCGTTCGAGCTGCGCCGCAGCACCATGGCCGGGCCCGACTGCCCGCCCGACACGCACCGCATGTGGATGATCAACGACCTCATGTGGGACGACATCACCGAGTTCCCCCGCCTGGGCACCACCGAGATCTGGAGCTGGATCAACCGCTCCAGCGTCTCCCACCCCATGCACATGCACCTCGTCAGCTTCCAGGTGCTCGACCGCCAGAGTTTCGTCGTCGTCGGCGGCGTGATCGTCCCCGTCGGCGACCGCGTCGCCCCCGCCCCCAACGAGATCGGCTGGAAGGACACCGTCCAGGCGACACCGAACCAGATCACCCGCGTCATCGCCCGCTTCGAGAACTTCGCCGGCCTCTTCCCCTACCACTGCCACATCCTCGAGCACGAGGACCACGAGATGATGCGCCAGTTCGAGACGGTCTGCCCCGCGCCCAGCATCACGGACCAGCCGGACTCCACCCAGGCCGATCCCGGCGCCACGGCCCAGTTCACCGTCGCCGCCGACGGCTACCGACTCGAGTACCGCTGGCGCCGCGCCGGCGTCGATCTCTTCGACGGCCCGAGCGGCACGGGCTCCACGATCAGCGGTGCGGCCACGCCCACGCTCATCATCACCGGCGTCACCCCCGGCGACGCCGGGGCTTACGACAGCGCCATCACGAGCCCGTGCGGGAACGTGACCACCAGCACGGCCGAACTCACCGTCTGCCGCGCCGACTTCAACCACGACGGCGTCGTGAACTCCACCGACGTCAGCGACTTCATCAACGCCTGGTTCGAGGACCAGGTCTTCGGCACGCTTGTCACCGACTGGGACCACAACGGCGTCGTCAACTCCACCGACGTGAGCGACTTCATCAACGCCTGGTTCGAGGACCAGGCGCACGGTTGCGGCTGACGGCTCCGCCGCACGCCCGCGTTTCCCGCTCCTGCCCGTGCTTCAATACCGCCTCACACCCGGGTCAATATCCACCGCCCAAAGATCAATCCCCCCCGCCATCGACTTCACATCGCTGAACCCCGCCTTGCGCAGCGCGTCGGTCACCTTCAGCGACCGCCGCCCGCTGTGGCAATGCACCACGATCGGCCGCTCGCGCCCGAGCGTCTTGCCCTCGAGCTCCCCCAGCCGCCCCGCCACCTGATCCATCGGCACCAGCACCGCCCCCTCGATCTTTGCCACCGCATGCTCATCCGCCCGCCGGCAGTCGAGCACCAGCGTCCCGTCCGGACCCGCCGTCTCCCCCGCGTCCATCGCCCGCTTCACCTCCCGCGGCGTCACCTCCCACTCCGGCTGAAACGGATACCCCACGGGCAGCCCGCGCGCATCTAACTGCGGCGTCGGCGGCCTCGATTGCGGTGAAGAGGGTTGGTTCATGGGTCAGGGCTTGCGGACTGTTTCAGAAGCCTACCAAACCTCGTGGAGCAGGCGTCCCCGCCTGCTTCTACTTCCTTCTACTCCTGCTTCTGAAACAGTCACTTTGGCGGCTCCGGCGGGTTCGTCGGCCGCGGCTCGATCACCGGATCCGGCGGCGTCGGCGCCTCCTGCGGAACCACCGCCGACGGCGGCGGGGGCGGCACGGCCGCAACCCACGTCTCCGTCAGCCGCGGCGAGCGCTCGTACGCCGTGCTCGGGCTCTGCACCGTCGACCCCGGCGGGGCCAGCAGCGCCCGCGGGATCCACAGCGCGATGTCCAGGCCCGAGTAGAACGGCGCCGCGATGGCCTCGAACGCCTGCAGTTCGTGCGTGTTGTCGCCGCGGAGGTCCAGGCACGTGGTGGTGTCGGGATACAGCCCGCGCTCGCGGGCGAGGCCGTTGGCGAAGTCGGGGTGAACGCTGTACGTCGGCTGGTGGCTCGTGCCGTCGATCGGCACCACGAAGTCCTGCTGGGCCCAGTTGTCGCGGTCGATCCCCGTAAGCGAGCCCGCGGGGCGGTTCCAGGGCGAGCCGTCATACAGCCCGCCCTGGGCGTGCGGGCGCGGGACGTCGGGGTTGATCGTGCCGAGCTCCACGCCGCCGTTCTCGGGGTCACCGATGGAGGACTCGTGATTGAGGGGCCCGGCGCACGCGCCGAGCAGAGCGAGAGGAACAAAGCCGGCCGCGAGGAGTGTTCGAGCCATGGTGGAGCGTAGGAGCATGGGCGAATCCGAGTCTTCCGCGCACGCGGGAGGCCCTGTGCACTCCTGCCGCCACGCCCATCGGTTCGAGCGGCGCCATCCGATTGCCGGAAGGCGACTCGTCCCGCTCCGCCCCGAAAGGCATCGGATGCCCCACATTCCAGATCACCGGGTTATCGGTCGGGCACGACCGAAACGTCAGGTGGTGATCCGGGAACCCCTTGAGCAGTGCCCGCGTGATCTGTTGGACAAACCCGAGCGTGTCGATGAGCACGGTCTTGGTGCTGTGGGTGTCGTGGGTGTCGTGGGGGTCCGAGGGGGCCCGAGGGGGCCCGAGGGGGCCCGAGGGCATTCACAAGCTCCCGATGGCGAAAAAGCTCGCCGCGAACCGGCCTTGTCCTATCGTTGCCGCCCCGCGCCTATACGGGGTTTCGTTCGGTCCCGTTCTCTGAAGGAATTCCCCGCTCATGGCTTCGTCCCTGCGAATCGCGCTCGCCCCCGGCGACGGCATCGGCCCCGAGATCATGGCCGCCACCCTCGACCTCTTCGCCGCCGCCGGCGTCACCAGGCTCATCGAGTTCGTCCCCGTCGCCATGGGCAAGAGCGAGTTCGAGCGCGGCAACACCCGCGGCATGTCCGAGGACGCCATCCGCACCGTCGAGGACTGCGGCGTGCTCTTCAAGGGCCCGATGGAAACCATCAAGGGCGCCGGCGGCAAGAGCATCAACGTCACCGCACGCAAGCTCTGGAACGCCTTCGCCAACCTCCGCACCTTCCGCACCCTCCCCGGCGTCGAGACCGTCTACTCAAGGGCCGGCGTCAACCTCAACCTCACCATCGTCCGCGAGAACATCGAGGACACCTACGGCGGCGTCGAGCACCGCCTCTCCAACGACATGATCCAGTGCAAGCGCCTCATCTCCGCACCCGGCAGCGACGAGGTCTGCCGCTTCGCCTTCCAGACCGCGCGACGCCTGGGCGTCACCCGCCTGCACTGCGGCCACAAGGCCAACATCATGAAGATGACCGACGGCCTCTTCCTCGACCGCTTCCGGGCCGCCGCCCGCGACTTCCCCGAGATCGAGGCCGGCGACGTCATCGTCGACGCCCTGTGCATGAACCTCGTCATGAAGCCCCAGCAGTACCAGATGCTCGTGCTCCCCAACCTCCAGGGCGACATCGTCAGCGACCTCGCCGCCGGCCTCGTCGGCGGCCTGGGCTTCGCCCCAAGCGCCAACATCGGCAAGCACATCAGCATCTTCGAGGCCGTCCACGGCACCGCCCCCGACATCGCCGGCAAGGGCCTCGCCAACCCCGCCGCCCTCATCCTCTCGGGCCTCATGATGCTCCGCCACCTGGGCCTCACCTCCCACGCCGCGACCATCGAGAACGCGCTGCTCGCCGCCCTCGAGCAGGGCGTCCACACCGGCGACTTCGGTGGGGGGGGCGTCTCGTCGGGCAAGCCCGCGCTCTCCACCAAGGACTTCGTCAAGGGCATCGTCGAACGCCTGGGCTCCAAGCCCGCGACCGTCCCCCCCGTGCCCGTCCCCGAAGCGTCGACCCACGCGCTCCTCAACCGCCCCGCCAGGCCCGCGGGCCAGACGGTCATCCGCACGTTCTCCAACGTCGTCCGCCACGTCGTCGGCTGCGACATCTACCTCGACACCCCGCTCAGCCCCGTCAGCGTCGCCGAGGAGATGCAACGCATCGCCGGCGATACGCCCTTCAAGCTCACCCTCATCTCCAACCGCGGCACCCAGGTCTGGCCCACCGGCAGCGTCTACACCGAGTGCGTCGACTACTACCGCGTCCGCTTCGAGCTCCGCGACACCCTGCGCCCCGGCGATTTCGGCCAGAGCCCTTGCGTCGCCCTCCTCGACAAGATCGCCGAAAAGTTCGAGGTCTGCTCCTACGAGCTCCTGCGCACCTTCGACGGCGTCAAGGGCTATTCGATGGCCCAGGGGCAGTAAAAGCGGTGCAACCACCCGCGTTGGGTGCCGCCACCCGCCCCGGCGCTTCGCCGCGACGCGTGGTGGGTAGTCATCGCTTCGCTGGGCGGTCGGCGGGGCTGGCGCGCCGCCCGCTCCGCTACTCCGCAGGTTTGTCCCCCCCCGTCGTAGGAGCCGGCCCGACCGCCACCAGCGCCTTCACCACCGCCAGCGCCTCGCTCATCGACGTCACCACCCGATCCGCCCCCACCACGCCGAACGTCGTCGCCGTCGCCGCGGCCTCCACCTGCGGGTCCCACAGCGCGATCACGATGTGAACATCGGGCGACTTCGCCCGCAGCCGCCGGTACAGCGCCCGCGCCGGCGCCACGCCGCTCGGCGGCACCGACGACAGGCACACCACCGCCGGTCGCTGCTCGACCACGCTCGCCACCAGCTCCCCAGTCAGCGACTCGCCCGACAGCTCGTTCGCCGAAATCCCCGCGTTCCGCAGCAGCTGCGTGAACATCCGCGCGGCCACTTCGTCCGCGGCGTCCCACACCGGAACGCACAGCACCCGCGTCCAGCTGTCCTTCGTCGCCACGCCCGCGTCCGCCGGCGGATACGCCTCCGACAAGTCTTCCACGATCGAGTGCATCGTCCGCGCAACGGAGCGTTCGCGATCACCGTCCAGATCGCCCCGATGGCGATCCTCCTCCGCCATGCACAGCGCCGGCAGCACCAGCCCGTCGTACACCTCCGCGGGCGCACGCTCCCTTTCCTTCCCGAACTCGTTGACGATCTGGCTCGCCTCGTCCACGTCCCCCGCCAGCAGCCGCTGATACAGGCGAGCCTCGGGCGTCAGCCCCGGCTGTGATCCCAGCAGCACGTCGAAGAACTCCAGGTGCGGCACGTGCCGCCCAATCACCGCCACGCACACCGTCAGCGGTGTCGCCACCAGCAGCCCCACCCCGCCCCACAGCCACCCCCAGAACACCGCCGACACCAGGATCGCGATCGCCGAGAGCCCTGTGCCCGACCCCAGCAGCAGCGGCTCCACCACATTCGCGGCCACCATTTCCACAACGGCGAACACCCCCAGCACCAGCAACGGCTGCGTCCAATCGGCCGACTGTCCGATCGACAACGCCAGCGGCAGCGCCGCCGCGATCCAGATCCCGACGAACGGGATGAACCGCATCACCACCACCAGCATCCCCCACAGCGCCGCGCTCGGAACACCCAGCACGGACAGCCCGATACCGACCGCCACCCCCGCGGCGGCGTTCGACGCCAGTTGCATCACGAGATAGCGGTTCACCCGCTGGGCCGCGTCGTCCAGTGCCTGGGTCGTGAGATTCAGCGACCGCGCCCCCACCAGCCGGATAAAGCGGTCCCGCACATCCTCCCGCTTCATCAGCATGAAGATCGTGAACACCGCCACGATCCCCGTCGTCACCAGCGGCCCGAACAGCGGCCCCAGCAGCATCTTCGCGTTCTCCAGCAGCGTCCGCGGCGCCTCCGACACCCGGACCGCCACGACCTCCTGCGCCGCCGGAACGCCCTCGGCCCCGCCCTCGCCCGTATCGGCCTCGCGCTCGCTCAACCGGGCGATGTCGTTGCCGATCTCGCCGATGATCCGCCCGGCGCGCTCCCACGGCCCCGAGCCGTCCGCGTGAAAGCTCTCGAGCTTCGCCCGGATGTTCGCGCGGTACTCCGGCAGGTTGTTCGCCAGATCGACCGCCTGCGACTCCAGCATCCACCCCACCGCCC
>Ga0163153_10008560_pt1 | contig 10584 bp, 9 predicted proteins | sample OliLakLV19MP6IB1_FD_148629 | JGI IMG/M metagenome (GOLD analysis project Ga0163153, IMG submission 148629) | Freshwater microbial mat bacterial communities from Lake Vanda, McMurdo Dry Valleys, Antarctica - Oligotrophic Lake LV.19.MP6.IB-1 | ecosystem: Environmental > Aquatic > Freshwater > Lake...
GCGGCGCGCTGGACGGGCCTCCAGCCCGGCACCCCGGTGGCGGTGGCCATTATCGACTCGTATGCGTGCGTGCCGGCCGCCACCGTTACCGGCCCCGGCCGGATGGTGGCGATCATGGGCACCAGCAACACGCTCATTGTGCTCGGCACCGAAGAGAAGCTCGTGCCGGGCATCGCCGGTTTCGCCGAAGACGGCATCATTCCCGGCCTGTTCAGCTTCGCCGCCGGCCAATCAGCGGTGGGCGACATCTTCGCCTGGTTTGTTGATCACGCCGTGCCCCCGCCTTATCATGCCGCCGCTCGCAAGCACAAGCTGAGTGTGCATCAATGGCTGGAGGCCGAGGCCGCCCAACAGCGCCCGGGCGAGTCGGGTCTGCTGGCGTTGGACTGGTGGAACGGCAACCGCTCGGTGCTGGTGGATGCCGACCTGAGCGGGCTGCTGATCGGCGCGACGCTGGCCACCCGGCCGCCCGAGATTTACCGCGCGCTGATCGAGGCCACCGCGTTTGGCACCCGCGCCATCGTAGAAACCTTCGAAAATCATGGAGTGGCGGTGAACGAGATCGTCACCTGCGGCGGGCTGCCTGAGAAAAGCAAGCTGCTGATGCAGATTTACGCCGATGTGACCGGGCGCGAACTGAAGGTGACGGCCGCGCCCCAAACCGCGGCGCTGGGGGCGGCCATGCTGGGGGCTGTGGCTGCCAGCCGGGCCGCCGGCGGCTATGACACGCTGGTGGAGGCGGCGCCGAAGATGGCCCATCTGAAGAAGCAGACCTTCACCCCCCAGCCCCAGGCCCAAAAGGTCTATGACCAGCTCTATCGCGAATACCTGACCCTGCACGACTACTTTGGGCGCGGCGGCAATGATGTGCTGAAGCGGCTGAAGCGCCTGAAGACAGAGACCCGCACCGCCGCCTAGACCAACGGAGCGCCGAGGCGTTCAGGGCGGCGCTCGGCCGGCGACCGAGTTGGCTGGCTTAGTTTTCTTGGCGCTTCTTGAAGTCGTCGAGGATGGTAGCGGTGGCCGTGGCGCCCACCCGGGTCGCGCCCGCGTCGATAATCTCCAAGATCGCATCCAGGGTGCGAATGCCGTGCGCGGCCTTCACCTGCATCTGCGGCCCAACGGTCGCGCGCATGAGCTTGATATCCGCCACAGTGACGCCCGTCGGCGCATACCCGGTGGAAGTCTTCACATAGGCCGCGCCGGCCGCCTCAGCCAACTGGCAGGCACGGACCTTCTCCGCGTTGGTCAAGTAGGCGTTTTCCAAGATGACCTTGACATGGGCCTGGCCGCGGGCGGCGTCGACCACGGCCTGGATGTCAGCGCGCACGTAGTCGGGCTTGCCAGAGCGCAAGGCCCCAATATTCATCACCATATCCAGCTCGGTGGCGCCATCCGCCAGCGCCTGCCGCGCCTCGGCCACTTTGACGGCTGTGGTCGAACTGCCATGGGGAAAGCCAATCACCGTGCCGACGGCGACATCGGACCCGGCCAATAACTTGGCGGCCAACGGCACATCGCAGGGCTTGACGCACACCGAAGCAATATGATACCGGTGCGCCAGTTCACAGCCGGCCGTGACCTCGGCTTCGGTCATCTCGGGCCGCAGCAGGGCGTGGTCGATGACTTTGGCCAATTCGGCCGGGGTGATCGTTTGACTGTTAAGGGAAGGGTTCATGATGTTCAGTTGCTCCAGTTGAATTGAGGGCTGCCTACGGCCAGACCTAAATGAGCGAACGCGACTGGCCGCCGTCCACGCTGACACACGCACCGTTGACCAGCGTGGCCCGCTCGGAAACCATAAACACCACCACATCGGCCACTTCTTCGACACGGCCCATGCGCCCCAGCGGGCAATCTCGGCGCACCAGGTCGGCGATCCGCTCCGGGTCGGCTTTCAGCTGCCGATCCCACCCGCCGCCGGGGAAGAGAATATGCCCGGGCGCGACGGTGTTGACCAGAATATTGTGCGGTGCTAGTTCCCAGGACATGCGCTTACTCAAACCGATCTCGGCGGCTTTGGCTGAATTGTAGGTCGACGCGCCCCCCGATGAACCGCCGGACTCGCGACCCCAGACGGACGAGATGATGATGATCCGCCCCCCACCCCGCTTGCGCATCTCTGGGACCACCAGGCGGCTGGCGCGCATCGCGGCGAAGACGTTGAGGTCATAGGTATAAAGGAAGTCGGCGTCGCTCGTGTCCGCAAACCAGCCGCCCTGGTTGCCGCCGACGTTGTTGATCAGGATGTCAACGCCGCCGAAGGCTGCCACCGTCTCCGTGACCAGCCGCTCGATATCGGCTGGTTTGGTCAAGTCACCGGCCACCCCAAGCGCTTGGACGCCCTTGGATTGCAGTTCCGTCACGGTGGCAGCCAAATCCTGTTCACCGCGCGCGGCAATCGCTACATTTACCCCTTCGGCCGCCAGGCCGAGCGCAATCGCGCGCCCGATGCCGCGGCTGCCACCTGTGACGATGGCGCCCTTACCCCGTAAGCCTAAGTCCATTGCCGCCTCCTGATAAATGCGTTTAGATTAACAGCCCTAATGGTTCTTCAATCAAGCCGGCCAGTGTGGCCAGGAACTCGGCCGCCCGTGCGCCGTCCACCACGCGGTGATCGCAGGTGAGGCTCAGGGTCAGCATCGGGCGCACGGCCGGCTGGCCCTGCACGGCCACCACCCGGTCGGCCACCCGGCCCACCGCCAAGATGGCGGCCTGTGGCGGGTTGACGATAGCCGTAAAGGTGTCCACACCGTACATGCCGAGGTTGCTGATGGTGAACGTGCCGCCGCTGAGGTCGGTCAGGCTCAGGCGGCCGTTGTTTGCCTTGGTCACCAGTGCCTCGCGCTGCGTCGCGATCTCGCCCAGCCGCAGGGTGTCGGCCGCCGTGATCACCGGCACCAGCAGCCCGGTTTCCACCGCCACGGCCAGGCCGATGTTAATGGCGGGGTTGAGCACGATTTCGCCCGACACCCAAGCGGCGTTGAGCCGGGGGTGCTGCTGGAGCGCCGCCGCCGTCAGCTTCACGAGCAAATCGGTGTAAGTGAGCTTGAGCGGCAGGGCCGCTCCGGCGCGGGCGCGCCAATCCACCAGGCGGCCGGCGTCTACGTCGCGCGTGATTTGGAATTGCGGCGTGGTGGCCCAGGCCTGCGTTAAGCGCTCGGCCATCACGCGCCAGAGTTGGCTCATCGGCGCGGTAGCGCGGGCGGGCGCGGGCAGTTCGGCGGAGCGCAGGGCCCACGCCGCCGCCAGCACATCGGCCGCCAAGACGGCCGCCTCCGGCCCGGTGCCGGCCACGGCGGCGAGGTCCACCTTGAGTTCGCGGCCCAAGCGCCGGGCCTTGGGCGAAGCGCGCAGCCGGCCGAAAGCCGCGGCGGGCACCAACTGCTGGGCGCCGGCCTGAGCGGCCAGGTAAGCTGCGATGTCGCTCTTTTGAATCTTGCCGTCGGCCGGGATGATCTGGCTTAGGTCAATGTTCAACTCGGCGGCCATGCGCGCGGCCACGGGGGTGGCGGCCACCGGAGCGGCGGTTGGGCGCGGCGACGCGGCGAGCGCCGGGATAGCGATGGCGGGGGCCGACTCGCCCGCCGCGAGGATCAACGCGACTACCTGCCCCACCGGCACATCGTCGCCAGGCTGGGCGGTGACATTGGCCAGGGTGCCGCTAGCGGGCGCTTCGATCTCGACCGTGGCTTTGTCGGTCTCGATCTCCATCAGCGGCTCGCCCTTGGTCACCGCCGCGCCGGGGGCCTTGTGCCAGTGCACCAGCCGGCCGGTGGTCTGCGCCATGCCCAGCGCCGGCATGTAGATGTTGGTCGCCACGGGCTAGGCCTTTCCGCACAACGTCCGCGCCAAGGTGTAGACCTGCTGGACGTTCGGGATGGTTAGGTCTTCGAGCGACGGCGAAAACGGGATCGGCACCTGCATGGCGCCCAACCGCCGCACCGGCGCGTCGAGGTCGTAGAACGCGCCTTCGGCCATGACCGCCACGAGTTCGGCGGTCACGCCATACTGCTCGTAGCCCTCGTCAATCACGATGGCGCGGCTAGTCTTCTTGGCCGAGTTGATCAGCGTGGCGGTGTCGAGCGGCGCGAGGGTGCGCGGGTCAACCACCTCCGCGCTGATACCCGCCTCCGCCAACTGCTGGGCGGCTTCGAGCGCCACGTGCACCATGCTGCTGGTGGCGACCAGGGTAATGTCTTCACCGGCGCGCTTGATGTCGGCCACGCCGAGCGGGATGGTGTAGTCGCCCTCCGGCACCGGGCCTTTGACCGTGCGGTACATCATCTTGTCTTCAAACACCACCACCGGGTTGTCGTCGCGGATGGCGCTCTTCATCAGCCCCTTGGCGTCATAGGGCGTCGACGGCACGACCACCTTGAGACCCGGAATGTGGCTCAACCAAGCGTGCAGCGACTGCGAGTGCTGGGCCGCCGAGCGCCGGCCCGCACCCATGGTCGTGCGCAGCACCATGGGCACCTTGAGCTTGCCGCCCGACATGTAGTGGATCTTGGCCGCCTGGTTAACCAACTGATCCATGATCAGCCCGACAAAGTCGCCGAACATGATATCGACCACTGGGCGCAGGCCGGTCATGGCGGCGCCCACGCCCAGCCCGGTGATGCCGGGTTCGGAGATGGGCGAGTCGAGGATGCGCTGCGGGCCGAATTCTTCGACCAGGCCGGTGAGCACCTTGAAGGTGGTGCCGGCCTCGGCGATGTCCTCGCCGATCATGAACACGCGCGGGTCGCGGCGCAGCTCCTCGGCCAGCGCCTCGCGGATGGCCTCACCAAACGTCAATTCGCGAACGCCGGCGGCGGGGCTAGGCGTAGACATGCTGGCTCACCTCGTCCGGCTCGGGGAAGGGCGCCTTCAGCGCCACGGCCACAGCCGCTGCAATTTCGGACTGCACCTCGGCCACGATCCCTTCTAACAGCGGGGCGTCGGCCAACTGCTGGCCCACCAGCCAATCGGCCAGCAGCGCCAGTGGGTCGCGCTTAGTCTTCCAATGCTTCTCTTCTTCGGGGCTGCGGTAGTAGGCGCGGTTGATGTCGCCGACGTGATGGCCCAGATAGCGATAGGTGTGGCACAGCAGAAAGGCCGGCCCATCCCCGGCGCGCGCCCGCGTGACCAGCCGCTGAGTGGTGGTGAAGACGGCGCGCACATCCTGGCCGTCCACTTCTTCGGTCAACAGGCCAAAGGCGGCGGCCCGCGCTAAGATGTCGCCGGCGAGGGTCTCGCGCTTGTGGGTGTACTCGTTGTATTCGTTGTCTTCGCACACGTAAATGACCGGCAGCTTCCAGAGCTGGGCCATATTCATCACTTCATATAAGAGCCCCTGGCCGAGCGCGCCCTCGCCGAAGAAGCACACCGCCACGCGCCCGTTGCCCAGCCGCTGGCTGGAAAAGGCCGCGCCCGTCGCGATGCCGGCGCTGCCGCCCACAATGGCGTTCGCGCCCAGATTGCCGGTCTCTTGATCGGCGATATGCATGGAGCCGCCCTTGCCCCGGCAATAGCCGGCGGCCTTGCCCAGCAGCTCGCAAAACATGCGGTCCACCTCCGCGCCCTTCGCCAGGCAGTGCCCGTGGCCGCGATGCGTGCTGGTGATGTAGTCAGCGCGGTGCAGGGCTTCGCACACACCCACGGCCACGGCTTCCTCACCGGTATACAGGTGCGCCAGACCGGGCATCAGCGCACGCTGATACAAGTCGTTGACGTGCTCCTCGAAGGTGCGGATGCGCACCATCTGCTGATACATGTGCAGCCACTCTTCTCCGCCGGGCAGTTCGGTTTCAGTTGTCATGGCGGCCACTAAACCCCAACCGCCGGCTGCAGCGGCCGGCGGCGCTCCAGCGGCACCAGGAGTTGCCCGCCGGCCGGGGTCACCAAGAACGTCTGCTCCAAATGGAGGGAGGCCGCGCCGGAGAGATACAGCGGCGTCTCCAGGTTGATCACCATATCCGCCTCCAGCGGCAGATCGGCCGGCAGGTCAATGCAGTCATCCTTCAGACGCAGCCCGGTATCGTCCACGATGATGGGATAGTCACGCACCTCCAGGCCAAAGCCGTGGCCGTGCGCATTGCAGGTGGTGATCCCATGTTCGGCCAGCCGCGTCTTCATCGCACCGCGCGCCGCCGAGGCCGGCACGCTCGGCCGCAGTTGCGCCGCGCCCGCCTGCAGGCCGTCGTACAGCGCCGCGTAGCGCTCGGCCAGCGCCGGCGGCGGGTCGCCCAGGCTGAGGGTCAGCCCACTATCCGACACATAGTGTTGGAAGCGGCAGCCATAATCCACCAGCAGCGCGTCGCCCGCTTGCAGGCGGTAATTGGAAAATTCGCCCACGCCCATGCCATGCACTCCAAAGATGAAGTGGTCGAAATCGGCGCCCTGCTGTCCAATACCGGCCCGAAACGCGGCCACGAACTCAGGCAGCCGCCGCCCCGGCGCCGCCAGCCTCAGGCTGGCCTGGGCGGCTTCCTCCGCGATGAGGGTGGCGCGGCTAATCCGTCGAATCTCCTCGGGGCTTTTGACGGCCCGAATCAGGCGCAGCAGATTGCTGCAATCCAAAAAGGTGGCGTTGGGCAGCGCCGCCTGGAGGGCTGCTCGGGCGGCGGGCGTCACGCCCTCCAATTCCAGCCCAATGCGACCCTGGCTCAGACCCCAGTCGCGCAGCAGGCCGATCAGCGCCTCAACCGGCGAGGCCGCCTGGGGCCCGCGCAGCCGGTCGAACCAAAGCTGCGCCTGGGCCGGCATGTCGGCCGGGACCAGCGAGTCGTCCAAACGCGGGTTGCCAGAGGTGCGCACCTCAGTCACCCAGCAGACTTCGGTTTCGGGCATCAGCAACGGCGGCACCACGAGGGCGCCCTCGCCGGCCGCCGTGAGCACCGCGTAGTTCTCGGTGCCAAGGCCCGACGTTGCGCCCGGGCGGCTCATATAGCCGCGCACGACCTTATCGCCCCAATACTGATAGTCGGTGAGGTAGGTGATGTGCGTGGCCGAGGTGGCAATGACCGCCGCCAGGTTATAGCGCTGCAAGTGTTCCAGCGCGCGCGTCTTGTGAAGTAACACCGAATCGCTCCGTTTCTGAAGGCAGGCTACCGGGCCAGGTAGCCGCCATCGACGGCCAGGATGTGGCCGGTGACCATCGCCGCCGCGTCGGAGGCGAGGAACACCACCGGCCCGACGATCTCATCGGTCTCACCCAGCCGCCCGAGCGGAATGTTGCTGACCCAGCGCTGCATGAGTTGCTCGCCGCCGTACACGGGATGCTCCAGCAGCCGCATGTTGGCAGGCGTTTTGAACTGGCACGGCATGATGGCGTTCACGCGCACATTCCGCGGCCCCCACTCCAGCGCCAGCTCGCGGGTGAGGTTGTTCACACCGGCTTTGGAGGCGGTGTAGCCGGCCGAGCCGCGCCCCAGCCCCACGGCCCCAGCGATTGAGCTGATGTTGATGATGCTGCCGCGCCCGCGCGCCAACATGCCACGGCCAGCGGCCCGGCAAAAGTAGAACGTGCCCGAGAGGTTCAGCGCTAGTTGGTCGGCCCAGACCTCATCGGGGAACTCTTCGGCCGGGTGGTTGGCGCCGGCGCCGGCGGCGTTGATTAGGATATCAATCGGCCCGAACTCGGCTTCGGCCTGTTCAACGGCCGCGTTGACTTGGGCCGAGACCCGCACATCGCAGGCCAGCCCCAGCCCCCGGCGGCCTACCTGCTGCACCGCGGCGATGGTGGCATCCGACTGGGCGACGGTCGGCTCCACACAGGCCACGTCAGCGCCGAAAGTCGCCAGCCCAACGGCCATGCGGCTGCCCAGGGCGCCGCCCGCCCCGGTGATGAGGGCCACCCGCCCCGTGAGGTCAAATAATCCGGACAGGTTGATGGACATGGTTCGCTCGCTCATTTCAGTGACCCCGGCCGTGCGCCGGAGACGCCGTTCGGCCGAAGGCGGCAGGCGCGCATCCGCTGGGCGCCGCCGGCCCCGCCCGGTGGCCTGGGCGCTGCCGGCCGAGTTAGGCCGCGCCACCGTCGGAGGCCGCGGGCGTCTTGAGGCGAAACGTCGTGCCCCAGGTCTTGATCCGCGCGTCGTGAATGCCGTTCGAACCCGGCGCGGGCGGGTCGTTCCACACCGTCAGCAGCACCAAATCTTCGGTGCCTTCCGTGTTATCCAGGCGGTGAAAGGTGCCGGCCGGGATGAAGATAGCGGTCTCCGGCCCCACGTCGTGGATTTCGCGTTCCCTGCTGCCGATTTCGGGAGCAATGTGAAGTTTGGCGTGGCCGCGCAAGATGAAGTAGGTCTCATCGCCCTTGCCGGGCGTATGCGCATGCCCGCTCAACGCCTTGCCAGCGAACAGCGTAAAGCGCGTGATATAGATGTGCTCGGACTCGGCCCCATCGGGCCCAATGACAACTTGTGAGTGCCAGGCGTCCTCATGCAGCGAGAACGGCATAACGTCTTCGGCCTGGACCACAAACGATCGGTTTCCCATGACCCCATCTCCTTCGCCCCCACTATCGGTGGGTAGCACTATTGGCTAGCTCGGAATGGCCAGCTTGGCCGTCAGCCCGCCGTCGACGCACAGCACTTGCCCGGTAATAAACTCGGCCGCATCCGAAAGCAGGAAAGCGGTCGCATAGGCCACATCGGCCGGCAGCCCCACGCGCCCCCACGGCACCTGGCCGTCGCCTTGGGCGCGAGTATAGCCGGGGTTCGCCTGCCAATACCACGGCACCTCGATGGAACCAGGCGCCACGGCGTTGACGCGCACATGGGTGGCGCACAGCTCCACCGCCAACTCGCGCGTCCAGGCGTTCACCGCGCCCTTGGTGCCGGCATACACCGCGTGGCCGCTGAAGCCGGCCTGCCCGTGCACCGACGAAATGTTCACGATGCTGCCGCCGGCCCAACGCCGGCCGGCCGCCCGCGCCGCTGCCCCGCGCGCCTGCAGGTGGGGCAGCGCGTGTTGGGCGCAGAAGAAGCCGCCCCGGATATTGACGGCGTACACCCGGTCAAATAGCGCCTCGTCGGAGGCCTCAAACGGCTGGGTGGCGACAACTCCGGCGTTGTTCACCAAGCCATCTAGCCCGCCCAAGCCGGCCGCCGCCTCAGCCACCACCCGTTGGCAGTCGGCCACCCGCCTCAAGTCGCCTTCGACGACGACGGCCCGCTGCCCCAGCGCCTGGATCTGCGCCGCCAGCGTCTGCGCGCCCGCGGCCGTGTCGCCGTAGTAGTGCAGCGCCACGTCCGCGCCCTGACGGGCTACCTCTAGCGCGATGCCCTGGCCGATGCCAGCGCCCGCGCCGGTGACCAGCAGCAATTTTCCGGCCAGCCCGGTCAGTGGGCCATCGGCCATGGGTTCGGAGTTAGTCATACGAATTCAACTTTTGCGTTCGGTGGCCTAGCCGCGCTAGAGCGCCTCGAACAGAATCAACTCAGACGTCAGCGCGCTCTCCAGCCGCACGGTCAGGCCGGTTTGCGCCAGCGTGAAGCCGTCGAGCTCAAAGCTTTGCCGGCGGTTGTCGAGCGTGACGCGGTAGCGGCGGGAGACATCAAGCCCGCGCGGCCGCAGCACATACTCCGCCGCTTGTGGGGCCGCGAGTTGGAAGACGCCCGCGATCGCGCGGCTGTAATCTGCTGCCGCCAGTTCCAGCACGCCCCAGCCCTGCGGCTCCAGGCCATCGAGGCTGGGAGTATGGTGGTAGATGCGGCTGTCTTCGATATACGGCCGGACAAAGTCCTTGTACAGCGCCACCACATGCCGCAGGCGCTCAATCTGGAGTGGATTGGGGGCCGCCTGGGGTGGATAGGCCAGCGGCACCGTGGGCCGGGCAAACAGCAGCAGCCGCGAGTGAAAGTCGAAGTTAAGTGGCCCGGTAAATAAGTGGTCTACATACTCCGGCGGCAGCGCCATGGTCATGCCGTTATTGGTGCGGAAGATGCGGGGCGCGGCATGCCAGTCGGCCACCCAGGTGTGGGCAAAGCGCGACACCATGGCGATATCGGTCCGGCCGCCGCCCGCCGCGCAGTGCTCGAAGATGACGTCAGGGAACTTCAGGCGCAGGCGGTCGTAGATGGCATAGAGCGCCTCGTAGTAGCGCCAGTAGCTATTCTCGAGGCCGCCGTCGCGCAGCGTGTACGCCGCCGGCCCAATGCTGCCGACGTTCATGTCGAGCCGGAAGAATTCCATCTCGTTTTCGCTGATCACGCGCTCGATCTGGGCTTCCATCCACGCCGCGACTTCCGGGTTGGTGAGGTCGAGCATGTCGCCCAGGTAGCGCTGGCCGTCGTAGGCCTTCGCCAGCCAGTGGGGATGAGTCTGCGCCATCTGGCTCTGGTCTCCAATCCGCTCGGAATCCATCCACAAGCCAAAGAGCATGCCGCGCGCGTGCGCGTGCTCGCGGATGGCGGCGAGACCCTCCGGGAAGCGCTCCGGATTCACATTCCAATCGCCAACGGTTTCGTACCAGGAGCCGGTGGGCGAGGTGTACCAACTGGCATCGAGAAAGAACACCTCCACCCCAAGGTCGGCGGCCAGGTCGATGCGCTCATGCGAGGCCGCGGGCGTCATCTCGGGGCCAGGACCCACCCC
>Ga0163153_10008561_pt1 | contig 10583 bp, 13 predicted proteins | sample OliLakLV19MP6IB1_FD_148629 | JGI IMG/M metagenome (GOLD analysis project Ga0163153, IMG submission 148629) | Freshwater microbial mat bacterial communities from Lake Vanda, McMurdo Dry Valleys, Antarctica - Oligotrophic Lake LV.19.MP6.IB-1 | ecosystem: Environmental > Aquatic > Freshwater >...
TTGATCTGCTGATTATGAAGGTGCTCTCGCTGCTGCAGGAAACCGATCCGACGCTGGCCCGGGACATCGTGGCTTCGCGCGAGCCGCTGTGGGGCATGCTCGCGGACCCGGTCAAGTTTGCATCAATCAACTAGGAGGCTTGCGCACATGCACGGGCACATGAAACTTTGGGCGGCAATGGTGATGGCGGCGGCGCTGGCGGCCGCGCCGCCGTTGTCGTTTGCGGCGGAGGATGTGGCGAAGGCCCTGACGAAGGACCTGACAGCGGTTATCGCGCTGCTGGGCCTGCCGTGCGGACAAGTGGTCAGCGCCACACCACGCGGCAGGAACGATTACAACTGCGTCTGCAAGGACGGCAACCGCTACCGCGTATACACCAATGCGCAGGGGCGGGTGGTGGCGGAGAAGCAGTAGGGCGGTTTGATTCCGTCCACCTGCCTTAAATCCTCAGTGGATTTCCGCCAAAGCGGGGATACGCTGCAACTCGTACCTCGGTTCCGGCATTACATCGAGCGCACGGCAGATTCGACCTTGCCGACGGACTGGCTCGTGGGCGCGCCTTCGACCCGGGCAAGTACCTTCCCCTGCGAGTTCAGTACGAACACGAAGGCGCTGTGACTGTCCACGGGAATGCCCAGTGCGGTTTCCAGCTTCTCCTTGGCAAAGATCCAAGTCTGATCGTAGTAGCGGGCCGGAATCTTTTCCTTGGCGCGGCCAATGGCGTCCGCCTCGCTCATGAAAAACGGCAGGTCGACCGCCAGCACGTCCCTGATCCGTACCGCCTTCTGATCCACGTTCTTGCGCAGGGCCTGCGCCCACTCGCGCGTGTCGGTCGCGGCATCCTTGCTTGGTGTGACAATCAATATCGTCGGCTGACCGATGAGTTGAGCGGTGGTCACCGATTTACCGGTCAGCGAAGTCGCCTGGAACGAGGGCAGCGGGCTCGACTCCAGATCCGCAAATGCGGCGGTTGCGAACAGCATGGCGTAGCAAAGGCTCATGACGTTCCTGGCAGTTGATGGCATATCGTTCTCCTGCGGTTCCAGTATGAATAGGCGAAGCCGCAGCTTCGGCTGCGAGTCCCCGCGACGGCGGGCGCTACGGGTCTACACAGCGATCCCGCTACCGCTACTTCTTCGCCTTGTCCGTACTTTGCGCGGTCTGCGTGCCCGAGGCGGGCACCACCATGATCAGGTAACGATCCACGTCAACGACGTATTTCGGGTCGTTGATGTCGGGCCAGTTCCTCTTGTCGAACGCACGCTTGGTATCGAGTTTCGACCGGTCGACATTGAGGACCAACGCCTTATCCTTCCCGGTGAAGGTGAATGCGCTCATAGGAAACGCCAGTAGCTTGTTGTTGAGGTTCCACGACCGGTCGAATTCGAGCACTGCATAGTGCACGCGACCGTTGCCCAGGTTGACCACCAAGTCTTCGATCTCTCCGACATCCTTGCCGTTGCGATCGTTGACGTCCTTGTCCATCAACTCGCTGGCACGGCGCAACTGCTGATTAGGCATCGACTTGAGCGCAAATTTAGGTCCGAAGTACTGATCGACATCAGCCCTGTACTTCGGGGCGGTCCAGTCCGGATAGTATTGGGCTTCGAAACCCGGCGCGGCCTTGAGCTGCGTCTTGTCGACGTTGAGGATCACCTTGTCCCCGTCCGCCGTCTGGTGGAACAGGCCGACCGGGAATGCGAACAGTTTGTCTCCCATGCCAAGGAAGCCGCCGAATGACAAAATGGCGTAGTGCACGCGGCCATGGTTCACGTCGATCACGAGATCCTTGATATCACCCAGATTCTCTCCCTGGGCGTTTCTGACCTCGCTGCCGATCAGCTTGCTCGCGCGCATTTCGCGGGTGGATTTCATGGTATCGCTAGAACTCATGGCGCCTGTCGAGGTACCCAGGGCTTGGGCATTGATCTTCGCATCCGCTGCATAAACGGACGCGGTCATCGCGATCGTCAAGGCGGGGATGCAGAGCCCGGCCAGTAGATTCCGTTTGAATTTAACGTTCATATCGTGCTCCGTCAGTTGGAATGCGGTGCCCTTCGACGGTGAAGGACTTTTGCGAAGCCCCATTGTGTCGACCGCACGATTCCGTTCGAAGCGGAGGTATCCCCGAAGTGACGTAGGCACATCGTCAAAACTGTGTGGGATCCCGTTGCATGCGGGGTGAGGGGATGTCCTGCCCGCGCCGGCAGCGACCCCTAGGACCAAGACGATGGCGGATTCATCCTACGTGCGTATCGTCCGTCGGCCGCTCTCCCGCTGCGCTGTTCGGCGTCGGGGCTTGGCTCTTGATGATGGTGGTCGTGATGCCGATGGCCGGTGCGGGTATTTTTGGCCTCAACCTCGGCATGATGGCGCCAGTGATGACGCTGGTATTGCACTTGATTTATGGCGCGGTCCTGGGCGCCGTATACGCAGCACTCTTGAATTCGAACGCGCACCCGGTCGTGGCGCACTGACGTCCGGGCGAAGGCCGCCTCGCCGCCCGCATCGGCGGGGTCGCGCCGCTCGGCTCTACACCTTTAGCGGCGGCGAGCAGCGGTTGGCATAGCGGCATCGCAGTCGACCGCGCGATAATGCGAGCATGGCCGCCCGATCTCTGGTTAAAGTCGAAGGCACACCTGTCCGTCCGCTGACCGACGCTCGCCGTCATCGCCTCCATCGCACGCTTGGCGCGCTGGCGATGGGCGCGCTCGTGTCGACCACCGCGCTCGCCGAAGTCTGGGCCTATATCGACGAGCGCGGCGTCGCGCACTTCGCCCCGGACAAGCGCGACAACCGGTACCAGCTTTTCTACAAGGGTGGCAGCAGCCTTGATCCGGTGCCGCCACCTCCTGCATTTGCACCTACACCGTCCGATCTGCTGCTCAACCACAAATTGTTCCTGCGGGTGGCGCGGCATCCCAACCTTGACCGGTACAAGCCGCTGATCGATGCCAGCGCAAAGACCCATGGTCTCGAACCGTCGCTGGTGAAGGCGATGATCGCCGTGGAATCGGCCTTCGAGCCGCAAGCCGTGTCGCCCAAGGGGGCGCTGGGACTCATGCAGATCATGCCGGCCACCGGCGCGCGCTACGGGGTCGCCACGAACGCGAAGCGGACCCTCGAGCAGCAGCTCTTCGATCCCGCGACCAACCTGCGCGTCGGTACGCGCTACATGCGCGACCTGCTGCAACGATTCCACCAGGACTTGAGCCTCGCGCTGGCCGCCTACAACGCCGGTGAGGGCGCCGTCGAGCAATACGGGCGGACGATTCCGCCGTATCCGGAGACGCGCGACTACGTGGTATTGGTGCAGCAGTTCGAAGCGTTCTACCGGCCGCCGCCGCCGCCACCGCCGCCCGCGCCAACGCCGGCACGCGTGACGCTGAAGCCGCGCGTCGCCAATCCGTGATCGCAGCACGCTTGATCGGCGTGGGTGTGCTGCCCAAGAACGGCGCGGAACCATCCGCGCAAAAGCCCGTCACAAGACGGTTGAGCGAAAGTCGGCGACAGGAATTCCCCTGATTCGATCAGTGGCCAATGTACGTACCGGCGCGACCGTGCTAACGTATTCAGGCCGAAGTCTTTCGCCTTCCCGTCGTCCTCAAGCGAGACCCTCCCGGATGAAAAAGGCAGCGCTCTACAGCAGTTCCCGGCACGCGAAGGCGCCGATTTCCGCGCGCGCCGAAGTCCCCGGACCGGAATCCACCGCCGCATCGCCTGACGCCCCGACTGGCGCCTCGCCTTCCGCCGCCACACCTCCCGCCAAGCCGCCCGGGCGCCTGCGCCGTCTGTGGCGCCGCTACGACCGCCCCTTGCTGGTGCTGGCGGGCGCGCTCTTTGCAGTCGTGCTGGTGGCCACGTACGCGAAGATGCGACCAGGCGCGTACGAGATCACCCAGAAGGACATCGACGCCGCCGTCTTGAGCACGCTCGAGAACACACCATTGCCCTCCGCCGAGGCCAAGGCCTATGCCGCCATCCTGCCGTCCGTGGTGCGCGTGGTCGGCGTCGGACCGGAAGAAGACGACGACGTGAAGGAACCGGAGAAGGGCGCGGGCAAGTCGCCCGGGGCCGCCAAGGGCAAGTTCGTCGTGCCCGGCCAGCCGGCCGACAAATCGGGCAAACCAGACGACAAGGTGGCCGGCGGCGGCAAAGGGCCGGCCAAGGATGCCGAGTCCAACGGCAAAGGCGGCCAGGCGGACAAGGGCGGCGCGCCTGACAAGGACGGTGCAACCAGGCCCGGCAAGCGCCGCAGCGGCGGCGTGGGCACCGGTGTGGTCATCGTCGACAAGGGCATCATTCTGACCAACCTGCATGTGGTCGCTGGTGCCGAGCGCATCAAGATCACGTTCTTCGACGGCATGGAAGCCGAGGCTGTGATCATCGGCATGCGGCCGGAACACGATCTCGCCGTGCTGCAAGCCAAGTCGGTGCCCGACGACCTGCAGGCCGCCACCTTGCGTTCCACCGCTGACCTCCAGATCGGCGATCACGTGGTGGCGGTGGGGTTCCCCTTCGGCATCGGTCCCTCGGCGTCGGCCGGCGTGGTGTCTGGCTTGAAGCGCGAGTACCAGTCGCCGGAAGGCAAACGCATTCTCACCAACCTCATCCAGTTTGATGCCGCAGCGAACCCCGGCAATTCGGGTGGCCCGCTGGTCACGGCCGACGGCGAGGTCGTCGGCATCGTCACTGGCATCTTGAATCCCACGTCGCAGCGCGTGTTCATCGGCATCGGCTTTGCAGTGCCGATCGAGAACGCCGCCGCGGCCATCGGCATGTCACCGTTCTAGTCACCCTAGTCATCAACCAACATCGCACGGAGCCCCATGGAAACGATCCCGACCCCGCAGGTGGAAGTGGCCACACTGATGGAGCGCATCCTCTACGAGGTGAAAAAGGTGGTGGTGGGGCAGGACCCGTTCCTCGAGCGCGTGATGGTGGCCATCCTCGCGCAGGGACATCTGCTGGTGGAAGGCGTGCCGGGACTCGCCAAGACGCTCACGGTGAAAACCCTTGCGCGCACGATCACCGGATCGTTCAAGCGCATCCAGTTCACGCCCGATCTCGTGCCGGCGGATCTCGTCGGCACGCGAATCTACAGCCAGAAGACCGGTGATTTCGCCACCTCCCTCGGCCCCGTGTTCGCCAACCTGCTGCTGGCCGATGAAATCAACCGTGCACCGGCGAAGGTGCAGAGCGCGCTGCTCGAGGTGATGCAGGAGCGGCAGGTGACGATCGCCGGCGAGTCGCACAAGGTGCCCGACCCGTTCCTGGTGATGGCCACGCAGAATCCGATCGAGACCGAAGGCACGTATCCGCTGCCCGAGGCCCAGGTCGATCGCTTCATGATGAAAGTACTGGTCGACTACCCCACCGACGAGGAAGAATTCGTCATCGTGCAGCGGGTCACCGGTGAGCCGGTGCATGTCACGCCGGTGGCCACCACCGAGCAGCTCGCGGCCATCCAGCGCGAATGCCGCAAGTGTTACGTCGACCCCAATCTCATCCAGTACGCGGTGCGCCTCGTGGCCGCCACGCGCAATCCGGATCGCTTCGGGCTGAAGGACTTCGGCAAATACCTGACCTATGGCGCCAGCCCGCGCGCCACGATCGGCATGATCGAAGGCGCGCGCGCGCTGGCCTACCTGCGCGGCCGCACCTACGCGCTGCCCGAGGATGTGACCGACCTCGTCCCGGACGTGCTGCGGCACCGGCTGGTGCTGTCGTATGAAGCATTGGCCGACGGCAAGACGCCGGACATGCTGATCCAGACCATCATGGCGCACGTGGTCGCGCCGGAAAAACCGCTGGAAGCCCATGTCCGCGTCGCCAACGGCTGAAAGCGTCCTGCAGCGCCTCGAGTGGACGGTGTTGCGCCGTCTCGACGGCCTGCTGCACGGCGACTACCGCACGCTCTTTCGCGGCTACGGCCTCGATCTCGCCGACTTGCGCGAATACCAGTATCACGACGACGTTCGCCACATCGACTGGAACGTCACCGCGCGGCTGCAGATCCCGCATGTGCGCGAATTCAACGAAGAGCGGGAAGTCGCGGCGTGGTTCCTGCTGGACCTGTCGCCGTCGGTGGACTTCGGCTCCGAACAGGTGCGCAAGCGCGCCATCTCGGCGGACTTCGTCACGGTCATCGCCCGGATGCTCACGCGCCACGGCAACCGCGTGGGTGCAATGTTCTACGGCGGCGACGTTGACACGGTCATTCCCGCGCGCACCGGGCGGCGCCATGTGATGCACATCCTGCACACGATGCTGGCGCGTCCGGAAGTGAAGCAATCGAAGCCCACCAACATCGACGAGCTGCTGCGCACGGCCAATGAAGTGATGCGGCGGCGTTCGGTTGTGTTCATCGTCTCGGACTTCATCAGCGCACCGGGCTGGGCCAAGACGCTGGCGCATCTCGCGCAACGGCACGAAGTGATCGCGGTGCGCCTGTACGATCCGCTGGAGATGGAGATGCCCGACCTCGGCATGTTGACGATCCAGGACGCGGAATCCGGGGAACAGATCTTCGTCGACACGCACGACAAGGGGTTCCGGCGGCGCTTTGCGGAGCTGGCGGTGAAGCGCGAGGACGAATTGCGCGAGGCCTTCATCCGTGCCGGCGTCGACGCGCTGGAACTGGCCACCGACGACGACCTGGTCGACGCCATCATGCGTTTCGCGGACTTGCGCAAGCAGCGCAGCCGCCTCGCGGCCGGCGGCGCCGTGCCGCAGCACCTCACGAGCGCGCGGCCATGACCTTCCTGTGGCCTGAACTACTGTGGTTGCTGGTTATGGTGCCGCTGCTGGTGGGGTTGTACGTGTGGCTGCTGTCGCGCAAGAAGAGTGCGTCGGTGCGCTATGCCAGCCTGGCGATGATCAAGGAGGCGATCGGCCCGGGCCAGCGCTGGCGTCGCCATGTGCCGCCGGCACTGATGCTGATCGCGCTCACGCTGATGCTCATCGCGATTGCGCGACCGCAAGCAATCGTGATGCTGCCGTCGCAGCACGAAACGATCATTCTCGCGATGGATGTATCGGGTAGCATGCGCGCCACCGACGTGCAGCCCAGCCGCATCGTCGCGGCGCAGGAGGCCGCGCGTGCCTTCGTCAACGAGCAGCCGCTGCGCACGCGCGTGGGCATCGTATCCTTCGCCGGTACGGCGGCAGTGGTGCAGCCGCCCACCAAGACGCGCGAGGACATCATCGCGGCCATCGACCGCTTCCAGCTGCAGCGCGGCACGGCGGTGGGCAGCGGCATCCTCGTGTCGCTGAAGACCATCTTCCCCGACGCCGAGTTCGACCTGCGTTCGTGGAACCCGCGCGGCGAGTCGTCGAAGGGCACGCCCATCGACAAGGCCGGCGCCAAAGACGACAAGCCGGCGTTCAAGGCGGTACCGCCTGGCTCGTATGCATCTGCGGCCATCATCCTGCTGACGGATGGCCAGACCACCACCGGACCCGATCCGCTGGAGGCCGCGCGCATGGCGGCCGAGCGCGGTGTGCGCGTGTTCACGGTCGGCATCGGCACCGAGAAGGGCGAGATGATCGGCGCGGAAGGCTGGTCGATGCGGGTGCGGCTCGACGAGGCGGCGCTGAAGAATATCGCCAACGTCACGCAGGGCGAGTACTTCTACGCCGGCACGGCAGCCGACCTGCGCAAGGTCTACGAAACACTCAACTCGAAACTGGTGTTCGAGCAGAAGCAGACGGAAATCACTGCGCTCTTTTCAGCCGCCGCCGCGCTGGTGGCGCTGATGGCCGCAGTGCTGTCGATGCTGTGGTTCGGCAGGATTTTGTAACGCCGCGGTACAGGAATCGCGGAAGTCATGTAGGCGAGGCTTCAGCCTCGTAGGTTCGATGTCGCATACCTGTACCTGTACCCGTAGGCGAGGCTTCAGCCTCGCAGGTTCGACAGGATTTCTGTAGGCGAGGCTTCAGCCTCGCAGGTTCGATGCATCGACCAAGCGAGGCTAAAGCCTCGCCTACAGCCTCGCCTACAGCCTCGCCTACAGCCTCGCCTACAGCCTCGCCTACAGCCTCGCCTACAGGATCGTAAAATCCATCAAGGCGGGTCGAAGTCGACGATCATTGCGGCGCGCTTCTCGCATGCATCGGCGTCCACCAGTCCTCGCGCCTGCGCGGCCGTCAGCAGCGGATGATGCCGCCGCGCGGCCAGCCGGTCGTGCAGGTCCCAGCAGCTTGCCTCGCCGGTCACCCATTCGCCGACGTCCACGTGGCGCAGGTCGAAGGCACCCGAGTAGCTGCGCAGCGTCTTGTGACCTTCGGCATCGCGGAACTCGTGGAGGTAGGACATCGCCAATTCGCGCAAGCTGCGATAGACGGGATCGCGGAACCGCAGCACCGCGTGGTTTGACTTGGAGACGGCACCCCAGTGCCGGCCGCGCCGGAACAGCGTCACCACATGCGGGTAGTCGCCCACCGCACAACCGAGATGCATCAGCAACGGAGCGTCGCCGCGCATCCACAACGCACATGCGGCCACCAGCGCGCCTTCGATGCAATGCGCCTGCCGATGCGCCAGTACGCCTTGCACGGTGCGCACCGTTTCGCCATCCGGCTCGAAATTGGCGGGGATGGCATTGATGAAGGCCTGGACCTGCGCTGGCGTCGTCAATGCGGCCAGTTGCGCGAAAGTTTGCGCGTCGAGGCCAAGATCCTCACGTCGCGCACGCGTCCTTGCGGTCGTCGTGCGCATCGCGAAGGCCTGGCCGGGCAATTCAGCCGAGCTGCGCGCGCAATCGGCGCAATTCGGATTCGAGCGCGTCGATGCGTTCGACGTAACCCAACACGACGCTGACGCCATGCGTGTCGAGCTCGAAATCGCGGCGCAACCGGCTGGCGGTGCGCACGACGACGAGCCAGCGGGCCTCGAAAGTCCACACCGGCGCATCCGGGTCGCGGGGGATCAGCGCGCCGTAGCGCACCAGCTCGCGCACTTCGAACTCCGGCATGCCGGAGGCGCTGACCAGTTGCGTCCACGTGACTTCGGTCACCGAGTCGAGGCGGACGGCATCATCGGTGGATGGGTTCATCGGGCAGCCTCCTCGTCAAGATGGGCGCGCGGATCGAAGTTGCTGGCCTCCGCCAGTTGCCGGTAGAGCTCGCGCTGGCGATCGTCGAGCACGGTGGGCATCTCGATGCGGATGATCGCGAAGAGATTGCCCGGCGTGCCGCTGCCGCGCGTGAAGCCACGGCCGGTCAGGCGCAACTGCTTGCCCGCGGGCGAACCCGCAGGCACCTTGAGCGACACGGTGCCGCCGGGGGTCGGCAGCTGCACGGTGGTGCCGAGCGCCGATTCCCATGGCGCCAACGCCAGGTCCACGTAGATGTCCTGCCCCGATACGCGATACAGCGGGTGCGGGGCGATCTCGATGTCGAGATAGAGATCGCCGTCGGGCGCGCCGTTCATGCCCTTGCCGCCCTTGCCGGGGACGCGCAGCTTCTCGCCATTGGTCACGCCGCGCGGGATGCGGGCCTTCACGCGATGCGGCACACGCCGCATGCCGCCTTGCGGGTCCCATTCAAGCGCCGAGAGTTCGAGATCGATCTCGGTGCCATTGAACGCCTGCGCGAAACTGAGCCGCACCATCGCCTCGTAGTCGCTGCCGGGAATGGGCATGTCCTGCGGTCGGCCTCTCGCACCGCCGCCGGCACCGTTGGCGCGGCCACGACGTGCGGCCAGCCCCGCGAAAAGATCGGACAGGTCGATGTCGTCAAAGCCGCCCTGGCCCTGCGCGTAGTTCTGGCCCCACTCGGGCGGCGGCCGGAAGTCCTGGCCCGCGGCGTGGCTGCCCAGCTGGTCGTACGCGGCACGCTTTTCCGGGTCCTTCAGCGTTTCATAGGCCTCGCCCATTTCCTTGAACTTGGCTTCGGCGTTGGACTCCTTCGACACGTCCGGGTGGTACTTCCGCGCCAGCCGGCGGTACGCCGACTTGATGTCCTCGGCGCTGGCATCCTTGGCCAAACCCAGCGTCGCGTAATAGTCCTTGTACTTCATGCGTCGTATCCTTGTCGTCGGTGCTCGTGGCGGGCCGATGGGGCTTTCGTCCACGCGTGCATTATTGCAAATAGGAGATTGACATGGCACAGAAGAAGGTCATAGCGGTGGTCGGAGCCACCGGGGCACAGGGCGGCGGGCTCGTCCGGGCGATCCTCGCGGACCCGGCGGGCGGTTTCAGCGCACGCGCGATCGTCCGCGACCCGCAGTCCGACAAGGCGCGCGCCCTCGCGGCGCTGGGCGCCGAGGTCGTCGCGGGCGACATCGACGACGAGGCCAGCCTGACGCGCGCGCTGCAAGGCGCGTGGGGCGCGTACTTCGTCACATTCTTCTGGGCGCATTTCTCGCCGTAAAAGGAGGGCGCGGAGGCCGCGATCATGGCGCGTGCCGCCAAGGCCGCCAACCTGCATCACGTGATCTGGTCCACGCTGGAGGACACGCGGCTCTTGGTGCCGCTGTCCGATACCCGCATGCCCACGCTGATGGGCAAGTACAAGGTGCCGCACTTGGACGCCAAGGGCGAGTCGAATCGCCGGTTCACCGAACTAGGCGTGCCCACGCC
>Ga0163153_10008562_pt1 | contig 10583 bp, 9 predicted proteins | sample OliLakLV19MP6IB1_FD_148629 | JGI IMG/M metagenome (GOLD analysis project Ga0163153, IMG submission 148629) | Freshwater microbial mat bacterial communities from Lake Vanda, McMurdo Dry Valleys, Antarctica - Oligotrophic Lake LV.19.MP6.IB-1 | ecosystem: Environmental > Aquatic > Freshwater > Lake...
GATCTGGAAATACCGATCCAGCCCGGCAATCATCAGAATTTGTTTGAAGATCTGCGGCGATTGCGGCAGCGCAAAGAACTCACCGCGATGCACGCGGCTCGGCACCAGGTAGTCACGCGCGCCTTCGGGTGTGGACCGCGTGAGAATCGGCGTTTCGATTTCAAGAAAGCCTTCTTCGTCGAAATACCGGCGCGCGGCGATCGCCACCTTGTGACGCAGGACGAGGTTCTGCTGAAGGGCCGGACGACGAAGATCGAGATAGCGATAGCGCAGACGGGTCTCTTCGGACACCGCCACGTCTTCGTTGATCGGAAACGGCGGCGTCTTCGCTTCGTTGAGAATCTCAACGCTGGTCGCCACCACCTCGATGTCGCCAGTGGCGATCTTGCGGTTCACCGCCGAGTTGTCGCGCGCTTCCACCAGTCCGTGCACGGCCACGACCACCTCAGGCCGGAGTTTCGCCGCGGCGGCGCTGGCCGCGTCAGCTCGCACCACTACCTGCGTCAGGCCGTGCCGGTCGCGCACATCGAAAAACCTCACGCCGCCCAAATCGCGGACGCGATGCACCCACCCCTGCAGCAAAACGGCCTGGCCCACGTGTGCACGGCGCAACTGGCCGCAGGTATGCGTTCGATAGTTCACCACGGTACTCACAACAAATCCCGGACGGCCGCCACGACCGCGTCCCGCGCCACTGCGCGTTGTTCCCCCGTCGCCATGTCGCGCAGGGTGACTTCCCCGCGCGCCAGTTCATCACCGCCGACAATCAGCGTGACCCGGGTCGCCAGGCGATCGGCGCGCTTCATCTGCGCGCGTACGCCCCTGGCTTCAAGTTCCATCTGGGCCGGCAGGCCCGCCTGCCGCAATTCGCGAATCAGCTGCCAGGCCGCGGCACGGCCATCCTCACCAATCGCCACCACAAAGGCGCGCCCGGCCGGAGCAATCGGCGCCGACTCGGGCAGCGCCAGCACCAGGCGTTCCATCCCGGCGGCAAAGCCGATGCCCGTCTTGTCCGCCCCTCCGAGTTGTTTCACGAGGCCGTCGTAGCGACCGCCGCCCAGCAGCGCGTTCTGCGCGCCAAGGGTCTGCCCCAGCACCTCAAAGGTCGTCCGCGTGTAGTAGTCAAGCCCGCGCACCAGGCGATGCGACTGGCGCCAGACGATACCGATGGCGTCCAGGTGCGATGTTACGCCGGCAAAATGTGTGGCGCACGACTCGCACAGATAGTCCACCGAGTGCGGCAGTGCGTCGATGATGGACTGGTCGGCCGGCACCTTGCAGTCGTAGATCCGAAGCGGATTGGTGACCGACCGACGCTGGCAATCACCGCACAACGTGCTGAGGTTGTCGCCGAGCGCGTCGAGCAGCGCTTTCTGGAAGATCGGCCGGCACGCGGTGCAGCCCACGGAATTGATGACGAGCTCTGCCTGCGGAATGCCGAGCCCGGTGATAAGCGACCAGGCGAGATCAATCACCTCGGCGTCCACCGCCGGGTCCTGCATCCCGAACACCTCGACGTCGAGCTGATGAAACTGGCGGTACCGGCCCTTCTGCGGCCGCTCGTAGCGGAACATCGGCCCCATCGCGTAGAGCTTCGCCGCCGCCATCGTGTGCTCGAGGTTGTGCTCAATGTACGACCGCACCATGCTCGGCGTCGCTTCAGGCCGCATCGTCACCCGCTCCCCGCCCTTGTCGGTGAACGTGTACATCTCCTTCTGGACGATGTCGGTGGATTCACCGGTGCCCTTGGCGAAGAGTTCTTCGCGCTCAATAATCGGCGTACGGATCTCGACGTAACCGTAGCGATCGCACAACTCACGCGCGATGCGTTCGACGTACTGCCATTTTTCGACGTCGCCTGGAAGGATGTCGTGGGTCCCGCGTATCGCTGGAATCATCGGCGTGAGGACATTATCCCATGTAGTCCAGACGATACCGGACGTAGTTGCCCGAGAACTCGAGGATCGTGGCCACCTCGGCGTCGGTCAGCGGCCGCCGGACCTTCCCGGGGCTGCCCATGACCATCGAGCGGGGCGGAATGACCGTGCGCTCGGTCACGAGGGTACCTGCGGCCACGATCGAGTCCTCACCAATTTCGGCGCCGTTGAGGATGATGGCGCCCATGCCGACCAGCACACGATTGTGAATGGTGCACCCGTGCACCACCGCCCCGTGCCCAATCGTCACGTCGTCTCCAATGACCGTCGGGTGCGTGTCGTGCTGGACATGCACGACGCTGCCATCCTGCACGTTCGTGCGGTCACCGATGCGGATGTCGTTCACGTCGCCGCGAATCACCACCTGCATCCACACGCTGCTCTCGGCGCCGATGACGACGTCGCCGATCACCTGGGCGGTGTCGTCGATGAACGCGCTGGCGGCGACGACAGGAAGCTTGCCGCGATACGGACGGAGGGACATGTTTTAAGTATAGGACCTTGTGGAATTGAGGATTGAGGATTGAGGATGGAGGGATTGAGGATCGGGATGGGACGGATTGCTGATGGCTGATTTTGGATGGGGATTGTTGGGATTGGGGAGTGGTGGGATTGCGGGATTGCGGGATTGGGGCGCTGGCGAGTTCCTCGTTCAAGCCATGTCGATCGGTCCGACAGGCACGGTCTTCAAGCGGGCGTTGAAGGGCTGACGGAGGCGACCGGACGGGTGCGCAGCCCCGCGACATATGACGGCGGTCATGGCCTTGCGGCGGGAGCCGTGTTGCACTTGGTACGCATGTCACGGACCATCATCGTCTCCGCGTTCATCGTCATCTTGGCCGCCTCGGTCGACGCACGAGCTCAGACAAGCACTGGCTCACAGCCGGGCGCGTCCGGACTCGTCTGGCAGGTCCGTAACACCACTCGGGCGGAGTCGTGGCGATTCTTTGAGCCGCGTCCTGGCGGAGGCAACCCCGATTCGACGTTTCTTGCCAATCGACTGGCGCTGGGTGTCAGCGCACGCCGACCGAGGGTGGAGTTTGGCGCCAGTGTCCAGTACGTCCAGTTCGGCGGTTTGCCTGTCGCCGCGGTCGGCCCCGGGCCGTTGGGCACCGGAGCGCTCTACTACAGTGCGGCAGGCCGCTCCGACAGCCGCCAGGTGTACCTGAAGGCCCTGCACCTCACACTGAAACACGCACCGGCGGGATTGCGCGTGCAGGTCGGCCGTTTCGGATTCACCGCCGGAGGCGAATCACCATCCGGAGACAGCAAGATCGAACTGGTCAAGCGTCAGCGGGTGGACGCGCGGCTGTTGGGCGAATTCGAGTGGTCACTCTACCAGCGGGCCTTCGACGGAGTCCGGGCCGACGTGGACCGAGCGCGGTGGCACGTCACCGGCGCTGTGTTGCGGCCGACCCAGGGCGGATTCGAGGAGCGCGCGGGTGCACCGCTCGACGATCTCTGGGTCGCCGTCGGTTCCGTCAGTCTGAAGCCGGGCACGGTCGTCCGCCGCACGGACGTCCAGATCTTCGCGTACCGGTATGCGGACCAGCGAGCGGTGTCGGCGCGTCCCGACAGTACGTTCCTGCCGGCGGCGGCTGTTGATGTGCACGTGACGTCACTGGGGACCACCGTGGCCGGAGCCTACCCCGCAGGTGGCGGTCAGGCCGATGGGCTCGTGTGGGCGGTGTGGCAGACCGGGGACTGGTACGGTCAGGATCACCGTGCCAGCGCGGTGGCTGTGGAGGCCGGATACCAGTGGACAGGCGCGCCGGCGACGCCCTGGATCAGAGCCGGTCTGTTTCGCAGTTCCGGCGACGAGGATCCCCTCGATGCCACACATGGCACGTTCTTCCAGATGCTGCCGACTGGACGGAAGTACTCGTTCTCGACGGTCTACAACTTGATGAACAGTACGGATGTCTTCGTCCAGGTGCAGACGCGCCCGCATGCCAGACTGGGTGCGCGCGTGGACGCCCATTGGCTTCGGCTCACGCGCTCAGCCGATCTCTGGTACGGCGGCAGCGGAGCCACCAGCAGTACGGGGACGTCCTTTGGATTTTCCGGACGGCGTGCGAACGGTGCGACCGACCTGGGCTGGATTCTGGAGGGCTCCGCGGACTGGACCCTCTCGCCTCGATTCTCAGTCAACGCCTACCTCGGGCGGATGTCCGGGGGAGACGTCGTCGGTCGCCTGTTTCAGGGGCGGCGACTCGCGTTCGGGTATCTCGAGGCGTCGATCAGTTACTGACGCCAAGCGTACACCCCCCAGCTCTCGCCGTTGATCACGACTCGCACGAAGTTGGCTTTGACCGCCGGAATGTAGTCGCGCGCCACCTCCAGAAAGAGCACGGAGCGGCGCAACGTCGGGTCCTGATTCGCGTTGAGCAGATTGAACGATCGTCGCGCTCGAAGTCGAGGAACAGCGTCCGCAACGTGCCCGCGTCGTAGAGTGGCACCGACGCCGGGTACGTTGTCACGGCCTTCGGCGACATGGCCGGTCCTGGTGAGCCCGTCAGAGGCGGTCGAACGCCGCGTGGCGGGCGCACCACCCGCGAACTCGCGCGCGGCCGTGCAGCCCGTGGAGCGCATGCCGGCATTGTGACGAGGCGCGGCCGCATCGTCAACGCGCGTTCTACTTGCCGCCGGTCGCGAACGTGTTCTGCACAAGGAGCGGCGCGTTGCTCTGCACGACATGGCAGGCCATGCAGTTCCAGCGCGCGCCAGCGACAGTCTGCCGCAATACGGTGGGAGCGTTTCTCAGATCGGTCCGGTGGCTGGAAGGCAACTGCGGCGGGTCGGCAGAATCCGTGCTGCCGGTCTGGTGACACAGCAGGCACGTGTTCTCGGCAGACGTGATGGGCACGAACCCGTCCAGGCCGTGCGGAATCAGCGGCGGGGCGCCATCCCAGGCTCGCGGCAGCCGTGCGTTGTCTCCAGGCGCGGCGTCGGTCAGGACGTAGACGGCAGGCGCGCGATCATCGGCCAGGGTCGTCTGCCGCAACCCCAGTTCGCGGTCCGGAATCGGCGGCCCGATCGCGCCGTTGTCCCGAGTGACCACCAGCACTGCGAGACCAGCCACGGCACTTGCGGCCAGCAGAATCCACCCCCGTCGCATCATGACGCGGCCTCGTCGGCTTTGTAGACTTTTACGGCGCATTTCTTGAAATCGGTCTGGCGGGAGATTGGGCAGCCAGCATCGAGCGTGACCTTGTTGATGAAGACCATTTCGTCAAACCACGGCACGTAAATCAATCCCCGAGGTGGACCGTACCGGCCCTCCGTTTCCACGCGCGTGCGGACTCGTCCTCGGCGCGATTCGATCCACACCGCATCGGTGCGTGCGAGGCCGCGGGCTTCGGCGTCGGCAGGGTGCATATAGGCCAGGGCGGCAGGGACGGCCTTGTGCAGTTCAGGCACCCGGCGCGTCATCGTGCCTGAGTGCCAGTGCTCGAGGACCCGGCCCGTGCTGAGCCAGAGGTTCCACTCGGCATCGGGCACTTCGGGCGGCGCGGCGTACGGCCGGAAGAAGATCTTCGCCTTGCCGGCCAGCGACACCGGCGTCGTGTCCGTGATTCCCGCCAGCGTGCCGCGCGGCAGGCGTTTCATCGCCGAGCCGTAGAAGTCGAAGCCCGAGCCCACTGCGGCGTACGGGTCGTGAGCCGCATTGAACCGCCAATGGGTCTCCTTGCCGTTGACGACCGGCCATTTCAGGCCGCGCACATCGGCGGCAAAATACCGGTCAAACGGCGCCAGGTCATGGGCATGGCCGCGGCCGAATCCCGCATATTCCTCGAACAACGCCTTCTCGGGAAACCAGCGTTCGTTCAAGTCCGTGACCGTGTCGTTGGCGTGCCCATCGGCCACCGGATCAGGCCAGGCGACCTTGCGGTTGGCAGGCGTCGCGAAGAGGACGTCGTAGAGTGTGCTCTCGGGTCGGTACCCGAGCGCGCTGATGTGATCCAGCACACTGGGCAGACGTCCGTCCGTGAAGCCTTCCGCTTTCAGGCCAGGCACGGCTTGTTCGCCCCACAGTTCACCCACCGTCAGCCGTTTCGAGAACTCGAGCATCTGCCACAGGTCCGATCGTGCGTCGCCTGGCGCGGTGACCTGCTGGCGCCACATCTGCGTGCGCCGTTCGCTGTTGCCGTAAGCGCCCCACTTCTCGAAGATCATGGCCGACGGAAGAATCAAATCCGAGACCTTGCACGACGTGCCGGGGTACACATCTGACACGATCACGAACGCATCGTTCTTGCGTGCGGCGTCAATCCAGTGGTTGGCATTGGCCGTGGCCTGAAACGGATTGTTGACCTGCACCCACAGCCACTTGACCTTGCCGTCCTCCAGATCGCGCATCATCCGGGTGATGTCACTGCCGGGCTTCGGGTTGACCGTGCCCGCGGGCAGGCGCCAGAGTTCCTCGGCCTTGGCCCGGTGCTCGGCGTTGTCCACCGTCATGTCTGCCGGCAGGCGGTGGGAGAAGGTCCCGACCTCGCGCGCCGTGCCACAGGCGGACGGCTGTCCGGTCAGCGAGAATGCGCTGTTGCCGGGCTTGGCGAACTTGCCAGTCAGCAGGTGCGCCATGTAGGCCTGCTCGTTCACCCACGTGCCGCGCGTGTGCTGGTTGAAGCCCATGGTCCAGAACGACACGACTTTGCGGGCGCGATCGGCGTACGCGTCCGCCAACTGGACGAGCTTGGCCTTGAACGCCGGCAGCGGCTCCGCGTCGTCTGCCCTGGCGAGGCGCGCCACGTAGTCGAGCGTGTAGGGGGCCACGCCCTTGCGAAACTCGTCCATCGTGATGAGCCAGTGTTGTCCCGCCGTGGCTCGCGTCGTCTGTCCGGCTTCGTGCGGATCCGTGTCTCGAAGCGCGAAGCCGATGTCCGTGGGGCCGGCGGCAAACACGCAGTGGTGCTCCACGAACGCGCGATCCACCGCCTCGCGCGTGAGAATTTCCCGCGCGATGTAGTTCCAGATCGCCAGGTCGGTCTGCGGCTTGAACAGGATCTCGACGTCTGCCATCGCCGATGTCGGCGTCGTGAACGTCGTGAGGTTGATCAATCGCATCGGCGCGTGGCTGAGGCGACGGTCGATCACCCTGGCCCACAGCATCGGATGCATTTCCGCCATATTGGCGCCCCAGGTCACGACGGTGTCGGTCAGTTCGATGTCGTCATAGTTGCCGGCCGGCTCGTCGATGCCGAACGTCTGCATGAACCCCGCTACGGCTGAGGCCATGCAGTGGCGCGCGTTCGGGTCGATGTTGTTGCTGCGCCATCCGGCTTTCACCAGCTTGACGGCGGCGTAGCCTTCCTGAATCGTGTACTGGCCGGACCCCATGACGCCGACCCCGGTGGGCCCCAGTTCCTTGTGAACCCGACGGAACTGGGTCGTCATCTCGTCGAACGCGCGTGTCCACGACACGGCGACAAAATCGCCGGTTTTGTCGAATCGTCCGTTCTTCATGCGGAGCAGCGGCCGGGTCAAACGGTCGGCGCCGTAAAGGATCTTCGCGTTGGCGTAACCCTTGACGCACAGCAGCCCGCGGTTCACGGGGCTGTCGGGATCTCCCTTGACCGCCACGACCCGCCCGCCCTGGGTGGCGATTTGGATGCCGCATCCGACGCCGCAGAAACGGCATACGCCTTTGTCCCACGCCCAGCCAGCCTGGACCGCCTGGCCCAAGGCCACCAGGTGCTCGGGCAGGTGGAGGCCTGCGGCCACACCCGTGGCGGCCGCAATGCCGATCTTGAGAAAGTGTCGTCGTGTGGCGTCCATCAGCGGGCTCCCTGACCCAGTGAGGGCGTCAGGTCGGCGCCAGCGACGGGCGGCTCCACGTACTGGTAGACGAGCTCTACACTCAAGACGCCACGTTCGCCACGCAGGCGCTCCAGAGCGTCGCCCCCAAGGTCCGGGCCGTCTGACTCCAGCGTAATGACGACGCGTCCGGACGAGGCATCCGGATGATGAACTTCGATGCCAGGCAGGGTCGCGAGGCCGGCGGCGACCTGCAGCAATTCCTCCGGGCGGGTGCGGACCACGAGGCCCGCGATGGCGTAGTGACTCATGGCGCTAGTATCCACCCAGTGGCTGGCGGGCACATGTGACGGTCATCATAGCGCTGCACCGCCTCGATCGTCTCGAAGCGCACTTCCTTCAGTCCTTCATGCCTCGTGTGCAAGAATCAGGACACATGGCCACGCTCGACACTCTCGGCAGGCCGCTGCGCAGCCTGCGCCTCTCGGTCACCGACCGGTGCAACCTGCGGTGCCACTATTGCATGCCCGAGGACGAGTACGTCTGGCTGCCGAGAGAAGACGTGCTTTCGTTCGAGGAAACCGTCCAGCTCACCGACCTGTTCGGCCAGATGGGCGTGGACCGGGTGCGGTTGACGGGCGGCGAGCCGCTCCTGCGTCGCGACCTGCCATCCCTTGTGGCGCAGTTGGCGGCGAGGCCGTGGCTCATTGATCTGGCGCTGACAACAAACGGCGTGCTGCTGTCAGATGCCGCAGCCGAGCTGAAGGCCGCGGGCCTCCATCGTGTCACCGTCAGTCTGGACACCGTTCGGCCCGATCGCTTCGCCACGTTGACCCGCAGGGACGCCCTGCCGCAAGTGCTGGCCGGGATCGACGCGGCGCGCCGCGTGGGATTCGCGGATTTGAAGATCGACTCGGTCATCACCAAAGGCGATAACGACGACGAACTGGGTGACCTGCTGGAGTACGGCCGCTCGGTCGGTGCTGAAGTCCGGTTCATCGAGTACATGGACGTCGGCGGCGCCACACACTGGCGGCCAGACGCGGTATTCTCGCGCGCGCAAATGCTGGAGCGCCTCGCGTCGACCTACGGACCGATCGAATCGCTGCCGAGCGCGGCCTCCGCGCCGGCCGATCGCTTTCAGCTGCCCGACGGTCTGGCGTTTGGCATCATCGCGTCCACCACGCAGCCCTTCTGCCGCACCTGTGATCGTGCACGGCTGACGGCCGACGGTGTGTTGCTGCTGTGTCTCTACGCCCAGCACGGCACGGATCTGCGCCGGCCCCTGCGCGCCGGCGCTTCACCTGAGACACTGCTCAACATGTTGAAGGCTGTCTGGAAGGGCCGCGCAGACCGCGGCGCTGAAGAACGCCGCTCGGTGCGCGACCGTGGGACCTACATCCCGCTCAGCGTGTTGAAGAAAGACGCCCATCTGGAAATGCATACGCGGGGGGGATAAGCAGGGGGACGGGTGTCGATCTGTGGAAAACTCCAGGAACAACGTGATCTAAGTTCCCGGAGTTTTCCACAGATCGACACCCGTCCCCTTGATCGCGCCTACGACCTTGCCCAGGAAGTCGTCGAGGGCGCTCCCTGTGCTGGCGCCGTTTGCGCGACCGCCTTTGATCCAGCGAGTGACGACGACGAGATCGTTGTCCCAGTCGAGATAGACGATGTTGTTCCCGTTGCCGACGAACCTGACGGTGTTCTCTGGCACTGACGGTGTGGACTTGCGGCCGGGGTTCAAATACCAGTTCATGAAGCCGTATTCGGGGTTCACGCCCGGCGTGCGAGCCAGGCCGATCCACTTCGTGGACACGAGCTGGCGGTCTTCCCACTTGCCGTTCCTCAGGAACAGGTAGCCGAAGCGGGCGAGGTCGAACGCGCTGATGAACATGCCGCCACCAAAATGGCCGCCCCCGGTGCTCGCCTGCACCTTGCGGCCGTCGAGGTCAACCCAGGAGTTGTCGTACCCCTCCCAGCGCCACGTGCTCGACGCGCCGATCGGCGTCATCACTTCACGACGCAGCACCTCGGGCAGCGGATCGCGCCACACGTGCAGGGCCGCCAGCGCCATCACGTTCACGCGCGTGTCGTTGTACTTGAAATGCGTCCCCGGCGGGTAGACCGGACGCTTCTGCCAGTCTCCTTCCGTCGCACCCACCGGCCGGTCGGCCCAGTCAGGCTTGCCCCACAACGTCCCGGACCAGTCACTCGTTTGCCGCAGAAGGTGGTCCCAGGTGATCTGCGCATTCTTCTCCGACGCGAACAGGTCCACAGTCGCCGGCATGTACGGCCCCACGCGGTCGTTGAGATCGTTGATGAGTCCACGGTCGTACGCGAGCCCGACGACCGTCGAAAGAAAGGTCTTCGTCACGCTGAACGTCATGTCCGGCCGCGCGACGTCGCCCCACTCGGCCACGATCCGGCCGCGATGAATGACGAGTCCGTTGGCGGCTGCGCGGGGGGAGGTGGGGCCGATCAGCGCGTTGTAGGGCGCTTCTCGCCGGAAGGTGTTCGGAATGTCCACCGCGAGGTCTTTGGTGGCGGGGTTTTCATTCTCGATCGCGAAATCGACAGCGGCTTTCAGCTTGACGGCGTCAAACCCCGCCTCGGCCGGTGACTGCCGGGCCCAGTCGAGCCGCGGCGGATAGTAGGTGGTTGCGCTCGTCGCCCGCTGGGCCAGGAGGCCCGAAGACAAGAGCGAAAGCGCGACAACGACGGGAATCAGGTGGGAGGAGCGTCGGAGCAACATGCGCCGCAGTATACGGCCATCCGTAACGCGGCCTGGGCGTTTCTCGGCGCGCTTGAAACCCAGCGCGCCCTACGAGACCCACTTCCCCACTTCCCCACTTCCTAAGTTCCCCACTTCCCCACTTCCTAAGT
>Ga0163153_10008566_pt1 | contig 10580 bp, 9 predicted proteins | sample OliLakLV19MP6IB1_FD_148629 | JGI IMG/M metagenome (GOLD analysis project Ga0163153, IMG submission 148629) | Freshwater microbial mat bacterial communities from Lake Vanda, McMurdo Dry Valleys, Antarctica - Oligotrophic Lake LV.19.MP6.IB-1 | ecosystem: Environmental > Aquatic > Freshwater > Lake...
TTCCAAGCTTGTAGCGTCGCCGGATAGTCAGCAAACGCTACTGCGGTCGCTAGTGCGAAAAGGATCGTGACCGTGATCTTCATTTTTGCAGAACGTCCGCAGTCACCCACGGCTGCCCGTGGCACGATCCATGCCGGGAGCGAAGCGACCAAGCATGGAGCGTGACGCGGGTAGCCGTTGGGTGGACTGCATGGTTCGGATTTCTATTTGGTTTGAAGGCTGTTGGGGAGCGAAAAACATATTCTCTGAATGGATCGGAACATACTCCATGCGAGCATTCCGAGCACCGCAAAAGAAACGACTCCACCAATGACCCACTCCGATAAATTCTCTTTGATCTTTTGGTCTTTCCAATATTGCCATCCTTCGCTGGGTTCGCTCTCGAACATCGAGCCCAGAGATGAATTGAATCCCTCGCGTGCAATGTCAAAAAGGACATAAGCAACAGCGATCAAAAATAGAAAAAGGATTCCCTTGAGGAGCAGCAGTAGCATCTCCATTCCAAATCGTGGTGACTTAGAGGCGGTATTCATTTCTTTTCCGAACGTCAAAAGTGATGGCAACCCCACTAGCGGGAGCCAGTGTTGATCGCGGGGTTGAGGTTGAAATTACGTGGGAGCATGGAAAACAGAGGGGCTAGTGGGAATTGCCATCCACGGCTTGTTCGGCCAGACTTATTTGTAGCTCTTGCGCCGGTGAAATAGCAGCGCCTCGGCCTGTTCACCTCCGGATAGAACGATGGAATCACAGTGATTATAATTGAGCAAGTTGAGAAGCTGGATAACACCTTCGGAAACTACAAGTCGGCCTCTCTGATCTAAAGCAAAATCATCCAACTGAGGCGTGCCAGAAACAATAAGGCGTTGGAGTTCGGAGATGGGATAATCGTCCGGGTAAACGTCCGTGAACTGATCGTCCAAAGTGATGATGCATTCTTCAAAGGCAACGCCCGAAAGACGTGATGAGCGAATCGCGGAGATTAGAGGTGGTGTGGCAAGGTAGCAGTCAATGGTGCAAAGGAGATCCGAATCGGCGGGAAGCTCCGCGATCACATGCAATATCGGCACGCCAAAACGTGAAGTCGTTAAGCGGCTGTCTAAGCCAATGCAATCAGGGGAAAGTTGATACCAGAGCATCTTCATTTTCTTGCCGAACGTTGTGTAGGTACACTAAACTGGACTTAGGTTGTCAAGTGGTAAAAAAAGTGGACAATGCGGGGTAAACGCCCCAGAGTGGATTTTGTGAACGATACGGGTGCGAGGCAGCCGGGTGACGAGGGGCGAAAAAGGGAGGGAGGCTTGACCCGTGCGCGCGACGCAGTGCCAGAGGGGCATCCAAAGGGTTGGGTGACCCGGTTGGTCGAGGGTCGCAAGCTGCGCGTGCCTCGCCGGTCGCTGGCTTGGTGGAGCGTGCATCTGGAGCGATTTTTGAGATTCTGCCGTCAGCTTGGGCCCGAGTCGAGCGCGGATCCGGCGGCGGCAGCCACTGTTTTTCGGACGTAGCACGAAGGCGGATCTTCGCCTTCATTTCCGCAGCGTCGGGGACGAGCGCCTGGCGGCATTACAGGTGACACACACAACACACGACTTGGCGTAAGGGACTGCTTCACAATCGTTTGAGGAGTGGCTGCCCGGCAAGGATTCGAACCTTGAATAAAGGCTCCAAAGGCCTCTGTGTTACCATTACACCACCGGGCAGTGGATGGAAGGTGAGGGAGATTACCCGGTGCTTCGCGTGGGGGCAAACCGGAAGATTCGGGAACGAAACGAACCGCGGAAGGTCCCGAAGAGGTGCCGCCGGGGGCGCGTCCGACCACCGCCGGCCCGGTGGCACGTCCCTGGCTGCGCGTCTGCCCTCCGCCTGCCCGGTGGCACGTCCCTGGCTGCGCGAAGCTTCGCCAGGGACAGAGCCACCGCTACAACAGAAGCGGCTCCAGCTTTCCGGCACGCTCGGCCGCATCTCCAAGGCCAGCCACGCCCGCAACGCCGACCACCGATCCGGTGCCGCCGGGGGCGCGTCCGCACACCGCCTGCCGGTGGCACGTCCCTGGCTGCGCGTCCGCACACCGCCTGCCGGTGGCACGTCCCTGGCTGCGCGAGGCTTCGCCAGGGACAGAGCCACCGCTACAACAGATGAGGCTCCAGCCCTCTCCGCTCTCCGCTCTCCGCTCTCAGGTCTCAGGTCTCAGGTCTCAGGTCTCAGGTCTCAGGTCTCAGGTCTCAGGTCTCAGGTCTCAGGTCTCAGGTTTCCGGTCTCCGGTCTCCGGTTTCCTCTCCCCGTCCCTCACCCGGCTCGTCCTGCTTCGTCGTCGGGCGAACTTGCGGCGCACAGGCAGCCGCCGCCGATGATCACGACCCCGCAGAGATAGACCCAGAGCAGGAGGAGCACCAGGACGCCGACCGTGCCGTAGATGACGTTGACGTGCCAGACGCGGTAGGCATAGACCAGAAGCAATTGTTGCAATCCCTTGAGCGCAAAGGTGGCCAGCAACGCAGGGAACCAAACCTCCCGGAACACGGTCCGCCGCCGGGGCGACACCATGTAAAGCATCGTGAGCATGTAGAACACGAGAAGCCCGGGCAGCAGGAGCCGGAGCAGATCGAGGACCCAGGGGAAATAGAAGGGCGTCTCGCTCACGAACCGCTCGATGGCGGCAAGGATGGCCGGCACCACAATCCCGAACACCAGCCCGAGCCCGACGAGAACGAGCATCGAGAGGTTCTTGATCGGGACTTTCCACCAGTCGAGCTCGCGGGTGTGCCAGGCGCGATTCACGCCCCGGACGAGCGCGTGGAAGAAGTTGGTGGCCGCCCACGCGAGGCCCACAATCGCGACGATCCCCAGCCCTCGCCGGGCGTCGAAGACCCCGCGCACGGTCTGGAACACGCCGGTCCGGTCCGCCTCATCGAGGGGGATGAACATGGCGAGGTGCCGCGTGATGACCGCCTCGACGGTGTCGGGCTCGACGAACTGGGACCCGACCGAAACGATCAGCAGCAGCAGGGGGAAGAGGGAAAAAAAGGCGTAAAACGCGAATGAAGCGGCCCGCTGCTCACCGTCGATCTCGAGGAAAATGGAGAACGTCCGGCGAACCACCCGCCAGGCCCCGGGCTTGGGCCGTGGGGAGGGCCCGCTCATCCGGCATGCGGCCCGCGCAATTGCACGGGAACGGTCCGGGCTCGGAGTTTCAGGTTCAACATTTCGACGCCGATGGAGAACGCCATGGCGAAGTAGATGTAACCTTTCTCGATGTGATGACCGATGCCGTCGGCGACAAGAACCACCCCGACCAGCAACAGAAAGCTGAGCGCGAGCATATTGAGCGTGGGGTGGCGGTGGATGAACCGGCTGACCGGGCCGGCGCTCACCAGCATCACCCCCACGGCGATGACGACCGCGGTGACCATGACCCAGAGTTGGCTGGCCATGCCGACGGCGGTGATCACGGAGTCCAGGGAGAAGACGAGGTCGAGCACCAGGATTTGCGCCACCACCCCGCCGAAGGTCGCCGTGCCCGGGCCGGTCCGCTCGTGCTCCTCCCCCTCGAGTTTCGTGTGGATTTCGTGTGTGGCCTTCGCGATCAGGAACAACCCGCCCACCAGCAGGATCAGATCCCGACCGGAGAAGGAATGCCCGAACACCGCGAACAACGGGGCGGTCAGTTTGGTAAGCCAGAAAATGGAGAACAGCAGGGCGATCCGGGTGACGAGCGCAAGCGCCAGGCCGACCTGACGGGCGGTCGCCTGCTGCGCCGCGGGCAGCTTTGCGGCAAGGATCGAGATGAAGATGATGTTGTCGATGCCCAGCACAATCTCGAGCGCCGTGAGGGTGGCAAGGCTGACGAGATTCTGTGCGGTGAAGAGAGTCTCCATGGCGGGACGCGTGTGGAAGATGGGCGTCGACGGATCAGGACCGGTCAGGACCGGTTGGGACGGCGGGTGTGGGAAAGCAACTGGAGCACGGCCTTCTGCGCGTGCAAACGGTTTTCCGCCTGATCGAAGATCGTGGGGGCGTGGAGTTCGAATGCCTGGGCGGTGATCTCCTTGCCGCGGTAGGCCGGCAGACAGTGCATCACGAAGACGCCGGGGGCGGCGCTCTGGATGAGCGCCTCGTCGATCTGATAGGCGGCAAGCTGGGCAAGCCGGAAGGCCTGCTCGGACTCCTTGCCCATGCTCACCCAGACATCGGTGTAAAGCACGTGCGCCCCGCGGGCGGCGTCAGCGAGGTCGTCGGTCACACGCACCCGGCCCGGAGTGAACCCGGCGAGAAACGAGGGGGCCGGCTGGAACGGTTTCGGGGCCGCGATTCGAAGTTCGAATCCCACCCGTTCCGCGGCCCACATCCAGGAGCGGGCGACATTGCAGTCGCCATCGCCGATGAATGTCACAATCAACCCCTGCAAGGAGCCGCGCCCCGCCTCGATGGTCTGGAGATCCGCCAGGATCTGGCAGGGATGCTCGGTATCGGTGAGCGCATTGATCGTGGGGATCCCCGAAAAAACCGAAAACTCTTCGACATCCGCCTGCGCATACGTCCGGATCACCGCCCCATCGAGCATGCGCCCGAGCACGCGTGCGGTGTCCTTGATCGGCTCCCCCCGCCCGAGTTGAATTTCCGAGGCGGCCAGAAACAGCACATCGCCCCCGAGCTCGCGGATGCCCACCTCGAAGCTCACCCGGGTGCGCGTCGAGGACTTCGAAAAAATCAGACCCCACACCTGTCCTGCAAGCGGGCGCCCCGCGTTCGGGTCGCGCCGGGCCGTCTTCATCGCGTGGGCGAGATCGAGAACCGCGCGGATCTGCGCGGCGTCCATGGACTCGATGGAAAGCAGATGGTTCATGAAAAAAACGGGGCTTCGGAATCAACCCAGCGCCTCGCCCACCCGCTGCACCGCGGCATCAATTTCCGCGGGGCCGATGTCGAGCGGCGGCAGCAACCGCACCACCCGAGCACCCGCCGGAACCGACAGCAACCCGAGCAGATGCAGGCGCCTGACCATCGCGAGCGAGGGTAATTCCGAGGGAGCCGACACCGGGAAATCCCCGGCCAGCTCGAACCCGAGCAGCAGCCCGTAAGCCCGCACCTCGACGATCCACGGCGAATGGAGGGCTTGCAACCCCGCCACCAGCCGCGCTCCCATCCGGAGCGCATTGCCGGTGAGGTCCTGCTCCTCGATCACGTCAAAGACCGCCGATGACACCGCGGCCCCGAGCGGATTTCCCCCATACGTGGTGGCATGGGTGCCGGGCCCGAGCAGATCGGAAAGCGGCAGGGAGGTCCCGTCGGGCATCGGCACCGGTCGCGCACCCGCCCAGAACGCCCCGAATGGAAACCCGGCCGCAATCCCCTTCGCCCAGCTCACCGCGTCCGGCAACACTTCGTCGGTGCCGAGCACTGTTTTCCATCCACACATGTTTCCGGTCCGCCCCAGACCGCACTGCACCTCGTCGAACATCAGGAGCAACCCGCGAGCATCGCACAAACGACGCAGGCCGCGGAGAAAATCGGGGTTTGCCGGGCGGATCCCGCTCTCGCCCTGGATCGGTTCGATCAGGATGGCGGCCGTGCGCGGGCCGATGGCGGCCTCGACGGCCGCGAGGTCGTTGAGCGGCACCTGCCGGAACCCTTCGACCATCGGCTCGAACCCCTTCTTCACTTTCTCCTGCCCTGTCGCGGCGATGCCCGCCAGCGTCCGTCCATGGAAGGAATTCTCGAAGGTCAGCACCTCGAACCGCCCGCCGGGGGCCGTCGTGTTGCCGAACTTGCGGGCCAGCTTGTAGAGACCTTCGTTCGCCTCGGCCCCGCTGTTGCAAAAGAAGACCTTGCCGGGCGCCCCCACGAACCCGCAGAGACGGCGCGCCAGCAGCGCCGCGGGCCGGGTCTGGTACAAATTCGAGGTGTGGATCAGTGTCGATCCCTGCCGGGCCAGGGCCTCGAGAATCCGCGGATGGGCATGGCCGAGCGCGCACACCGCAATCCCCGCTCCGAAATCCAGATATTTCCGGCCCGCCTCGTCCCAGACCCAGGGCCCCTCTCCCCGGGCCAGTTGCAGATCGAATCGGGGATAAGTCGGCATCACATGCGCGGCATACAACTCGGCGGTGGGCGACAGATGGGAAGTCGGGTCAGGCATCGGGAAACGGTGACCCTATCCGACTCCGCCGCGACCGATCAATCCTGATCCTGCGCTGCGAGCTGATCTGCGGAACAGTTTGCGTCCGCCACCCCGAACTTGCCAGGGCGCCTGTCGCTGTCGCATGCTGGGTGGAGCAACCCATCGAGCCCCCATCTCCGCAGGGAACGACAAAAAACGGTTGCACAATCCGCAGATACCCGACTATTCCTATCGGCAATGACGCATTTAGACCGACTCGAGGCCCAGTCCCTCTTCATCTTTCGCGAGGCTTACCACGCCTTCGACAAGCTCTGTATGCCTTGGTCCATGGGCAAAGATTCCAATGTCCTGCTCTGGCTGGCCAAGAAGGCGTTCTGCGGAAAAATTCCCTTTCCCGTGCTCCACGTCGACACGACCTACGAGTTCCCCGAGATGATGGAATTCCGCGAATGGGCCGTGAAGGAGTATGATCTCGACCTGATTGTCTGGACCAATCAGGAAGCGCTCGACCGCGGGATCCGGTACGAGACGAGTGACATCCTCACCGTTTCGCACGAACTGCGAACGGTCGCGTTCCAGCAGGCGCTTCAGCACCATCAGTGGAACGCGCTCATCACCGGCATTCGCCGGGACGAGGACGCGACGCGCGCCAAGGAACGTTACTTCTCGCCGCGCACCGCCGATTTCGAGTGGAACTACAAGGACCAGCCCCCGGAGTTCTGGGGCCAGTTCACCACGGAGGTCCGGCAGGGCGAGCACGTGCGCGTGCAGCCCCTGCTCGACTGGACCGAGCTCGATGTCTGGCGCTACATCCAGCGGGAAGGCATCCCGATTTCCAAACTTTACTTCGCCCGCGAAGGCAAACGTTTCCGCTCGCTCGGCTGCTGGCCGATCACCAAACCGGTGGCCAGCAACGCCTCGAACATCGACGAGATCGTCGAGGAACTCCGCACCACGAAAGTCTCCGAACGCGCCGGACGGGAACAGGACCACGCCGCCCGCAACGCCATGCAGCTCCTGCGCGCCAAGGGTTTCATGTAACGTTGGAAGCCTGACCCCGCCCGGAACCGGCCGCCCCGGCCATCGCGACTTCGCTTGATCCCTCCGCCTTCATCCTTCCGCCTTTCTTCCCATGCTCCCTGAATCCATCTTCGTCCAGCCCCGCGGCACCGCCTCCGAACGTGAGATCGCTGCCCGCGAACCCGAAAAGCTCAAGCTCGTGGTGGTCGGCCATGTCGACCACGGCAAATCCACGCTGATCGGCCGCCTCCTATTCGACACCGACGCCATTCCGCATGGCAAGGCGGAATCGATCCGCAAAGCGTGCGAGGCGGAGGGCATGGAGTTCGAGTATGCATTCCTGCTCGACGCCCTGCTCGAGGAGCAGGAGCAGAACATCACCATCGACACCACGCAGATCCATTTCGCCGCGGGAGAGCGGCACTACGTCATCATCGACGCGCCCGGGCACAAGGAATTCGTCAAGAACATGATGACCGGCGCCGCACACGCCGAGGCGGCGATCCTCATCGTCGATGCGCACGAGGGGGTTCAGGAACAATCCCGGCGGCACGGGTACCTCCTCTCGATGCTCGGCATCCGGCAGGTGATTCTGGCGGTCAACAAAATGGATCTCGTCGATTACTCGCAAGCGCGGTTCGACGCGGTGATCGCGGAGTTCGCGGAGTTTCTGCGTCCGCTCGGCGTGACCCCGACCCACTGCGTCCCGATCTCGGCGCGCAACGGGCACAACCTCACCACGCCCAGCGCCCGGACGCCCTGGTACACCGGCCCCTCGATCCTCCAGGCCCTCGACTCGTTCGTCCCCCGCCCGAGCGGCGAGGAACTCCCGCTCCGGTTCGTGCTGCAGGACATTTATCGTTTCGACGAACGCCGCATCCTCGCCGGTCGCATCGAGGCGGGCACGCTGCGGGTCGGTGACGAACTGGTTTTCTGGCCGGATCGCAAGCGCAGCCGGGTGAAATCCATCGAGCATTGGAACGCCGCCAAAGCGCCGGAGAAGGTCATGGCCGGCGAATCTGCGGCGATCACCCTCACCGAGCAGATCTTCGTCGAGCGCGGCCAGGTGGCTGCCCATGCCGGGCACGGGCCCGCCGAGGCGCGCGAGTTTCACGCCCGGGTGTTCTGGCTGGATCACACGCCGCTCGCCCTTGACCAACCGCTCACGCTGCGCCTTTGCACCCAGGAAGTGGAAGCCCGTGTGATTGCGGTGCAGCGCGTGCTCGATTCCTCGACCATGGAGGTCGTGAACGAACCCCGCACCGAGATCCGGCGGTACGAGGTCGGCGAGGTGATCCTCCGGGCCCGGCGTCCCCTCGCCTTCGACAATGCCGATTATGTGCCGGTCACCGGCCGGTTCGTGCTCATGCACGGACGCCAGATCGGCGGCGGCGGCGTGATTTACGGCACCACGTACGAGCAGGAGAACCTGCCCGGCGTAAAGAGCGACAACCTCTCGTGGACCACCGGCGAGATCACCCGCGAAGGCCGGGTCCGTCACTTCGGCCATCACGGCGCCGTCGTCTGGCTCACCGGCCTCTCCGGCGCGGGCAAATCGACCCTCGCAGTCGCCCTGGAACAGGCGCTCTTCCAGCGAGGCGTGGCCGCATTCGTCCTCGACGGCGACAATCTCCGGCACGGTCTCTGCCGCGATCTCGCATTCAGCCCCGAAGACCGCGCCGAAAACATCCGGCGCGCCGGTGAGGCCGCCAAGCTGATGGCGGAAGCCGGGCTGGTTGTCATTTCCGCCCTGATCTCACCGTACGCCGCCGAGCGCGACAAAGTGCGCTCGATCTGCGACGCCGCCGGCGTGCTGTTCTGCGAGGTGTATATCAACGCGTCGCTGGAAACCTGCGAGCGGCGTGACCCGAAACAGCTCTACAAGAAGGCGCGCGCCGGCGAGATCAAGGGGTTCACTGGAATCGACAGCCCCTACGAACCGCCGACCCGTCCCGAGATCGAACTTTGCACCGGCGAACAGTCGGTCGAGGAATCACTCGGCGTCCTGCTCGAAAGCGTCCTCAAGTCCGCCGCGAAAACTCCGGCCAAGACCTGATCCTGCGGATGCGGGCGTGCGTTGGGTGACCCCGGGCGCGCCCTTGCGCCGTGCGGAGTTTCCTCCACACCGCTCCACACCGGCTCCGGGTGGCATGCGGGTTTACAAATCTTTGAACTGAAGCGTTGTGGTCTGGCGTAGCCGCCCGCTTTCCACCCGCGCGCGCACGTCCAATCCCTCGATGGCCCGCAGCGTCTTGAACAGCTCCACGAGATGGGGGCGATTCGTCAGGAACGCGTCCCGCTCGCTCTCTTTCCCCGCAAAGAACGCCTCTGGATGCTCGCCCATGGCGTCAATCCAGCGTCCGGCCAGCTCCCAAGCCGGGATTGTGCGAAGGCGCACGCGGCTGCCACCCGGCTCCGCCGCGGACCCCGGCTTGGCGGAGGCAATCTCGGACGAAAGTTTGGGCGACGTGCCGAAGATCACCCGGTCCTTGCCGATCCGTGCGACGTGTGGCATCAGGTCACCCGTGTCCATGGGAAGCGGGTAGTGATAGATCGTCGCGTCCCTATCCGAAACCTGGACGGCTTCGGGGAGGCTGGCGGGCAGCCCGGACGATTTGGGGACCATGGCGTAGACGCCCTGTGCCCAGGTGAACAGGCTCTGCCAGCTCTTGCCAAGCAGTTCGGGATCGCGAACCTCGCGGACGAGTGCGATGCGCGGGAGCAATTCGCGGCCCGCGAGTCCCTCGGGCATCGTCGGTGGGAAGCCCTTGGGCATCTGGCCTCGCGCGTCGACCACGAGCGCGGATCCCGAGCCAAGGCTCTTCCCGAGTTCGTTCTTCAGAATGCCCCAAAGCTCCACCAACTTCGGCAGGGCAATCGCCTCAACGGCGGCAATCTGGGGCGCCTGTTCGGGAGGCATCTTCTGGGCGGCAATCCGCTTCGCAGCGTCGAACACGGTGACGCACAGGGTTTCAAACCAGTCGGTGAGGACCTGACCGAACGCATCGCTCCCACTCGCGGTCGCCTCGATCACCGCACTCCCGGGCAGGCCCCAGGCCGGCAATTTGCCCGCCCAATCCACCGCGGGACTCCGCAACCCGCCATAGCTCTCGGTGCGCCATCCGCCGGGTTCCGAAATCGTGAATGCGGTGACCGCCTCCGGTACGGGCCAGAATCCGCCCGCCTTCGCATCCAGTTTCCCGCCATCGGCGAGCAACCGCTTCCACTCCGGTTCCCCGACCGATTCCACCAGCAACGGCTGGAATTGCCGGATCAATGCGGCGAGCTCGAACTTCTTCTGGATCTTCTCCATTGCGACCTGGGAAACCCATCCGAAAGCCACCAGGCTTTGTGCCGCATACTCACCCGCCACCGCATTCTCGGGAAGGCCGAGCACGGAGTCTGCCGGGGTCGCAGCAAGGTTCAGGGCGGCCCGGTCGGCACC
>Ga0163153_10008570_pt1 | contig 10576 bp, 7 predicted proteins | sample OliLakLV19MP6IB1_FD_148629 | JGI IMG/M metagenome (GOLD analysis project Ga0163153, IMG submission 148629) | Freshwater microbial mat bacterial communities from Lake Vanda, McMurdo Dry Valleys, Antarctica - Oligotrophic Lake LV.19.MP6.IB-1 | ecosystem: Environmental > Aquatic > Freshwater > Lake...
GTAATTCCTTTTATGTTTGGCGGATGCCTCTCATTTTACCTGCCGCCAAACTGGGCGCTACCCCCATAGGTGGCGGCTAGCACGGCAATTCCCAAAGAACCCAAAAATGCCTCTTGTGTCATCGCCGAACGGGTGTATAGTCTCGCCTGAGCCTTCGCAACGGGCGAGGCGCTGCCCCTTCTACTCACACCCACGTCAACCTTCAACTCAGCCAGGCACCCATGAAAATCGCAAAGATCGAGCAATTCGCACCGCGCCAGCGCACGCGCTTGGTCAAGGTCACCACCGACACGGGGATCGTCGGCTGGGGCGAAACCACGCTGGAGGCCAAGCCCAAGAGCACCGGCGGGGCGGTCGAGGAAATGGCCGAGTACCTGATCGGCAAAGACCCGCTGCTCATCGAGCGCCACTGGCAGTTCCTCTACCGCTCGGCGTTCTTCCGGGGCGGGGCGGTCGTGCTCTCGGCGCTCTCGGGGCTAGACCAAGCGCTGTGGGACATCGCCGGCAAGCACTACGGCGTGCCGACCTACATGCTGCTGGGCGGCCCGGTGCGCGACCGCATTCGCGTCTACGCCCACTGGGGCATTCAGGCGCTGGATGCCGCCAGCCTCGACGCGGCCCGCCGGCGGCTGGAGTATTTGCAACCGATGGGCTACACCGCCTACAAGGGGGGGCCAGGGGTCAAGTATCGCGGCCACGAGACGCCCAAGACGATTGACCTGTTCGTCAAGGCGGCCTATCTGATGCGCGAGTGGGTCGGCGACGACGTGGACCTGGCGTTCGACTTCCACGGCAAGCTGAACCCGGCGCTGGCGATTGAGATTTGCCACGAGCTCAAGGGGATGCGGCCGATGTTCGTGGAGGAGCCGGTGCCGCAGGAGAACGTGGACGCGCTCAAGCTGGTGGCCGACCACGTGCCCTTTCCGATTGCCACCGGCGAGCGGCTGCTGTCGCGCTGGGAGTTCCGCCAGGTGTTCGAAAAGGGGGCGGCGGCCTACATTCAGCCGGACGCCTCGCACGCCGGGGGCATCACCGAACTGAAGAAGATCGCCAACATGGCCGAGGTGTACTACGTGCATGTGCTGCCGCACTGCGCCATCGGGCCGGTGGCGTTTGCCGCCTGCATGCAGGTAGACGCCGTGATCCCCAACTTCCTGGCGCAGGAGCAGGTGGACCCCGGCTTGGGCTATGGCCTGCTGGAGACCGACTTCAAGGTGGTCAACGGCCATATCGAGCTGCCCACGCAGCCGGGGCTGGGCTTCACCATCAACGAGGCCGAGGCCCAGCAGAACGTCCCTTACAAAGAAGAACTGGGCGGCGAGTATTACCACCCCGACGACAACAGCATCGTTGATTGGTAGGACGAGAGGTCACCATGGACTCAAACCCAGCAACCCCCACGCCACCCGCGCCGATCCGCAACCTGCTGGTTACGGGCAGCTCCGGGCGCATTGGCTCGTACTTTATCAAGCAGAACCTCGAGCGCTACACCTTTCGGATGGTGGACCGCGTGCCGTGGGAGGCGGCCCTGAACGGCCCCGTGCCCGGCCAGGCTAGCGTGCAAGACCTGTCGGACATCGGCGCCTGTCGGGCGTTGTGCCAGGGCATGGACGCGGTGCTGCACCTGGCCGCCAACCCGCACCCGGACGCGCCGTTTGAGGCGCTGCTGCCGAACAACTTCGTCACCACCTACAACATGTTCCAGGCGGCGCACGAGGCCGGCGTGCGGCGACTGATCTTCGCCAGCAGCATTCACGCCATTGACGCTTACCCCGAGGACGTGCTGGTGTTCCCCGACATGGCGCCGTGGCCCCGGAACATGTACGGCGTCAGCAAGATCTATGGCGAGGTGGTCGGCAAGTACTTCGCCCTGACCTGCGGGCTGCCGACCATCTGTCTGCGGATCGGCCCATACATCCCGCATGGTTCGCGGATCGAGCTATCGGTGCGCGACCAGAAGGCCTACACGGACCCCGACGACCTGAACCAACTGATCAACAAGTGCCTGGCATCGGCCATTCCCTACGCCATCGTGCACGCCACCTCGCTGAACCGGCAGATGCGCATGGACATCACCGCCTCGATGCGCGATTTTGACTACCACCCCACGGCGGATGGGTTTGAAGTGTATAAGACAAAGGCCGCTTAAGCATGAAAGCTCAACTCAAGCTCCACAACGGCACTCCGACTGTGTTCTTCGACGACGAGCCGGCCTTTTTTGGCTGTCACCTGGTCGGGTATATGCAGCCGGACAACCTCCAGCAGCACCAGCCGTTCGCCAAGAAATACGCCGAGGCGGGCATCACCATCCACTCAGTAGACAACTTCACGCACGAGTGGGTCGGCCCGCGCGCCGGCAGCGATGCGCCCTACGACTTTACGCTGGTCGTCAAGCGCATGGCAACCTACCTGGAGGCCAACCCGAACGCGCTGTTCCTGATGCGCATGGGCTTCGACACGCGCTGGCCGCCGAGCACCTGGTTCAACGAAGCCTACCCCGACGAGGTGGAAGTGCTCTCGGACGGCACGCGCTGGGGCAACAGCTTTGCCTCGCCGCACTGGCGCGCCCAGGTGAACGACCTGCTGCGGGCCTTTGTCGCCCACCTGCGCGAGACTGGGATGTATGACCGGGTGGTGGCCTTTCAGATCGGGGCCGGCTCGTCGGGCGAGTGGATCAAGGACGTGGGCTGCATGTTGGAGACCACGCCCGACTACAGCCCGGCCATGCAGCGCCACTTTCAGGGCTGGCTGCGGTCAAAGTATGGCCCGGAGGCCGCACTGCAAGCCGCCTGGGCCGACCCGGCCATCACCTTCGCCACGGCGGCCGTGCCGACCGAGAAGGAGCAGATGACCACCGCCACCGGCCAGTCGTTCCGCGACTTCCGGCGCGAGCAGAAGGTGATTGACTTCTACGAATGCCTGGCGGAAATCTGCGCCGGCGACCTGATCAGCTTCGCCGAGACGGTGCGGCAGGCGACCAACGGCGAGAAGCTGGTGGGCGGGTTCTTCGGCTACGTGATGGAACTGGCCTGGAACATGGCTTTTTTCGCGGGCAACCAAACGATCTCCGAGGCGGAAGTCTCGACCATGCAGCGCAGCGGCCACCTGGGGCTGCGCAAGCTCTTACGCTCGCCGGCGGTGGACTTCCTGGTCAGCCCGCACGCCTACGCCTTCCGTGGGCTGGGCGGCGACGGCCTGGCCATGCAGCCGACCGAGAGCCTGCGCGCGCACGGCAAGATTTACTTCATGGAAGAAGACGCGCTGATGCACAACAACTTCGATCCCGGTGGCCGCAACCAAAGCCCGGAGAACTCGATTGCGGTCTACCAGCGCAACTTCGCCAACTGCCTGACCCACGGCCACGCGGTGACGTGGTTTGAAACGAACGAGCTGCACGAGCACGCCAGCATCGTGGACGAGCGCCAGCGCTGGATGACGCGCTTTCAGGCGCTGGGCAAGTGGGCGCTGAACGTGGACCGCACGCCCAGCGCCGACGTGGCGGTGTTCCTGGACGACGAGTCGTACTACTACGAGTCGAACCGCAACAACATAGACCTGCCGCTGATCTGGCGGCAGCGCGTGGCGAGCCTCAACCGCTTCGGCGCGCCGCACGATGTGTACTACCTGGAAGACCTGCTCGACGGCCAGTTGCCGCCCTACAAGCTGTATGTGTTCTTGAACGCCTTTCACTTGAACAACCAGCGGCGGGCGGCGCTGAAGCAGGTGCTGCGGCGCGACGGGCGCACGGCGCTGTGGCTGTACGCGCCGGGGCTGCTCAACCGCGACACACAGGGCGGCGAGGGCGCTTCCGACTATGCCGAGCAGATGACCGACCTGACCGGCCTGAAGTTCAGCCAGCCGACCGGCGCGTGGAGCCCGATGATGCACCTCACCAACTTCACGCACCCGATCACCCAGGGCCTGCCGCAAGATTGGTTCTGGGGCAGCACCAACCCGATTGGGCCGATGTTCCACCTGGAAGACCCAGAGGCCACGGTGCTGGGGCAGGTGGTGTATGTGCTGGGGCGCAACAAGCCAGGCTTTGGCATTAAGACCTTCAACGCCGATGACCCGCACGCGGCCTACACCTCGGTCTACATGGCCTCGCCCGACATTCCAGCGCCAGTGCTGCGCGGGGTGGCGCGCCACGCCGGGGTACACCTGTACAACGAGGACGGCGATGTGCTGTACGCCACGCCGGAGCTGCTGAGTGTGCATAGCGTGGCGGGCGGGCTAAGGCACTTCAAGCTGCCGCGCCCGGCCGAGGTGATCTACGACCTGTTCGCTGAAAAGGTGCTGGCGCGCAACGCCGACGCCTTCGACGTAGTCCTGCCGCCGGCCTCGACGTCACTGTACTTCGCGGGCCCGGCGCGACTGGTGGAGGCGTAGAGGGGTGGGGGAGGGTGCCGGCTTTGGTTTGGGCCGCAGCCGTCTTGGGCCAGCCGCCAATTTTTCAACCACCGGGTGGGCAAGCCCACCCGGTGGTTGAAAAATTGGTTTCGGTCAGATAGTGGATTTTACGACCACTGTTTGCGATCAGAACCCGTCTAGACGTTGTCAGTGGAGCATCACTACATAACTGACGGCGTCCACTCTCAACGAATGCTGATTGAGGTACGGTGTTCGGTTGGTAGCGAGCGCTGGGCGTTCAATTGAACGCCCGACGGCCTATAAGGGTTTGGCAGAGGTCAGCGCGCTGTCCGCTACAAACCAAACTCGGAATTTGCGCTAGTGCCGCGCTGGCCGGGGCGTGCCGACAAAAAAGGCGGGGCCATCGCATCGCGACGGCCCCGCCTGTGCAGGAAAGAATGGTCTGACTACACGCCTAGTCGCCGGCGTGGGGGTTGCGATAGGCGATGACGACTTCCAGCCCCATTTGCTGAAACTGCTCGACCACTTCGGGCTGCACGCCCTGGTCGGTGACGATGACGTGCACCGCAGAGAGCGGCGCCACGTCGAACAGCGAGGCCATGCCCAGCTTGCTGGAGTCGGCCACCACAATCACCTGGCGCGCGGCCCGAATCATGGTCTGCTTGAGGATGATCCGGCGCGAGTCGGTGTCGGTCAGGCCATGCTTGAAATCCACGCCGCGCACGCCAATGAAGGTCTTGTCGGCGTGCAGCCGGCCGATGCTGGCCTCGGCCTCGCCGCCCTCCAGCGACAGGGTAAAGCGGTCGAGCATGCCGCCGCCGGGCACAATCACGTGCACGTCCGGGTAGGCGCAGGCTTCCATGGCCACGTTCACGGCCGGCGAAATCACCGTGATCGGGCGCACCTTGTGCAGATGGCGCACGATCTCCAGCGTGGTGCTGCCCGCGTCCACAATCACGCTGTCCATCGGCTTAATCAGCGCGGCGGCGGCCTGGCCGATCAGCTTCTTTTCTGATTGGCGCAGCCGCGAGCGGACGTTGAAGGACTCCAGCGGGTCGTTCGACAAGGCCGGCATCGCCCCGCCGAAAGTGCGGACGATAAAGCCGGTCTTCATCAACTCATCGAGGTCTTTGCGGATCGTTACGGCCGAAACATTAAACCGCGACTTTAGCTGGCTGACGCTGACATTGTTGTGGTCTCGAATAAATTCGAGCATGTTCGACAGGCGTTCTTCGCGTTCAATCATGTTGCCTCATAGGGTGTCTAAGCCGAGGGGCCGATGGAGAAGGGGGTGCCTTTCTTGGTCGCGGGTTGGTGGGTAGCAGAGGGCGGCAGCGCGACGCCAACGAAGCCGCGCCGCCGCCGCGCTCGGGTGAGCGCGCTTAGGCGAACTTTTGATCCGGGTAGCGCTGGCGCAGGGCTTCCAGCAACTCGGCCAGGCCGCGGCGCTGGGCGACGGCCGCCAGGGCCGGCAGGTGCTCCTCGACCGAGGCGGCGGCAATCTCGCCGCTCTGGTGGATAGCAATCGCCTGCTGCATGGCCTCGATGCCGATCTGCGGGTTGGGCTTGCCGTTCGGGCCCTTGATCGAGTTGATGGCCGAGCCGGCCAGGAACAGAATCTGCTCGCCGATGCCGCGCTGCTCGGCGTCAGCCAGGTTGAGGCCGATGTTGCCCTGGTCCAGCGCCCCCGCGCGCACCAGCGTGGTCGGCTTAATGCCGGGCAGGGGGCGCGAGAGGGCCGCCTCCGACGCGATGAACTCGGCCCCATACGGGCGCAGGAAGGGCGCGCCCGGCCGCACCGGGGCCGTCTGGCGGAAGTCAATGCCATCCAGGCGGGCCAGCAAGTCTATCACCTCGCGCCAGATGCCGCGCGTCTTGACGCCGATGCCGGCGTTGTGGCCGTAGATCATGGGCGGGCGGGGCAGGCGGCGGGTGGCCTCGCGCACCATGCGCACCGTGCCGCCGGCAAAGCTCTCGCTGAACATCACGGCCGTCGCCCCGGCGTCGAGCACGGACAGCACGGTGTCTACGATCTCGTGCGGCGCGCCGCTGATGTGTGGCGCGAACAGCAACTCGCGGCCCTCGCGCTGGCCGAGCGAGCGCTGAATAGCCGCCGCCGCCAGCCGGGTGCGCTCGGCCACCGGCGAGTAGTCTAGGTGAGGGTAGAGGTCTTCGTCTTCTTTCACGAAGGCGAACAGCGGGCAGCCCGCCACCTCGGCCACCAGGTGCTCCACTTCGGTCGGCGTGATGCCGGCGGTGGGCTTGAGAATGGTGCCAAAGGCCGGCTCGCCGGGCTGGAGGCCGGTGGCGGCGCGCATACCGGCGGGGCCATAGGCCGGGCCGGGGAAGGTCTGGAGCACCTGGTCTGGGATTTGCAGGGCGACCAGGCGCGCGTCTTGGTTCTCGTATACGTCGAAGATGATGGCGGCGGCGGTGGTGTGCAGGATGTCGCACGAGGTCAGGTGGCCGTCGGGTTGCAGCAGCATTTTCAGTGGAAAGGCCACATGCAGCAGGCCCAGCCGCCCGGTGTCGTCGAAGGCGTCTACGCCGGCGGGGGTGGCCGAGCAGGCTTCCAGCAGCGAGCCGGGCGGCGGGTGCTTGATGCCGCTGGTGGCGTGGTAGCTGATCTCCTCCACGGCGTGGTCGAGCCGCATGGTGCGAAACGCGAAGAAATACGTGGCAATGATGTGGTCGGGGCTGGTGGGGGGCGGGTTGAGCGCCAGGCGTTCTGCAATCACCCGGCGCAGATTTTCCTCGCGCCGGTCTAAGTCGTACCATAACATCTCTAAAATGCCCGCCGAAACTGCCGTCATTATATAGTTTTCCTCTTCAGTGAGTGACTCAACTGTTTTATAGCGAAGCATACTAATTGTCAATAGTTAGTAAGGTGCTTCTTTTAAGAAAATAGACCTTACCTATTGACGCGGCAGTTTTTTCTTGCTATAGTCCGGGCGCATTCCTGGGGGCTTTGCGGCCCAGATGCGCCACAATCCAAGCACCACCTAGCGGCGCGCTCCCTGGCCGCCGGCCCGCTCTCCCGGCTGCGCCCCGGCGGCCACCAGAGCACATTCGATCAGGTTCTGGCATAATGCTCGCTGGACTGGCCGGGGCCACCCCGACGACTTTCAAACAAGCGAATGGCCAAGGAGCAGGGCATATGACCTCAGGCACGCTGCAGCGCGAATTGGAACAGGGGCTGGACGAACTGCCTTTGATTGACGCGCACACCCACCTGGTGGGCGGGCGGCTGGGGGCGCGCGGCCTCCACGACATCCTCCTCTATCACATGCTGGTCAGCGACCTATACGGGGCCGGCTGCCCCAGCGGCGCGCGCCTGAGCGAGTTCCCCAAATGGCCGGACAAGGCCGAGGCCGAGGCCCGCATCCTCGAGGCGCTGCCTTACCTGACCCACATTCGCAACACCAGCATGTTCTGGCTGACCAGGGTGGTCCTCAAAGACCTGTACGGCTGGGATCAGCCGATCACGGCCGACAACTGGCGCAAGCTGGACGGCCAGATCCGCGAGCGGGCCGACGACCGGGTTTGGCACCACAGCGTGCTCGACCGCCTGCACATCCAGCGCACCTGCGCCGAGTTCGCGCGGCGCGGCGCGGGCGTGGACGATGACCGGCTGCAATATTCGCTGGAGTGGGGCTTCTTCACCCGCGCCCAGTGGGGCGAGTACGATACGGCCCTGTACGAATTGGAGCGCTGCTGGGGCCAGCAGCCGGCCGGCTCGACGCCCATCGGGGCCGGCCCGCGCCCGGCCACCGAGCGCACCATCCGCACGGTCGAAGATGTGCACGCCGCCGTGCAATACTACGTGGACACCATCCCCTACGCGCACCTGGTGTCTATGGCGACGCACCTCTCGACCGACATTGAGTATGGCGTGGTCAGCGACGACAAGATGACCGCCGCGCTGGCTCGCCGCCCGCAGGCCGGGCTGGCCGAGCGCAGCCTGTACGCCGCCTATGTGCAGGAGGTCTTTCTGAGCGCGCTGGAGGCCCACGCCGACGAGCTGGTGTTCCAGTTCAGCCTGGGCGCCGAGCCGCTGCCCTTCGAGACCGGCAGCCGCCTGAACCAGCGCACCATCGCGCAGTTGGCGGATATGATCGCCCGCCACCCCCGGCTGCGCTTCCAGTGCATTGTCTCCAGCCGCCATGCCAACCAGTCGCTGTGCAGCATGGTGCGCGAGCTGCCGAACTTTAGCCTGGCCGGCTTTTGGTGGCACAACTTCTTCCCGTCCATCATGGCCCAGGTGCTCGACGAGCGCCTGGACATGGTGCCGGCCAACAAACAGGTGGCCTTCTTCTCCGACGCTTACTGCGTGGAGTGGACCTACGGCAAGTGGATGATGGTGCGCCAGGTGTTGGCGCAGGCGCTGGCGCTGCGTGTAGAGCGCGGCCAGTACAGCCGGGACGACGCGCTCGCGGTGGCGCGCAGCATCCTCTACGAAAGCCCCCAGACGCTCTTGGGCCTGAAGCCCAAGGCTTAAGCGCCATTCAGGCCCCGGCCCGGCCTCGCCTGAGGCTGGGCCGGAGCGCTAAGGCGGGTCATGCCCCCCATCTGTCAGATCAGCGAAACTCTACTGCCGCCCGGCGTGCGCGCCGTGGTGATCGAAAACGACCGGCTGGCGGCCACGGTGCTGCTCGATCAGGGCGCAGATATCTACGCGCTGGTCTACAAGCCGCGCGGCGTGGACGTGCTGTGGAAGAGCGCCAATGGTCTGCGGGCCGGGGAGCGCGGTGTGCCGCCCGGCGAGGCCTCGACCGACGCCTGGCTGAAGTCGTATTCCGGCGGCTGGCAAACGATCTTCCCAAACGGCGGCGGGCCGAACGTGCACAACGGGCAGCAGCACAGCTTTCACGGCGAGGCGGCGGTGACGGCCTGGCAGCACCAGATCGTGAACGCCGGGCCGGAGGCGGCCGAGCTGCGTTTAAGCGTGAACCTGGCGCATAGCCCCTTTCGTGTGGAGCGCACGCTGCGGGTGGAGGCGGGGCGGCCGGTGTTGTTCCTGCACGAGCAGGTGACGAACCTGAGCGATGCGCCCCAAGACTATATGTGGGGCCAGCACCCAGCCTACGGCGCGCCATTTATCAGCCCGGCCGTGCGGCTCGACACCGGCGCGCAGACGCTGTGGGCCGACGAGTCGGTCGGCGGCCCGGTGAACCCGCTGACCTCGGGCGAGCGCTACCCGTGGCCCATCCCGGCGACGGCCGGCGCGGCGGCGGCGGTGAACACCATGCCCGACCAGGCGACGCCGCGCGGGCTGATGGGCTACTTTATGGACTTCACCAGCGGCTGGTACGCGCTGACCAACACCGAGTTGGGCTTTGGGGTGGGGCTGGCCTGGCCGCGCGCGGTGTATCCCTACGCCTGGTTCTGGCAGGAGATGCACGCCAGCGACGGCTTTCCGTGGAACAAGCAGGCCTACGTGATGGCGGTGGAGCCGTTCACCAGCATCCCCGGCCACGGGCTGGCGGCGGTAGCGCGCAAGACCGGCACGCAGCGCACGCTGGCCCCCGGCGCAACGGCCGCCGTGGATGTGGCGGTGACGTTTTACGAAAGCCGCTTGGGCGTGGAGCACATCGCGCCCGACGGCACGGTGCGGCTGAAGACCGCCTGACCCACCGACCCCTCAGCGCGCTGACGCGAGCCGGCCCGGCCGCGCGCGGCGCGAGGTCTACCTACCCCCTTACTTATGACAGCTTCTGAGATCATGCTCGCGCTCGACCTGGGCACCACCGGCATCAAGGCGGCGGCCTTCGACCAAGACCTGCGCTGTCTGGGCAGCTATGCGGTGGAGAACCACCTGCATTACCCGGCGCCTGGCCTGGTGGAGCAAGACCCGGCGCATTTCCTCAAATCGGCCCTGGCGCTCACGCGGCGGCTGGCGGCGGATTTGGGCGAGCGGGTGGGGCGGCTGACGACGATTGTGTGCAGCGGCCAGATGGGCGGCGTGCTGGGCATTGACGCCGACTGGAACGCCGTCGGCCACTTCGACGCGATCCTCGACCCGCGCAGCAACGTCTGCCGGCCGTTGATCGAGCCGCACCTGACGCACATCCTGGCGCGTTGCGGCGGGCTGACCACCCAGCTTGAGAAGATGCTGTACTGGCGCGACTGCAACCCCGAGGCCTACGCCCGGATTGACAAGTTCGTGGCGCTCAACGGCTTCCTGGCGGGCAAGCTGGCCGGGCTG
>Ga0163153_10008573_pt1 | contig 10576 bp, 8 predicted proteins | sample OliLakLV19MP6IB1_FD_148629 | JGI IMG/M metagenome (GOLD analysis project Ga0163153, IMG submission 148629) | Freshwater microbial mat bacterial communities from Lake Vanda, McMurdo Dry Valleys, Antarctica - Oligotrophic Lake LV.19.MP6.IB-1 | ecosystem: Environmental > Aquatic > Freshwater > Lake...
GCTGTTAATCCTTTAAGCAGAAGGATTGACGAAGTAAGTCTACTTCAGTTTCATCCTATAGTAATGATCGATGAGGAGCAATCCCTACAGCTACCTGAAATATTGATTCCGATTCTAATCGAACAACATGGCAGGAACTGGAAAGAATTTGGTTTGAGAATAGGCCTTGCCAAACAAACTCAGGCGGTGCGGACAAACGCCATCAGTGCCCTGGGGCTCGAAGTATTTACCCAAAAACAATTGGGAAATAAAGGTTATTGGGGAATCAGTCTGGGTTACAATTCATTTTTTAATCCATCCCTGTATTCAGAAGTCCTGACCGCTTACCAGTTTAAAGGATTTGGATCTGTGGTGCAGAATTTTGGTATCAAGCCGGAATGGATGCACTATCTCTACTTGCAGGCATCTATGGGATTTCAGCTGAAAAAACACAGGGCATTCATGGGCGTAAAACCCGAATTATTGCTCGGGGCATTAGGCAAAGTTGACCAAATCAAATTTAAAGAAGGGGCCGGTATAAAGGACCTGGCGACCGCTGAGGTCTCCCGGATAGGTAACGGATGGTTACAAAAGGGGGCGCTGCACCAGGTCTTGTTTAATACCCAACTGGGGTATGAATATCAGGTTCACCCTAAGGTCAATGTCGGGGTTCAGGCCAACCGGCATCTTAACTCACTTTACAAACCGTTGCCAGGGGATATTACACAATCGAATGTAGCTAAATGGAATATTGGTATGCGCGTTTCTTATAAAATCAAATGAAGATGATTATAAAATATTGCGGGTTGATCTTTTGCCTCCTGATGTATTGGAGCTGCAATAAAATTGAAATACCCATCAAAATGGCAGAAGCGCCCATCTTTGAAGTGAAGGCCGTTATAGGCTCACAAAATTTTAATCTGGCAGCCGGAAGAGAAAATGTAATCCTGGATACCCGATTTCAACAGGAAGAACTGGGGGTGTTAAAACTTATCGGTGAATTAAAGAAAAAGGATTGTGTCCCGCCTTGCCCTTCTTCTTTAAGGATCACTTTAAGACAAAACAACAGGGAATTTATGTCCAGCCCAAACAGGTCGATCAAAACCGGTCGAAGGACATTCTTTTTGACCTCCGTGGACAGCTTGCTGGTCCAGTCAAAAAATACTTCCGTATTCTCCAATACAGGCGGAGCTTCCAGATACTCATTTGTCTGGACAGTAAACGATAAAAAAATTACAGACAAAGAAAACATTTCATTGCGTTTAAATCCGCTGGTAAGAAATAATGTTTGTATGCATATAGCCCATCCGGAGGGGAGTAATGCCAGCCAATGCCAGGCGGTGGACTATAACCTGGCAGACAGTTTCCCCGGGTTAAAAGTGAATTTGGTGGCCAAAAACATAGCCAATAAGGGTTGGATGCTGGTGTCTGAAACCACCGGGACAGGCCCGTTTAAATATTCATGGAACAACAAATCGGCAGAGTCCTCTATTGAGCTGGACATTAAAAAACAGTCCAGTGCATGCGTTACAGTGACCGATCCAAGAGGTAACAAAGCATCTGCCTGTGCAGATTTTAATCCTGAAGCTAAAATTAGGAGTCTGGCCAATTTTGATTTGATGTACGATCAGTCCCGGTTAAAGGAATTTACCCAGTTCAACACGGTGGAAGTCCTCTTTATCGATGATCAGGGGTTCGTCTTTTCGAGTTCAGGCCAACTTCAACCGGCAACCTCTTTTTTTGAAATCCTCGAAGAAAGCCCATATGAAGAAAACGATCAGAAACAAGCCACCAAAAAACTGAAACTCAATTTTGACCTGATTTTATATGGAAATAACAAACCTAAAATGACGTTCAAAGGGGGGGGCAGCATTGCAGTCGCCTATCCCAAATAGGGTATTATTGCGAACTTATTAGCCCTGTTTTTTATGAAGGAATTGTCCGCAACTGAAAACCCCAGTTTTATTAAACTCTATACACCCATTTCGTGTCTATAGTCATTTTAACCCAGGTAATGCGATATTTCAATTTATCAATTACTGTATAGATTAAATGGGCATCCATCTGCGCGCATAGCTTTGTTGCCGCGCGTTATCGACATGGCATAGAAATTCACATCAATATTTTCGTGTAAGAATTTCAAACAATAGTTCAGGTTCATTAGTGGTAATCGCATCAAACCGGTGTTTGATGAACCACCGTAAATCCGCCTCTTCATTCACGGTCCAGACATTTAACTTCTGGCCATTTTTTTTAGCCTGTTCAATCCATTCCGGATTTTTTTTAAAAACCGGATATTGATAATCCAACCCCCGGATACCCAGGGTCTTTAATTGATCTGGGGATTGGTCCCCATTGAGGTATTGGGTTTCCGCTTCCGGGTCTTTTTCAAGGATGGCGGTCAATATATTCAGGTCAAAACTGATATAGAGGACACGGGAAGATATATTCATAGATTTGACCAGAGCCACCGCTGCATGGGCAAGCTTTCGGCCTCTGCCGGCAGGGGAAGGTTTTAATTCTATGACCAATTGAGTACCCGGATTGTCCTGTATACCGGAAAACAGGTAATGAAAAAGGGTTGGAAGGGGTTCCCCGTTGGATAAGGTAAATTTAGACAGTTGCTCATAGGTGGACTTTTCGATAACCAATCCATGAAAATGCGGGTCATGGTTTACAATGAGGCTATCATCGGACGTCATCCGGACATCAAATTCAGTCCCCATACATTTTAATTTAATCGCTTCCCTTAATGCAGCGATTGAATTTTCCGGAAACTGGTTTTTTTTCCAGGCTCCGCGATGGGCTACTACCGGATTGGAATTAAATTTCATTTGACACAAACCTAAATGATTCGACAAACAGAAAACAATAACAAGGAATATAACGTTAGCCTGCATAAATTAATAATTGTATTTATCCTTCCACCATTCAACCAGGCGTTCTTTTATTTTTAATTCAGACGGGTTATCCTGAGGATGATATAAGGTGGTTCCTTCCAACGATTCGGGAAAATATTCCTGTGGGGTAAAATTATGTTCAAAAGAATGGGAATATTTATAATCCTTGGCGTAATCCATTGACTTCATCAAGCGAGTAGGGGCATTCCGGATATGTAAGGGAACAGGGTGGTCTCCGGTATTTTTCACCAGGCTCAGCGCTTGCTCAATGGCCGATATGGCAGAATTGCTTTTTGGTGAGCAAGCCAGATAGATCGTAGCCTCGGACAGGATAATACGTGCTTCGGGCATCCCAATCGTGTGGATAGCCTGGAAACAACCCTGTGCAATTAATAATGCGTTGGGATTGGCCAGGCCAATATCTTCTGCGGCTGAAATGATCAATCTTCGGGCTATAAATTCAATGTCTTCACCTCCTTCCAGCATCCGGGCCAGCCAATACAATGCCCCATTAGGATCACCCCCGCGGATCGCTTTGATCAGTGCCGAAATCATGTCATAATGCTGGTCCCCTCCTTTGTCATACCGGGCCAGATTTTGTTGCACTGCATCGCTGACCAGAGCATTATTTACAAAAACCTGGTCTGAAGCATCCTGGGAAGCAAATAATATCTCCAGCACATTATACAATTTTCTGCCATCGCCACCGGCTAATCGGGTTAAGGCCGCCCATTCTTCAAAATTCCAGGTTTTTGTTTTCAGATAGTCGTCTTTTAATACGGCGTGATGGGCCAATAGAATCAGATCATCCTCAGACAGCGGTTTGAATACATATACCTGGCATCGCGAAAGTAAAGCCGAAATCACTTCAAAGGATGGATTTTCTGTCGTCGCTCCTATAAGACTGATAATTCCTTTTTCCACTGCGTGCAACAAGGAATCCTGCTGGGATTTTGAAAAGCGGTGAATTTCATCAATAAATAAAATCGGATTTGGCTTGTCAAAAAAACGATGTCTTTGGGCTTTTTCAATGGTTTCACGGACATCCCTTACACCGGACTCCACGGCACTTAATGGGAAAAAGGGCCGTTGCTGAAATTCGGCAATAAGCCGTGCCAGGGTGGTTTTACCTGAACCCGGCGGGCCCCAGAGGATCATCGATGGGGAGTTTGTCGATTCGAGTAATTTTCTGAAAACGGCATCTTTACCCATCAGATGGGGTTGCCCAACAAACTCGTCCAGCGTTTGCGGTCGCATCCGTTCAGCCAGCGGTACCATGTTATAAAGATGAGGAAAATCCCAGGCTTTGCCAGCCGGGTAAACCCCAAAGAATATAATGCCGGATCAATTGGTTTTGTAATTCTTATCTACCCATTGAAGGATATTGGGACAGGATTTAAATAAGGGATCTACCCTGACATACGTGGTGGCGACATGGGTTTCCAGCCATTTTACCAGGATTTCATTCTTTTTGGATTCTTTCGCCAGATTCTGGAATTTGGAATAATCCTGTTTAAGATTGGCCTGGTGCGGATCAGTGCGGGTATTGAGGTACAATATCTTGTAATATTTTTCACCCGTAGGGGCAACTAGTTCAACCGGGGATGAAATACCTTTGATTTTCATCGAGTCCAGTGTGAAGTATACTTCAGGTTCCAGATCTTTGATCTCAAAAAAAGTATCCCCTGATTTAGGGTTGGTTAAGCGGCCATCATTGGTAAAACTTTGTTCTTTTTTATTGCCGAATTGTTTGACTGCACGTGAAAACGTGATTGAATCGTTTAAAATCATTTGACGTGCCCGGACCAAAGTGATCCTGGCCAATTCCAGGTCAGACGATTCAATTTCCGGTTTGATCAGGATGTGCCGGGTATGTATGGTGTTCCCCCTTAATTCCAGTAATTGGATCAGGTGAAATCCGAATTCAGACTCAATGATCTCAGAATATTGACCGGGCTCCAGATTATAAGCAGCGGCTTCATATTCTGGAACAAAACTGCCCCGTTTAGCCCATCCCAGGTCCCCGTTATTTCTCGCAGATCCCACATCATCGGAATAAGTACCGGCCAGCTCTTCAAATTTTTCACCTGCTTTTAAACGGGTTTGGATTTTTTCCAGCTTTTCTCTGGCCCTTTGTTTGGAGGAATCATTCGGTGTAGGGTGGATGACGATTTCGGAGACCTCAACTTCGCTGCTTAGATAGGGGAGACTGTCCCTGGGAATACTGTTGTAAAATTCCTTCACTTCACTCGGGGTTATTAATATTTCCTCCAGCAGATTGGCTCTCATTCTTTCTGAAATGAGTTGATTTTTGAGGTCCTCCCGGAATTCACTCCTTACATCATTTATACTTTTACCGTAATAAGCTTCAAACTGGGTTACATCATTGCCCATACTTTCCAGGATGCGTTCTATGCGGGCATTTAGCTGAGCTTCGACTTCCTCATCGGAAACGATAATACTATCTACGAAAGCCTGATGGACTAATAATTTGGAGACCATCATGTTTTCCAGCATAAAACACTTGTCTTCCGGCCTCATGGGTCCCTGGCGGGATTCTGCCAGTTTGATTTGTTCTGCCAGTTCAGACAACAGAATGACTTCGTTGCCTACTTCACAGATTACTTTGTCGATGATTTGTTTTTGAGCGGTAACCGTCAGGGAAAATAACAAAGCCAGGAAAAATGCATAACGACTGAATAAACGAGTCATTTTAGGGTTGATATATTTTAACATTATTTTTTCTTAATTCAGTTTCGTACAATTTGGTTTTAAAATCCTCGATGAGTTTATTTTTTCTTTTGTTCAGAATAATCAATCTGGCTTTGTCCGCTACATAGGAAATCGGTGCATTTTCCTGCTTGGAGACCAATTCGAGTACCTTAAAAAAATACTGATATTCGTTGTCACTGATACTCAATCGTTCGTTATTCGTCCAGTTCCTGGCGCTTATCCTGCCTTTGGGGAAGAGGGTTTCGATTTCGGAGACATTGTGCCAGATGCTGTCCTCCAGATGGTAAGTACCGTTGTACTTTTCGGCGAGGCTGGCGAGTCTTTTTTTGTTGTATTTGGTGAGGTCATCCCACCATTCCCGGGCCCTTTTCATTTCTTTGATATTGCCGGGAATTTTCACAAAGTAACAACGAATTATAGAGGTCTCGAGTAGGTATTGATCTTTATTTTTTTCATAAAAGTCCCGGATTTCCTCTTCTGACACGGATGAATCGAGGTTTTGATTGATGAGTTTTTGCTGGAAATTGAGCCCGATTAAGGATTCTTTGTATTTTTTAAGCAACTGTTCGATGGACAAATCAGCAGGTATATGTTTTTCCGCCTCACTTAAAAATACCTGTTCCTGGGTCCAGCGTGTGGTAAAATTGGAGATAATCTGGCCGCTGTCTTCTTTGGTAGATACGGGTGGAAACATACCTTCCAGGTCGCTGAGATATAATTTTTTCGAATACACTTCTGCCAACAAGGGGTCTGGTTTAACCGGCTCTTTTTGCAGCACCTGACAATACCAGCAGGTTAAAGTCAGGATGAAGATCAGCGAATACGTAATGGTTTGATGCATGAGCTCCCTTCAATGGGTAGGGTTATTTTTTAATGAGGGATTCAAAAACGGCGGTATTAATGGTCGTGGTGAATTCTTTTTGAAGCTGGCCAATCCATTCTTTTTCCAGAAAATCCTGATAATCGGCTATGACATAACCGCGGGATTCATCTAAAGTCTTGGCTTGTGCGGGAAGTATTTTTTCCACCTTTCGCCAGGTGGCTGTACCCTTTTCTTTGTCCAGGGTATACGGCGTGACCTGATTGGCAACCCAGGGCAGGGCTTTCATATCATCTGATTCTTTTTCCAGGTAATCTTTTTCGTAGGTGACGACAGGGGGTTGGATTTTGTCAAATTCTTTGACCACTTTATCTGCCGTTTTTTTCTTGCTGGCCTCATAGATCGATTTAATCCTGACTTCATCCATACTGCGAACGGTATAGTCTGAAATCAAAGCGCGTTCTTTCCATTTGTAATTGGACCGGTTTTTTTCGAAAAACTTTTTTAACCCTACCGTATCTGAAGATGCTTTATCCCAGACGGCCTGCCGGGTGATTTCAAATAATAAAATTCCTTCTTCATATTCCCTCATCAGGTTTTTGAATTCCGGGTAGGTGTTGGCCAGGTGATTTTGTTCAAATTGGATCACCTTTTCTGTTACATAATTTTGAAAAATAGCGGGGACTACCTGTTTGGCCGGAGTGCCATTGGTGTATTGAAGTCGGTTTTTAGTATCCGTTTTCAGGTATTGGGCAAACTCTCTGGCCTTGTATGAATTATTGCCGAGGCTAAACAATTCGTTGTCGGGAATCCCCTGATTTACCTCCCAGGTGAATGAAGTAAAATCAGCCGGCAATGCTTCAATCAAAGCCGTTAAATTGGTTTGGTTGATTTTAAAATGATTGTACGTTTTTATTTTGTCAATGACCCGGTTTCTGGCATAATCAAATCGTCCGTCCGCCTCCACAGCTGCCTTTATTTTTTCCCTTGCTTCCGGATAGGGTAATTCTTCTTTTTTACTCATCCTTTTGATGATATGCCATCCGACCCTTGATTCGATGGGTTTGGAAATATCGCCATCCTTTTCGAGTGCAAAAATGGCATCTTCAAAATTTTTTTCAAATTGGTTGATGCCAATAAATCCAATGTACCCGTCTTTGGATTTGGTGGTGGGATCTTCAGAAAAAGATTGTACCATTTGACTGAAGTCCGTCCCCTTTATAATCATATCGTACACTTTATCTGCGGTGGGTTTACCTCCCTGGTCTTTTTCCTGGTCTGTTGGTTTTTTGATCAAAATCTGGGCGATCTCCATTTCACGCCGGGCTTCGCGAATGGCATCTACGCTCAAAATATGATAACCTGCATTGCTGCGAACTGGCAGAGAGGTCTCTCCGACAGGAAGGCTGTAGATTTTGTTTTCCACCTCATAAAAACCATCCGGCAACATGGACGTCACATAGCCGAGGTCCCCGCTGTGATTGATATTGGTCCTGTCGTCTGAGTTTTCTTGTACCACTTTACCAAAAGGAGTACCGCCCAGTAACATATCATAGGCTTTCATTGCGCGTTGAAAGGTCACTAAGGTGTCCTGAGGAAGGGGATTCGGGGGTAGCTGAAAAAAAATATGTTTAACCGAAATGTCCTTTCGCTGGCGTTCATATACTTCATGTATTAATTGTTCAGTGACTTCCTTGTCCATGATATAGGAATTGGAAACCTGCTGTTTATAGGTATTGAGCTCTTCGTTGAGTTCCGGGATCGTATCCAGTTTTAGCGAACGGGCTTTAGCTACTTTTAGTTTGAATCGTTTGTACAACTCAAGATATTCCTCCAGTGATTTTCTGGAATAGTCTGCTTCTTTTCCATTATTTTTTCCATAGATATATAAAAACTCGGATACCCCTACCGGATTGCCGTTGACTGAAAACAAGGTAGCATCAGGTTGTTGTGCTTTGGTCAATCCAAAACAAACAATGAATAAAAATAAAGTATAACTGATTCGTTTTGAGAACTTCATAGAGGGTTTTTTCTTGCTGCAAATGTACGACTTCCTGTATTATCCCGCAGATGAAATTCCCTTTTTTATCCGGATTTAAAGGGGCTGGAGCATGGGCCAAAATGGGTCCTGGATTTGAGGGGGTTCTTCCCACTTACCAGAATTCGAATAGGTATTCACCAGGCTGTAAATCGTTTCTGTAAGATTATTCGGGACCAGATTGGTCCTGCTAAAGTCCAGGTTGAGCCAGCCATTTATTTTTTCACTTAATTGATTTCTTTCACCGGGTGGGAGGATAGGGATACCCAGCCTTTTTAATGCAGCCGCATTGCAGTATTGTTCATAATGGTTTTTACAGGGAATACAAAACAATCTTTTGCCGAGGTAAAGCGCTTCCGCGGGGGTTTCAAAACCCGCTCCGGTGATTATTCCATGACAGGTCAGCAGGCTCTGCGTAAATTCATTCGTATCAATAGGGAAAAAAATGATGTTTTTGCTTTTTTCAATAGCTGAAATACCTGCGATAAAACAATGAAAATGGAGATGGGGCAGGCGGTGGAACTGGTATTCAAAATAGGCCCGGTCAAAACCAAACAAATAAACGGTGATGTGACCTAAGTCCGCCGGTGAAGCTTCCATCATTGACTTTTTTATCACTGGCGATAAAATAAAATGATCATAGTGTTGAAAATGCAAACCAATATAACTGCTGGATGATGCATAATAGCTGAAAATCGCTTCGCCTAACCGATTGATATGGTCAGGCCTGGGAGTTAAGGAACTTTGAAAACTAGCCTGGTGGCTGAGTTGCACAGAAGTTTTATTTTTTAACCTGCAAGCTCTGGAGCAAATGGGTTCAAAATCATTTATGATGAGGTCATACTTTTCGACAGGTAATTGCCTGGCTTCTGTAAGGGCTTTGATCCAGTTATTTTTCTTTAATATTTTTATAAAATCCAGGCCTCCCCGGCTATCATTAAACAACGATATACCCCGGCTTCTAAAGGCTACCGGGAGGTCAACCGGAAGGGTAGAGTTGTTGCCACTGAGAAAAATATCGACTTGCCCAAATTTTTGCAAATACGGGGTGACCTGAATGGCACGACTCAGATGTCCATTACCCGTGGCTTGTACGGCATACAATATTTTCATGGTTCGGTAGCCTGATTAACCATCACCTCAAAACTTCCGATCAGATCAGGATTGGCTTGCTTCAGGGACATGGGAATTTGTTCTTTTACCATCTGTGTTTTTTTAGTTTCAGCAATATTTTTTGTTTTTATATAATCTGCCGGGTTAAAATGATAAATGGACCATTCTTTATTTTCATATTCAAGGGCAGTCAGGTTTTCCACCCAATCACCGCTGTTGAGGTAAGTAGTTTGACCTTTATTTAAATATTCTGTACGTTTTTGTGGTTGGTGGATATGGCCGCAGATCACATACTCATACTGGTGGGCAATAGCCAGTTCGATCGCTGTATTTTCAAAATTGTCTATCCAGGAAACCGCTCGTTTTACACTGGATTTTATTTTTTTGGACAAACTCATTTTGGGTTTGCCCAAAAAGGCGAGAAATTTGTTAATTGCGTGATTGAGGAGGATGAGCAGATCGTATCCTTTGCCCCCGAGCATGGCGATGATTTTAGCACTGCCTTTAGTGGTGGCATCAAAAACATCTCCGTGGAAAATCCAATGTTTATTGCCATCGAGTTCCAAAATAAGTTTATCCACAATTTTGATATTGCCCATTCTCAGGTCCAGGTATTTTCTCAACGTTTCATCGTGGTTGCCGGGTATATAATAGATTTTGACCCCCTGACGGGCCATTTTGAGGAGCTTTCGGAGTACTTCCGTATGGGATAGCGGAAAATACCTTTTATTAAAATTCCAGATGTCGACGATATCCCCGTTTAAAACGAGTATCCTCGGTTTAATGGATTGGAGATAAATTAATAATTCATTGGCATGACAGCCATAAGTTCCTAAGTGAACATCGCTGAGCACGACCACTTCCGGGTTGTTCTTTTTCATTCAACCTGATTTTAAGTCAAACTTCAGACTTAAAGGTTAATTGAAGATGAAACGGATATTAAATTAAAATTAATTATAATATGAACAGGAAATCAGGGGATGTTTTATAAAG
>Ga0163153_10008574_pt1 | contig 10570 bp, 10 predicted proteins | sample OliLakLV19MP6IB1_FD_148629 | JGI IMG/M metagenome (GOLD analysis project Ga0163153, IMG submission 148629) | Freshwater microbial mat bacterial communities from Lake Vanda, McMurdo Dry Valleys, Antarctica - Oligotrophic Lake LV.19.MP6.IB-1 | ecosystem: Environmental > Aquatic > Freshwater >...
CATGTGATGCCATTGGTGACGAGATCCTGGGAACGATGCTGAGAGACCAGTCGTTCAACGTCCGCGGAACCGCACTGAAATTTGTCCCGGAGTCTGGTCTCAGCCCGGAGTTGGCGTTCGCTTACGTGCGTCGCCCTCGCTCTATGCTGCATCTTGATGCTGTGGAGCTGTTGCCGGCGTTTGTGAGGAACGGAAACGAAGAGGCAAAACAACTGTTGCTCGAAAAAATCGAGAGCTGGAATCCTGAAACCGCAGCCGCAGCCATGCAGGCTGTCGGCAGTCTCGGAATTCAGGGTCGCTTTGCCGAGTCTGCACTTCCAGCCGCCGTGACTGATGAACGAGAGCATTACGTCTCCACCAGTATCGACACGGGGTTCTTTCAGGCAAACAGCGTGGCTGCCGCCGGCGCTTTACGCCAGATCTGCTTCAAAGATGACTCGACCGCGGAAGCTTTGCGGAAACGGTGTGAGGCTGACAAAGCCAGGTATCTGCAGATTGCGGCGAACGAGAATACTGATGAATACATGGATGACAAGACTTGGTTGGCTGCTGCAATCGCACTCGCAAAGTGTCGACACGATTTCGAGCCGGTGAGGACAGCGATCGAAATTCGAGCTGCTCACGAGGAGCAATCCGTCAGCCCGGATCCACTGACGATCTCGTTGCTGCTCGAAGAAGCACCGGCGGCAATCATAGACTGGGAGCTTGGCGAGGAAGTGTGTCGTCGGTTGCTGTGCAACACAGGGAGCCGAAGTTACGGTGGCAACTGGGAGGCGATTCAAGCGTATCCGAATGCAAGAGAGGTGTTTGCGCCGGAAATCGACCTTTTTCTTGCAGAGGTGGAGAACAGCACCGCATCGGCGTTGTCAGTCCAGGAGGTGATCACACTCCTGGCATCCGACGGCCTTTCTGAATCGGACCTCCAGAGATCCCTGGAAGTAGTCGGAAAGCAGAATCCCGATAATGTGACTGGTTATTTCGGAAGCGGCCAGATTCTCTCCGAGATTGTTCGCAAGCAATTCCAACAGCAGTTGATGCTGCTCGTCATGTCCGATTTGGTCGACGAACACCCTGACTATGCAGCCAGTTTCAAGGTGCTGTTGAAAGAACTTTATCCGGACGGCGAGCCTGCACTACGGACTCGTGTTCAGGCAAAGCTTGACGGCATCCAAGTTGTGGACTGACGTATCCAAACCCGGAAGGACCAAACGATATGCTGCTCGGTTGTCGGAATGACGCTCACTTTCAGCTTCGCCATGTGGCCGGCTTGCCTTTGTGAGTGGCCTTTACTTCAGCCTTCCGGAAGCTGATTATTTCAGCGGGGATCGCGTCCCCAAAGACTGTTTTCCGCCAGGCAATCACGGTAAGCTGATTTTCAGAGATCGACCGTTGCTGAGCATAGAGACCGGAACGAATGCGAACGCAGAATGTACTGGACGCCCCCGGCGTGATTGACACGATCCTGAGACTCGACGTCGATCAGTATCACCGCCTGTGTGCGTCCGGAATCGTCCCCGAGAAAACGGAACTGCTCGAAGGAGTCATCGTCGAAAAAATGGGAAAGTCTCCGCTGCATTCGTGGACGGTCGAGTTCCTTGCGGAGTGGTTTCGGACCCACTTGAAGGATGGCCTGCATCTTCGTGTCGAGCAGCCTCTGACGTTTGCCCGGTCAGAACCTGAGCCCGATCTTGCCATCGTTGCCGGCACACGCAGCGACTTTCGCAATCGTCACCCGGACTCAGCAATGCTTGTTGCTGAAGTCGCGATCACGACGGTCGCAATCGACAATGCAAAGGCGACCGTTTACGCGGCGGCCGGAATCCCGGAATTCTGGCTCGTTTTGCCGGAAGAAAAACGAGTGATTGTCTTCCGCCGTCCGGCCAACGATGGTTATCTGGTTTCGGAGTCCGTCGATGCAGCGTCTTCGCTGCCAACAGCCCTGTGTCGAATGCCGCTGCGACTCACTGACGTCTTTACTCAATAACAGTTTTCGTCGCAGGTCGGGCGCGATCCTCTGTGTCGTATGGATGAGCGGAGCAATGCCAGTGAACACGACATGTCTGATGACATGCCTTGCGTTTGTCTCATCGCTGAAGAAAGAACACTCTGTTGCCGTTCGATGGGGAGATCGTTGGTATGAATACTCATTGACTCGGAATTCCAACGGACGGCCAATTCAACATGCGAAGCGGTTCCACTGGGATTCCGTCGTCTGTCCTGAAACGGGCGTCCTTGTCGGCTTCCTTTGGAATGAGGCATCCGCCGAGCAACATCATCTCATTCTGCATGACATGGAACGCGACGCACAGATTGCCTCGATTCATGTCCATGCTGGGGATTTTGTGAGTTTGAGTTTCGATCCGGCTGGGAAACTCCTCGCTGCAGTCATTGTGAAGGCTGGAGCCGAACCGAAGACGTTTGATCGCGAATTGTTGCTGATTGACGCAGCCAACGGAGCCATCGTCGCACGCCCGTCATTGCCAGCACTTCCGAACGCGCTCGGATGGTCGAGTGATGGCTCGCGCTTGGCGGTTGCCCTTTCAGATTCGACGATCCAGATACTCAATGTCTCCCGGAGCGAATAGCTCGGTTGAAACGTCCCGCCGACGCAACAACGCGTGCTCAATGGAATATGCAACCCCTGACAAAACTGGATCTCCCAATGTGGCACGATGCTCCGCATCGTGAAGTCGCGACGCGGAGCTTCGCGGCACAGTGGTTATGTCAGGGTTTCTTCGCCTGGTCCCGTGACACCAGAAAAACTACCGTCGGCAACCGGCTATTTTCAGCTCGCAGCAGCCGCTGCCGCTTTCGCCATGAAATCCGCCGGCGGGGCGCCCATGATGCTGAAGCCGCAGTCGACGTGGACGACTTCGCCGGTGACGCCGCTCGACAGGTCGCTCAGCAGGACCATGCCCATCTTGCCGACTTCGTCCGCGGTGATGTTGCGGCGCATGGGGGCGACGCCGTCGTAGAGATCCAGCATCTGCTTGAAGTCACCGACTCCCATCGCGCTGACGGTTCGAACGGGCCCGGCGCTGATCGCGTTGACGCGTGTACCGGACGAGCCGAGCTCGCTCGCCAGATACTTCACGCAGCATTCGAGCGCCGCTTTGCAGATGCCCATCAGGTTGTAACCGGGGATGACTTCTTCGCCGCCGAAATACGATAGAGTCAGCAGGCTGGCATGACTGCTGAGTGCGTCTTTCTTCTTTGCGGCACCTGCGACGGCCAGCAGGCTGTAAGCACTGATTTCCATTGCCAGTTTGAAACCATTGCGGCTGCAGGCGTAGGTTGGTCCGGTGAGGTCGGCTGGCGGTGCAAACGCGATGCTGTGGACGATGAAGTCAATTTTTCCGAACGTCGACGCCGCTTTGTCGATGACTGCGGCAATGTGGTCGTCGTTGCAAACGTCCATCGGCATCAGAAATTTTGAACCGATCGGATCGACCAGTTTGGCGACTTTGTTTTGGTTCTTGGGCCGGTCACTGGTATCCGGAAGGTGAGTGAACCCGATTTCGGCACCTTCGCGGTGCAGGTGCTCGGTAATTGCCCAGGCAATGGAATGATCGTTGGCGATCCCCAGCACGATGCCCTTTTTGCCGGTGAACAGACCCATTTTTAACATGCCTCTCGAAACGAAAGATAACCATAGCGTCAGGTGCCGTGACGGAAAGTCCCGGCCGGATTCAGTCCTGACTCGATTTTAAGACGCTCAGCTGGTCCACTGAACGGACTCAGGGGATTGCGGAGAGGTAATCCCCGATCGTGTCTCCGAGAAATCCGAACAGCGAACCTGCGACGGTCGGATGATAGAGGCTGACTTTGCGGGCGAAAAGCAAGGCGGGTCGGGAGTGGGGCCGAACAAGCGGGAGTCTGCAGCGAATCCGTTCCGTGGACTTCATGGATTTTCCCGGAGTCTGCTTTGCGGGCTTGACCATGCGGCGTAACAGCAGAGAATCTAATGAGGGCTGTTTTCCCCGGACGAGTTCGTTCACGTATGCCATGCGGAGCAAAGCGATGCCTGAGTTATCGTTGTCTGCGAGATTAATTCGAGGTGCGGCCGTCTGCGCTGCGATGCTTCTGCTGGCGGAGCCCGCACCGGCGCAGCAAAAATCGGGGACAAATCCGGCAGGGTCTCAGCAGGCGGGCAAGCAGGCGGCGAAAACGCAGCCGCCCAAAGCTGCACCAGGAAAAGGAGAGGCTCAGGATGAAATCCTGACTGCCAGTGACGGCTGGCCGATTCACATCACCTATTATGAGTCCGCAGCAGGGAAGGAATCGCCGGTTGTGATTCTGCTGCCGGGTGCTGAAGGCCCGGACAAAAAAGATATCCGCAATCGCCGCGTGTGGCAATTCACCGCACTTGCGCTGCAGAAGAGTGGTTTTGCGGTCGTGGCGGTGGATCTTCGAAAGCATGGCGATAGTCTGCCGCCGGCCACAGGGACTGAGCCGCCGACAGTGAAGATGAGTGCCATGGATTATGCCGTGATGGCCACCGTCGACCTTGAGGCCGTCAAAACGTTTGTGATGGAAAAACACAAGGAGGAAAAGCTGAACATTCGGAAGCTGGGCATCGTGTCGGTCGGCTCCAGTGCGATGGTTGCAGCCGCATTCGCCGTGGCAGACTGGGCCAAACCTCCGTACCCGGACGCACCGACACTTGAGGCACGCACACCGCGTGGTCAGGACGTCCGGGCTCTGATCATGTACAGCCCGAATTCTACTGTGAAGAACATCAACGCGAATACGATTCTGAAAACCGTCAAGGGTCTGGAGATCGCGGTTCATGTGGTCGCCTCAAAAGATATCCCCGACGATGTCCGCAGCGCCGAGAAGATCTTCAAGGCCGTGGAACTCAAAGGAGACCAGTTCAAAGACGCACGCAAAATCACACTTGTCGCCGGCAAGACTCGCGCCGAGGGATTTATCGAAGGCACTTTTGGTGACACCACGAATAAGGACATCGTGGACTTCCTGACGAAGAACGTGAAAGAAATGGACGCACCATGGTCGTCGAGGAAAAGTCGTCTATAAAAAAGGGCTGATCATCGCCGTGTAATTGTTCGACGGGCGTCCGGCGGAACCGAAGGGTTCCCGCAATCACCGCGTATTGGCACTACTCCGGACCCTCGCTGGGATCGGTATCCGCTTCTGCATGCTCGTTTTCGGATTCATCCCCCGCATCATCATCCGTCAACGTACCGGGTTTGTTCAGGATCCAGACCATCATGGACGACAGTTCCCAGCAGTCGTGAACGCTCCAGCCATTGACTTCGGGCGTCTCGAATTTTTCCGGTGTTCGCAGAATCAAAAGGCATTCAGGCGAAGAGATGTTCACTCGCGACAGTCGTTTGAGACTGGCGGCCAGCGGGCGTCCTGGAGAAATCTCATCCGCACGGCGATACGGCGGATCAAAGTAAATCAGAGAATACGGCAGGAAGTCGTCACCGCCGTGAGGCCTGAACGAGGTGCGGCGGACGTCGGTGCGCCAGCAGATTGTTCGAGCCGCCGGTGCAATCGTCGCCACGTTCGACACCAGCAGTTCATGAATGTCAGGATTGGATTCGTAAAACACGCAGGAGTGTGCACCACGACTGAGTGACTCGATGCCCATCGTTCCGACCCCGGCAAAGACGTCGGCGACGCGGGCTCCGGGCACGAAATCACGCAGTCTGTCAAAGACAATCTGCCGCACTCGATCGGTATACGGACGGGTCGAATCATCGGATGGTGTCTTGAGAATACGACGCCGGTATTGACCTGAAATCACTCGCAGGGACATGAGCATCCTGCCCGCTTCTGCAGGCCGAACAGACGGGATTGAAATCGAAAACAGAGTGCGACAGCAGCACCGCCGGAATATCCAGCGCGCAGGCGGCAGCAGTGAGAGCAACTGCGCGTGCAGAAGCAATATCACGACGACATCCGGACGCCGTATTTTCACCAGCTGCTCCGCGCGGTGTGATTCTGAGTACCTGCAGAGTGTTCGCGGGTCAGAAACAGAGAAATTCCCCGTAAAAACTCAGGGAATTCAGAAGTTTCTCTGCGGCACAGGATTGACACTCCTGGTGTTCAGAACTCTACTTCCCTGCGAAAAACACGGGGTTTTTGAAAAACACGATTCACGCCCCAGTCGAATTCCGGTTTGTTCGTGCATTGAATTTTCAGTGAAGGAGAGTTGATCACATGGCCAAAAAGACTGATAAGCCCTTGTCGAAGACGGAGATTCTGAACGCATTGGCAGAAGCCACCGGACAGAGCAAGAAAGAAGTCACCGCTGTCATGGATGCGATGGAAGCATTGATTGGGACCAGCATTACCAAGGGTTCAGGCATCTTTAACCTGCCCGGCATGATGAAGATCTATGTCCATACACGTCCGGCCACCAAAGAGCGGATGGGACGCAATCCTGCGACTGGCGAAGAAATCAAGATCGCTGCCCGGGCCGCCAAGAAGGTCGTCAAAGTCCGAGCACTCAAGAAGCTGAAAGACCTGATCTAGTTTTAGCAATTTCGACTGGCCTGCTCCGCTGTACGATGGCAGAAGAATCCGTTTGACAGGGCGCTCCTTTTTAGGAAGGAACGCCCTGTTCTTACTTGGACGATGCTGGAATAGTCCGGCAAATATTGCCGGAACGCCTGTTGACCACTCGATTTTGTATGCATAACATGTGCCGTAACAAATTCGTGTGAGTGCGCTGGTGGACTGCGCTCAGGGTGCGGAAGTTCGGCAGCAGCAGGGAAGCCGGATGTCGGGAGGAAAATCATGCTGGTCTTATCAAGGAAGAAGAACGAAAGCATCATCATCAACGATAATGTGGTCATCACAATCGTTGATGTCCGCGGGGACAAAGTGCGCATTGGAATTGAAGCGCCGCGCGATGTATCGGTGCATCGGCAGGAGGTTCTCGAAGCCATTCTGAATGAAAAACTTAAGTTTTCTTCAGAACCTTCCGAAGAATCCTCGGGTCACAGCCAGCCAGCGATTTGAATTGCCGGTCGGTAGTGGCGTATGCTGCTCCACTGGTAACATCACTCGTGTGGGTACGGCCCCATCGTCTAGTTAGGTCTAGGACATCGGATTTTCATTCCGGTAACAGGGGTTCAAATCCCCTTGGGGTCACTTTTCGAACAATGAAGCTCTTCGACAACCACGTCGAAGGGCTTTTTTTTGAGCGACAAATACTGCGCCGGCACGCAAACACGACGCGCAAGCGAGTGGTCGTGCGGTTCGCTGGAGGATGGGCACTGTGCCGCGTCCGGTCTGTCTGATCCGCTGAACCGGCAGCGAACGTCGGGCGGCGTGTCTGGCGGGCCATCTCTGTGATTCATCACGAAGTCGAGATGCCAACTCCCGATCCCGCTTCAGTCGCAGGGACTTTCGAGTACATCGAAACGAAGATGCGAGGCGATGCGGACGGCACGGCATTCGGCGGCGACTTCGACTGGTTGTGCAAGTGACACCTTCAGAATGCGCTTCGATATCTCAGACAAGCGAGCCACTCTGCTGAAAGGACTGGGCCACCTGCCGGACGGCACGCGCGGGATCATCTCCAACTGCGCCTGTCTGGGCGAAGGGGTCGATGTCCCGGTCCTCGACGGCGTGGCGTTCATCGACCCAAAGCGGTCAATGGTCGACATCATTCAGGCGGTTGGCCGTGTGATTCGCAAAGCCGCAGGCAAGCTGGTCGGCACCATCGTGATTCCGGTCTTCATCGACGAGTCCGAAGACGCCGACCACGTCCTGTCGCAATCGGCCTTCGAGCCTGTCTGGCAAGTGCTCAAGGCATTGCGCGCACACGACCGACGACTGGCGGACGAACTCGACCAACTGCGTCTGTCGTTGGGCCGGCGGTCAAAATCCGGCGGTCGAATCACTCTTCCAGGCAACATCAAGCGCGATGTTCCCCGATTGCTTCTGCGCGACTTTGAACAAGCGTTTTACGTGCGGACGGTCGAGCAGACGACCGACAAGCCAAAGTTGACCATTGAACAGATTCTGACTTGGGCTGATGCGCACCGCCTCCGAACTGGAGAGTGGCCAATTGCGGATTCCGGCCCTGTTAGCGAAGCACTTGGTGAAAAGTGGCAGAATATTGACACGACACTTCGGCAGGGACTCCGTAGTTTTCCAGGAGGTTCATCACTGGCGCAGTTCGACTGTCCCAGATTCTTCTTGACGACCCCATCCAGCTCGGGGACTGTTGATTTCGTCTGAATCAGTGAGCCGCAAGGCGCTAGCCGCGGGTTCTTCCCAGTGTTTTCACACATTCACCCGCGGCTAGCGCCTTGCGGCTCACTCAATCAACAGACCGCTCGCCTGGATGGGGTCGAACTTGGGACAGTCGAAGTAGTTACTCGCTCGGAAACGTGGCGTAAAAAACCGTATGGCACTTCCGGAATTATCGAAGGAGCAAATTCTCGGCTGGGTTGATGCCCACCACAAACGCACAGGAATTTGGCCGAAGAAGGAATCGGGGCCAGTAGCCGATGCTCCCGGTGAAACTTGGCAAGCCCTGGATGACACTCTGAAACGAGGCGCACGGGGACTTTCGGGCGGCTCCTCACTGGCTAAGTTACTCGCTGAGGAACGCGGTATCCGCAACGTCCGAGATTTAGAGCCGCTGGCAATCGAGAAAATCCTTGCGTGGGCGGATCAACACCATGCACGGACAGGAAAGTGGCCAATAAAGACTTCCGGTTCCATCTACGGCGCACTCCATGAAACTTGGAACAAGATTGACGCAGCAATGCGAATCGGCCTTCGTGGCCTTCCAGGTCGCTCGTCGATCGCGCAGTTGCTTGCGGAAGAGCGTGGAGTACCAAACCGTTTATCGCTTCCTCCACTGAATCAGGATCAGATCCTTGCTTGGGCTGATTCGCACTTCCAACGGACAGGGGAGTGGCCAAAACAAAAAACCGGCTCGGTTAGCGAAGCGCCCGGAGAAAAATGGCAGAACATTGACACAACGCTTTGGTTCGGCCGACGTGGTTTCCCTGGCGGTTCTTCGTTGGCTCAATTGCTTGCAGAGAATCACGACGTGCGAAATCAATCTGAGCTTTCCCCACTCAATACCGATCAGATTTTCGCATGGGCCGACGCTCACAAGGCGCGGACAGGTAAATGGCCCAAAAGAACGTCGGGCGCGGTTGACAGTGAATCCGATGAAACGTGGGGCCGTGTTTATCAGGCACTCATCAATGGACATCGCAGCCTACCTGGTGGCTCATCACTGACCGAATTGCTTGGCCAGCAACGCGGAGTCCGAAACCATTTGAACCTTCCACCGCTGACCCTTGAGCAGATTCTGGCATGGGCACTCGCACATAAGGCAGCGGCCGGAGATTGGCCGAGTCACAACACAGGGCAAGTGACCGGAACGGACGAATCATGGAAGGCGATTAACCAGGCGCTGGGAGCAGGTCGTCGCGGGTTGCCAAGTGGCTCGTCGCTGAAAAAACTCTTCGATCAGCATGGCGTGCGCACCACAGACTAACGCCGCGAAGAATTCTAACTTGTTTGGAATTTCTACGATCAACGACCAGATGCACTTGCCGGACCAGATTCAACAAGGTGATACGACTCGTCAAATGGACCTTGAATCCGAAGATCAGTCTGACGCGAGAACCGCTCGCTGCGTTTACTGCGGAGTGGTCGCCGCAGCTACGGAGGACCACATTCCCCCGAAAAACCTCTTTCCGAAGCCGCGACCGTCGGATCTCGTCAAGGTCGATAGTTGCCGCATATGCAATACCGGTGCTTCAAAAGACGACGAATACTTCCGTCTGATGCTCGCCATTCGACACGACGCAGGCACCACTCCAGAAGGACACAAACTTTGGGAAACGATCAAGCGGTCATTGACTCGTTCTCAGGCTCAGGGGTTGACGAATTCGCTCGTCATCGCAACACACCAAAAGGACGTAATTACCGAGGGCGGTTTATTCATCGGAACTGCTCACGCGTATCAAGTCGATTCTGAACGCATTCGTCGCGTCATTGCCCGAACAACTCGCGGCTTGTATTTCACACATTTCGGCCGACCGATTCCGTATCAGGATATCGTTCGTGTTTATGCTGATGATGATCTTCGCGGCCATCCACAACTTGAAAGCTACCTTGCCGAATTGATCACAGCCGTTACCCACTCTGAAAAGCAGTGTGTCGGTGATGGTTCCGTGTTTGAGTACTACTTCAAGCCGATTGCAGATCACCCGACGGCAAGTGCCTGGGTGTTGTCGTTCTATCGCTCGGTTTTCTTTGTTGCCTTGAACCATCCGCCCGAACTTAAGTGAATGAAAAAGCGGGGTCAGCCGCTTCGGCAAGTCCGAGTTCCACTCGAATCGCGTCAGAGATCGGCTGAGTTGAAACGGAACTCCGCGCTCGGCGCGGTCTCCCGACCCCGCCGCTGGACTGGACCGCAGGTCTCCCCGAATCGTGGGAGACCTGCGGTCCTCTGAGTGCGGGGTCAGGAGCCCCGCGCCCAGCGCAGGTTTCAACCCACGGTCGGTCACACGCCAAACAATCTCGTCGCGGAGCGACGATTGATCCATCTCCACGCAATCGG
>Ga0163153_10008575_pt1 | contig 10570 bp, 10 predicted proteins | sample OliLakLV19MP6IB1_FD_148629 | JGI IMG/M metagenome (GOLD analysis project Ga0163153, IMG submission 148629) | Freshwater microbial mat bacterial communities from Lake Vanda, McMurdo Dry Valleys, Antarctica - Oligotrophic Lake LV.19.MP6.IB-1 | ecosystem: Environmental > Aquatic > Freshwater >...
CTGCAAGGTCTACTTCGCCGAGCTCGACGCCAAGCGTACCGCTGCCGCCGAGCGCAAGCGCGCGCTGGTCGCTGAAGCCGCGGCGCTCGCCGCGCAGGGCACCGTCGGCCTCGCCGGCAGTCCCGCCGACCGCGCCGCCAAGGACGCCACCGCCGACAAGCTCAAGTCGCTGCAGACGGCGTGGAAGGACGCCGGCCCGGCCCCGCGCGACCAGGACGATCAACTGTGGACGGCGTTCCGCGCCGCCTGCGATGGCTTCTTCGCCAGCTACAACGCCGGCCGTGATCAGGAGCGCCGCCAGAACCTTGGCCGAAAGATGGACCTCATCGAGTCGATCGAGGAGCTGGTCGCGCGCGCCGAAGCCCTGCCCGGCGCGGTCAATGCCGACAAGGACCGCTGGCTGCGCCAGGTGAAGGACGCTCAGGTCCAGTGGAAGACCATCGGCCACGTCCCGCGCGAGGATCAGGACCGGGTATGGACGCGCTTCCGCGCCGCCTGCGACCGCATCTACCGCCTGCACGAAGCCCAGTACGTCGAGACCCCCGAGGACCAGGCCGCCAATCTCGTCGCCAAGCAGGACCTGCTCGGCCGGCTGGAGGCCCTGGCCGCGCACGACGCCACCCGCGAGACGCGCGACGACGCCAAGCAGTTGCAGATGCGTTGGCGCGCGATCGGCAGCCTGCCCCCCGGGACCGGCACCGACTTCGAGGCGCGTTGGCGCGAGCTGAGCGACCGGATCTTCGCGGGCGGCCCGGCACGGACGTAAGGTCCGTGTGGCGTCAGCGCTCGGCGACCAGCGTCGCCGGAGTGAACGCGTAGGCGATGCGCAGCGCCGCAGCGCTGTCAGCGCCATGGCGGAGCGGATCGAGCAGGTTGGGCAGCAGGTGGCGGCGATTGCTGTGCGCCAGCGGCGCGCACACCGCCATCGCCAGCGCCGGGTCGGGCTGGGCCGCGCTCAACAGGCCAGCGATGCGCGCCTCGCCGGCCTGACGCCGCCGGTCGTGCATGGCGCGCGGGCTGGGCCCCTCGCCGCGGGCGATGGCCATGACTACCTCGCCCAGGCCGACGCGCAGCCAGGGCGGCCAACCCGCGTCGGGTGGCGCACTCAGATCGAGCGCGAGCGCGAGCGCGGCGGCCGCGACCGCTTCGCGGCGCGTCCGTCCCGGACGCTCGCTCGCCAGGCGTACGACCGGCAGCGCCGGCCGCGCGAGGCGCGCGACGCCCGCGCCCAGGCGCACCTGGTCGTCCGCCGCCACGGCCAGCAGCGGTCCACGCCAGCGCGGCCAGCCGATCCCGGCGAGCACGGCGCGCACGTCGCCCAGGCCGAGCGCGACCTCGTTGGGCGCGGCCACCACGCCACCGTCGGCGACGCCAAGGTAGAGTTCGCTGCGCTGCCCGCCCGGCAGACCCAGACGGAGTCCCTCGGCCGCGGCCCAGTTATCGAGGGTGCGTTCCAGGCGCAGGTCGCCGGCGATCGGTTCGACCCGCGACCGTAGCACCGCCCAGGCGGCGTCGGGCAGATTGGCGTCGAGCGCGGCGCCGACGCGCGCCCCCAGCGGCGCGCGCGTGTCAGCGAGCAGAAAGCGCGCGCGCGTCGCCGGCGGCAGCCAGGCAAGCGGGATCACGAGCGGCGTGGCGGCGCCCGGCAGGATGGCGACCTCGGCGGTGAGAACCGTCGGGTGGTCGCTGTGGCTTAGTGCGAATCCCGCATCCATCGCTGCGCTCTCCGTCTATCGTTGCGCCTTCCAGCCATCGCGGCGGTCCGCTCACCGCTCGTGTGCCAACCATGGCGCAACTTGCGCTAGCCTTCACCCCTGCGCGGAACAAGCTTCGGCCGAGAACGTGAGCGGCGCGGCCGCTCGGAGAGGGCCATGTTCCGGCGCAAGACGGATCAAGTGTACGCCACGCTGCAGCAGGTGCAAAGGCGCCTCACCCAGCAGACGGCGGACGAGGGCGCTGAGGCCCCGGCGTTCCAGCGCCCGCGCGCAGCAGCGGGGGCCGATCCCACCCGGCCGTTGACCGTGCCCACGCCATCCTTCTCGCTGCCCTCGGCGGGGCTCGGCTCGCCGCCGCCAGCCCAGCCCCAGGTGCCGTCTCCGGGCGTCGCCCCGTCGCAACGCCGGCATGTTCTGCAGCTGTCGGGCGAGTTGGCGACCATCCTCTTCCTGCTCTGGCTGGTCACCCTGGTCGCATCCTTCTTCGTCGGTCAGCATTTCGGCAAGCGCGGCGGCGCGGCCGATCCGGGGATCGGCTACGCCGCCGGACCCGCCGGGTCGCGCCCGGCCCGGACCGATCCGCCCGCCGAGGAGCTGCCCGCGACAGCGGCGCGGACGCCAGGTCAGGGTCAGGTCGGTGGCCACATCCTTGTCCTCGCCAGCGTCTCGCGCGCCAACCCCGACGATGAGCAGCGCTTCGGCAACGACGCCCGTCTGCTCAACCAGTACGCCGAGAAGAACGTGCGCAGCGGCTACAAGCCGTGGTTCGGCGTACGCAAGCCCACCAACGGCGGGTTGCAGCTCGTCTTCGGGGTGGTCAACGGCAAGTTCGGCGTCGACAAGGACGCCTTCGCCACGCTCGCCGACGGTGTCGATCGCGCGGGCTACAAGGGCGCGCATTGGATCAAGATCGGCGACAAGTAGGGAGACGGGATGGAGGTGGATGCGCGCCATGGGCGGCATGCAGTGCTGTTTCCGCTGGTCACGCCGTGGTGTGCCGCGGGCGAACTGGCCCATGACCACCATCACCTCCTGCGCGTCTACCGCTGGGCGCTGAAGCTGGCGTCGGACGCCGGCGTCGATCCTGATCTCGCCGGCGCGACCGCGCTGGTCCACGATCTCGACCCCATCCCCAAGGATTCGCCGGAACGGGCGCAGGGGGGCGAACGCTCGTCCCGCCTCGCCGCCACCCCGTTGCTGGCGGCCGGTTACACCCCGGCCGAGACCGCTGCCATCGTCGAGACGGTGCGCACGTCGAGCTGGTCGCGCGGCTTCGCGCCAACCTCTGCGCTCGGCGCGCTGCTCCAAGACGCCGACCGTCTCGACGCGATCGGCGCGCTCGGCATCGCCCGGGTCTTCGCCTGCGCCCAGCGCATGTCGACGCCGGAGCGGCCGGGACGGTTCTACGATCCCGCCGATCCGTTCGCCGACAGCGCGCGGGCGCTCGACGACCGCCGTCAGGCGGCCGACCACTTCGCCGCCAAGCTGCTGACGCTGGCGGCCGGCATGCACCTGCCCGCCGCCCGCGTCGAGGCGGCCCGCCGCCACGCGGCGATGCTCGCCTACCTCGGCGCCTTGCGCAGCGAATTGGGCTGATTCGCCGCGATTCGCCGGCTCCGGGCCCTAGACGACGCCACTGTCGTCAGCATCATCCGGCTCCCCAAGCGCTGCGGACAGCAGCACGGAGAGCCGTCCATGTCCGAAATCCGTCCGTACGAGCCGACCGCGATCGAGCCGCAGTGGCAGCAGCGCTGGGACCAGGCCAAGGCGCACGAGGTGCGCGACGACCTGCCGCGCGAGAAGTGCTATTACGTGCTCGAAATGTTCCCGTACCCGTCGGGCAAGCTGCACATGGGGCACGTGCGCAACTACTCGATCGGCGATGCCGTGGCGCGCTACAAGCGCATGCGCGGATTCGCCGTCCTCCATCCGATGGGTTGGGACTCGTTCGGACTGCCCGCCGAGCAGGCCGCGATCGAACGCAACGCGCACCCGCGCGGCTGGACCTACGACAACATCGCCTACATGCGCACCCAGCTCAAGCGCATGGGCTTCTCCTACGCGTGGTCGCGCGAGTTGGCGACCTCTGATCCCGGCTACGCCGCGCGCGAGCAGGACATCTTCCTCGACCTGGTCGAGAAGGGCCTGGTCTACCGCAAGTCCTCGCTGGTGAACTGGTCGACCGGACTGAATACCGTGCTCGCCAACGAGCAGGTCATCGACGGCAAGTGCTGGCGCACCGGCATGCCGGTGATCCAGAAGGAACTGCCGCAGTGGAACGTGCGCATCACCGCGTACGCCGAGGAATTGCTGAGCTCGACCTACGAGCTGAAGGAGTGGCCGGAAGCGGTGCTGACCCAGCAGCGCAACTGGATCGGCAAAAGTGAGGGCGCCGAGATCGACTTCGCGGTCGACGGCCATCCCGGGGTGACGCTGACCGTGTTCACCACCCGCCCCGACACCATCTTCGGGGTGACCTTCCTCTCGATCGCGCCCGAGCACGCCGCCCTCGCCCGCATCGTGCCGGCGTCGCACCGCGCCGCGGTCGACGCCTTCGCGGCCGAGGTGCGCAAGACCTCGGCCCAGGAGCGCACCGGCGACACCGCCGAGAAGCTCGGTGTCGACACCGGCGCCTTCGTCATCAACCCGGTCAATGGCGAGCGCGTACCGCTCTTCGCCGCCAACTTCGTGGTCGCAGATTACGGCACCGGCGCGGTGATGGCGGTGCCGGCGCACGATACCCGCGACTTCGCCTTCGCGCAGAAGTACGGCATCGCCGTGCGCCAAGTGATCGTACCTGATGCCGAGGAAGGGGGGGGACGATCGACCGCTCCCGGAGCAGCCGCCCAAAGTCCCCCCGAGATGACAAGCGCCTTCACCGGCGTCGGCACGCTGGTCGCCAGCGGCGAGTTCACCGGTCAGCGTTCCGACGCGGCCAAGGCGGCGATCACCATCTGGCTGCAGGCGAACGGCAAGGGCCGCAGGACCACTACCTGGCGCCTGCGCGACTGGGGCATCTCGCGCCAGCGCTACTGGGGCAACCCGATCCCGTTCGTCTATGGCGAGCGCGCCGGCGTGGTGCCGCTGAAGAAGGCGGATCTCCCGGTCACGCTGCCCGAGGACGTCGTCTTCGATGGTCTCGGCAATCCGCTCGAGAAGCACCCGACCTGGGCGACCACCGCCAAGGACGGCGGAGCGCTGACCATCCGCACCAACGCCGGCAGCGAGCCGGCGCGGCGCGAGACCGACACCATGGACACCTTCATGGAGTCGTCGTGGTACTACGCGCGCTTCACCTGTCCTGACGCAGTGGCGCCGCTCGACCGCCGCCGCGTCGACCACTGGCTGCCCGTCGACCTCTACATCGGCGGCATCGAGCACGCGGTGCTGCACCTGCTCTACGCGCGTTTCTTCCAGAAGGCGCTCTGCGATCTCGGCTACGCCGGCGTGCGCGAGCCGTTCAAGCGCCTGCTCTGCCAGGGCATGGTCTGCATGGAGACCTACTCGCGCGGCAAGGATGACGGCAAGAAGCAGTGGTTCTACCCCGACGAGGTCGAGGTCGAGAAGGACGACAAGGGCCGCGTCATCGCCGCCAAGGCCAAGGACGGCGCCGCGGTCACCGTCGGCCGCATCGAGAAGATGTCGAAGTCGAAGCGCAACACCGTCGACCCCCAGAAGCTGATCGAATACTTCGGCGCCGACACCGCCCGCCTGTTCGTGCTGTTCGCCGCGCCGCCCGAGCGCGATCTCGAATGGAGCGACGAGGGCGTGATCGGCATGCACCGTTACCTCAAGCGGGTATGGGTGCTGGTGCAAGAAAACCTCGCCGCTCTGCGCGCGGCGACGGTCTTCACCGGCCACGTCAAGGATCTCGCCGGCGCCGACCAGTCCGTCGGGCGCAAGGTCCACGCCACGATCAAGCGCGCCACCGATGCGATGGAGCGCGACTTCGCCTTCAACACCACCATCGCCGCGTGCATGGAACTGACCAACGAACTCAAGCCCGACGCGTTGTCGGCGCCGGTGTTCAAGCTCGGCGTCACCACCCTGCTGCGCCTGCTCGCGCCGATGACCCCGCACCTCTGCGAGGAACTGTGGCGCGACCTCGGCGACGATGGCGGCATTACTGCCGCCGGCTGGCCCGCGTTCGATCCGACCCAGATCGACGCCGATGACGTCGATTATCCGGTGCAGGCCAACGGCAAGCTGCGCGGCAAGATCACCCTGCCGCGCGCGCTGGTCGGCGCTGCGCTCGAAGCTGTGGTGCGCGAACACCCGGTCATCCGTGAGATCGTCGGCGACAAGCAGCTCAAAAAGCTGATCGTGGTGCCGGGCAAGATCATCAATCTGGTCGTGGGCTGAGGCCATGGCCAAGGTCGTCTACGAGGGCGGATCCTATGACGCCGAGCCCGGCCGCGACCTGCTCGGCACGCTGCTCGATGGCGGCGCGTCGATCCAGTACATCTGCATGTCGGGCTCGTGCGGGATGTGCCGTCTGAAAGTGCTGAAGGGGGGCGAACACCTGCTGCCCATCTCCAATATCGAGAAGCGGCACTATCCCACCAGCGACGGGTCGATCCGTCTGGGCTGCCAAGCCGTGCTGCTCGGCACCGGCGACGTCGAGGTCACCCAGCGCGGGATGTGAGGGCTGCTTCGACGCGGGACTCCCGTTTCACGGGAGGTGCCACAAGCAATCGCCGGGAGAGGCGAGCCCCTGCTCGCCAGTTCGGACAGAGGTGGTGAATCGGAGGCGAGCTGGGGCTCGCCTCTCCCGGCGGTTGGTCTTGGTTCGGAAAAGTTGCCCGGCCAAGCGCGCCTTACTCTTCTGCTGAAATCCCTATGTCATGGGTCTGTTCGGCCTCGCTTCCCGCGCGCATGCGCCTCTGTGCGCCCACCGGTTTTAAGTTGCACGGAATAGCGCGAAGTTGCAAGCTTCGCCACCCACCCGAGCACTGCCGTGTCCGCACTCACCATCCATCGCTTGTCGCCGAAGAACCAGGTGACGTTGCCCCGCGACGCGCGTTCGCTGGCGGATGTGAAGGACGGCGACGTGGTCTGCGCGATGCTGCGCAAGGCGCTGCACGACGATTCCGCCCGCCGTCTTCCGATCGTCACCTTGGTGACCCTGCCCGAGCTGCGCCGGCGCGAGAACACGCTGCGCGAGCGCTTTGCCGCCGACGACACCACCCGCTTCCGCAAGCTGCAGATCCTCAACGAGGGCATCCGCCAGCTCGCCGTCGACGCCCAGCGCCGCATCGTCCTGCCCGCCCATTTCGTCGCCCACGTCGGTATTGCCGAGAGTCGGGACCTCTACTTCAGCTTCTCCAACGACACCGTCCAACTGTGGAATCCGGCTCACTACCTCGCCTGGAAGGGCGAGACCGTCGACGGAGCGGACAGCGACCTCGACGGCTTGATGTTCTGATGCACCCCATGCCACAGGAACAGCCCATGCACGATCCCCAGCTCAAACGCCTGGTCGACGCCCTCGACAGCGCCGTGGAGTGGGCCGCCGATCGCGATGCGCCCGCCTTCCATGCCGATGTCGAGGTCGCCCGCTTGCGTCTGCACTGCCTCAACCGTCGTCTCGGCGCCGCGGTCGCCGCCAGCCCATACCTTGCCTACGTCCAGCGTCTGGTTGATAGCGAGGGCAGCGGAGTGCGGACCGCGGTGGCCGCCGGTGCCTGATCCCGGGCACGAGGGCGCGCAGGATGCCGGCCGGCTGCACCAACCCGTGCTGCTGGCCGAGGTGTTGGCGCATCTGCGCGTCGCTCCCGGAGCGCGCGTGCTGGATTGCACCCTCGGCATGGGTGGCCACGCCGAGGCCATCCTCGAGGCTGGCGCCAGCGTGCTCGGCATCGACCGCGACCCCCGGGCGCGCGCGTTGGCGTCCGCCCGGCTGGCGCGTTTCGGCGGGCGTTTCACCGTCTCTGGCGGGACCTACGCCGAAACGGTGGAGCGCTGCGCGGGGGACGGCGAGCGCTTCGCGGGCGTGCTCGCGGATCTCGGCGTGTCGAGCCTTCAGCTCGATGATCCCGCGCGCGGTTTCGGCATCGCCGCCGACGCCGCGGCCGACATGCGCATGGGCGAGGGCTGCCCCGAAACCGCCCTGGATCTGATCGATCGCCTGAGCGAGGAGGAATTGGCCGACGTGATCTATACGTATGGAGAAGACCGGCTGAGCCGGCGCATCGCCCGCGCGATCAAACGCGAGCGCGAAGCCGGCCGCGTCGAACGCGCCGCCGACCTCGCGGCGGTGGTGCGCTCGGCCGTGCCCGGCCACCAGCCGCGCCACCCCGCGCTGCGCACCTTCCAGGCCCTGCGCATCGTCGTGAATGACGAACTGGGCCAGCTCGACCGTCTGCTCGCGCGTCTCCCCGAGGTGCTCATTCCCACCGGTCGCGCCGTGGTGATCAGCTTCCACAGTCTTGAAGACCGCGCGGTGAAGGAGTCCTTCCGCGACGCCCGCCGCGCCGGGATCTACGCCGACGCCGCGCGCAAGGTCGTCACTGCCACCGATGCCGAACTCGCCATCAACCGCCGCTCCGGCTCCGCCAAGCTCCGCTGGGCGGAGCGCGCCGCCTGAACGCGAAGGACCAGCCCATGCGCGCCACCCATCTTCACACCCTGCTTGCCGCCGCCTGGATGACCATGGCGCTGGCGATCGCGATCAAGACCGCCCTGCTCGGCAACGAGGAGGCGCTGCTCAAGAAGCAGCGCGGGTCGGATCTCAAGGCGCGCACCGAGCTGCATTACCAGAACGATCGCCTGCGCGCGGCCGTCGATTGGCAGAGCAGCCCGCCGGTGCTCGCCGCGACCGTGCGTCGGCTGAACCTGCCCCTCGCCAAGCCCGGCGATGGCCCGGGCCCGCTCGCGTCCGCTGCACCCGTGGCCCCCACCACCATCGCCGCGGTCGACCGCCGCCGCTGATCCCATGCCCGCCGCCACCGTCCCCGTCGCCGCGCAGCCCTGGCGCATCGCCATCACCCTAGCGGTGTTCGCGGGATTGTTCGCGGTGATCGCGGTGCGGCTGCACCATCTTCAGATCAAGAATGGCGAAATGCTCGCCGAGCGCGGCGAACGCCAGCGCCTGCACAAGCTCGAGATCATGGCGGCGCGCGGCAATCTCACCGACGCCAGCGGTGTTCCGCTCGCGGTCAGCGAGGGTCGCTGGGCGCTGTATGCGGACCCCGGATACATGGACGACCGCCTGCGCGCGACGGTCGAACTCAGCCGCATCCTCGGCATCCCCCGCGATGAGCTGCGCAAGCAGTTCGAGGCGCGCTTCAACGGCCGGCGCATCGCCCATGCCCTCGATGATGAGACCGCCGAGGCGATTCGCGCCATGATCAAGCCGCCGCGCGGCTCGGGTCAGTCGCCGATCTCGGGCCTGAAGCTCAAACGCGAATTCGTGCGCAGCTATCCCGAAGGCGGCCTCGCCGCGCACGTCCTCGGCTTCGTCCTCGATGATGGCAGCGGCGGCGCGGGCATCGAACAGCAGCTTGATACACAACTGCTGGGGGTGAAGGGCTACGAGACCATCGCCATCGACGCGCTCGGCGCGCCCAGCGTGATCGATCACGAAAGCCGCCCGGCCCGGCCCGGCGCGCATGTCCAGCTGACCCTCGATGTGCTCGTCCAGCGCGAGCTGGAAAAGGCCCTTGGCGACGCCGTCCTCAAGCATCGGCCGACCAATGCCTGCGGCATCGTCATCCGTCCCGCCACCGGTGAGGTGGTGGCGCTGGCCAGCTGGCCGACCTTCGAGCCGACCAAGCTGGCCGACCTCAAGCCCGAGGCGCTGCGCAACAACGTACTCAACTTCGTCTACGAGCCGGGCTCGACGATGAAGCCGCTGGTCGCCGGCGCCGCGGTCAGCGATCGCCTGGTCAGCTGGAACGAGTCGATCTTCTGCGAGAACGGCCGCTGGACCTACCGTGCCGGTCGTGCCACGCGCACCATCACCGACCACAGCCTCAAGCACGGCGGCCACCAGCAGTTGACCATCGTCCAGGGCATCGCCCTCTCAGACAACATCCTCATGGCCAAGCTCGGCCTGCTGCTCGGCCCTGAACGTCTGCACGACTGGATCGTCGACCGCTTCGGATTCGGCCGGCGCACCGGCATCACCCTGCCCGGCGAGGATCGCGGCATCGTCCTCGCCGAGTCCAAGTGGTCGACCATCGGCTCGTGCCTGTCGGTGCCGATGGGCCACGAGATCGCCGTCACCCCGCTGCAGATGGCGATGGGCCACGCCGCGGTCGCCAATGGCGGGATGTGGCTGCCGCCGCGCCTGATCAAGCGGGTGTGGCAGGATAACGATGGTGTCGCCCGCGAGCTCCCCGTGCCCACCCTGCCTGCCGCCCGGCGTATGTTCGAACGCGGCGACGCGGCGCAGATCCAGGATGCGATGGCCCGCGTCATGGACGAGGGCACCGGCAAGAACGCCCAACTCATCGGCTACACCAGCGCCGGCAAGACCGGCACCTCTGAGAAGCTCGTCGATGGCCGCTACAGCAAAGAGCACCACGTCGGCTCGTTCGTGTGCTGGGCCCCGGCCAGCCCGGGGCGCACGCCCGAATTCCTCGCCCTGGTGGTGATCAACGATCCCACCGCCAACGGCCACTACGGGTCCGAGACCGCCGCGCCGGTGGTCCAGCGCGTGCTCCAGTTCGCACTCGATCAGCAGCAGGTGCCGCAGGACCAGCCGGTGGTGACCGCCGAGGTCCCCGCCCCGCCGCGTCGCAGCGGACGGGCGGCGCGATGATCCCCGCCGCGCTCCTTTTCGCCGGCCAAGCCCTCGACGGGGCGGCCGTGCCTGGCGCTTATGCCGGCGTCGCCGGGACGCACCCGCCGGG
>Ga0163153_10008576_pt1 | contig 10569 bp, 6 predicted proteins | sample OliLakLV19MP6IB1_FD_148629 | JGI IMG/M metagenome (GOLD analysis project Ga0163153, IMG submission 148629) | Freshwater microbial mat bacterial communities from Lake Vanda, McMurdo Dry Valleys, Antarctica - Oligotrophic Lake LV.19.MP6.IB-1 | ecosystem: Environmental > Aquatic > Freshwater > Lake...
GGCGTGTATGTCACGCGACAACCCAAGTCTAAAGGGGTCAAGCTCTACGGCCCTTTTACCAGCGTTTACCAGCTTCGCGAGGCGGTGCAATTGCTTCAGCGGGCCTTCAAGTTCCGCACCTGCCATCTGGAGATTCTGGAAGAAGACCCCAAACGTCGGTTCTTCAGGCCGTGTCTGCTGTATGCCATCAAACAATGCACCGCGCCGTGCGCCGATAAGATCGCCAAGCAGGAATATCGGGAAGACATCGCCCGTCTCACCCGGTTTCTCGACGGGGATAAGAAGACCGTTTTGAAGCAAATGCATCACGAAATGACGACGGCGGCGACCCGTCTCCAGTTCGAATCGGCCGCGCGGCTTCGCGATGAAATTCGCGCGCTGCAGGGTCTGGGCGCACGGGCGCGCAAGGGAGAACAGGAATTCTGGCAGCCCGAGGCGTTCGTGAACAACCCCGCCGACGGGCTGGCGAAATTGCAGGACGCGCTGGGCCTGGTTGAACCGCCGCAAATTGTTGAGGGGATCGATATCGCTCATTTGCAGGGCGGCGAAATGGTCGGCAGCAAGGTTTGCTTCATCGACGGGATGCCGTTCAAAGACGGTTATCGACGTTACAAGATCAAGCACGGGCAGGGGAACAACGATTTCCTGTCGATCCAGGAAGTGGTGGAGCGCGGGTATCGCGAGGCCGGGGCGAACAATGAATTGTTCCCGCACCTGATCATGATCGACGGGGGAATCGGGCAACTGAACGCGGCGATGGACATCTTCCGTACCATGAACGTCAAACCGCCGATGGTCATCTCGCTGGCCAAGCAGGAAGAGCTGATTTACGTCTTCGGCCGATCGGAACCAATCCGCCTGCCGCGGAATCATCTGGGGTTGAAGCTGCTGCAATACGTCCGCGACGAGGCGCACCGCTTCGCGCAGCACTACCACCACATCCTGCGGCGCAAGGCTCAGTTGGAAGAAGACGTGAAGCAGGGCCGGCGTGCGCCGGGCCGCAAGAAAAAAGTGACTCCCCAACCGCAACAATCGACCGACACCGGTATCTCACAGGGGGAATGATGCTCCGTACTGGATTTATGATGCAGAGGGTGGGGCAGACATTCCTGTCTGCCATCGCACTCCATGCGATACCGATGAAACAACGGCGTGGAACGCCGTGGCAGACAGGAATGTCTGCCCCACCGGCAATTCTATTTGCCACCATGATCCTTTTCTTCTTCGGCTCATTCTCCCCCGCCGCCGGGCCGGCGCCGAAGCTACTCGACAGTTCCATCAACCGCGGGGTGAAGTTTCTGCTCGAACGGCAGAAGGAAGACGGATCCTGGAGCGACGAAAAACCCGACGCGCGCATCGACGTCGGCCGAACATCGCTGGTCTGCATGGCTCTGATCAACGCCGGCGAATCGCACCAAGCGCCGGCGCTGCGCAAGGCGATCGACTATTTGCGCAGCAGCAAGACGGAGTTTACATACAGCATCGGTCTGCGGGCGGCGTTTTTTTCGTTGCTGCCCGAGGCGATTCGAAAAAACCAGCTCGACGCCGACACCCGCTGGTTGCTGGGGGCCGCCGTTCGGCGCGGCGACTCGGCCGGGATGTATTCCTACACCGCCGCCGCCGCCAATTATGCCGGGGTGGGCGGCGACTATTCCAATTCGCAATACGGGCTGCTTGGGGTGTGGTACGCCGCCGCTTCCGGTCAGGAAATTCCCGGCGCGTATTGGCGAACCGTCGAACGCGCCTGGCTCAACGGGCAAGCCGACGACGGCGGCTGGGGCTACACACCCGGCGCCGGCGCCTACGGCTCCATGACCGCCGCCGGGCTGGCGACGCTTTATGTCACGTATGATTATGTTCACGCGCAAAGCGAAAAAGATTTAAGCAGGCCCGTCGCCGCCCAGCGGAACCTGGCGCGCGGGGTGAAATGGCTGGCGGACTATTTCGCGGTCTCGCAAAACCCCGGCAAAGATTTCGGACTCGACGGCGTAACCCGCCTGCGCGGCGCGCGGCGCCGCGGAGTAGATGATTTCTCCGGGTCGTACATCTACTACATGCTCTTCGGCTACGAACGCGTTGGCGAAGCCAGCGGGCTTACTCGTTTCGGCGACAGCAAATGGTTCGATGAAGGCTGCGAATACCTCCTCGATCGCCAGGAAGCCGATGGCGGATGGCCCGGTTCCGATGGCATGTGGATGGACGTCAACACCGCGTACGCCTTGCTGTTCCTCTCTCGTGGGCGAGCGCCGGTGGCGCTTCAAAAGCTGGATTTTTCCCGCGCCCCGACCACGCAGGCCGAGTCGCGACCCGCGGCCCGCTGGAACAATCGCTCGCGCGACGCGGCGCAGTTGGCCAAGTGGCTGTCTCGACAAACCGAGCGGCACCTCAACTGGCAGATTGTCACGCTGAATTCCACTCTCGCCGAACTGCGCGAATCGCCGATTCTTTACCTCGCCAGCGATCGGCCGATCTCATTGCCCGAGGAGGCCCTGCGCAACATTCGCCAATTCGTGCTGCAAGGCGGCGTGCTGTTGTGCGTAAACGAAGGCAAAGACGACGTCTTCGCCAAAAGCATCGAGCGGATGGGCAAGCAGATGTTCCCGAAATATGACTTCCGCGACCTGCCGCCGGAGCATCTGCTTTTCACCGCGAACTTCCCCGCCAAAGATCGCTCCATGACCGCCCGCGCGTTAAGCAACGGCGTGCGCGAACTGATTGTGCTGCTGCCGCAGGGGGACACGAGCTGGCGATGGCAGAGCGGCGCGGGCACGACCGTGGCCGCCAAAGCGCCGCATTTCGGTTTCGCCGGCAACCTGCACTTGTACATGACCGACCGCGCCAACCCCAGGTTCAAAGGCGATGAGGCGTGGATCGACCGCGATGAATCCGTCGCCGCGACCGGCGCGATCAAACTCGCTCGCTTGTTGCACAACGGCAACGCCGACCCCGAACCCGCCGGGTGGGAACGCTTGGCCAATATCCTTCACAATCGCGATCAGATTGATTTGCAGTGGGAAGCCGTCGACCCCGTTCGTCTGCCCGCCGACGCGGGCGTAGCGCACATCACGTCAACAGACGCGTTTAAGTTGTACGACGAGCAGGTGCAACGCCTGCGAACGTATCTCGACCACGGCGGCCTGCTCCTCGCCGACGCCGCCGGAGGATCATCGACCGCCGCGGCATCGATCGAAGACCTGCTGCGCTCGCTCTACCCCGCCGGCAAACTCGAGCCATTGCCGTTCGATCACGCCATCTACACCGGCGGCGGGCCGAAGTTGATGCAGGTAAGCTATCGCAAATTCGCGATGGACAAACTCCCCCGGACGACGCTCCCGCGGCTGCGCGGTCTCACGATCAATGGCCGACTTGTTGCGGTCGTGAGTAACGAAGACCTGTCGTCGGGCCTGGTCGGCCACGCGGTGGACGGCATCGTGGGCTATTCATCAGAAAGTGCCGTCGAGTTGGTGCGCGCGATCGTTCTTTGGCGAACGAAATGACCCGCCGGGTGCCACGATTTGGCGCTCAGGCCAAGTCGTGCGCCACTGAGCACCGGAGACCCATCTCCTTCGCACTACATGGCCTGACCATAGTAGTGGCACCCCAATCATCAATCGGCGCCGATTGCCGCGAGCTGCATTTCATTTGGCATGGTGCGTGATGCACTTTCCTCATGCGCCTCGCATGATGCGCGCCAATCCAGAAATCTCCGAAGAATTTCTTCAAACTGCTCCGCCGTCTCGAACTGGCGCATGGCGTCCTTGAGTTGGCTGCACGGGTGCATGGTCTTGGAATACCAACTGATGCGTTTGCGCATTTCCAACATCGCACTGCGCGGCGAGCGGTATTTGACCATGCCGTAGTAATGATCGCGGATGAGTTGAACCTTTTCTTCAATCTTCAGCGGCGGCGGGATGATGCCGGTGGTGAGGTAGCTCCACGTGTCGCGGAAAATCCACGGCTGGCTGAGCGCGCCGCGAGCGATCATGATGCCGGCGCACTTGGTGTATTCGAGCATCCGCTTGGCGTCGGCGGGCGTTTTTACGTCCCCGTTGCCGATGACCGGAATATGCTTCACCGCGGCCACCACTTCGGCGATGCCATCCAGCCGCGCCGCGCCGCTGAAGCGCATTTCCGTCGTGCGGCCGTGGATGGTGATCAGCGATACGCCGGCCTCTTCCAGCCGTTTGGCCATGGATGGCGCGACGATGCACGAATCATCCCAGCCGAGCCGCAATTTACATGTAAGCGGTGCCCGGCGGAGCGACGCCTTGATGCGCTCGACCATGCCCAGCGTCTTATCCGGGTCGCAGAGCAGCTTCGATCCGCCGTCTTTCTTGGTGACTTTATCGACCGGGCAACCCATGTTGATGTCGACCACATCCGCCCCATGATCTTCCGCCCAGCGCGCCGCTTCGCACATGCGGTCGGTCGCCGATCCGTAGAGCTGCATGCAAAGCGGCGAATCACCCGGCGCGGTTTGTGCGAGACTCATGCTTTGGGCGTTTTCGCGCAGCACGCCTTCGCTGCTGAGCAGATCGGTACACGCCATGCCTACCCCGCCGCAGGAGCGCGCGACGAGGCGGAACGCCAGGTCGCAATATCCGGCGATGGGGGCCAGGAGCAGGTTGGTCTGCAACTGCACATGGCCGATATGGAGGGGGCGGATGAGCACTCAAGACATCATAACAACTTCACAGTGGGGCAGACATTCCTGGCTGCCATCGCATTCCGTGCGATTCGCGAACAGCTCGGAAAACCGTGGCAGACAGGAATGTCTGCCCCACCATCAATTATTGCTGCATGAGGGATTGTCTGGCCGCAACGACGATCGCCCTTGCCTCATTCACCGTCTCGGCCAGCGCGGTGATGTGGCCCATCTTCCGCCCGGGTTTGGCGTCGCGCTTGCCGTACAGGTGCAGCTTCACCCGCGGATCGGCCAGGGCCGCTGCCCAGTTGGGTTCAGCGTGCTGCCACAGGTCACCCAGCAGGTTTGCCATAGCCGCGGGTCTTAGAATCGTTGTGTCACCCAGCGGCAGGCCGCACACGGCCCGCAGTTGCTGTTCAAACTGGCTGGTGACGGCGGCATCAAATGTCACGTGCCCACTGTTGTGCGGCCGCGGGGCAAGTTCGTTGACGATGATTGTGCCATTGTGTTCGACAAACATTTCCACGCACAAAAGTCCGACAAGGTTTATCGCGCGCGCGATTTGGGTTGCGAGTTCTTTTGCGGTTTTTGCGAATCGATCATCCGGGGCTGAAGCCCCCGGCTTGCCTGATGCTGTTTTGTTGACTGTTGTGATGTCGAGGATGTGATTGCGATGTTCGTTGGAGAAGACGTCGAACGTTTTCACATCGTCGTCGGTGGTGCGCGCGACGATGACACTTACTTCCCGTTCAAACGCAACGAATTTTTCCACGACTCCCAGCAACGTCGACCCAAACAAGCCGGGGGCTTCCGCCTCGGATCCAAACGCGCCAACCAGTGTAGACCGCGCGCGAACCAAATCAGTCGAACCATCAATCTTCACTTGCCCCTTCCCGTCGTACCCGAACGAAGCGGTCTTCAATACACACGGTACACCCAGTTGCGCGACGGCGCACAGCAGGTTATCGGCGCTCCGCACCTCAACAAAATCCGCCACGGGAAAACCGTTGGACCGGAGAAAATTTTTCTCGCGCAGGCGATGCCGCGTGGTTTCCAGCACGAACGGCGAGGGATGCACCGGACAAATCTCTTCGATCGCGGCCAACGTTTCCGACGGCACGTTCTCAAACTCGAACGTCACCACATCCACCTGCTCGGCAAACCGACGGGCGGCGGCGAGATCGTCGTAGGGGGCGTTGACTTCGATATCGGCAACTTGGCCAGTCGGGCAATCCTGCGTGGGATCGAACGCGGCCACGCGGTACCCCATCCGCCGGGCGGCAATGGCGAACATCCGCCCGAGCTGCCCGCCGCCGAGGATGCCGATGGTTTTGCCGGGGAGGATCATTCTGTTTCGCTTGGCCGCAGATTAACGCAGATAAGAAAGAGGTTGTGAACAGCGGGCTTAAGCGACGAACAGCAGCCGCGACTAAAGCAGAGGTTCTCTCAAGACTGCTTCCGTTTGATTGGCGCGAAACTCCTTTAATTTGTTCGCCAGAGAATCATCCGATATCGCCAGGATCGCCGACGCGAAAAGGGCGGCATTTTTCGCGCCGGCCTCGCCGATGGCGAACGTGGCGACGGGAATTCCGGCGGGCATTTGCACGATCGACAGCAGTGAATCCAATCCATTGAGTGCCTTGGAGTGCACGGGCACGCCCAGCACCGGCAGGTGCGTTTTGCTGGCGCACATGCCTGGAAGGTGCGCTGCCCCTCCGGCGCCGGCGATGATCACCGCCAGCCCCCGCGTTTCGGCGGTGGAGGCGTATTCAAATAGGCGATCGGGCGTGCGATGCGCCGAGACGATCTGCTTCTCATACGCCACGCCGAGTTGATCGAGCATCTCGGCGGCGTGGCGCATGGTTTCCCAGTCGCTCTTGCTACCCATGATGATGCCAACGCGCGGGATGCTCATGCGCGAAATCTTCGCGAAAATTGGGAATAGTAAAAGTGGGCTTGAGGATTTCGTCGTTTTGCCTACCTTGCGGCAAAGGAACCTTACCGGATTTCATCGATGCGCGATTCTGACGAACAAAGCCCGGCGGCGGCTAAAGCCGCCACCCCCAACGTGGTGATTCGCGCTACTTCGATCGCTCATGCACATCGTGTGCTGCATTTGGGACATCCCGACAGTCATGTGCCCGGATATGAAATGCCGGAGATGGTAGCCTCGGCGCCGACGGGCAAGTGGCTCTCGATCGGCTTCCTCCTTGCGATTGTTACTGCAGTCGGGGGATTTTTGCTGGAGCATTTTTCGCACGGCGTGCCGGATGCAAGAGTCGCCCTGCCGTGGGTCATTCCCTTCGCTGTGCTGCTCGCCGGCATCGCGACGATGCCTTTCATTGCCAAACACTGGTGGGAAGACAACTACGCGCGCGTTGCCATTGCACTGGGCGGAATCGTGGCGGTGTACTACCTCTTCTTCGTGCAGTTCGGCCCCGGCAACGTGGCGCGGGCGGCGGCGGAGTACATCAGCTTTATTTTTTTGCTGGGATCGCTGTTCATCGTTTCCGGAGGGATTCTCATTCGCGTGCGCGCCCGCGCCACGCCGACGGCCAATACGGTCATCCTGCTCATCGGCGCGATCATCGCGAACCTGTTCGGCACCACCGGCGCATCGATGCTGCTCATCAGGCCGTTTATCCGGCTGAACAAGGGACACCTGCGGGCTTACCACATCGTGTTCTTCATCTTTGTGGTGGCCAATGCAGGCGGGTCGCTCACGCCCATCGGTGATCCGCCGCTGTTTCTGGGTTACCTGAAGGGCGTGCCGTTCTTCTGGGTGTTTGAAAACTGCTGGCCGATCTGGTTGGTGGTGAACGGGCTGCTGCTGTTGATCTTCTGGATCATCGACAAGCTCAACGCCGCCCGTGACTCCCGCGCCAGCTACGACGGGGACGATTACGGACCGGCGGTCAGCTTCTACGGCGCGACCAACCTCCTGTTCATCACTTTGATCCTGGTCGGCATTCTGGGTCACGCCACGCTCAACAAAGTTCTGTTCCACGGCCCGTGGCGGGAGATGCTCATGGCGCTGGCGGCGTTCGCGTCGCTCGCGACCACGCCCCGGCGCGTCCACGGCGAAAATGTCTTCAACTTCGGACCGATCAAGGAAGTCGCATTCCTGTTCGTCGGCATCTTCCTCACCATGGTCCCGGCACTGAATTATCTCTACAACAATTCAAACAAACTCCCTCTAAAAACCCCCGGACAGTATTACTTTCTCAGCGGAACGCTGTCGTCCGTCCTCGATAACGCGCCCACCTACATGACCTTCTTCCAGATGCAGCTGGGTTCCCTCGAACCGGCCACGATCCGACGCGAGATGGAGATCTTGAAAGACCCGCAGCACGTCATCGACCAGCACATCGCCGGGCTCGACGCGGACCAGATCCAGCAGGTGCGTGATACGATGGAGGCGCTTCAGAAGTACCTGCCCGATCAGTACAAGAACGGGATAATCACCGATCGCCAACTTCGGGTGTTGAACCTCGTCAGTGAACCGAAACTGAACGGCTTCCTCGTCGCGATCTCTATGGGCTCTGTCCTGTTCGGCGCGATGACCTACATCGGGAACGGCCCGAACTTCATGGTCAAAAGCATCGCAGAAAATACCGGCGCGCCCACACCCAGCTTCTTCGGATACATCTTCGGTTACTCCCTCCCCATCCTCCTGCCCGTCCTCATCGTCGTCTGGCTGCTGTTCCTCAGATAGCAGTGGGCAGTGAGCAGTGGGCAGAGCGCAGTGGGCAGGGGGCAGGGGGCAGTAAAGACCGCATCGCGTCTCTGCCCGCTGTCCCCTGCACATGACTCACCCACCACTGTTCACTTCGCACTGCCCACTTCGCACTGCTCACTGCCCACTTCGCACTGCTCACTGCCCACTGCCCACTGGCCCCTGCCCACTGTCCACTGTCCACTGACTTTTCCGTCATACCGCTGCTTGGGTGGTGACCGGACTTGGGACACTTGCGATGAGTTTCTTCACCATGACGATGAACAGACCGGTGCACAGGAGGTTTAGCGCAAGCGACAGGACCGCGACGGTCAGGATCGGTCCGCCGATCCCGTAGCTGAGGCTGACGACCAGCACCCCGGCACCGACTTCCCCGCGCGGCCACATAGCGATCGCGACCGCAAGCCGTTCCTTCCAATGCACCTCGCGCCGGTAACAGAACGCCGGGAACATCTTCCCGATGTTGCTGATGATCGTGATGATCACCACATGAAACGCGATGACGTCCCAACCGGGGAACGCGCGCTTCTCTGCCAGCAGCGCCGGGTCTGCACCTTCATAAACCAAGTAATTGATTTTACCCCCGCCTTCGGGTGTCGCAGTCGCGGGGACTTCGGTCGCAATCGGTATGTCAGACCTCGCGCCGACCGCAGAGTCCACCGCTGCCGTCTCCCGCGCAACGGTTTCGGGGTCATCAGCGGCGACAGCCTGTGCGACGGCCGGGTCGGTCACGGCAACGCTCGTGCCGGTGGTGATCGGGGGCATGTTCAGACCGACCAGCACCATGAAGATCGCGCTGATGACGACGCTGGCGCGGGCGTCATTCTTCGAGTGCGCCATGTCTTCCGTGTGCGCATGGTCCTTACCGTGCGAGCTGTTGATGATGCACCCCAGCACGAACGCGGGCAAAAGCACTTCGACGTGGATCGGAACCTGCGGGTCATACACTTTGCTCATCCGATGAATGAACTCCGACGCCGCCGTGATGAGGCCCGCGTAGGTCAGGGTTGCGATCCAACCGGTGGGGAGTTTCCACGTGTTCAAGTACCGCCACGCCAGCGCCAGCATGACGACGATGGCCAGGAGCAGCGCCATGAGCTGCCACTTGAAGCCGACCATCATGATCTTGAGCGGGATCATGAGCAGGATGGTGTCCAGGTCGTCGAAGATCGCGAGGATGCGGGCTTTTTTGAAGACCCAGGTCATCGATAACCCCGCCGCCGCGAGCATGCTGAACAGGACACCGGCGCTGGTGGGGGAGGCGAAGCGAGACGCCAGCAGCGTCTCTTTCCATAGGTCAAGATGCCCCCACAGCCCGGACGGCGCCATGACGAAGACGAAGTAGAGGGCGCAGAAGACCCACGGGAAAAACGCTGCCGTGAACGCGATACCGTAATCCTTGACGTACGCACCGGGCTTGGTCTTGTCGATGTCGAATTCGTATCCGACATGGATCATGATGAACGACAGCGCGAACATTGTCGCGATGACGACCATCGTGCGAAACGATTCGGGTGCATTTCCAAGAAACTGGGACGCGATAAGCCCCCCGACCAAAAGCAGGGAGTAAAGAAGAACCTTCTGCATGAACAGACTCCGGGCGTCACCGACTCCGCGCGAGGCACGGACGATGAGAGACAATGAGATGACGGCCCGATCATCCCGAACCTGCGACCACGGCGCGGTCGCACCCGGTGCGTCACCTTAATCGACCCGACGCATGATTTCCAACGAATTGCATTTAACGCGCATCGGGCCGGGTGTGAAGTGGTTTCTCGGCGTCACGTGGAAAGCGCGTGACGGGCGCCGTGTGTGCGAACAACAACGTGAGGCCCGTGGAACGGCGTGTGGAGCGGCGGGGGGTCAGTCGAACAGTTCGCGCAGGAAAGACTTGCGCCTTCCGCCGTTTCGACGGTTGCGGTCGTCGCGGTCGTCGTCGTCATCGTCATCGTCCCGCCGCACGTTGCGTGCGGCGGGACCGTAGGATGCCGTCTCATTCGAGACGCTGCGATCGATCAAGGGGGAAACGAGGACGCAGCTTAATGCCACGAAGTTAAGACGTAACTCTATATTTGGCGTTGAGTTCCGCCTTCAAGACGGCGCGCGATTGTTTCATGTAGGGGAACTCCTTTTTCTGTCGTTTGATTTTCCTGGGTTCCAGTCTGCCGTGGCGTAGCGGGTTGATGAT
>Ga0163153_10008578_pt1 | contig 10568 bp, 8 predicted proteins | sample OliLakLV19MP6IB1_FD_148629 | JGI IMG/M metagenome (GOLD analysis project Ga0163153, IMG submission 148629) | Freshwater microbial mat bacterial communities from Lake Vanda, McMurdo Dry Valleys, Antarctica - Oligotrophic Lake LV.19.MP6.IB-1 | ecosystem: Environmental > Aquatic > Freshwater > Lake...
ATCCGCACGTCCCGCTCCGCGGGGGCCAAGGGGAAGAGCGTCAAGACGACCTGGCCTTTGGACACCGCCGACCCCACTGGCGGCAGCCGGGTGTCGCTCCCCAACGTCCCGGCCAGGGGCGCCGTCACGATGGCCTGTGCCCCGCCGGCCGCCAGCAGCTCTCCGCCCAGACTCCGCGTGGTGGCGATGCTGCGCCGTTCGGCCTGCCCCGTTTCGATGCCGAGTCGCTTCCGCGCGTCGTCCGTCAAAGTCAGCGTGGTCAGCGAGGTCTCCGGTACCGCCCCGGATACCTTCGCCGCGGACGGCGCCGCGGGCGCCGGCGCAGGAGTCCGGCCACAGGCTGCAAGCACCACCGTCGCCAGACACACGAATGCTGGACCGATCCTCACTGTGCTCCTCCAGCGGCGGCTGTGCACCGCGTGCCCACCGCACGTTCGAGGCGGGCCACCGCGCGCTGTTCGTCGGCGGCCAACTCGCGTTCGCGCAGCCGTGCCTCGATCAGGCGTCGGCTGTTCTCGAGCACGAACAGGAATGAACTCTCGCCCGCGCGGTACGAGTCTTCCGCGTCGGCGAGGTTCGCTTCAAGCGGCATCACGAGCGCCGTGCGCCACGCCTCGCGTGACTCTCGTGCCTGGTCGAACAACGTTGACGCCTCACGGACGTCGAGGCCGACCTGCTGCTGGAGGGCGACGTAGGCGGCCGACGCCCGCTGCAACTCGGTCTGCGCGCGAAGCCGCCCCCCCTGGTTCCGGTTGAAGAGCGGCAGGCTGACGTCGACCCCTGGGCCGGCCTCGAAGCCAGCCAGGCCTTCCCCGTTGGCATCGAGTACACCCATCAAGGCCAACACCCGGCGACGTTCCCATCCCAGACGGGCGCCGGCCGCCTCGACGGCAAGCTCCGCGGCACGCAGGTCTGGACGCGCGGCCAGCGCACGGACCAGGAGCTCTGGAGCCGGGCCACAACGAGTCGGCTGTGCCGACGTCTGGACGGCATCGAGTGCCGCGTCATCGACCGCCAGGCCCGTCAGCAGGCGAAGACGCTCGCGGGCGATGATCACGTCGTGGACGACCCGCTCGGCGTCCTGGCGGCTGCGCGCCGCGTCGACGCGCGCGACACGTGCGTCGAGCGCGCCGACGTCGCCCGCGGCGAGTCGCGACTGTGTGAGCGCATCAATCCGCTGCAGGGCGGCAGCCGTTTCGCCGGCGATCCGTTGCCTGTTGATCGCGAGCGCAAGGTCCGCGTGAGCCAGCCGGACGGACAGCGCGAGGTCGAGCCCCGATTGGACCAGGTTGCGCGCGGCAACCTCGAGCGACAACCGGGCCGCGGCCATGCGCCTCGGCCGCTCCCAGAGCAGTTCAGCCGGCCACAGCAGCGTGGCTTCGAACTGCTTGGGTCCCCACGGAAACAGCAGCGACAGAACAGGATTGGCCAGCAGTCCCGCCTCCACGAGGTCGGCCCTGGCGAAGCCCAGTTGGCTCACGGTGACGTGAAAGGCCGCGTTGTTCCAGAGCGCCACGGCGACTGCCTCGTCGCTCGAGATTCCGTTGCTGACGTCCACTGACGGCGGTAGACCCAAGGCGGCCGCGGAGGCATCGAGACGCGCGTCCGCACCCGTGCCTGTGCGAATGCTCGCCCCGACATCGGGCTGAAGGGTTGGTCGAGCGGTGGCGCACGACAGGGTCGCCACCGACACGACGAGCAGGAGCAGGAGCCGCAACATCAGCGCGGCTGATGCTGTCATCCACTCGATGAACGATCGATGACAGGCTCGATGGGCAAGGTGACGACGAAGTCCGTCAACCCAGGAGCGCTGCTTCCCAACACCAGCGTCCCGCCGTGGGCTTCGGCGATCCATCGCGCAATCGGCAGCCCCAGGCCTCCGCCATCTGACAGGCCGATGCGAACGAATCGCTCGAAGATGCGCTCGGTGTCGGCGGGCTGAATGCCGGGGCCGTCGTTGCACACGCGCAGCAGGATGCGGTCGGTGCGGCGAGTCAGGTGGACCACGACGGCGCCGTGCGCATCGGCGTGACGGATGGCGTTGTCGAGCAGATTGCCAACCATCTGGCGGAGCAAGCCGTCGTCGCCGTGGAAACCGACTTCCTGCTCGCCCTCCATGGCCACGCGGAGCCCACGCTGGTCGGCGAGCACCCGCGCCGCGCGCACGGTTTCAGCCACGATGTCGTCCAGATTCACGAACTCCTTGCGAAGCGACACGCCGTGCGCCTGCGCGCGCGACAGCAGGAACATCGCATCGACGAGGCGCGCCAGGCGATTGGCCTGCTCTTCAACGATCGCCAGCGACTCCTGATACTCATCCGCTGAGCGGTCGCTCTTCGAGAGCGTGACCTGCGCCGCTGTGCGTACGACCGACACCGGCGTGCGCAATTCGTGGGAGGCGTCCGCCATGAACTGGCGCTGTTGATCGAGCGCGGTGGCGAGCCGGTCGAGCAGGCCGTTGAAGGCGGTGGCCAGCCTGCCGAGCTCGTCGTACGGGTGAGGCGCCGACAGTCTTCCGGTCGGGTCCCGCCCATCGATGCCGCCGGCCTGTGCCGCCATCTCGGACAGAGGACGCAAGGTGTGTCGGCCGATCAACCAGCCGCCCGCCGCCGCGATCAGCAGGGACATCAGCACGCCAATCGCCAGGGCGCGCACCATCTCTGCGTGCTGTGTCGCCAGGCCATCGAGCGGCTCGACGACAAAGGCGCGGTATCGATGTCCAGACTCGGCGACCTCCTGCGTGAGGACCCGGACAACTTCTCCACTGCTGACAACCGTCATCGCGCCCGTTTGCGCGGGACGGCCGACGATCGACGGGACATCCACAGGAAGGCCCCAGGCGGCGAGGACGGTGCCGTCGACCCGACCAAGAACCAGGGCGTGCCCTGGCGCCACGACCTCACGGCTCGCCGCGTTCGCCGAATCCTCCACCGACAAGCCCTCGCCGAACTCCGTGTGCATCACACCGACGAGCGTGGCCATCGTGCGCGTCAGGTCGTCATCCAGCCCCTGAAGCGCCAATCTCGACTGCGCCAGAGAACCCACGATGGCGCCAGTGACGAGTGTGGTCACGACGACAGCGGTGTAATAGAGCGTCAGGCGCCCCCGGATGGACATGGTCACGTCCGCGTCGCCTCGCCGGGCACGACCAGCATGTACCCCTCACCGCGGCGCGTGGCGATGAGCGAAGGTCCCTCGACAGGATCGATCTTCCGGCGCAGACGCTGAACCATGACGTCGATCACGTTCGACATCGACTCGAATGGCGCGTCCCACACGTGCTCGGCGATGGCGCCCCGTCCCACGACCTCGCCTGCGTGCAGGACCAGGAACTCGAGCAGCGCGAACTCACGAGACGTGAGGGGGATCAGCCGGCCATCGCGAGTGACGTGCCTGGCCCGCAGATCGAAGTGCAGTGCCCCCAACGTCACAGCTGATGGCCGCTGCGGCGCCTGTCCTCGCCGAATGACGGCCCGCAATCGCGCGAGCAGTTCGCCGAAATCGAATGGCTTGATCAGGTAATCGTCGGCGCCGCTGTCGAGGCCAGAGATCCTGGCATCGACGGCGTCGCGCGCCGTCAGCATCAGCACGGGCACCTGGGACCCGTGCCCGCGAAGTTCACGGCACACCGCACACCCGTCGATCCCTGGCAGCATCACGTCGAGCACGATGGCGTCGTAGTCAGTGATGGACGCCTGATACAGCGCGTCGGCGCCGTCTCGTGCGACATCCACGGCGTAGGCCTGTTCGCGCAGGCCCTTCGAGAGCACCTGCGCGGCACGCGGTTCGTCTTCGACCAGAAGGACCCTCATACCCTGCCGCTACTCCTCGCGCTCTAGTGGCACGTCGGCGACTCACCCGAGCGGGCCCGCGACTGCCAGGCGTATTCTGGAACGCGCCCAGCCCTTCATCGCGGCCGACGTTCGAAATCAGGCCTCATTTCGCGTTGCCGCGGCGCCTTGCACGCTATCGCACGCTGGCACCATGGCGGCCGCGGCCCCCTGGGCTCCCCGCCAGCGCCCGCTTGGCGAACTTGAACGCGCGCCGCCGAACCATCGCCACCTTGAGGTCGAAGTTCGCCTGCATGTGCATCCAGAACTGCGGCGTCGTCTTGAACAGCTGTGCGAGCCTCAGCGCCGTGTCGGCGGTCGCCCCGCGCTTGCCACGCACGAGTTCGTTCAGGCGCACGGTGGACATCCCCAGCTTTTTGGCCGCCGCGGCCTGCGTCATCTCGAGCGGCTTCAGGAACTCCTCGAGCAGGATCTCACCGGGGTGAATGGCCGGTCCCGGACTCGAGGCATCGCGCGGAATGCTCTCAGTGGTAGTCCTCGCAGCAGACGTCGTGCGCATGGTGCTTCTCCCATCGGAAGGTGATCCGGTATTGCTGGTTCACGCGAATACTGTGCTGGCCCTTGCGGTCTCCAGCCAGGGCTTCGAGACGGTTGCCTGGCAATGCCGCCAGGTCGTCCAGTCGCTGCGCGCTGTCGACCAGTGTCAACTTCCTCAGCACTGTTGGCCAGAGATCACGTGGCACTCGACGAGCGGCCTTGCTGTTGCGCTCGTCCCAGAGGTCTGCGGTCGCTGAGTCCGCGAACGACTGGATCATGATTTCACGATATATGGATACCGTGTATCAGTCAATCGTCGCCTGCCCGGCTCCCGGTCGCGAACACGCCGTCTGGGGCGGCTCCGAATGCAGACCCGACCGGCCGGGCGGCCGAACGGCGACGTCCGACGCGGTCGCCAACGGGTGTTCATCGCCTGTAAGATTTCGGCCTTGGAAAGTGTTCATCCAAAATCTAGCCTCCGAGGATCCCGGTACGATTCAGTCGGCGACGGTCGCTGACGCGAGCCCCAGGGAACACGACTACGGGGTACGGCTGTACCGGTGTTGCCGCCGACCGGCGACTACGGCGACAGCGTCCAGCGTGGAGACTGGGACGTCGGCGGACGCCCTGTGCAGGCAGCGCCGGCGATGGCCAGAGCCAGGACGGTGCGAAGGACTCGGCGAGTGGGCACCTGGAGGGGCGTCAGACCACGCGGGCGGCAACAATCAGGGTGAGCCCGACGACGAATGCCGCGAACATCAAAGCGAGAAGCCGGGACGTCCCGGGCGGGGCGCCCTTGAACTCTTTCCAGATGAACACGCCCCAGAAGGCCGCCACCAGGGTGGCGCCCTGCCCCAGCCCGTAGGAAATCGCAAAGCCGGCGGCGCCGGCGGCGATGATGCTGAGCGACATGCCCAGATTCCAGATGGCGCCGCCGAGGATGCCGATCAGATGCAAGCGGGGCGTGCCCTTGGAGAAGTAGTCGCCGAAGGCGACCGGCGCTCCCACGAACGGCCGTTTCATGACGAGCGTGTTCCAGAGGAAGTTCGACAGCAGCAGGCCGACCGAGAACATCACGATCGCAGAATACGGCCCGAGTTTGCCGGGCTCCAGGGTGATGAAATCGGTGGACATCGATGCGGCCACGAACCGGTAGAAGAAGCCCATCAACAGGCCGGCGACAACCGACACGACGATGCCCTTGCCAATCGTGCGCTGGCCCTGCGCCGGCAGTCGACGGTAGGCCATGGCCGAGAGCAGGATGGCCGCGACCACACACGCCACGCCAAGGAAGAGCAGCACTGGGTTGCCGACAGGGCTCGCCACGTAGTTGGTGATCACGCCGAGGACGAGGGCCAGGCCGACACCGATCGGGAACGCCACCGCCATACCGGCGATGTCGATCGCGGCGACGAGCAGGATGTTGGACAGATTGAAGATCACGCCGCCGACGACGGCCGACAGGATCGCTCCATTCTCTGCCTGGGCCAGATCGACGAGGAAGCTGCGGCCCGCCGTGCCGGTGCTGCCGAGCGTGAAGGCCAGGGCGAGGGCGAAGAGCAGCACGCCGATCGCGTAGTCCCAGTAGAACAGCTCGAACCGCCACTCCTTGCTGGTGAGCTTCTGCGTGTTGGCCCACGAACCCCAACAGAGCATGGTGACCACGCACATCGCTACGGCCACGGGGTACGATTCAACGACGGTCATGTCGCTCCTTCGGGGACGCGGCCGGCGCCGCTCCCGCAAGTTGGCTAGCGCTTCGCACTCGGACGCGTGCTGGTCACCCGCTCGATGTAGAGGCGGATGAACAGGTCCCACTCGATGTCGGTCTGCACCTGCATCTTCCGCGCCCCTTCGCCACCGGGCCAGATCTGCGGCGCGCCCACGGAGACGCCGTAGTTGGCGGCGGGGTTGATGTCGACGTCGACCAACAGCTCCACCGTCTTGATCAGCTCGGGGGCCACCAGGGCCACCGCGGCGACCTGGTCGTACATCAGTGCGACACGGTCTGGCCGCTGTTGATAGCCTGGCCCCATAGTGTCCTTCACCAGCCGCGTGATCGGCGTGTCCACCGCGACGATCTTGTCGTACGACTCCTTGGTGAAGCGAGCCTTGCGCGACACGTTCAGCGGCGAGAGCACGATCGGGATGCCCGACCGCAGCACGATCTGGGCGGCTTCGGGGTCGACGTAGAAGTTGAACTCGGCGTTCGGCGTGTGGTTGCCGCCGCCGTCGGCCAGCGACGCGATGGCGCCGCCCATGATCACCAGCTGCCTGACGTTGCCGGAGAACCGCGGCTCCATCCGCATCGCCATCGCGATGTTCGTGAGCGGGCCGATGGCCAGGATGGTCACCTGGCCCGGGTACTTCATCACCGTCGCGACCAGGTAATCGATGGCGCCCTGGCTCTCGAGCTTCTTCGACACGGCGAAGCCGCCAGGCGGCTGGGGCGCCGGCTCGTTCGCGTACCATCCGCCGTGGCGCTTGGTGTCCCACTCGGTGCCCTTGTGCAGCAAGGGGGCCGCCGCGCCCTGATAGACGGGAATCTCGCTACGGCTCGTCGCCTCGAGAATCTTCAGCACGTCGGCTGTGGCGACGTTGACGCTGCGGTTGCCGGCAACGGTGGTGATGCCCAGGACGTCGAGTTCCGGGGAATTGAGCACGAAGAACAACGCCATCGCATCGTCCTGCGGCGGAAACGCGAAGTCGGTGTCGAAGATGATCTTCTGTGCCGGCTGCGCCACGGCAGGAGCCGTGGCGACGAGCGCCAGGAGCAGGGTCAGCGCGCTGAGCGTTCTCATGTCGTTCTGCTTTCGGAAGCGTTGTTCGGCGGGTCGCCGGGAAGGAAGCGCGTCGGTGGCGTCAGAACACGTACTTCAGGGCCAGCTGCACCTGTCGGGACGACTTCACGGTCCCCGTGATTCTGCCAAACAGGGGCGAGCCCACCGTGGTGTTGGGGACAGCGAACTGCCCGTTGTTGAAGACGTTGAACACCTCGGCGCGGAATTGGAACTTGGCGACACGCTTCGAGAGCGACAGGTCGGCGTTCCATCGCCCCGGGCCGAAGAGCGTCGTCCGCGCCGCATTGCCCAGCACGCCGGGAGCGGGAGCGACGAAGCAGCTCGTATCGAACCAGCGCTCGACGGTGGGGTCGCTGAGCGTGCCGCCGCAGGCCCGATCGGGCCGGTTGCCGAACGACGTGCCGGACTGGTTGTTCGCCATGCTCATGCCCAGCGGGTATCCGCTGTGGGCCACGAAGATGGCGTTGAGGCCCCAGCCGCCCAAGATCGCCTGGGGCACCCCCTTGAGGTCCCTGAGCAGCGGTTGTCCATTGCCGAACGGCAGCTGGTAGAGGGCGCTCAGCGTGAAATTGTGCCGCAGGTCGGTGTTGGCCGAGCCCACGTCGGCATCGTCCGACGACGCCACCGGGAAGTAGACGATGCCGGGGTCGCCGCCGAAGCCTGAGACGCCGTTGGTCAGCGCCTTGGCGTAGGTGTACGACGCCAGCACGTAGTTGCCGGCGGAGGCCCGGCGCTCGAGCCGCATCTGCAGCGAGTTGTAGTTCATCCAGCCGCGGCTGATCGCGGTGATGACCGACTGAAGGTTCGGGTAGGGACGCCGCGCCGCGGGATTGAAGCCCGACCCCGGCGTGGCCGTGTTCAGATTCCGGCTCTTGTCGAACAGGCGGTCGGCGTAGCTGCCTGCGTAGGCGACGCTGGCGATGGTGCGGAACGGCAACTGGCGTTCAAGGTTCAGGCTCCACTGCTGCACGCGGCCCTGCTTGAAGTTCGGGTCGATCGTCGTCCAGTCGCCGCCGTGGCTGGCCGGATCGACGGCCAGACTGTTGACGGGGAATCCTGTCGCGAGCGTGCGCACCGGCGTGATGTTGTCGCTCACGAACGCGTAGGCGTTGGCGTAGGGCGGGTTCTGTTGCGGGCCGGTCGAGCCGCCCATGGCCGACACGTCGTGATACATGCCGTAGCCACCGCGGATGACGGTGGTCGTGCTCGCCCCGGGGCTCCAGGAAAACCCGATGCGCGGCTGGACGTTGCTCCAGTCGGTCTTCACGCCGACCGTCCCACCGACGAAGATCTCGCCGGTGTAGAAGTCGAAGTTGGCGAAGCGGTCCTTGGCCTCGCTCTGCGGCGTCGTGACCATGTAGGCCAGGCCGAGCGTGACGGTCAGGTTGTCGGACACCCGCCAGTTGTCGTCGACGAACCCGCGGAACTCCTTCCAGCGGCGTCCCTTGACCGAGCCGTTCAGCTGGTCGTTCCGGCCCCCGGAAGCCGGCAGGCCGAGCAGGAGGCTGGCAAGCGAGCTGCCGGTGCTGCCGTTGAGCGTGCCGGTCGGCCCGAACCCAGAGGTGAAGAACGGCGTGAAGGCGAACTGCCCGGCCAGTGCGGTGTCGCCCAGAAGGTTCAGCTGCATCGCCCGCATCGACGCGCCGGTGTTCACGGTGTGGCTGCCCTTCACCATCGTCAGCGTGTTGATGTAGTGGTAGACGTTGGTGCCGCCCTGGAACGGCGAGAACCCACGATCGCCGACGCCGGCGAAGTTCTGGAACGTCATGCGGGTCAGTGACGACGTCTCGTCCGTGCCGAGGTTGGCGCCGGGAATCCCCAGCTCCCGCGACTTGTTCGAGCCGTAGCCGAACGAGGTGATGTTGTTGTACACGCGGTTGTAGCCAGCGGTGAACTGATTGACGGCGTTGTTCTTGAACACGTGCGTGTGCGACAGCGCGACGTTCGTGGCGCTCGTATCGAAGGTCTGATTGCTCGAAAAGCCGCCGGTGGCGCCGAAGTCCGGGAGCCCCGTGGGCAGGTACTGATCGGCCTCCTCGGCGCTGAAGCGGGCTAAGACCCGGTCGCTGTTGCTGAAGTTGTGGTCGATGCGCAGGTCGCCCTGGTAGTCGTTCAACGTCTTCACCGGGTTGGCCAGAAAGTTGCCGCCAAGCCGATCGGTGAACGTGGGCAGTGGCAGCAGATTCAGCAGCGCCTGGCCGATCGGGCTGATGCGGTTGGCAGGAATGCGGTTGCCCGGGAAGGGGTCGCGCACGAGCAGCCCGGTGGCTGGATCAGTGCGGGTCGTCGCGGGATCGTAGATGATCGGTGCCGGCGCGCCCGCGAACGACTCGGTGAAGATCCCCTGGTGCATCAGCGCGGTCGGCACGGTGAGCACGGTGGTCAGACCCTCGTCGATGTTGTTGCCCTGGAAGCCGGCGAAGAAGAACGTCCGGTTCTTCTTGACGGGCCCGCCGAGCGAGAAGCCGTAGGTGTTCTGGTTCCACTCGCGCTTCTTGGCGCCGTCGAAGAAGTTGCGCGCGTCGAGGGCGTCGTTGCGGAAGAACTCGAACAACGAGCCGCGGAAGCTGTTCTCGCCCGCCTTGCTGCTCACGAGCACCGTGGTGCCGCCGCGGCTGCCGTACTGCGCCAGGTAGTTGTGCGTGAGCACCTTGAACTCGCGGATCGAGTCGATGTTGGGCAGGATGCCGACACCGCCCGCGGTGAGCTCGTTGTTGTCGACGCCGTCGTAGAGCCAGTCGTTGGCGTTCTCGCGCATGCCCTGCGCCGACACCGACATGCTGCCGCGATACGACACCTCGCTGCTCGGGCCCTGAGCCAGGAAGCTGCCGGCGCGGCCGGACACGGTGCCAGGTCCGAGCAGGGCGAGCTGGACGAAGTTGCGTCCGTTCAGCGGCAACTCGGCTACTTGCTGAGCGTTGATCAGCTGGCCGAGTGACGCATCGCTGCGCTGGAGCTGTGCCATGGACGCCTCGCTCACGACCGTGACCTGCGTCGTCAGGGCCGCGACGTCGAGGATGAAGTTCAGCGTCAGGGAGGCCTGCACTTCCAGCACGACCTTGTTGAACTCCTGCGTCTGGAAGCCGGCCATGGACGCCGTCACCGTGTAGGTGCCGATCGGCAACAGCGGCATGGCGTAGCGGCCAGTGGTGTTGGCGACCACCTCGCGCACGATGCTCGTGCCTTCGTTCCGCGCGGTCACCACCGCCCCCGGCATGCTGGCCTTCGAGGCATCCAAGACCGTGCCGGCGATGGATCCTACCGACTGGGCGAAGCCGTCGGCCGCCGGCAGCAGGGCCATGGCCAGGATGAACATCGATGCGCGCAACGATCGTCTCATTGTCCCCACCTGCCTGCCTGTGGCCCGGCACGTCACGCGGGACGACCGTGCGCCCCTCGAAACCTTCGGTTTCCCGTTTGCCGTGGTGCGTACGAAGAT
>Ga0163153_10008579_pt1 | contig 10567 bp, 10 predicted proteins | sample OliLakLV19MP6IB1_FD_148629 | JGI IMG/M metagenome (GOLD analysis project Ga0163153, IMG submission 148629) | Freshwater microbial mat bacterial communities from Lake Vanda, McMurdo Dry Valleys, Antarctica - Oligotrophic Lake LV.19.MP6.IB-1 | ecosystem: Environmental > Aquatic > Freshwater >...
GCCTCGATATTCCGCGCGGTATCGAGCAACGTTTCTCCTTTGACGACGCTGCTCGACGACGGTGAAAAATTGATCACATCTGCGCTCAGCCGTTTCGCCGCCAATTCGAACGATGTGCGCGTCCTGGTGCTGGGCTCAAAGAAGAGATTCACCACCGTACGCCCTCGGAGCGCCGGAACTTTTTTGATCTCTCGGCCAGTCACTTCCTTGAACGAATCAGCGGTTTCCAAGATCAACCGAATCTCATCCACCGACAGGGGGGCGAGGCTTAAGAGGTCCTTGCGTTTGAGACTCATCGTTCCCTCCACACCTACGCGCGCATAACCTATGCGGACTCACGCTTCAAGATCACCACCCAATCGTCTTCGCCTTCTTCTTCCAACAGCACATGGATATTTTCTTCTCGCGACGTCGGAATATTTTTCCCGATGTACGTCGCCTTAATCGGCAACTGACGATGGCCCCGGTCAACAAGAACAGCCAATTGAATTTCTTCGGGCCGCCCCAAGTCAATCAATCCATCCATCGCCGCGCGAATAGTTCGCCCTGTAAACAGCACATCGTCGACCAACACAATAATTTTGTCGGACACATCGAATGGGACCGACGTCTTTCGGAGGATTGGCTGATCCTTCCGCAACGAGAGGTCGTCCCGATAGAGGGTAATGTCCAGCTCGCCGATCGGCACCGATGCCGATTCGATCTCTTGAATCCGCTTTACCAACCGATGGGCCAAATGCACCCCTCCGGTTCGAATTCCAACCAGCGCCAAATCTTGTATACCCTTGTTACGTTCGAGAATTTCATGGGCAATACGAGTGACCGCTCGCGCAATATCTCCCGCATCCATGACTAACCGTTCAAGTGGTCGGTCGCTACTCACCATCTTCTCCTCATTCATATCGCAGAGCATCCATACATTTCACGTTATGCAGGCTGCCGAAAAAGTCCGCCAGTGGCGCTCTCGCATCGTTCAGACCCTCAACGTACCACAGAGGGTACGCCTTCGGGCCTTCACTCGCTGCGGCCTTGCAGGATGGCCTTTTTGATCAGCCTGCGGGAATGCTCACCTCATGTCCAAGCAGCGCACATCCTCGAAGTTCTGCAAGGCTGAAAAGGGGTGCGGCTAAATACAAGTCGCGGGCATAAAAAAACCCTCTTATCGGAATCCGACAAGAAGGTTGAGAACGACCGACACACACAAGACCAGATGAAGCCCATGACCACTCCTTGCTCACCTCGCAGGATGAGCATTAAAGGTTCAGGCATAGTACTGAGACTGAGACTGCGCTGTCAAGACAACTAGTGAGGAAGATAACGCGTGCTGGCTCACAAGCTGCTGAAAAGGCCGTCCGGCATTGCTCTCGTAGCGCTGGGCGGACTTTTCAAGCATCCTGTTGCAGCCGCTACAGTCCGATCTGTGTTTTGATTCTTGCCCATACAGATTCCTGCTGTTCAATTGCCCAAACATCGAGTCGCAGATATGAGTGCGGGTCGTTCAATCATACATTCGGCCGTTTCGTGTGAAACCCGTTGTTCGGTTAACAAGGCCTTCCACTCATACGCTCTGAATGAACGATGTGGCATTCGCGTTGCCTACGGGAGGGAAGTCTGTAGAATCTATCATCAGGCTGTCCTCCGGCACCAACGCGAGAGTACATGTGCGAGCGCACGACATGACTTTGCTCAACACCCAGAATGGGGCGTAGTTTAAAGTAATCCGCCCACTCGCCACCTCTCGTCGCCCTCACGGCCAATCACGATGAGCTTAAAAGTCGCGAGTGTTACCCTCATGCTGACAGGCCTGGGGCTCTTCTTCGTCGGCATTGGTCTGGCCTTCTCTCAGCCCTCGGTACCATTCACCGTGAGCTGGTGGATGATGGTCGGGGGATAGGGCATGGGGATAGTGGGAGCAGGGCTCCATGCGTACAAGGTCTTCACGCTCCTCAAAGAGAAACTCGTCCCGCCTAAGCACGGCCCTCCGCCACCTGCCCCTTGAGGTGTTCACGTTCCAGAAAAGCATCGAGGGGTTACGACACCTGCCACTTTTATTTTCCAGCGACTCACTGACTCACATTGACCATGGTCTGACCCTCTCCTATACTGACAGGAGCTAGTGGAGGAGTACGCTGTGAAAATTGCCATCGGTCTCGTGATTGTTGTGGTCCTTGTGGTGGGATGCATCCTGGCGCTTCCCTTCCTGATTAACCTCAACAAATATCAAGACCAATACAAGCCGCTCATCGAAGACGCCCTCAACCGCAAGATTCAGCTTCAAGACATCCGCCTGACCATCTGGCCGCGGATCGGCGCCAGGGTGGCTGGGTTTACTGTGCTGGATGATCCGGCATTCGGCTCGAGCCCCTTTGCCTCTCTCGCCTCACTGGACATTGGAGTGAAACTCGTGCCGCTGCTCAGCGGCACAGTGGAAGTCGAAGAGATCACGTTCCGTAATCCCGTGATCACGGTCATCAAGAATAAGAGCGGCGTTCTCAATGTCTCGACCATCGGACGAACTGGTATCGCGGCGCCGAAAACGCCTTCACGAGCGCCCATTCCATCGACTGAAGGTCCGCTCAAAATCCTGGCCCTGCTGGCCGTAGATCGAGTCTCCATCGCGGGCGGGACACTCACGTATCGGGACCAGTCAGCGAGCAAGGCGACCGAGTACATCGTGCAGGATATGGAGATCCTCCTCCAGGGGGTTCGGCTCGGCCAATCCCCGACCCTCCATATTGGAATGCTCGTACAACCGTTGAACCTGCCAGTGAAGCTCGACGGCACCTTTGGCCCGGTGAAAGAATCCACGGACATCGATGCCATCAATCTCCGGCTCGCGCTGGGAAAAACTGATTTCACGATCACCGGAAAAACAGTGGGACGAAACGCCAGTCTGAACATCAGTGCGCCGATGATCAATACGGCGAATCTGCCGATCGCCCTCCCATTACAGAAACCCGTTGATGTGAAAGATCTCCAGATTGCCGCTGACATACAAGGCCAGGATGTGCTGCTCCGAGGCCTCTCCTTTCAGCTCTTCGATGGACAGGTGGCGGCAGAGGGAAAGGTCACATCAGGCTCCGGGACAGCACCTTTCACCGGTAAGACGACGATTCAAGGGATGCAACTTGGTCCGGCGCTCAACGCCCTGGCTACCACCCAGGTCTCGATCAGCGGAACAGCTGGAGCCAATCTCAACGTGCAAGGCCGCGGATTCTCCATGCCGGACCTCACACAATCATTGGAAGGGACAGGGCATGTCGCAGTGAAAGACGGCAAGATCGAAGGGGTGAATCTGCTTGAGGAAGCCATCTCGATCCTCAACGTCTCCGGCATCGCGCTCGATCACGTCAAAGCAACGGCGTTTTCAACGATCGAGACGGATCTCGCCATTCAGCACGGAACCGTTTACATCCAACGGTTTTTGATGGACAGCCACGAGTTTCAGGCTACTGGAGGAGGCACCATCGGTTTCGATCAAAAGTTGAACCTCGCCGTGAACCTCAATCTGTCGCAAGAACTGAGTCAGAAGATTTCCCATTCATCGCCTGCCGCCAAGCTGGCGATGAAAGAAGGCCGCGTAAGTCTTCCGCTCATGATTACCGGGACTGCACAGGCGCCATTGTACGGGTTAGATATGAAGAGCCTTACCGGAAGAGTTCAGGAACAGGTGCAGAAAAAAGCCAAGGAAGTCATTGATCGCCTATTGAAAGGGACGACAAAACCGGAAGACGTCATTCGAGAGGGGCAAGACCTGCTCAAAGGACTATTGGGACGCTGACCACCTTCCTCAGGCGCAACTCTGTTCCAAACAGATGCCGGTCCAGCATGCTGGAAAACAGCTCCGACGAACCTTCCTACTCTCGAGCCTTCAAACTCGTGACGGCACAACGACGGTCGATCAGGTACCATTGAACCGACATCACGCCTTGTCGGTGGGCTCGCCGGCAAGATCAGGATTCTTCAATGAGGAGCTTATGGCCTGCGAAGTCAGACGTATCTGCGTTTGAAGATCCTCACGTACATGGCCTCGACCACCCACGCCTGACAACCGCCCCTCTCGTTCGGGATAATAGCCTCTAGATGTAAGCCACCCGCTGACATGCTTCAGACCGCGCGATAAGAGTGGACCTCCACTCAGAGCTACGGCATCAACGAGACAATACCAGACGGCAACACCACTTGGTGGGTTTCCTTGAGACAGTCCGAATACAGGGTCTACTAACGCCCACTTCCAGGCGCCAGCTGCTGTGCCCAGTATCTCCAGCCATGTGGTAATAAAGAACGCCGCGAGATACACCAAGGGCGAACGACCTTTAAACAGACAGATCAAGAATACAGAGAAAAGCACCGCCCCCCCGACATCGCCCTGTTCTGGAAACCCGCTGATCCCCCATATCGACCAAGCGCCGCACGCCACAATCACGGTAATGGCAATGGCTCTAGCATGCTTCACAAACAGCCCGGAACGCGCTAACGCAATCGAGGTCAAATACACCATGCCGTGACCGAGCGGCACATAGGCCGGTACATTATCAAATCGATAGGTGTAGCCACCCATGCACACAGATGCCACGTATTCGCCGATTGTCGTAAATGCAACAGCCACGGCAACCTGTAATCGGACATCTCTCGTCTCACTGCGCAAGAACCCCATCAGACATACGAACGCGATACACCCTAAGGCATACTGTTTCCACACACTCCCGCTTACCTCAAACGCCATACAAATCGAGACAGAGGCAAATGTGACCGCCGCTATGATGTAATCGCGGTTCCTATGTACATACGCGGCATCAACCTCTGGGAAATGGCGTAGCAATTTCGACGTCATTGAATGTCAGTCTTTCTTACGTCTCTTACTTCGGCTCGATTGTTGGTCATACACAAAAGTGTGCGAATAACCATTTGCAATCAGATGTTCAAAGACGAGCAATGCGCGCTGTGGAAGAATTGAGTTATTTGAAAATACATGGTTGGCGGGAGGGCTGCAAGTCGTACACAGCCTCCCGCCAAATGGGATGAAACGAGGCAACTATTGGAACGACACTTCTTTGACACTAAAACCTGCCGCTACGAGCGCTCTCAAAACCGTAGAAGAGAAATCCTGATCAGTCCTTCTCCTTCTTCTCTTCCTTTAACACCATCTTCCCTTGTGCCAGGCTGGCATTGAGGTCATGCTCGGGAACCTTCTTATGGACCAGGTTCTGATGGCAATCAATACAGGTTGCGCCTTCCGTTTCCATCTTCTTGTGCGCCGCCTTCGCCGAAGCGCCAGGGGGTTTCGTATTCTTGTGGCAGGCCCGGCACGTCATACTGTCCCAGCCCTTCAGCTTCATACGCGCCCTGAAGGCCGCCTCTGGCCGGAACTCGTTGAATTTTTCGATCGTAGAGTAGTCGTTGGTAAACTCCTGGATCAAGAACGGCACTCCGTCCATCACATGTGTCCAAACCGCCAGATGGAAGTTGGAGAGGCCCTGTGGAACATGGCAGTCCTTGCAGCCAGGATCTGCACCGAGTGCCCCCCAGTGTGAGGACTTTTTCAGCTCCTCATACGGGTAGGTCTCTGAATGGCAGCTCACGCAGAACTCGGTCCTGGATATCGCGGCTTCGCCGCCGAATACCACAACAATCGAGCCGACGGCAATCACTGCGCCAAGAATCAGGGCACCGACCGATACCCCACCCCACTCTGTCATTACTCCTCCTTGCCTACTTCGGCTGGCTTAGCATCCTTTTGGAACTCCTCATGAAACTTCGGAGTAGGCGGACCATCAAATGTGCCCACCAGCTTGAAGTGTTCATGCATGGCCTTGTTATTCCGTATCATCTTCTCAAAGTCGAATGTATACTTCTTATCTACCGTGGGGGTAAATGGCGTGTATGGCTTCTTCGTGCCCTTCCAGCCAGATCCCTCATAGTTCAGATGGCAGGAGCTGCACTTCTCAATAAACTCAAATTCCTGTCCAGCTTCCGCGAGAGACTCGCGAGCCGTGACTTTTTTCGATTTTTCAAAAGCCTCTCCCGCCTTCCGATGCACCTTCCTATAGTCAGGACCTGCACCATGGCAGGACTCACAGCCCACACCGACCAAAAACTTGTCCGGCTCCGTAATTTCATACCCGCCTTCAGACCCAAACCCAGTCACGTGGCAACCGATACAATCCTTATCCTTTGTAAAGTCCTTTTTAGGGTCAAGTTTCGCCTTGACCATCGCTTTATTCTTTTCCTTATCCCTATCGGCTTTCAGCGAATCAACAGCTTTGGCGTGAGCAGTCTTGATCCATGAATCGGCTTCGCTTTTGTGACAATTACTGCATTTCTTCCGCCCCTCAAATGCCGTTTCGGCGGCAGCAGTGCCGACAAAGACCGCGAACAACACAACAGCGGCAAGTCCTAATATGATGGGATGCTTCACGAGTTTCTCCTTTCTAGAAAACTATTCGTGGTAACAGAATCAATAATCTTCCTATGGCTACACTTTATCGTCGGTTTATCGGAATTACAAGACTAAGCAATTCCACCTTGGTTATAGAACAAAAAGACTTACTATCAGGCAGAGGGAATCTTATACACCCAGTAGCCACCATATTGGTAGACCAGTTTCAAATCCTGGAACTCAAGAGGATTCGACGTCGTGAAGGGTAGCATCTTCGTCAGCAGCGTATTGCCACTCTTCACATCGGCCAGAAAGTATGCGCGCACCACGCTCTCCGAAAGTCCGTGCAGCGAATAAGCCGTGTGGTTGTTCTCGACCATCCAGCCCTTCACCAACCCGCTCAGCCCATGCACATTGCCGCCCTGCAACGGAAAGTCCTTGTATGCGGCGCCTAGACTTTCAGGGCGCATCAGGCCAAGCTTATAGAGATCCGAGAGGTGAACCACAACATAGGCCTCACGACCACCGGTTAGCTCTCGCAACATTGCGGCACCCTCATTCGGGACCGCTACCAATGCATCGGCAAAACGTTTAAATTTTTGACTCTCGTCAGCGCTCGCTGGTTCACCCCAGAACTCGCGCTCATACTTTTCTATTGCACTACGTTTACTACGCCAGAGCGACGGCGCTATAAAGGGTTCGCCAAGATGAGAAACAAACACTGTCTGGTACCCCGTCAAAAGTCTAATCTGACGCGAGGTGTCCCACCAAGCAAGGATGGCGGCATCCTTGGGAACATGTTTCGTAATTGCTGTTCCTAATGCGGTCAGCTCAGAAAGCTTACCATCGACGAAGACTACAGGGTCGCCGCTACGGTTTTCCCAGTTAAGCATGGCAGGCCTGGTATTACCGCGTCTCGCAAGATAGGCCACCGCGAGCGGTTGATCTACTCCATCAACGATGACCTCGTGCTTACTGATACTGAGGTCAGGCCAAGCCTCAAGCCCAAGCTTGTTGAATTTATCTATGCCACCCTCTTCCACCAACTTGTAATGGTAGGGTGCCTGCGCTGGACCAAGCCACAAGTACCCAAGCCAACTGAGCACAATAAATCCTCCCGCCACTAGGATTATTCCAAGCGACGGGAGGATTTTATTGCTTGGTCGAGTCAGCGCTTCTTCCATAATCTGCGCTGCCGCCCTGGTATTATCGACCGTTCTTCTTGCGTCTGCTCCATCCAGCGAGGGCGAGTGTGCCAGTCAGCAACATCCCGCCTCCCACGCTTCCGAGCGTAATCTTTCCATCCGTACTGTCGAAGTCAAAGAGACTGCTAGTACGGCTTGCCTCGAGCTTGGCTACCCGTTCTTGCAATGCCATCTTCTCTTTGAGCTTGGTGTCTTCATCCATGATTTCGACATAACCACGATTCAATGCCGCCCAACCAACGGTATAGGTGAATCCCCAATGTTGGTGAGCAAGGCTCACGTGCAGTTGCACGAGGTGGTCTTCAGCCATTTCGAATAGTTTGAGTTCAATGGCTGCTGGATTGTTACCCTTCGACCAGTATATCTGGAAGAACTGTTCAAATCCTTCAGGTATTGGCTTCGGCGGTAACGGTCTATTTGTCTTCTGGCCCGTGAGGAGCCCCGCTTCATACTGCTTGTGAACGATGTCATGCGCTTCGTCGTACTTATCTAACCCCGAGTAAGTACCATTGTCCATAAACTCTAGGTAGGCACGTGCATAGCGCTCAGAGTGGCAGCTGGTACAGGTCTTTACCCAGGCATCCAGCCGCTTGTCTGCCCAGTCGGTCTTGATGTTTTCTCGGATACCTGGCACGAACGGATAATTTGCCCAGCGCACCTTCCGTACGACGTTATGAGTGAACTTCCCATTATATTCCATGTGGCAGCTCTGGCACGTTGGTGCATCCTGCCCACCCTTGGTAATCGCATCCTTGAGTTGCACGTTCCAATTCCAGTTCTGACCCTTCTGCTCATACTCCTTCCCATGCTTCGACATGGTGTAGGCTTCCCAGTTGATGTGGTCAGCACCGCTGTGGCAGGTACCGCAGGCCTCAGGTTTGCGCGAATTGGCAACGGAGAATTCGTGCCTGGTATGGCAGCCGTCGCACTTGTTCTGTTGGACGTGGCACATCGTGCAGCCGTCGGCGATTTCACGCTGTGACATCCCCGCATAGACCTCTACTTCGACATTGGCCCTATAGTCCAACGCGTGTGAAGGACGGCCCTTCGGCCACTGGTCCTTTGGCCACGTAATGGTGTCTCGCTCAGATTCGCGTTCGGCGAACTCCTGCAGGTGACAGTTGCCACACACGTCGGCGGTGGGCATCCGTATGTCAGCGCGGTGGTCTGCCTTCTTCTTGGTATTAATGTCAACGTGGCAATCGATGCAGCCCACTTCTTTCAATTGCTCAGTCGCGCCGAGCTTGCCCAGCGAGCGCAGATTCGTCTCGACCTCCGCTAACTTTGCTTTCTTATAGAAGGTATCGTCTTTGGGAGTCAGCTTACGAATTTTGTCTAGATTGGCATGGGTACTTTTCTTCCACATCGCCACCCAACCTGGAGATTCATCCGTATGGCACTTCACGCACTGCTCGCGCGTCGCGATATCTTTGACCGATGTCGGTGGCTTGTAAAATACAGCTGGGTCGAGGTACTTACTGAATGGGAGCGGCTCCCAATACTGACCGTACTTCCCTTTTCCAAATCCTTGAGCTGGATCCAGGTAGCGCTTCAGCAAGGCCTCGTGCAATTCCTTCGGGCTGGCCGCCCGATCCAGTTTCAGCGCCTCGTAAGTTTCCTTGGGGACGCTAGGGAAGTCCGCCTGCGCTGTCCCAGCGAGCAAGATCCCGCTGAGGACTAGAACACACCTCACCCAAAGTTTTGACCTCATAACAGAATGCTCCTTTGTTAAGTGTGCACCGCTACTCATTATGGTTGGGAAAATTGTCTGGTCATCTGCTTAATTGCAGTCATATTACGTACACTATTCCTTCGCGTGACGCGCATTTATATCGTTGAGTTCCTCAGATGTCAAGAGCATTTGAGGAACATATGGTTTGATTTGTTAAAAATAAATTCATACGCCTGAAATTGCAAGATAAATACCTTAACAATCCAATCTGCGGTCATTAGGAAAAGTGATCGGCGTAATGAAAATCATCACCATGAACCACGCAGGCCCTACGGTCTTTCACGGTCGATGACAATGGTGATCCCATCTGTTCCAGGCTTCACGGGTTGGCTCATCCCCTCCAAATCTCCACTTTCTGGCATGGCCTTACCGGACTTCGAAAGACGAGCCACAATGACCACCGTACCTACGTCTGAGAGTTTTCTGGACGGCATCATGCTGGTCGAGTCATCAAGCCGGAACGTGAAGGGCAAATCTTTCTTCAATGCCCGTACGATGGCAACCGGCATCGGCGGGCCGCTGGTTTCACGCGCAAACACAAATAATGTGTCTGTCGGAGAACCCTTGCTTACCAGGCTTGGCCCCAAAATCACCTTACCGCTGATCGCGAGCGACTGTCCGGCCTCCCCTACCAGCTTGACCGACCCCGCCTGCTCCGCATATGTAGGCACTGCTGCAGCGAGTAGTACACCACAGGCGAATAGCCCACACCTCACAAAAATTTTGTCGGCCATGTACGATGCTCCTTTGTGTTTGTGATCTTGGGTGGGCTCGTTGTTATGCCTACCAGTCACATGTATCTCAGTCTAGATCAGAAAATGTCAAGGAAATTTGGGCGGCACTTTTCATAGTTGACTGCGGCAGGTGATTACCCGAATCAAATTACTGATATTTGAGCATAACCGCATATGGACTTCGATATCCCGGCTCCCCTAAAATTCCTACTCCCGATCACATGCACACGGTATTTCTGCTACAAGAAACGGACGACTCTCTCACGCACCCCACGACCATATACACACCTGATCGAGCCGGCTTCGGATACGGTCTGTGTCTGTGATAGATCGCGGCACCACGTGTGTCCCCCTGTTTGACCATCACGAGTCGTACGCATGACTCCTAGGAGCCTGTCCGAGTAATCGCTGGCAATGCGTGACACGCCGTATGTTCACGGCAGGGCCAGCGGTAATTCGGGCAGCCGGCGGCGTGTGTGGCCGATGCGTGGCTCACGGGTGGGAGTGTGATCGGCTG
>Ga0163153_10008581_pt1 | contig 10566 bp, 11 predicted proteins | sample OliLakLV19MP6IB1_FD_148629 | JGI IMG/M metagenome (GOLD analysis project Ga0163153, IMG submission 148629) | Freshwater microbial mat bacterial communities from Lake Vanda, McMurdo Dry Valleys, Antarctica - Oligotrophic Lake LV.19.MP6.IB-1 | ecosystem: Environmental > Aquatic > Freshwater >...
GGCGCGGGCCAAGAAGATCTGTCGAAATTTTCACCACGCGCTAGACGCGCGGTGGGGACGACCAATAAAATGGGGAGCATTCGGTGCCTGGATCGGTTCCAGGCTCAGTCCATATGGGGAATGTCGGTTAAAAGAATTGTAACCATGCTGATCATCGGCCTCATCGGTGGGATCGCGAGTGGCAAGTCGGCCGTGACAGCGGAGTTGGCTCAGCTTGGAGCCGTCGTTCTCAACGCCGACGAAGCGGCTCATCGCGTGATTAATTATCCCGAGGTAAAGCAGTTGCTCAGCGAGCGCTGGGGGCAGGAAATCTTGCTGCCTAATGGTGAGGTCAACCGCAAAGCCGTCGCGGGTCGTGTGTTTTCGCCGGATCAAACGGGCACCGAAGAGCGCGAATTCCTTGAAAATCTACTGCATTCAAGGATTCGCGCCGAGTTTGAAACGGAACTTGAAAACTGCAAAAATGCCGACGTTCCCGCTGCCGTGATCGATGCGCCACTGCTGTTGGAAGCAGGGTGGGACGAGGTTTGCGACGTTTTGCTGTTCGTCGATAGTCCCCGCGAGGATCGCCAGCAGAGGGCGGAATTACTGCGGAATTGGAGCCCGACGGATTTCGCAGCACGAGAAGCCGCGCAAATGCCGATAGAAGAAAAAAGACGCCGAGCCACTCATGTAATTGCCAACGATGGTACGTTTACGCAGCTTCGCGAGCATGTGCAAGGGGTTTGGCGACTGATGAAAAACAAGAAATCATCGTGAAAACCGCAATCACGACCACTTCCCTTGTTTTGGCTTCCATGTCATAATGCTTGCACTGGCCGCTGGTTTACCACCGGTAGCCTCCCCGCCTGACACGAATCAAGTGTCAAAAATCCCGCCAGATTCGCTTTCCATTTTGTTCGCTTTCCTGCCATAATGCGGAGTATCTCCTTTTGGGAGTGTCTCCTCACGCATCCTCGCTTTCCTTTTTCGATCATCGAACCCAGCCCCGCCGGCGCCTTCCGCGCGCCACTACTTACTTTTCAGGAGTTTGTTGTCATGTCCGAAACCGGCAACCACGGTACCAGGTCTGGCCGTAATAATTACTCGCAATACCGCCAGCGCCGTCCCCTCGAATCCAACGGCACTCACATCGACCGCGAAACACTTGCGGAACTCGAGCGCGAAGAACCCCTCTCGATCGCCGAAGAACTCGACAAGGCCGCCGAGCGCGTACGCCGGGTCGGCAAGTCCATCGAGCGCACCGACAAGCCCGACGCCAACATGCACATCGCGGCGCTCCAGCGGATGCCAATGCCGGAGCTCATTGAAGTGGCCGAGGCCGAAGGAGTCGAAGAAGCCGCCGGCCTCAAGAAGCAGGATTTGATCTTCCGCATCCTCAAGCAGCGGGTGAAGCTCGATGGCATGATGTTCGGCGAGGGAACGCTCGAAATCCTGCCGGATGGTTTCGGCTTCCTCCGCAGCCCCGACTATCATTACCTCTCGTGCCCCGACGACATTTACGTCTCGCCTAGCCAAATCCGCCGCTTCGGTTTGCACACCGGTGCGACCGTCTCGGGCACGATCCGGCCTCCCAAGGAAAACGAGCGGTACTTTGCTCTCTTGCGCGTGGAAGCCATCAATGGGGAAGACCCGAATCTGCTCTCGCGCAAGGTGTTTTTCGACAACCTGACACCGATCCATCCCGACTCGCGGATTTCGCTCGAATCGGGTGCCGATGAAATCTCGATGCGCGTTGTCGACATGATCGTGCCGATTGGCTTTGGCCAGCGCGGTTTGATCGTCAGCCCACCGCGTGCCGGCAAGACGATTCTCATGCAGAAGATGGCGAAAGCCGTGCTTACCAACTATCCGAACGCCCATGTGGTGATGCTGCTCATCGACGAGCGGCCGGAAGAAGTCACCGACATGGAACGCGAGGTGAAAGGCCCCAATTGCGAGGTGATTAGCTCGACGTTCGACGAACCCGCCGCGCGGCATATTCAGGTCGCCGAGATGGTGATTGAAAAGGCCAAGCGGATGGTGGAATACGGCCGCGACGTGGTGGTGTTTCTTGATTCCATTACCCGGCTCGCGCGGGCGTGGAACTCGGAATGCCCCAACTCCGGCAAAATCCTCTCCGGCGGTATCGATGCCAACGCCATGCAGCGGCCCAAGCGGTTCTTCGGTTCGGCCCGGCGAGTTGAGGAGGGGGGTTCGCTGACCATCATCGCCACCGCATTGGTCGAGACCGGCAGCCGCATGGACGAGGTGATCTTCGAGGAATTCAAGGGGACCGGCAACCAGGAAATCATCCTCGACCGTCAATTGGTCGACAAGCGGATTTGGCCGTCGATTGACATCAACAAGAGCGGCACGCGCCGCGAGGAAATGTTGATGGACCCCGAAGAACATCGCCGTGTCTGCATGTTGCGGCGGGTGCTGAACGAAATGAACCCTGCCGACGCGATGGACCTGCTCACAACCCGGTTGCGGAAGACGAAGTCGAATGCTGAGTTCTTGATGAGTATTAAGGAATAGGGGTTCACCAATGACAGTGTAGGGGTGGATGCAAACGCCAACGTCGGGAAAGAATCGCCACGAAAAACACGAACTTGCACAAAAAGTAATGATTCCTCCAGGGTTGACTGCAGAAAACATTCAGAATGCTATTGCAGAAATTGATCGTGAGGGTGTGCCCCCTAAACGTCAATCCGATTATTACGATCTTTCCGTAAATAACAATCGATACCCGCCAAAGTATGTAATTTCGCTCGCCTCACAATACGCCAATGGAGTAGTTTACGCGCCAGGCGATTTTAACGCTGTTGAGGCCAAGAATTATTTCATAGGCAAAGGCTATAAGATAATTGACCGCAGACTTGAAGGTGGTCAGACACAGAAACCAAGCGATCTTGTTGACGCCGCACCTGAGAGAGTAGCAACCACAACTTACCGCATTCTTCGCGACACTGACCTCGCGCGTCAAATTAAGGTGCTACACGAATACAAGTGCCAAATCTGTGGGCATACTATACTGCTTGCCGATGGTTCATTCTATGCAGAAGCACACCATATTCGACCACTTGGCGCACCTCACAATGGACCAGATACTCCAGGCAACATTATCTGCGTTTGCCCAAACCACCATGCCGAACTCGACTACGGCGTCATCCCCTTATCAGCATCGCATTTGGGTGACTCAACTGATTTTGCGATCAAGGAAGAATTCCTTAATTACCACAATCAAAAAATCTACAACTCGAAGAATCCCCAATAAGCAGAAGCACTAATTATCGTGCGGGTTCGATGAAATGGCCGCGCGGCGTGAGGCGGACCGGACTTACGATTACCTCATTGCATTGATGCAGGGGACTGACGTCCCTCGCTCGCCTTTCACTATGAAAAAAGTTGCCGAAGTTTGGCCAGCGTCTCATCGAGCTTGGGAGTCGTAACGTGTGCCGCGGTTGAGATGATGACCGAATGCTCGGCGGTAAAGAGGCGATTAGGTCTGATGTAACTGCGAACGTTTAGCTGACCCGTCTGAAAATCATCGACATCCAAAGCAATCGAATACGAGTCGCGATGAGTTTGGCTTGTGATCTGGCAAAGAATGACATCGTCACCGGTAAGGTTAGCCACGACCAATGCAGGCCGCCGCTTACCCGGCAGCAAGTTGGTTTGAGGGAACGGCAACACGACAACATCGCCCACTACAGGTTTGCCCACGCCGCATCCTCTTCGGGGGTGTTCCAGTCGCGTGCCAAGACTGCTTCGCTAGCCAGTAGACCATTGAATGTTTCGTCGCCGGACTTCAAGCGGAGAAAGCGCGCGAAATCATAGACCTCGCGCTGCAAGGCTTCAGGCAAAACATCCAATTCTTTTTCGATGAGTTCGCGTGTGCTCATAACTCAATTATACGGCATGTTTGAAATCGAGTGCAGATGAAAATCATGGAAAATGGGCCGGAATATGCGTGGTACCCCGCCAAGATGGCGGGGCTATATGTGGAGCGTGGGGGTTGATGGACCCGCGCGTGGCGTGAGATAATTGGTTCCATGCTACCCAATCTCTTTGAACCTGCTCCGTTTGACTCTGCCGATCGCTTTGCGATTGTTGTGGCGGAGTGGAATCGCTCGATCACGGCGAAGCTGCTCGAAGGGGCGGTTGCGACCCTTACCGCGGCGGAGGTGCCCGAGGGAAATATCGACGTGGCTTGGGTGCCGGGGGCTTGGGAGATTCCAATCGTCGCTCAGCGGTTCGCGCAGAGCCAGCAGTATGCTGCCGTGATTTCGCTGGGGGCGGTGATCCGTGGGGAAACCACGCACGATCAGCACATCAATCGGGCCGTGAGTTTGTCTCTCCAGCAGATTTCGCTGGCGACGGACCTGCCCATGATTTTTGGGATTCTCACCTGCGAGTCGATGGAGCAGGCGATTCACCGGTCTGGCGGGAATGTGGGGCACAAGGGGGTGGAATGTGCCGAGGCGGCGCTGCGGATGGTCGGATTGCTCAAGAACTGCCCGCCGGAATAGAATGGTTTATGTCATTCTGAAGGAGCCTTGGCGACTGAAGAATCTTGGTTCTACTCTCACACGCATCAGATGACCTGCTGGGATGTAAACTAGATTCTTCGGGTCGTAGAACTCCCCTCAGAATGACAGCTACTTAACAAACATTCTTTCCTAAACGAAAACCAAATGGCTGGACGTACTCGAGCTCGTGAAGTTGCCTTGCAGGCCTTGTTTCAAGAGGATCTCAATCCGCGAGATTCGCGCGATCAAGTGATGCCGCTGCTCGAGAACCGTCTCAAGGAACCTGAACTACGCGAGTTTGCCGTCGGGCTGGTGCTGGGGGTGCTGCGGAATCGGGATGAGCTCGACGCGCTGATTGCGGCTAAGGCCGACAACTGGAGCGTGGGGCGGATGGCGGTCACGGATCGGAACGTGCTGCGGATGGGTGCCTATGAAATCCGCTACACCGACACCCCGCCGCGCGTGGCGGTCGACGAAGCCGTGGAACTGGCCAAGCGCTTTGGGGCCGCAAGTTCCTCGCAGTTCGTGAATGGAATTTTGGACAAGCTGATTGAGAAAAAGGAGTAGGGAGTGACTATGGGACAAAAGGACGATAGGACTAAGGGACATAAGAATTTGTCCGTTAGTCCCTTGGTCCTTAAGTCCTTTCGTCCTCAAAGACCATGGGTTTCTTCGATAAATTCAAGCGCGGTCTGCAGAAGACCGCCAATATTCTGAAGACCGACGTTCGCGATCTGTTTAAGAGCGAGGGTCGGCTCATTGATGAAGCATTTCTCGATGAAATGCGCGCCATTCTGTTCAAGACCGACATGGGTTACGACTCGACCGAAGCAATCGTGGCCGAGGTGGCCAAGAACTTTCGGGGCCGCGTGGTGCAGCTTGAAGACGTGGTCGCGACTTGGAAGTCGAAGCTCACTGAGTTGCTCACCCAGGAAGATTCGCCGATTCGGTTTGCCGAGTCGGGGCCAACGGTGATTATGGTTTGCGGCGTGAACGGGGCGGGGAAAACGACTTCCATCGCCAAGCTGGCCCATCTGCTCAAGTCACAAGGAAAGTCCGTTGTGCTGGGGGCGGGGGACACGTTCCGCGCGGGAGCCGTGCAGCAACTCATCATTTGGTCGAAACGGCTCGGGGTGAACATTGTCACCGGCGAGCCAGGGGCCCATCCCGCCTCGGTAGCTTATCGCGCGGTTGAGGAGTGCGTCGCCACCAAGGCTGATGTTTGCATTGTCGATACCGCTGGGCGACTGCAAACGCAGAAAAACTTGATGGCGGAGCTTACCAAGATTCAGCAATCGATTCGCAAGCTGCTACCCGAGGCACCGCACGAAGTGCTGTTGGTGCTTGATGCCACGACGGGCCAGAATGGCATTAGCCAGGCGGAAAAGTTTACCGAGACTGTGGATTGTACTGGGATCGTGCTCGCCAAGCTCGACGGCACGGCCAAGGGGGGAGTGGTCGTGGCTATCAAGCAGCAGGTGGGCCTGCCCGTGAAGTATGTCGGCGTCGGTGAACAGCCCGAAGATTGGGCTCTCTTTAATCCGGGCGAATTTGTTGACGCCCTCTTTGCCGAGATTGGTGCGACGACGGGTGCTTCGGCGTGAGTTCGTAAAGTTCGTAGGCCGGAACGAGTTCCGCGAGTTCCGGCATTGCGAAGGATCAACCCATCAGGATGCCGGAACTGCGCACGGCTTGTTCCGACCTACGTCAAGAGATATGCCTACAAGCGCGACATGGTGTGATTACCTTGCTGGCAGAATCTTAATCTTGGTCGCGACCTGATCGGTAGCCGACCATTCTTTCCACTTCGCAAACCCAAGCATAGCAACATCTTGCAGCATGGATTGGTTCCTGCCAACCAGTCCTGGCATGGGGATTGCTCTTGGCGAGTCCAGCCGAAATTCGGATGTCGTCGTGGATGCAAGGACTCAGCGTTCCACGGCGTTCAAGAGCTAGAGGTGGTGTCGTAATGCGCCTCCAGAACCACAAGGCGGAATTCTAGATTACTCCAGGTTCTGACTGACAATCCTTCTGACAAATCAATAAGGGCGAATCTTATGTCAAGTGTTTTGACAGTGCGCGACTGGCGTTATCTGCTAGTCGCCCTCATTATGTCGCTGACCGCGACGTCGATGATGTCCCAAGTCTCTTGGGCACAAGAGGAAGAAGCTGTAGTTACTGAAGAAGTTGTGGCCGAAGAGGAAACTCCAGCAGAAGAGGCTGCGGAAGCCGAGGAAGCAGAAACAGAGGCACCGACCGATCTTGGAATTGGTTACGCGCTAGATAACATCATGTTGTTTGTGTGTGCGTGTCTAGTGTTCTTCATGCAAGCTGGTTTCGCATTAGTGGAAACAGGTTTTAATGCCTCGAAAAATGCCATCAACATTCTCTTTAAGAATACGATGGACTTCTGTATTGGCTCGATTCTATTCTACTTTGTGGGCTTCGGCTTGATGTACCCCGGTAGCTATGGAGTTGACGTTACAGAGCATCCCTACTTTGCTTTCGGTGGTACTGGCTTGTACGAAGCCTCGTCGCCACGCGAATTTAGCCCGTCGACTGATTGGTTCTTCCAATGTATGTTTGCCGCGACTGCCGCGACGATTGTGTCGGGTGCCGTGGCTGGTCGCATCAAGATTGGTGCTTACTTTGTCTACAGTGCGTTCATTTGTGCAATCGTTTATCCGATCAGCGGTTTCTGGAAGTGGGGTGGTGGTTGGTTGACCCAATTGCCAGATGGTCAAATCTTCCAAGATTTTGCCGGTTCGGCTGTCGTGCATACGGTGGGTGGTTTTGCTGGCCTGGCGGGTGCGATGCTGTTGGGACCACGTATCGGTAAATTCGTGGGTGGTAAGGCTGTGCCCATGCCTGGTCATAGCTTGCCACTCGCCTGTTTAGGCGTGTTCATCTTATGGCTGGGGTGGTTCGGCTTTAATCCCGGTAGCCAACTTGGTTTCCAAGCGACTGCTGAAATCGATATTGTCATGCACGTTGCCATCACGACGACCTTGGCTGCTGCTGCAGGTGGCGTGGCTGGTACGTTTGGTTCTTGGCTGCTGTTTGGCAAGCCCGACCTCGGTATGGCCTTGAATGGCATCCTCGGTGGTTTAGTGGGTATCACGGCAGGTTGCGATTGCTTCACTGTAGAAATGTCGATCCTAATTGGAGTCGTCGCAGCATTCATAGTTATGGGTGGCTGCGTGCTGCTCGACAAGCTGCACATCGACGATCCCGTGGGTGCTTTCCCGGTCCATGGTTTGTGCGGCATCTGGGGTGTTATGGCGATTGGTATTCTGCCGAACGTCTATACCACGGCTGCCGTGGCTGAAAAGTTGCGTGGCACCGCTGCGGCTGATTTTGTGGCAGTGACCAGCTTTAAGACGCAGTTGATTGGTGCCCTGGCCTACGCAGGTTGGGCATTCGCGACAATGTTTATTCTCTTTGGAATTCTCAAAGCGATCGGCTTCTTGCGAGCCAACGAGCACGAGGAAACCAAAGGCCTCGACATCAGCGAGCATGGTATGCAGGCTTACCAAGCCTAGTAAGTTGTTACGGTACCGCTTGTCGGGCGGGGAATTTTAACCGCTCGACAAGCGATCTTTGATAATGTTGGAACGACTCTTGCCTGGGTCGCCGATGATGTCCCACTTGGCTTGGTCGCGCTTTGCCGCCTACAGTGCGACCAAGCCGGGACGTCATCAAATCTAAGGATGGTAACTAGTTAAGCGGGACTGTATTTCCCCGATACTTACTCAGCCGCGACCGGCAGCAATCTGAAACGGGCGGCCAAGAACTAAGACGGGGACTCGATAAAGGAGTTTTCGTCAACTCTCAACAGGCCAAGCTATAGCCTGCCACGGAAAACCACTTTGTCGGTTTTTGTAGCTGGGACTCGTTCACTGCAAAACCGACTGACAATCCAGAAGGATGCCCCAATGGCTTGGGTGGGTTTTCCGCCTAATCCCGCCCAGGCCGGGGTGTCCGCTGTGAAATCGTGTCGGCTTTGAAATCGTGTCCGTTTGGAAATCTTGGCCGCGACAACTTAGCCGCCCAGGATTGCAACCCCGGCCACGAGGGCAGCGAGAACGACCATCACGATCATCAAGCGTTTCGTACTAGGTTCGTCAGTGACTTGATCTTCCAGAGGCGGAACATATTGCGTGAACTGCGATAGATCGGTGCCATACTCATCCATCAAGTGGTCATTTAGATAACCCTGGACCATGCGTGCGTTGAACGGTCGTTTGCTCGGGTCTTTCTCCAAGAGTTGCAAAACAATCTCGTCGAGCCACTCGGGGCAGTCGACTCCCTGCTGACGTAAACTCTTGGGTTTCTCGTTGAGGTGCTGGGTCCAAACTTGCGCAAAATTGGCCCCCGCAAACGGCGGTTTGCCGGTAAGCATTTCGACCATCACACAACCAAGCGAGTAGAGATCGGCCTGGCCGGTGATCGCCTTGTCACCACAAATCTGCTCGGGCGACATATAGGCATAAGTTCCCACGGTAATTCCCGTGTCGGTAATGTCGGCCTGATGGGTGTCGCGTGCGATGCCGAAGTCGCCGAGCAAAAGTTTGCCGGATTGATCGAAGAACAAATTGCTGGTCTTGAGATCGCGGTGAATGATGCCGTGGTTGTGGGCGTGCTGGAGCGCCGAGGCAACCTGCGCGGCGCAAGCCGCCGTTTGTTGCCAAGTGAGGGGGCCATTTTTTTGAATACGTTGCTTGAGATTGCCATGCTCCAAAAGTTGCATGGCGTAAAAATACTGACCATCCATGATCCCGCCGCCGTAGTTGCGAACGATATGCGGGTGGTTGAGCCGCTCCATAATCGCAATTTCTCGCTGGAAGCGATTGACGATATTCTCATCGTGCGAAATGTTGGGGTGCAGCAGCTTGATGGCCACTGGCTCGCTGATGTCGGAGCTTTCCGCACGATAGACCACGCCGACCGTACCGACTCCCAATGGCTCCAGTAGCTTGAAGGTTGCCGAAGTCGGCAAGAACGGTAAATTGCGGCGGGGCGTTGGTAAGGAGGATTCGGCCATCAGAAAAGATAATAAGAGTGGGAAGCTTCTCAGACGTAGTCGCTATTGGATTGACTCAGATGCCCGCCATCCCGACGACGACGAATTGCCAAAGTATAGCCTTTGACGAGCCAGGACGCCAAACGGGGTGAATCAGCCCCAAATTCTCCCCATCGCCTCGGGAAAGTATTCCGCCCAAGATCCGCTCAAGCGGCAGGTCATCAAGAATTTGGGATTTCAGATTGCTGACCACGGATTTAGGATATGAATAACACCCTTTGTCGTGGTTTATCCATTGATTCCGCACTCCGATCTCCGAATTCCTCATGAAGCTCATCATCGCCATTATCCAGCCGAGCAAGCTGGAAGACGTTAAAGCCGCCCTCTCAAAGGTTGAGGTCGTGCGTCTCACGATTATGGACGTGCAAGGTTTTGGCCGGCAGAAGGGCCAGACCGAGGTCTTCCGTGGCCGTGAAATCACCGTCAATCTGTTGCGGAAGGTGCAACTTCAAATCGCGGTGAACGACAATTTCGTCGAACCGACGATCAACGCCATCATCGAAGGAGGCCGCACGGGCGAGGACGGCTCGATCGGCGACGGCAAAATCTTCGTGCTGCCGCTGGAAGATTGCGTCCGCATCCGCACCGGCGAACGCGGGCCGGAAGCGATTTAGTTGGATTCCAGCCCAGCATGATATAATTGGCGAAGAAAGGGGATGATCATGACAAAAATGCTTGAACAAGCTCTCTCCGAGGTCAAGAAACTTCCGGAATCAGAACAAGATGCCATTGCCTTGCTGATTCTCGACGAACTCGCTGACGAACGTCGTTGGTAAGAAACATTCGCCCGCTCACGAGACGTTTTGGCAATTTAGCTGAGAAAGCTCGCGAGGACATACGCGGAGAATGTCCCTCCGTTAGTTGAAAAGCCGGTTCCACCGACGTTCACAATATCACGCGGACTTCTGCTCGGCGTCAATGGTCTTCGTATCGAGCACGTCGAGTTGGCTCACCAACAGGTGCAGCTGC
>Ga0163153_10008583_pt1 | contig 10565 bp, 6 predicted proteins | sample OliLakLV19MP6IB1_FD_148629 | JGI IMG/M metagenome (GOLD analysis project Ga0163153, IMG submission 148629) | Freshwater microbial mat bacterial communities from Lake Vanda, McMurdo Dry Valleys, Antarctica - Oligotrophic Lake LV.19.MP6.IB-1 | ecosystem: Environmental > Aquatic > Freshwater > Lake...
CACCCAGCCCATACGAAGCAGAGATCGCGCCGGTTCCAGTCCTGAGCGCATCTTCGAGCCCGGCGTGAACCTGATACGCGGCTTCCCGACTGATTGCAGGCACTTTGGAAGGTTTTTCTTGAAAGACAATATGACCAGCCGCATCGGTGATTTTGCTGATGATAAATGGCTTTTCAGGCCGCATGCCCGCACCACCAAAAATCGTGTAGCCCATCGTGAGCTCTTCGAGTGTCATCTCACTGCTGCCCAGGAAGGTGTTTGCAAACGAGCGCAGGGGCGATTTGATCCCGGCTGCGGCGGCGACCTTTTTGACTCCGTCCAGGCCCGCACGGAAACCCACTCTCACGGCCGAAGCGTTTTTGCCTTTGGCGAGGGCTTCCCGCATGGGAATGTTGCCCTCATAGTCATTGTCAGGACGTTCCACGCCCCATTCCCCGAGGATACCGGAGTCTCCGCCCACCATCACATAGCGGTTATCGATGCAGGCGTCCTCCACCATCTCTCCGGGAAAGACCCCCCCCTCGTAGGCTGCGGCATACACAAAAGGTGTGAACGCCGTGCCAACCGGTCTTCGGGCTTGGCTGGCCCGGTTGTATTCGCTGTGTTTAAACTCCCGGCCCCCGACCAGGGTGAGGATTCCCCCTGTGGCCGTATCGAGCGCAAGGACGGCGGCTTGGAGGTATTTGGGTTCCGGGAGTTTGACGCTCATGATTCCGCGGTTGATCTTTTCCTCAATCGTGTGAACCCGTTTGCGATACGCCTCAAATGTCTCGTGGGTGTAGCCGGACATGGCTTCGATTTTGGCCAGGTTTTTTTTCACGGAGTCTTCCGCGGCTTTTTGCATGACTGAGTCCATGGTGGTGTGGATTTGGAATCCTCCATTCATAGCTCGGTCGAATCCCAGCGAGGCGATGGCTTGCTGACGGATCGTGTCAATGGCGTAAGAGACTTTGAAGGGGTTGGTTCTTTTGGTCACGACCAGCTTAGCGTCAACTTCCGCCCGGTATTCATCCCGCGTGAGAAATCCTTGCTCGCGCATACGTCGGAGGACGAAGTTTCTGGATTCGGTGGCGGCCTCAAGGTTATTCCATGGAGAAAGGGCCTGTGGGCTTTTTAACAAGCCGGCGAGCACCGAGCTTTCTCCAACCTTCAGGTCGGCCGCGTTTTTACCAAAATATCCGCGTGCTGCGGCTTCCACCCCATAAAAGCCGCTTCCGAAATACACACGGTTGAGATACAGGCGCATGATATCATCTTTGCTGAGGGCTTCTTCGATTCGTTGCGCCAAAAAGATCTCGACCAGTTTGCGCTGATACGTGCGCTCCCGCATTTCAAAAGAATTTCGGGCGAGCTGCTGGGTGACCGTGCTCGCGCCCTGGCTGATCCTGCCCTTTCGGTAGTTGGTGATGGCTGCCCGGACAATGCCGGCCCAGTCCACGCCGTTGTGCTTTTCGAAACGGTTGTCTTCGGCCGCTATGACGGCTTGGACCATCGTGGGAGAAATTTTGTCCAAAGGAACCGGATTCCGGTTCTGGATAAAAATTTTGCCCATATGATTCCCGTGCCGGTCGTAAATAATCGACGCCGCCTCCATGTCTTCGAGCAGGTTGAGGTCAAACCTTTTGGCCTCTTTGCTGTAGTGGGCGCTGAGCAGTTCCCAGCCAATCCATGCCGTGAGGGCTCCCGCGAAAACAAGCGCCAGTGGCAGCAGCACAAGCCACTTGATCACGAAACGCCGTCTCCGGGTGTCCCGCGCTTTCTGTTCCCAACTGTAATAACCTTTTGCGATAGCCTCTTATTGTTGCCTCAAGCGACGTTTCACGCAAATCCGAAAAATCGGATTCAAACGAATTCTTTAGGTGGGAGTGGGAGAACTTTACAGAGCATTTGTCTCTTGCGACTGGAAGCGGCGAGCTGAGACTTCCCTCGACCGGGATGCTGACTCTAGTTGCTCACTCACTTTTAATAACGCCCCGGCACTTCTCATTTTGAAAAAGCCTTGTGCGCAGCCCGACTGAGATCGGCGATCTTCAGTCGTCGCTTCTATTCTTCCCGAGCTTCGCCCGGCACTCTTTTGGCCCGGCGAATAAATTCGCCGCTCCGAATAAATTCGCCAATCCCAGTAAAGATTCCTCCCCGCTCACTCGAAAATAGAATTGCTGAGAGACGGAAACGTAGCACCCGCTCGAAGGCTTTCTTGGAGAGTGAAAGGGTGTGGAAAATTATCAGAATTTCACCGTGAAGGACATGAAGGTAAGAAGCTGATAGAACACTTCCACTCTCCCCCTCCATGCTCTTCGTGTCCTTCGTGATAGAAAACATCTTCTCCCGATTGAAAAACTGATGGCTGCTTCGCGCGATTCTCAGTTCCCTCCGCTTGCTCCTGCTTAAACATTTTCCTGTTTAGGCTGGAAGCAATAATCTGGATTTTTGAGTCAATGCCAGCGGGAGTGGCCCCGCGAGTGGGAGAGCCCTAAAGTGCCCGTGTGAAAGCCTCAATATCCACACACCGGATGGCTTCTCGATGCAGATGTTTAAGGTGGTCGATGTCCTGAACTTCCGAAATGGCTGTCTTCAATCCTTCGGGAAGCTCCCCGAAACGAATCTCCAGTGCCTCGATCACATCTTCTTGGCGTCCTTCTTGGCGTCCCTCTTGGCGTCCTCGGCTCAGACCTTGGCTTATTCCTTCGTGGCGCCCTTCTTGGCGGATTTGTTCTGCAAGTGTCATGGTTGTTTTCCGGACTTCGACTTGTTGGATTGTCTTCACTTTACGGTGGAATGTTGTCATGTCAATCTCCCGAGAGAGAAGGTAGCGCAGGACCAGTTCGAAGACATCCCTGGAGACCTGTGCAAGCAGGGCCTCATCCCAGACGTCTCCGCCCAGCAGCTCCCCGCTTACATCGGCTTTTAATACCCGCAGAATGAGAATGCCCTCCGGCGTGCCAGCAATTTTTTGAAACGGCATCTCTGACAATTCGATGAGCCGAAAACGAAAATCCGGAACGTCAGCTCCGAGGTCTTCTTCCATGCCTGGCGGGATGTCCAGCAGATCGCGGAATCGGGTGGCGATGCCCCAGCGGCCTTCATTTTGCGCCAGCACAATGGGCAGGATGACTGGCAAGCGTTTTGCGTCAGGATGGTTTCGCCGCCATGACTCCCAAATCCGAATCATATAGCGGAGGAGCCGCAGCCCCATCCACGAGTCACGGGAACGCTGATGCTCGAAAAGCAGATAAAGTAATCCTGCGTTTTCACCAAAGGGGGCGCAAAAGAGCAGGTCGCTCTCGGATTCCCGGAATTGAGAATCCACGTAACTGCCCGGCTCTAATTGCAGGGCGTCCCATGCGATTCTGGAACTCAGAACCTCAGGAAGCTGTGAACGCAGGAAAGCGCCCGCATGGGCCGGATCGGAAAAGCCAGCTTTGAAGAGTTTGTCGTGGGGGTGGTGGATGTCTTCCTCAGGCATGAACTGTGAGTGGAGCAGGTTTTCTGGTGGGAAAGGAGTCGGAAATTATGAGAATTGCACCATGAAGAGCATGAAGGACATGAAGGGGGGAGGAGAAAGGCTTTCTTCGCATTGTCTTACCTTCATGCTCTTCATGTCCTTCGTGGTAGAAAACATCTTCTCCTAATTAAAACCCCATGGTCATCTCCTGACACTTGTATATGAGCACGCCGACGCGGAACCACTGATCTTAAATTCAGAGATGAGAACCACGGATTGCAGAATGGAGTGGGATACCTGAATTCTCCGCCTTCTGATCGAAGTTAAGTTTTCAATGGGTGATTCCACTGAAAGTAGCGAGGGGGGGTGAGGAAAAATGGGTGAGGTTGCCAGGCAGGCCAGGGGGCATGGTTGTCTCGACCGTGTGGGTGTTGGCTGAGCTTGGGGAATCAAACTTGCAACGGGCGAGACGGACTGGTCCCCCTTGACTTCACCCAATCTCAATCAAAAGCTCCCCCAGATAGAGGTTGCCCTAAACGAATTCGATATGGGGGTTGGTTGGAATGAGGCCTTTTCCGGCGGCCTCTGACAGGAATTTTTCCACTGCTTGACGTCCCACCGGCCCATAATCGAGCGTCAACTCATTCACATACATCCCAATAAATCGGTCGGCCAAGGGCACGTCCATTCCCCGGGCGTGTTCCATGCTGTGCTCCACTGCAGGAAGACGGTGTTTTAGTCCATAGGCGATGCTTTCATGCAAAATATCCCGGATTTCCTCTCGGATGGCCAACGGGAGATCTTTCCGAATCACATTGCCCCCTAGCGGCAGAGGCAGTCCCCGGGTTCGTTTCCACCATTCGCCAAGGTCCAAGACTTTCTCAAAGCCCTCGTCTTGATAGGTGAGCTGACCCTCGTGAATCAATAGCCCCACGTCGGCGCGGCCGGCTTTGACCGCGTCAAAAATCTCGTCAAAGGGCACCACCACATATTCAAAGTCGACACCCAAAAATAATTGAGCCGACAAATAGGCGCTGGTCATTTTGCCAGGGATGGCAATTTTTTTGCTACGAAGCCAGGCACGTGCTTCGTCATCGCCGGTGGGAGGATCCTTCTCCAAAGTCACAAACATCGGACCGTATCCATCCCCCATGCTCGCGCCGCTTGGAAGTAACGCGTAATTGTCCAGGACATGCGCTAAGGCATGGATCGAGACGGCCGAGATATGCAACTCGGCCCGCATCGCCCGCTCATTGAGGGTTTGGATATCCTGGAGGATGTGCTCGAAGCGGTATCCCCGCAGGTCGATTTTGCCTTCGGCCATCGCGTAAAACATGAACGCATCATCCGGGTCTGGAGAATGCCCAAGTTTTAGGACGATATCTTTCCAATCGCTCACCCTTTGGCTCCCGCGCGTTTGCGGGCATTGGCATCAAGAAGTTTTTTACGCATACGAAGAGATTTGGGCGTGGCCTCGACGTATTCGTCGGGAGCGATATATTCCAAAGCACGCTCTAAACTCATAACGAGCGGTGGCGCGAGTTGGATGCCCTTGCCGTCGCCCTGACTGCGCATGTTAGTCAGCTTTTTGGCTTTGCAGGGGTTGACAGGCATATCGTCAGGGCGGGCGTTTTCGCCGATGATCATTCCCTCATAAATTTCTTCCTGAGGCCCAATAAACAAGCGTCCCCGGATCTGAATGGTGTCGAGGGCATAGGCCATGCTGATCCCGGACTCCATGCTGATGAGCACGCCTTTGCCCCGGCTCGGGATGTCGCCTTTGTGGGCGCCATATTCTTTGAACAGGTGGCTGGCGGTGCCATGACCTTTCGTGACGTTGACCAGATCCGTTTCAAATCCGATCAGCCCCCGTGTGGGAATGGTGGCTTCGACCAGCACGCTGTGCGGGTTGTGTTCCATATTGACGATTTCCGCTTTGCGTCCGGCCAGCGACTGGAGAATGTCTCCCAGGTTTTCCGTAGGCACATCCACGTAAAGTGTTTCGATAGGCTCCAACAGCGCTCCATCTTCGGAGCGCTGGAAGATCACTTCCGGACGCGAGACCAGGATTTCAAAACCTTCGCGGCGCATCTGCTCGACCAAAATGGCGATCTGCATTTCTCCGCGGGCCTTGACTTCAAAGTGTCCGGCGGTGTCCGTTTCGCTGAAGAGGATAGAAACATTCGTGCGGGTTTCGCGGACCAGGCGGTCTTTGATCTGCCGGGCGGTGAGCAGCTTTCCTTCACGTCCTGCAAGCGGTGAGTCGTTCACACAAATTTTCATGGTGATCGTCGGCGGGTCAATATCGACAAACGGCAAGGCTTCACGTTCCTCGCTGTCAACCAGAGTCTCGCCAATAAACACATCTTCAAACCCGGCCAGGCCGATAATATCTCCGGCAAAGGCTTCCGGCATCTGGACTTTTTCCAAACCTTCATGACCAAAAATCGTGGTCACGGGTTTGCGTTCCTTGGTGCCGTCCTTGTGAATGCAGACAATGCTTTGACCGACTTTTACCGAGCCGCTAATGATGCGCCCGTAGGCGATCCGCCCGAGGTAGTCACTGTAATCGAGGTTGGAAACCAACATCTGGAAGTAGTCCACATCCGCGATTTTTGGAGCGGGTATATGCCAGGCAATCGCTTCGTAAAGCGGGAGAAGAGTCGTGCTGGGATCCACGAGTTCGCGTTTTGCGATTCCATCCTTGGCGCTGGCGTAAATGTGAGGAAAATCGAGTTGTTCGTCCGTGGCATTGAGTTCCAAAAAAAGCTCAAACACCATATCAAGCACTTTGTGGGGACGGGCATTTTCCCGATCGATCTTGTTGATCACCACAATGGGCTTAAGACCGTTTTCCATGGCCTTACGAAGCACGAATTTTGTTTGAGCCTGGGGACCGTCATGGGCATCCACCACAAGGAGAACACCATCGACCATTTTCATGATGCGTTCCACTTCTCCGCCGAAGTCGGCATGGCCGGGAGTGTCCACGATGTTGACGTGATAATCATTCCAGCGATACGCCGCGTTTTTCGCGCGGATGGTGATTCCTTTTTCGCGTTCAAGGTCCATGGAGTCCATCATCCGATCATCGGTTTTCTGGTTCGCGCGGAAGGTGCCCGCCTGTTTGAGGAGTTGATCAACCAGCGTGGTCTTGCCGTGATCAACGTGGGCGATAATTGCAATATTTCGAATTTGAGTCATTGTGTGGTTCCGCCCGTGTTGAGAGGCGGGCGCGGGAATATGAGTCGGTATGGTCCATCTAGCAAGCTCATAAGCGCGGAGGCCGCTGCTTCGGGAGTGGTGCCTTTCATGCAACGAAAGTCCAACGGGCAGACCCGGAGGAAGCACGGACTGCATTCCACGTGGTGCCTGAGGGTGATGGAATTTGCGCCGCGAGGGCCAGTGAGGAGCGGTTCCGTGGAGCCAAAGACCGCCACGAGAGGCACGCCAAGCAAGTCAGCAAGGTGCATTGTGCCTGTGTCGTTGGTGAGCAGGGCGCGGCTCCCGGATAAGCCATCGATGAGCTCTTCCATCGATGTGCGACCTGCAAGATTTTCGACGTGGCCGGGGAACCCCCCGCAAATTTCCTCTGCAACAGCCCGGTCTCCAGCGGCTCCAAAAATTTTCCATTGGCAGTCTAGTTTCGAGGAAACGAGTTCCATGACTTTGCGGAATCTCTCAGCTGGCCAGCGTTTGGCAGGCCCGTACTCCGCGCCCGGGCAAATGGCCAGAATTGGTGGTCCATCCTTTTGGAAAGGCTTGGCCTGTTGCGGAACCGCGGGTTCAACGGCTCCACACTTGGCGGCGATTTGCCAGTATCGGTCATTGTGGTGCAGGGGCCTTGTGACTCGCTCCCGTTTTTTGAGTTTGATGGGCTGATTCAGAAACAGGTTTCGTCCACGGCTTGGAAAACCTACCACGCGAGGAATCCCCGCAAGCCAGGCTTCCAAAGCACTGCGCACGGAATTCGGGAAAAGCACCGCCACTTCGAATTTTCCACGCAGCATGTTTGCCACGGCGAAGACCGAGGCCTTGGAGGGGATTTCCAAAACCTCATCCACCTCGGGAACCGAACGCCAAATCGCCGCGAGTTTTGCGGGAGCCAATACCGAGAGCCACGCATCCGGGCGTCCGAGTTTAAAAGCCCGTGCGGCGCGAACGGACATCACCGCATCCCCCAGCCAGTTGGGCGAACGGACCACGATGCGAAACGGCCTGAGGGAGGTGGGGTCGAGCCCGGGGGGCAAGTAGGTGCCACGGCGCTGGGTGACGGTCAGAAAATTTGGTGACGGGGTCTTCCACCGGTTGTGAACCCAGAACCAATCGGCGGGGGACTCACGAATTTGGGATTCCAGTTTTGTGTTGATCGCGCAAGTCAGTTCTTCGGTCGAGCCGGTTGGAAGGGCAGTACCAACCACCACTCTCCACTTGGCAAAGCCGGAGGTATGAATCGCGACGGGGACCACGTCAGCTCCGGTTCGCAACGCCAACTTCGCAGCCAGAGTGGATGTCGAACTCAGGCGTCCAAAAAATGGCATCCACATGCCTCCATCGCCGGCATTCTGATCCACCAAAACCCCCAAAACCCCGGGCTCCCGGATGAGCGCAATGGCGTCATTGAAACCTTTCTTCCGGTCAAATGTGAGAACCCCAAGCCGACGGCGGTCCCGGTTAATCAACTCATCAACAAGCGGGTTGCGCAGGGCCTGATACACGGTGCCAAACCTTGCTTCCGGCACTTGAAACACCAGTTGGGCATATAATTCCCAATTGCCAATATGATTAATCGCAAGGACCACGCCGCGGCCGGCTTTGACGGCGTTGCGGATGTTTTCCAAGCCTTCAATCGGCGCGATTTCTTTAATTTTGCTCTGGGAGAGCAAAGGGATTTTTAAAGAAGAAAGCCCGTTGGCCCCAAGGGTGGCGAAATGTTCGCGTGTGAGCTTGGCAGCTTCTTTTTTGGATTTCCCGCCTCCATATGCCGCAAAGATGTTTTCCCTCGCCAACCGCCGGTAAGCAGGCAAAACCGCCCAAAGCCCCAAACCGACCCCTCGACCTAACAAAAAACAAACCCCCAAGGGCAGCAGCCGGATCAGCGATACAAACGCCAACACGAGCCAATACACGAAACGATCTGTCATACCCCACAGACCACCATTCCGGCGGCCCTTTCGCAATGCTCAATCCGTGGCTTGTTGCTTGGTCGCAAAAAGATGAGTCAGATACGCAGCAAGGACTTCGAGGCGGTGGGTTGAGTCCAGTTCCTCGATGAGGCGCTGACGCACCGCCGCATCACCGACAAGGCAGGACGCTGCCATGTCACTAAAAAGATCAAAATCCTCCAACTGCGATAGCATGTCGTGAAGTTGTGGAGGGATGGGAGTCCCCAAATCCGAGATGCGTGAAACCAATGTGAGGATTTCCTCTCGCAGATTGGCTGATGAGGCATCCGAAGAATTAACAGAATCCAAGCCCCGCACGGTGGCTTTCGGATAGGGACTTCCCTCCTGCCACTCCAAAAATTCCACGCGCGAGACGCCCTGCAATACCAAGTTAGCCGTTCCATCGTCATTGGCCACACAAGCACGGACAACACCAACTCCGCCTCGCAATTTTCCTGGCTCACCATCTTCCATCGATGACACCACACCAAATAGCCGGTGACTCTCCAACGCCTCGGCCAACATCTCTTGGTAACGTGGCTCAAAAACAAACAAGGGAAGCATGGACCCCGGGAACAAAGCCATTCCAGGCAAGATCATCGCACCTAACTCTGACGGCAATTGGATTTTTTCATGCATTTGTATATAAAATTACGCTGCCACCTGGCAAAAGACTCAACTATTTTGGGTTTGCCTCACGGAGGGTCTGATTAAGAGAGGGTGAGGTTGCTATGCAGGCCAGGGGGCATGGTCGTCTCGACCGTGCGGGCGTTGGATGAGCTTGGGGTATCAAACTTGCAACGGGCGAGACGCACCGTTCCCCCTGACTCACCCACTTTTAATCGCACCCGTTAACGGAGGGTGAAAGAGGACGAAATTGCAAAATGATTGTCCGGTGTGTTCTTGGCCTTCATCGAGAGTTCGGTCCGGGGTCGCTGGAATCTTTCTCCCCGCTTCCTCTTATTGCTTGGCGTGCTTTGTGAGCTTGGCGGATTTTTTCTTTTTTTTAATCCTTCTGGTTTTTCTGAGGTTCGTCTGTTGTATTTATCACTAATGAACTTTCGAACATTTGCGCGACTTGGAGGTCTTGCCGGTTTGTTTCTCAGCGTTCCTGCAATGTCTGCCACCTTTGATTGGACCGGCGAACCGCTTAAAGATGTCCAGATCAACACGGTGGCCTTTCGTGGTTGGGTGCCTGACACCGCCGAGCCGCTTGCGGGAGTGCTCGTGCTGATTCCTGGCCGGCATGGTGATGGCCGGGACATGGCCGACAACACCAAATGGCAACAATTGGCGAATGATGTCGGTTTTGGAATCTTGGCCTGCCAGTTTTCCGATGGCGACACGGGGCGGTATCAGAGCGATGACAAAGCAGAGGTCGCCAAGTCCATCAACGAGGCTGTGAAGGAATTTTCCAAAGTGAGTGGACGTCCGGAATTGGCCGATGCGCCGCTTGCGTTTTGGGGAACTTCCGCCGGATCGAATGTCTCAAGCAAATACTGCGGTTTTTTTCCCGAGCGGGTTATCGCCTTTGGAAGCTCGAAAGGCACGTGGGGTCCGGGAGGAAATAGCACCGCAAAGTTTTTGGAGATCCCAATGATTTTTGCCATTGGAGCAAACGATAACGCCGAGTGGGTGAAAATTTCCACGTACCACTTTGACAAAGGACACGGAAAAGCCCCATGGACTCTCGCTTTGCAGCCCAATGAGGGGCATGGCGTGGAGGGCAGCCTGGATGTGATTTTTCCTTTTTTTACCTCGGTGATCAATCAGCGGCTGGGAAAAGCAACTCCGGCCTCCTCACAAAGCAACAGCATCTTTAAAAGTGAGCTGCCCAAGATTGGATCGACCTCCACTCCATCAAAAACAAAAACATCCCTCGTCAAACTCAACCTCCGCAATGGTTGGTTGGGGGATCCTAAGACTTATGAGATTGCAGCGTATTCGGATTTCAA
>Ga0163153_10008584_pt1 | contig 10564 bp, 11 predicted proteins | sample OliLakLV19MP6IB1_FD_148629 | JGI IMG/M metagenome (GOLD analysis project Ga0163153, IMG submission 148629) | Freshwater microbial mat bacterial communities from Lake Vanda, McMurdo Dry Valleys, Antarctica - Oligotrophic Lake LV.19.MP6.IB-1 | ecosystem: Environmental > Aquatic > Freshwater >...
CCCTCGTACTCCTCGATGCGAGCGCGCGCCCAGTCGGGTACCGGCACTGGCTTCGCCGACGAGTAGTCATACGCGACCATCACCGCCGTGCCCTTGGCCACCGCGGCGCCCTGCGCATCGAGCATTTCGCAGTCGAGCGACATGCTGGTCCGGCCGATCTTCGTCGTGCCGATCCAGATGTCGACGGTTTCGCCCGGCCGCACAGGCCGGATGAAGTCGCATTCCACCCGCGCGAGGATCAGCCCGGGCAGACGATCGTGCGGGAAGTCGCCGGTCAGCTCTCGCCAGTACGCCCATCGCGCTTCTTCCATATAGGTGAAGTAGACGGCGTTATTGACGTGGCCGAACAGGTCGCAATCGCGGAATCGCGCCCGAAGCTGATGACGAAAGCGAAATGCGGGCATTGGGTACGCAGTGCTTGGTCGACCGTCGTGTCCGGCCGTAGCCGTAGTGTCCGGCTTCAGCCGGACCGTGGGATAGTGTACTCTGACGCGTGTCCGAATTCACGCCGGACGAGCAGCGGGCGCTCGCGCCGTACTTCTCAAATCTCACCGGACCTGTTTTCGCGCTGACCAACCTGCCCGACACGGTCAAGGGGGCCTTGTTCTCGCGATATTCCCGCTCGGCGAAGTCGCTGCGCCGACTGTTCCTCGACGAATTTCTCGGCGACCTGCAGGGCGCCTCGGTTGCAGACAGTCAGGTCGGCGTCGCGCGGGCGGAAAAACTGTACGCCAAAGTGTTCTCGGAATACGGAGACGACTCGGTCGCGCAGCTTGGCGGCGTGCATCTGGCGTGCGAAGGCGTGTCGAACGTGCTGACGAAAGTGCTCGAGTGGGGCCGCCTGATGGCGTACCTCGAGCAATCGACGCGCTACGTGCCGTATACCGATCGCCCGGGCGGGCACTGGAAATACCACGTGCCGAAGGAGCTCGAAGGCACGCCTCACCTGGCGCGCTATCGGGCCACGCTCGATCGCACGTTCGAGATTTACGCGCGATGGATCGAGCCGATGCAGGAACATTTCCGCGCGCGCTTTCCGAAAAATCCGTCTGACAGCGATGGCGTGTATCGCGCGGCGATTCGCGCCAAGGCGCTCGACACGCTTCGGGGCCTGCTGCCGGCTGCGGTGCAATCGAACATGGGTCTCTTCGGCACCGGACAGGCCTACGAAGCCCTGCTGCTGCGCATGCGCGCCAACCCGCTCTCCGAGTCACAACAGTACGCCGACATGATCCTGACCGAGCTCCGGAAAGTGATCCCGGCGTTCCTGACGCGCGTGGATCAACCGGAGCGCGGGGGCGCCTGGACGCGGTATCTGGCAGGTGCGCGCGCAGCCACCCTCCGCATCGCGGACGAGCTGCTCGCCGATGTGGGACGCGAGACGCGTCCCGAAGTGACGCTGACCGACTTCGATCCTGACGGTGAGATTAAGGTCGTCGCCGCGGCGCTGTATGCCGTGTCCGATCTCCCGGACGATCAACTGTTCGCCGTGGCGCGAACGATGTCGGCCGACGATCGCGCGAATGTTCTTCGCGCCTACGTCGGGGAACGCGCGAACCGCCGCCACAAGCCCGGCCGCGCATTCGAACGGACGACGTATCGCTTCGATGTGCTCGCCGACTACGGCGCGTTCCGCGATCTCCAGCGGCATCGATTACTCACGCTCGAGTGGCAGCCGCTGGGTGCGCTCCACGGCTATGCAGAGCCTGATGCGATTGAAACCGCCGGCGCGCACGCGGACTGGACCGAAGTCATGGAAGCCTCGGCGGGACTCTCCGACTCGCTGCATGCCGCCGGCGTGTCGGCGGTCGCGCCCTACGCCGTCTCGATGGCGTATCGCATCCGGTTCTATATGGATATGAACGCACGGGAAGCGATGCACCTCATCGAACTGCGCACCGCGCCGCAGGGGCATCCCGCCTACCGCCGCATCTGTCAGGCCATGCACACGCTCATCGGCGACCAGGCCGGCCACCACGCCATTGCCGCGGCGATGAAGTACGCGGACCACTCAGCCGTGGAGCTGGAGCGGCTGAAAGCCGAGCGCGCCGCCGAGAAAAAGCGCGACAACCTCAGTACGTAGTGTCCGGCTTCAGCCGGACCGTGATCGGGCAATCCCTCTCGGCGTGCACCGATGACACTTGACCAACTTGACCAACTTGGCCGGGGCCGCTAGGATGGCGATATGGCCAAGATGTTCAACCTGTATCAAGCCAAGACGCGGCTCTCCGCGCTCGTCGACGAAGCCGCTGCGGGCCAGGAAATCATCATCGCCAAGGCGGGGGTCCCGCGAGCGCGGCTCGTTCCCCTCCAACCGCGCGTGCGGCGCCGGCCGGGTGGATCCAAGGGTAAAATCTGGATCGCATCGGACTTCGACGCACCGCTCCCGCAGGAAATCCTCAATGCCTTCGAGGGCCGGCTCGACCCGCCGAAGGCCGGAAAGCGGTGAGACTGCTTCTCGACACGCATGTCGTCCTCTGGTGGCGGCAGGATAGTCCCCAGCTGAACGCAGCGGTTCGCCGGACGATTCGATCCGCGGGCGTGGTCCTGGTGAGCGCGGCGTCCGGCTGGGAGGTCGCAGTGAAGCTGAGCATCGGAAAGCTCCGCCTCTCCGACTCTTTCGCACGGATGGTCAAGGACAGCGGCTTCACCGATCTTCCCGTCACGCTCACTCATGCCGAACAGATCACGGCGCTGCCGCGACATCACGGCGACCCATTCGACCGCATGCTGGTGGCGCAGGCGAGGGTTGAAGGCGCCACGGTGATCACGCACGATCGCCAGTTCGAGCCGTACGGTGTGCCGATCATCTGGGTGTGATCGTCGATCGGGAGTTCACCCTTCTTTGTCGCCCCACATTAGGGGACGGTCCGGCTAAAGCCGGACACTACGTACTGCAATTACGTACCGGGACAGGAACAGAAAGATGAGTCCTCCTAACCTCCTATCCTCCTGTTCAAGATTTTGAACGCTAGAGCAGTTTCCAGTTCCGTGTAGTACGTAGTGTCCGGCTTTAGCCGGACTTCACGCGGTCCGCCTAAAGGCGGACACTACGTACAATCGGAAAGCGCTCTAGTCCCGGTCTTTCGACCAGTAGCGCGCGTATTCTTCGAGGAACGAGAGCGTCTCGAACGTCCGCATGCGATCGAGGAACAGCACGCCGTCGAGGTGATCGGTCTCGTGCTGGATCACGCGGGCAGGAAAGTCGTGCGAGGTGACGTCAATTTTCCCGCCGTGGCGATCCATCGCGGTGACCTGGATTTCCCGCGCCCGCGGCACCCGGCCGCGCAGGTCGGGGATGCTGAGGCAGCCCTCCCAGTCGTCAACGAGATCGATCCCGAGCGGCGTGATGACGGGGTTGATGAAGACCATCGGTTCGTCGCCTGGCGCCAGCGGCTCCTCGTCCTGCGGCGCGATCGCCGCCACGAAGATGCGCACGCCTTCGTGGATCTGCGGGGCCGCCAGGCCGACGCCGTGGTACTCGTGCATGGTGTCGATCATGTCGTCGATCAGCTTCTGCATCGACGGCTGCTTCAGCTCGGCGCGCTCGAGCTCCCTGGCGCGCGTCCGGAGCACCGGATGGCCCATGCGGGCAACCTTGAGGAGGGACATAAGAGGGATTATCTAACAGGGCTAAAGGCCCGTGCCACCCGTACCGATACAGAAAGACATGACGCTTCGCAGTACTGCACTGATTGTCTTGCTCGCGGTCGGCTCCACGGCCTGCGGAGAGATGTTCAAGAACCTGATTAACGGCTCGCCCACCACGCCGACCGATCCCACCGCCGTGCGGTCGTATCTCGGCACCTGGGCCGGCCCGGCCACGGCCACGCCCGCCGCTCAGAGCTGCGGCGGCCTGCAGTGGAAGATCACCTCGCAGGCAGGAACCCAGGCGAGCGGAGATTTCGCCGCGAGCTGCGCCGACGGCATCAAGCTGGCGGGAACGGTGACGGCCACACATAGCGAGACGACGATTCCGTGGGCCGCCACGGGAACGGCCACCAAGGGCACGACCACCTGCCCCTTCAACATGACCGGCACCGGCACCTTTTCGGGGACGTCGAACATCGTCCTGAACTACGCCGGTACAACGAGCTGCCTCGGCCCGTTCAGCGGCTCCGAAACCATCAAGCGCTGAGCCCGTCTACGCGATCGTGACGTCCTTGTTCAGGTAGACATCCTGGATGGCGTTCAGTAGCTGGACGCCTTCCTTCATCGGCCGCTGAAACGCCTTGCGGCCCGAGATCAGGCCCATGCCGCCGGCTCGCTTGTTGATGACCGCGGTCTTCACGGCTTCCTTCAAATCGCCTTCGCCCGACGCCGCGCCGCCGGAGTTGATAAGGCCGGCGCGGCCCATGTAGCAGTTCGCCAGCTGATAGCGCGTCAGGTCGATCGGGTGATCGGACGAGAGCTCCGAGTACACCTTCTTGTGCGTCTTGCCGAAGTTCACCGCGTTGTAGCCCCCGTTGTTCTCCGGCAGCTTCTGCTTGATGATGTCGGCTTCGATCGTCACGCCCAGATGATTCGCCTGGCCGGTGAGATCCGCGGCGACATGATAGTCCTTGTCCTTCGTCTTGAAGGCCGGATTCCGCAGGTAGCACCAGAGCACCGTGAACAGGCCGAGCTCGTGCGCCTGGTGAAACATCTCGGTGACTTCCTGAATCTGCCGCTTCGATTCTTCGGACCCGAAGTAGATCGTCGCGCCCACGCCCTGCGCGCCCATGTTGAATGCCTGACGGACGTTCGCGAACCGGATCTGATCGTAGGCGTTCGGGTACGAGAGGAACTCGTTGTGGTTCAGCTTCAGCAGAAACGGAATCTTGTGCGCGTATTTTCGGGACACCGATCCAAGCACGCCGAGCGTCGAGGCCACCATGTTGCAGCCCCCTTCGATCGCGAGCTTGACGATGTTCTCGGGGTCGAAATATTGCGGATTCGGCGCGAACGATGCGCCCGCGGAGTGCTCGATGCCCTGATCGACGGGAAGAATCGATACGTACCCGGTGCCGGCGAGCCGCCCGTGATCCAGCACCGACTGCAGCGTGCCGAGCACGCGGGTCTGCCGATCGGACATGCCGTACGCGCGCTCGACGTAATCGGGGCCGGGCAGATGCAGCGTCTCCTTCGCGATGGTCTTGCACTGGTGCTGAAGCAGGCCGGCCGCTTCGTCGCCGAGTATGTCTTCGAGTTTCGAACCGATCGTTTGAACTGCCATGTTCTCCTCGCGCTGTCTGGGATCCAGAGCGCAACTGACGTTGCGCTCTACATGTCTCGAATGAGTGGGTATTTTACACCGGGTAGCTGAAGTCCTCCGCCTCGGCGCTCTCGACCGCCCCGCGCACAAATTCGTCGATCGGCAGCCCGCGTTCGGCCGCCTCGATCTCGTCGCGGCGCGCCTTGGTGGCGGGATGCTTCGGCGTGAACAGCTGGCAGCAGTCCTGGTCCTCGATGATCGAAATGGAATAGCTGCCCAGCCGCTGCGCCTCGGCGATGATCTCTTCCTTGTCCATGCCGATCAACGGCCTGAACACCGGCAGCGTCACGACCGACCCGATGGTCGTCATGTTCTCGAGCGTCTGCGAGGCCACCTGCCCGATCGCCTCGCCCGTCACGAGCGCGCCGGCGTGCGCCTTGTCCGCAATGCCCTGCGCGATGCGCATCATCAGGCGCCGGTAGATCACGATGCGAAGCGACGGCTGAACCGCGAGCATGACGCGCTGCTGAATCTCGCCGAACGCCACCATATACAGACGCGTACATTGCTGATACCGCGTCAGCAACGTGGCGAGCTCGCGCACTTTTTCCTGCGAGGCGCGCGACAGGATCGGATAGCTGTGGAAGTGCACCGGTATGACGCGGCAGCCCCGCCGCATCAGGCGGTACGCCGCGACCGGCGAATCAATGCCGCCGGACAAGAGCGCCACCACGCGGCCGCTCACACCGGTCGGCATGCCCCCGGGTCCAGCTTCTTTGCCGAAATGGTAGAAGGCCTCGCCCGTCAGCGCCTCGACGTGAATGGTGAATTCCGGATCGTCCAGGTTCACCTTCCATCCCTTCGCTTCCTTGATGCGTCCGCCCACTTCGCGTTCGATCTGCGGTGAGGTCAGCGGAAATCGCTTGTCGGCGCGACGCGCGGACACCCGGAACGTGGACACCTGCATGTCGCCCAGATCCTGAAGAATGGCGTTCGCGATCACGTCCACGTCGAGCGGCACGAGCGCCGCGCGCGAGAAATTGGCGATGCCGAACACCTGCCGCAGGCGACCGGCGACGGCCTCCCACGCCTCCTCGGACCCGAGAACGACTTCGATGCGGCCCATCTTCGTGACGACGCGCTGCACGTCGAGGTCGCTCGTCGCGGTCCTGATGTTGCGCACGAGACGGCCGATGAACCACGGCCTGTTGCGCCCTTTGAGCGCGATCTCCTGATAGTGGACGACGACGGAGTTCATGAGAGGGCCTCGGCGGCGCGGCGGCCGCTGATGGCGGCGCCTTCGATCGTCGCGGGCAGCCCGGTCTCGATCCAGTCCCCGGCCAGGAACAGCCGCTCGATGTTGGTGCGCGTGCCCGGGCGGGCCGGCTGGCCGGGCGCAAGCGAGAATGTCGCCCGTCGCTCGCGCACGACCGACGCCCGCAGAACCTTCGCCTCGCGCGCTTCGGGCAGCGCGTCGCGCAGCTCGCCCAGCGCGCGCGCGATCAGCTCCTCATTCTGCATGGCCATCACCTCATCGGCGCCGCTCGACACGAGCGTCAGGTGCGATGTGCCGGCCTCGAACACCTGCCCCTTGTCGAACACCCACTGCATCGATCGCCCCGGCAGTCCAAGAAACGGGGTTTTCAGGATTGGCCGATCCAGCCACAGGTTCACGCTCGCGATCGGCGATGCCTTCGTCCCGGCCGCCGCTGTTCGAAGCTGCTCGATCGGTGCGAGGTCGCCGGCGAACAGTTCGGGCAACGCGTACCAGGGAACGGCCGCGACCACGGCGCCGGCGCGAAGCCGTTCGCCTCGCGCTTCGACCTCCGGCAGTGTCCCGGCTGCCAGATGCACCCGCGCCGGGCTGCCGATGCGCACCTCCCCGCCGCGGGCTTCGATGAACCGCCGCGCCGGCTCCGCATACAGTTCGTCGAGCGGGCAGAGCGGCAGCGCCAGCGCCGCATCGCGCGCGTCGCCCCCGAACATGCGCGCGAGCACGGCCACGAACGGCGGAGCGGCAGCCTGGCCGATCGACTGATTCAGCGCCGCCAGCGCAAGCGGTTCCCACAACATTTCGCGCAGCCGCGCGGTCTGGCCGTTGGCAACGAGCCATTCCTCGACGGTTTCGCCCGGCGAGGCAGCAATGCGCGAGGCTCTCTGCCCTCTGCCCTCCTCCCTCTGCCCTTCCTGAGCAATTCGTATGGGCCCCGCGAGCCTGAGCGCCGCCACGCGATCGCGCCATCCCAGCGCGTCCCAGTCGAGCAATCCGCCAAGGAGATTGAGAGGGGCGGGCATCGGCGACAGCCTCAGCCGGCTCCGCCTGCCAAGAAGATCGACGAAATCGACTTCGAGATTCGGCTGCACCAGGACGCGCGCCTCCGTGCCGACCTGCCTCAGAAACGCGAAGGTTTCGTCGTAGCATCCGAGGAGCACGTGCTGGCCGTTGTCGACCCGTTCTCCGGTCTGCGGATCGCTGAACGCCGTCGCCCGGCCTCCCAGGATCGCTTTTGATTCGAGGACCAGTACCGTCGCGCCGCGGGCCGCGACCGCCACAGCCGCGCGCAACCCCGCGACTCCGGCGCCGATCACGATGACATCTGGCGACATCGTCGAGCTCATGTGAACGGCACCATCACCTTCAGCCACGTCAGCGCAGCAATCATCGCCTGCCGCGGACGAGACACCCGCGCCCTGCGGGTAAAGACGTCGTAGCCCGCGCGTTCGATCGTACGCAGGAGCTCGAAATAGATCGCCCCCATGATGCGGGCCGCCACGAGCCGGCGTTCATCGTGGCGGGGCACCGCGGCGTCGGCCTTCCGATAGAAGAGCCTGGCCCGCGCGGTCTGGTACGCCAGCAGGCGCCGCACCTTGTCGGTCATGATCCTCGCGCGCAAATCCGCATCGGTGCAGTCGAAGCGCGCCAGATCCTCGTTCGGGATGTACACGCGGCCGCGCTCCATGTCCGTGGAGACATCGCGGATGATGTTCGTGAGCTGGAGGGCGATCCCGAGGTCGATGGCGTAATCGCGCGCGCGGACATCCCGGTAGCCGAAGATTTCCACGCAGATGAGCCCGACCGCCGACGCGACGCGAAGACAGTACTGCCGCAGCGCCTCGAAGGTGTCATAGCGGAGGCAATCGAGATCCATGGCCACGCCATCGATCAGATCCTGGAATGCCGACCGCGGAAGGTTGAACCGAGAAATGAACGGAAGCAGCCGCTGTCCCTGCGCCGTCTCCGGATGCCCCCCTTCGTACAGGCGCGTGAGCTCATCCCGCCAGCGGGCCAGCGCCGCCGCAGGATCAGATTCTCCGGGCTCATCCACCGCATCATCGACAGCCCGGCAGAAATCCCAGACCGCCATGATCGCATCGCGCTTATCGGCGGGAAGCGACAGAAACGAATAGTAGAAGCTCGTCGCGCGCCCGCTCATGATTTCTTCGCGGGCCTCAGTCCCCAGGCCAATGCGCCCCACAGCAACGCCGGCATGTCGGCGCGGCCGAGAGCCGGCCTGAACATGAACACGTTGTAGTCGACGCGCTCCACGCGATCGAGGATACGCATGCCCCCCAGCCACGTCATGCGCAGTTCATGGCCGAGCCGGCCGCCGACGCCGTCGCAGACGTGGCGACCGGCCGCAAATAACTCGCGGGTACGGGCGGTGACGACAGCCAGCGCGCATTGCCACGGCTCGGTGAGACGGCGGTCGTCGAGATCCTGCACGCGCGCGTGGCATGCCTCGACATCCTCGACGGGCACGTACAGCCGGCCCTTCTGCCAGTCGCGATCGAGGTCCTGCCAGAAGTTCGTGAGCTGCAGCGCCGTGCAGAGCGCGTCTGACGATCGATCCATCGCCGGATCGTCGTAGCCGGCGATGCGCAGCACGAGCCGGCCGACCGGACTGGCCGAACGCCGGCAGTAGTCGAGCAATGCGTCCCAGCTCTCATAGCGATGCGTCGTGATATCCTGACGAAACGCGCTGAGCAGATCGTCGAACAACGAGACGGGAAGATTGCAGGAGCGGATCGTCGCTCCGAGCGCCAGAAACACCCGATCGTGCGGATCGCGGTCCCCCTCAGCCGTGACATTATCTTCAATGACGCACCCGTGCAGCCTTCGCTGCCAATCGTCCAGCAGCCGCGCCCGCTCCTCCGCGGACCTGCGCCCCTCGTCGGCAAAATCGTCGGCCGTGCGCGCAAACGCGTACAGCGCCGCGATATGCGGCCGCATCCGGGCGGGCACGAGCCAGGACGCCACCGGAAAATTTTCGTAGTGCGCGCGCGCCAGCCGCTCGCATTCGGCATACGCCGCGCGGAGCATCGGCGGATCGATCCGCCCCGCTTCAGCACGCATCGGCAAGATGGCTATTGTACCGGTGATTCCCCATGCGCGACGTCGTAGCCGCAGCCGTCGCCTTCGCGCTCGTCTTCTTCGCGCTCAGCCTGTTGACGACGCTCCACTTCTACCGGAAACGGCACCGCACGGCGCGCGCCGAGGAAGCCGCCCGCGGCCGCACGATCATCGTCGAGCTGCCGACCGATCCCGAGCTGACGCTCTTTACCGAGGATGCCGGGCACTTCTATTTCGGCGCCACGCCCATCGACAAGAGCGAGATCATGGCCGTGCGCGTGCTGATCAACGGATCGCCTATCGCCGCCTTCGTCTCGCCGCGCTGGCAGTCCGCGGAACATCATCACGCCACCGCGTTCGAGGATCGCCCGGACGGCATCGCGCGCGACCGATGGGACGTGGCCATCGAAGAGGTGAACGGGACGCTGCTCATCGAGTGCGGGGCGATTCGAGAGCGCGTGTCGCAGGAACTGGCCCGGAAGATCTTCGATGCGGTGAAGAAGGACCTCGAAACACGATGCTGACCGCTACCACTCCACCTCAGGCTGGCCCGCTCGATGATTGACGGCCCGCGCCAGCACGAACAGGAGATCGGAGAGGCGGTTGACGTAGGCCAGCAGGTGCGCATCGACGCGGTCGATGCCGAGCGCCACGATGGCCCGCTCGGCCCGGCGGCAGACCGTGCGCGACAGATGCAGCAGCGAGCCGGCGCGGTTGCCGCCTGGGAGAATGAACCGCCGCAGCGGCGGCAGCTCGGCTTCGAATCGATCGATCCAGTCTTCGAGGCGCTGGATGTCGGCGTCCGTCACCGCGACCTTGGCCACGCGCCCGGCGATCTTCTCCGCGGGGTCGGCGAGCCTCGCGCCGATGGCGAACAGATCCTTCTGAATCTGCTCGAGGATCCCGGTGATGTCGCCCGGCAGCTCGCTCTGCGCCCTGACGGCTCCGAGGCACGCGTTCAGCTCATCCACGTCGCCATAGGCGGCGACGCGCGGGTCGTCCTTCGACACGCGGGTGCC
>Ga0163153_10008587_pt1 | contig 10559 bp, 13 predicted proteins | sample OliLakLV19MP6IB1_FD_148629 | JGI IMG/M metagenome (GOLD analysis project Ga0163153, IMG submission 148629) | Freshwater microbial mat bacterial communities from Lake Vanda, McMurdo Dry Valleys, Antarctica - Oligotrophic Lake LV.19.MP6.IB-1 | ecosystem: Environmental > Aquatic > Freshwater >...
AGCCAGGATTCGTTATCGCCAACAAGATCAAAACTGTACCATCAGGCAGGTTGGTAATAAAACCACAGTAACATTCACGAAACCCCAGAGAGCTATCGCCGCTGGACAGACTGTGGCTATATACAAGGGAACTGAATTAATCGCCAGCGGAGTAATACGAACCACCAAAACCCAAAGTCTGGTCATTGCGAGATTGGTACTCCAAGCAAAGACACGCTCAGCGTGTCGAAGCAATGTCTAATAAATACTTTAGTTAATTCGATAGACTAGACTGCCGCGCTTTGGGCTTGCCTACCGACAGGCAGGTACAAAGCTCGCAGAAAAATCATCATCTGCGAGGTAGTCTGAAGCGGTTTAGTTTTTAAGATATGCTCAGATAGTAAGACAAAACTAGATCTGATCGAACATATGAATCCCGACTGGAGAGATCTAGCGGATAATTGGTATGATGATATTAATTAGAGATTGCTTTCCCTTCAACTTCGACCTCTCGACTACGCTCGAGATCGTCACTCAGGGTTCGCAATAACCGAGTGAGGGTGTTTGGTCATTATCAACAGGAAAGTCCGGTTATTGCGAACCGCCCACAACCACCAACCTGGTCATTGCGAGATTAGATAACCCCACGATAGTCATTTGACTGGTCGTGGGGTTAATTAGAACGTATCATGCCTCCTCCTAGGCTCAGGGGTGAGAGATATGAAACGGCTTACCAGAGAAGTAGATGTGACAATGAAAGTCTCCAAACCTTTTTGGGGAGTGGGTTAAGGGCTTGGTAAACCTGTTGAAGTGTACTCGCAACTGCCAAGCTCCTGAGACTTTGCGCTTTTTGACATCGAATTCGCCGTACTCAGCAAACCACGCTTGAGCTAGCTTACTAGCCGCTAGCACCTGAGCATAGTCCTTGTTTTCTTGCTCGCCCACGGGTCACCTCCTTTCAGATCATCTCGAAGACAGCAAATTTAACGACTCATCCACAAAACTAGATGATGTCGAGTCCCGCCTCCTTTCAAGCAAAGGTACAAAACTATTTCCATGAGGAAATCGTATTAATGATAACTATAGACCTTTTAGACCAGTCGTCAATAGTGACCATAATTGACTAAACTCAGCAAAATACCTATAGTACAAGCTATGCAATTACGCCAATTAAAACAGTTATACTTCCAGTTCTTTCAGGAGCGGGGACATACCTTGATCGCTTCTGGTTCAATTGTACCTGTTAATGATCCGACGGTGCTCTTTACCACCGCTGGTATGCACCCACTGACACCAAATCTAATGGGCGAGCCTCATCCTGGTGGCAAGCGCTTGGTCAATAGTCAAAAATGTATCCGTACTGGTGATATTGAGGACGTGGGCGATGACTCACATCTGACTTTTTTTGAAATGCTAGGTAACTGGTCACTGGGTGATTATTTTAAAACTGAATCTATAGCATGGAGTTTTGAATTCCTCACTTCACCAAAATATTTAAATATTCCAGCTGATAAACTGTCTGTCACTTGTTTTGCTGGTGAAGGTAATATTCCTAAAGATACCGAATCATTTGAACTCTGGCGTAAAGCTGGTATTCCTGGGGGCCGAATTTATTTCTTAGGCAAAAAGGATAATTTCTGGGGTCCTGTCGGTAACTCTGGCCCTTGTGGTCCTGATACCGAAATTTTCTACGACATCGGCAAGCCAAAATGTAGCGCTGATTGCCAGCCGGGATGTAAATGCGGAAAGTTCTTGGAAATCTGGAATAACGTCTTCATGGAGTTTAATAAAACCACAGCAGGCACCTACGAACCACTACAGCAAAAAAATGTCGACACTGGGATGGGAGTAGAACGTACTACTGCTGTTCTCAATGGTTACAGCTCAGTCTTCCAAATTGAATATCTGGCTGAGATGATTGAGCTCATCAGACAAAAGAGTAGCAAACCGGAAGTCAAATCACTACGCATCATCGTTGATCATATCAAAGCAGCGACTTTCATGCTCGCTGATGACGCTGGCCTCGAGCCCTCCAATACTGACCAAGGCTATGTCCTGCGTCGATTAATAAGACGTGCTATCCGCCATGCACGCATGATTGGCCTAGAGCCGAAAGAATTGCTGTCATTGGTCCAATTAGTCAACCGCCAATATCATATTGATTATCCAGAATTAAGTCGTAATAGCGAACGTGTCATTTCGGAATTAACAAAAGAAACAGAAAAATTCCTCAATACTTTAGACAAGGGTTTGAAAGAATTTGAACGTATCACTTCCAGCGGTAAATCTATTTCTGGCGATGACGCCTTCAATCTCTATCAAAGCTACGGCTTCCCGATTGAAATGTTTTTTGAAGAATTAGACCGTAGCGGACAAACATACACGAAGGACGAAATACTGACAACTTACAACTTACAACTGTCTTCCCATCAAGATAAATCCCGAACATCCTCCGCAGGTAAGTTTAAGGGTGGCCTAGCCGATCACTCTGAAGCCAGCACCAAGTACCACACAGCCAATCATCTAATGTTAGAATCCATGCGCCGTATCCTCGGACCTCATGTCGAGCAACGGGGGAGTAATATTACCGCCGAGCGTCTGCGTTTTGATTTCTCACATCCGGATAAGTTGACGCCCGAGCAGATCAAGCAGATAGAGGATATGGTCAATGAGCAGATAGCTCGTGATCTCGATGTCCACTTTGAAGAAATGACCGTGCCAGAAGCCAAAGCCCAAGGAGCAACCGGAGTCTTCGAACATAAATATGGCGACAAAGTAAAAGTCTATTTCGTCGGCGACTTCTCCAAAGAAATCTGCGGTGGACCACATGTGACGAATACCAAAGGTATGGGTAAGTTGAAAATAACTAAGGAGGAGGCGAGCTCGTCAGGGATTCGAAGAGTCAAAGCTATATTAGAATAATAGCTAGCAATCAAACTTTTATTAATATAAATCGTTAATTAACTAATAACACAGAAAAATATATGTTTAGAATAGATAAAAAGTGGCTAGTGCTAGGGGTAGTAATATTCGCCGTTTTGATTGTCAACCCTTTTGTCGTGATCAAGGCTGGGCAAAGAGGTGTCGTCTTACAGTTTGGTGCGGTGACTGGTAGGGTATTAGAACCGGGTATTAGTGTGCGTCTTCCTTTAATACAAAGTGTCGTCAAGTATGATGTACAGACTGTAAAACTAGAGGCCAAGGTTGTCGCTTATAGTAAGGATATTCAGACAGTAGATAGCACTATTGCCCTCAATTATCATATCAAGCCAGACGGCGTGCAAAAAATCTATCAAGAGGTAGGACAGGATTTTATCTCCAGAATTATTGACCCCGCTATCCAAGAGTCAGTAAAAGCAGTGACCGCTCAGTTTACCGCCCAAGAGCTAATTGAGCTACGCCCAAGGGTCAAGGATGCAATAACAGTATCTCTAGCCGAAAGACTTATTAAGTGGGAAATTATCGTCGATGAACTATCTATCGCTAATTTTGACTTCTCAGACGAGTATGAAAAGGCTGTAGAACAAAAACAAGTAGCTCAACAGAACGCCTTAAAAGCTGAGAACGAATTAAAACGTATCGAGATTGAAGCCAAGCAACGTATTGCCACCGCTACTGCCGAGGCAGAAGCTATTCGTATTCAGGCTCAAGCTATTACCCAACAAGGTGGTCGGGAATATGTTAATCTCAAAGCAGTGGAGAAATGGGATGGTAAATTACCAGTCCAAATGATACCTAATGGCACTGTCCCGTTCATAGAGTTGAACAGGTAGAGAAAAGAGGATAAGAAGGCAGTTAGTGACAGAGACGAAGTCTTGAAAAACTCTACCAATCCGCTTGGGACGAGTGGTGCGGAGAGTTAGGGCTGTTTTGGAGTAGCTTTTATATCTATGAGTTCCGAGCTATAGGTTTCATTATCGCCCATTTGCTGATAGAATAAATGTTAATAAATTTCAAGTAATTAAGATAAAAAGATGGAGATTATACTGATTGTTATATTAATATCGATTTTAAGCGTGCTTTTAGCTATAAACGGCAAATTAACAGCGATAGACGATAATACTAACGGAATTAGAGAGATGTCAGAGATGAGTAACCAAGAAAAATATGAATATAGTTTAAAAAAGGATGATCCCGAGGGATATGACGCGCATTTAGAGGCTAAGTACTACACTGAGGCGAAAAATAGAATGGAAGAAGATAGTGAGTAACGGGGTTATATATCTTATTTAATTTATCCCAAGGTATAAGCCAGTTTAACAGTCTGACTATCAAGTTATAATAAAATTGTTAACATGAATTCGATACATTTTGTTCACCACGGATTTAAGCAACCGACCAAAGAGGCTACCTCTTTGAAGTATGAGCTAGAAAAGCGTGGCATTACTGTCTACCAAGAGCTTCACGATGGATATAAGCACATCGATCTTGCCATTCCCAGAGCAAAACTTAATGTTGAGGTCGATGGTATCCAGCACCTCACCAACCCTCAACAAATAGTAGCGGATCTGGCGCGGGGATATTATTCCAATAAACAGGGGTATGACACCATGCACATACCTAACGAAATGTTACGTTTGCATCTAAAAAGCATTGCGGATGCTTTAGCTGAAGCCGCAAGGATTCGCGAGTGCAAAATTAAGGTTCATCTCACAAAGAGATCTGCGGCGGATCACATGTGAAGAATACCAAGGGTATGTGTAGGCTGAAGATTACAAAAGAGGAGGGAAGCGAGGGGGTTAGTGTCGGAAAAGAAGTCTGGAAAAACTATACCAATCCGCTTGAGACGGGGGGGATTCGGAGGGTTACGGCTGTTTTGGGGTGGGATAAGAATCCCTAGTAGCGAGCCGAGGAGCCACCTATAGAGTCGTTTTTTATGACCTGTCTAGTGAGGTTGAAGTAGAAGCTATTCGTGATGGTGTAGATAAACAAACCTAAATTTGAGAAAAATTTCTAAAGTGCTATTGTTACCAAATGGTGAACAAAATTTTAAAGTCCATGGGAACTTTAAGTCCAAATGGGTTGGTCATGCCTTCTGAATTCCCGACCTCGTTGTATGAATCAATCTTCCATCATCTTGTTTCCTTGAAGTCGTCTGATAGGCTTTGGGAACATTTTTCTGGTTCTTGGAATGCCCTTGGGTATCGTTTTCGAGCATGTATTGATTACCGCGATACTTTTATCTCATACATTGAGAAGTTTGGCTCTACACCTCCACCGGAAGAGAGGTATTTGCAAGAAAGTGTACTATTCAACTTTTTTAGCTCGGCGTTTTCTGTTTTGGAAGCAACTTTCTATGGTCTCTATGTGGTCGGTGCATTTATTAATCCTACTTACTTTCTTCTTTCAACAGCACGTGACCAGCAGGCAGTAACTCCCTATTCTACGCAAAAGGCATATGCAAAAACTTTTCCGAATGACCCTATCTTGATCACACTTAGCAATCTTTTTAATGACCAGAGATATCGACAACTACGTGAGATTCGAAATATACTAACACACCGCACTGCTCCAGGAAGACGAATGTATGTTAGTATCGGAGGCCCCGAGGCTCTTGCAACGGAGTGGAAGTTAAATGATGTACGTATGGATGGTTCAATAGTCATAAATGGAATGAAAGACTTAAGTGATCTTCTCGCAGAGTTGTTGACGGCTTACAATAAGTTTACCGTACAAAATATTAGCTAGTATAAATATGGCCAAACGTAATTTGCTGAAGGTTCCGCAACATATACTAGATTGTATCAGTGCATACGATCAAGATGATGTTGTTGTTGCGTGCGTTAAGTTCTTGCGCCCAGAGGATATCACCCATTATTCTCATTTGGGTATGGCTATCGAGAACAGTAGGTTGGTATTGCCTGATCGCTCTGTCCCAAAACCTAACGCCGGACGTTATTCACGAGCAAATATTGAGGGTTATGAAAAGGTTCGAAGGGATCTTCCCAAAGTGTCGAAAGAATTTGAAAATGAAGTTCCAGACTGGGGAAACTGGTCGAGCGGTTCTCATACAGTTTCTTGGACGCGAGAAGTATACCAGCGTGATTTTTACCCACCAAAAGAAGTGGAAATGTCAGTGGAATTACTTGAGGAAATTGATAACGGATATTCAATTAAGTTTGCCATCGAGCAAGTAATCAATAGGCGGACGCAGGAGTTTGAAAAGGAGTTATTGTATAATTTGAATATCCTTCAAGAGAATATAGGAGCTGTAAACGTCTTCAAGAGTGTCTCTTCCCTAGCAGAATACACTGCCACTATTCACGTAGATTGGCAGATATTTCCCCCAGGAACAATTGATGAGGTGGTTCAAAAAATTGTGAGTGGAAAAAAAGGGATTACGACAGAACAGGAGAAAACAATAACAGAAAGAGTATCATCAATGTCACGATTGAATCCAGTAGCCTATGTCGCCGGTACTGACAATTTCCTGAGATATTTTGGAGCACAATTTGGGGACGATCTCGTGTGCTTTGAGAACGTGCGATATGGAAACGCTTTGTATGTTATGCACGAATCTTGGAAGGAGTTAAGCAAAAGAAGTAGGATAGATTTGTTGAGAGGAGATCGCGAACAGTTCACTAGAATTGAGCATCGCGATGGGTGGGAGGTACGGATAAAGAAAATAGTAGATGAATACCGCACCGTGATGAAGAATCGCGCCAAGTAGATACTACTGTGAGTTGCTAGACGGTGAATGACGCCTGGCAAAACACCCGAAACATCTCCCTGGCCATAGTGAGTGCTTCATCATCAGTCAGCATCTTGCCAGTCTAGTCAAAGTGAATCTGCTTCAGCTCATCTAATGCTTCTTGAGATAGATTCATAAACCATCACCATGAATGGATCTGTTGGGTCGGGGATACCAAAAAGTCAGAGACTTTGAGTGAAATTGAAAACGGCTCCAACAAATTGTCGGAGCCGCATTGAGTGAGGCACTGGCGTCAGTTTTTCCTAGAGGATAAAACTCGTGCTGAAATCGAACAAGACGCAGAGCTGTCGGCGATATTTCCTCTGACCGGCAGTTTTGAGTCGAGAAAACATATTATCCTGAGCTCTTGCCAGCGCGGCTGCAAAAGCCGGATGCATCCCCAGAGCTCTGGACGCCTCTGGCCACTGACGAAGACCAAACTGCTTTCCTGTGCAGATTCGACAAACGGCAGTTATCGGGGAGTAATGTCTATGGCGACGCAACCCGGTATTGCCAGCTATCGCTTCCAGACGCAAGCCGTGTCGAACCTCCGTCACCCAAAGGTGAGTACAGTTGTGCTTTTTCAGCAGATCGAGAGCTTGAAAAAACTCCTCTTGACTCGTCTTCATCTTACGTTCCTCCAGAGCCACTTAAACCTCCTTGTATGGATAGGGTTTTACACAACGGGGAAAGCCTTCTATTGAAAAGCCATGATAGTGGCTGAAATGAACTAGTTATATATCCTTTTACTATATTTATAAGTATCTGTCAACCATAGTCATTTTGACTATCCATCTTTCTTGACAACTCCCCACAAAACTGTATAATTATCCTGCTTTGAAAATTTATCAACAAATAGGAAAAATACAGTGTTCTTTATTCGGCAAGAGTTCTAGTTAAAACCGTGGCTATGCTGATGAAGAAGTATTTTTTTAGTATTCAAGACGCTGAGATCGCTCAGGAACGCTCAGCGTTCTAAACCGTCGTCGGAAAAAATAATGGGAAACCCCCAAGAAAAACTCAATAAAGGCTTCATTGAAACGGAAGGCGTAGTAGAAGAACTTTTACCAAACGCTAAATTTAAAGTCATTTTAGAAAATGGCCAAGTCATCATGGCTCACTTATCGGGCAAGATGCGGATGAATCGTATCAACTGTATCCCTGGTGACAAAGTTACTTTAGAAATTAGTCCTTACGATCTCACCAAGGGCCGTATAACCTACCGCCGTACCTAACTACCTACAGGCCTACCACCTACGAGCCTACCCAACTACCCCGCTACCAGACTACCAAACTAAACCATGAAAGTACGATCATCCGTCAAAAAAATGTGTAAGAAATGTAAACTAGTCCGCCGTAGCGGTCGAGTACATTGTCTGTGTGAAAACCCTAAGCATAAGCAACGACAAGGATAAATTTGTAAACTCGTAGGCCAGTAGGCTGTAGGTAGCATCAAGCCTACCAAGCTACACGCCTACATACCTACCAACCTAAAACAACAATGGCTAGAATCGCATCCGTCAATTTACCAAATAACAAACGTGTCGAAGCTGCTTTGCCATATCTCTATGGTATTGGACCGACATTATCTCGTAAAATATTAGCTATTACCAAAATAAATCCCGACACACGAGTCAAAGACCTAACCGATGAAGAAGTCAATAAATTACGACGTTTTATCGAGGAAACATATAAAGTTGAAGGAGATCTCAAACGAGAAATCCTTGGTAACATCAAGCGTTTGAAAGAAATCGGCTCCTATCGTGGCTCCCGTCATGCCAAAGGTCTACCAGTACGCGGTCAGAGAACCAAGACTAATTCACGCACTGTCCGAGGTAATAAACGCGCTACTGCAACTTCTGGTAAGAAAGCTTCCGCCCAAAAAACTTAAACAGTTTGTAGTGAGTGGTGAGTAGTTTGTAGAAGCAGCAAAGCTTCCGACCTACTCACTACTCACTACTATCTACTCACTAAAAAATGTCAACAACCGAAAAAACAGCTCGCAAAAAAAAGAGACGACAAGTCCTCAAAGGACGCGCCTATATTCAAGCTACCTACAACAATACCATTGTAACTTTCACTGACCAAAATGGGGGAGTCATCGCCTGGTCTACTGCGGGACATAATTCTTTCAAAGGACCAAAGAAGCCAACTCCCTACGCTGCTGGTATCGTGGTCAAACGCGCTATCGAAATGGCTAGAGATTACGGTTTGCGAGAAGTAGATGTCTTTGTCAAAGGTGTCGGCTCTGGTCGTGAAGCGGCCGTCCGGGCCTTACACGCTCATGGTCTAGAAGTACTATCGATCAAAGACCGTACTCCAATCCCACACAACGGTTGCCGAGCAAAGAAAGTCCGCCGAGTCTAGTCAGCCAGAGGCTGACCCCGACCCTACTTGCCCGCCGAAGCTGTACTCAGCGAAGGCAGGACCCCAATTCTCATTTCTTAATTCTTATTTCCCTAATTCCCCAACCATGGCCAGATACACCGGTCCAAAAGTAAAAATCTCTCGACGTGAAGGCACGGATGTTTTTGATACACCAAAGTGGAACAAACGACCGTTTCCACCGGGACAGCACGGTCCAACCAAAGGCACTGGTGGTCGTCGCAGTGACTACGGTAAACAATTACGTGAGAAACAAAAAGCTAAAATGATGTATGGTTTGCTGGAGCGCCAATTTAAAAATTTATTCGTACGAGCAAAAAAAATGGAAGGTGACGCCGGTCAAAATCTCTTGAAGCTCTTGGAAATGCGTCTCGATAACACGATCTATCGTTCTGGTCTAGCCAAGACACGTCGTCTAGCACGACAATTAGTCAATCATGGACACTTTGGCGTCGATAAATGCCGTACCGATATCCCTTCATACTTGGTAGCAGTAGGTCAGGTAATTACTATTAAATCTTCTAAACTAAAGACTGCCTACTGGAAGACTATAATGGAAGCGAAAGAAAAGCCTCAAGTACAAGCCAGCTGGCTCAAAACTGATTGGAATAGCTCAACGGTGACAGTTACCTCAGAGCCATTGCTGACAGATTTGCCTCAAAATATTGAAACTAAGTTAATCGTAGAGTTCTACTCTCGATAATAATTAATAAAAAACGCTCATGGGACTCATTGAATTACCAAAAAGCATCTCCTTTAAGGAGAAAAAGCACAATGTCTACGAAGTAGTCATTGAGCCTTGTTTTCCAGGTTACGGTGTAACGCTGGGCAATTCCCTACGTCGAGTTTTGCTCTCCTCTTTACCAGGAGCAGCAGTAACCAGCGTGAAAATTAAAGGTGTTCAACACGAGTTTGAAACCATAGAATTCGTCAAAGAGGATATGGTAGATATCATCCTCAATTTAAAAAAATTGAACTTCAAATTGCACAGTGACGAGCCAGTGAAAATTGAGCTGATTGCTAAGGGTGAAAAAGAAGCCACTGGTGCTGATATCAAAGCTAACGCTCAAGTAGAGGTTACCAATCCTGAATTGGTCATTGCCACGCTGACAGATAAAAAAGCAGTGCTGGAAATGGAACTAACTGTGGCTAATGGTCGTGGCTATGTCGCCGTCGATACCCAGAATAAAATCAAAGGTGAAATTGGTGCTATTGATATTGATTCGATTTTTTCACCAGTTACCAACGTAGGCTTTGATATCGAACACGTTCGTGTCGGCCAACAGACTAACTACGAAAAGATTGTCATGAGTATTACGACTGACGGTTCTATCACTGGCCAAGAAGCTATTGCTCAAGCCTCTGAAGTCTTGATCGAGCACTTCGCTTTCCTAAAGAGCGAGTCTCGTGCTAGTGAAGCGAAACCAAAAAAGGCCAGAGCCAAAAAGGCTGTAGCTGAAGAAGAGACAAAAGAAGAAGATAAGACTTAACTCGATACAAAACA
>Ga0163153_10008588_pt1 | contig 10557 bp, 6 predicted proteins | sample OliLakLV19MP6IB1_FD_148629 | JGI IMG/M metagenome (GOLD analysis project Ga0163153, IMG submission 148629) | Freshwater microbial mat bacterial communities from Lake Vanda, McMurdo Dry Valleys, Antarctica - Oligotrophic Lake LV.19.MP6.IB-1 | ecosystem: Environmental > Aquatic > Freshwater > Lake...
CGATCGCTTTGCAGGGTTGATTGATTCACTTTCGTCACGTTGCGCCATGCTCCTGCTCACCTATCCGTGCGCGCTGCGCCAGCGCGCGCCTGTTTGCGCAACGCGCGCGTTGAAAGCGGTGGTTTTCAAGGGAAAATCGCGACAAAAATTTCTAATTTTCCCCGCGGAGGCGTTGCGCGCTTAACGCGTAGGGTGCGCTTCAGCGCACCTTTGGAGGGCGTGAAATACCAAGCGTTTCGGTATTCGAATGTGCCGAATGTGCGCTGAAGCGCACCCTACGAACCTTCCATATTGGCGGTTTCGGCAACACTTCCGGCAAGCCGCTCATGATTCCCGCCACGGACAAATCCAAATCCAGTAAAGGCCAGTGAATTGCCTTCCCCGGGCCGATCAATTCCCAAGCGTTTCGCTGCGCCGATGTTGCGCGTTGCAGCGTGGGATACTTCGACAAGGGAACTGACACTTCGCGATCGTCATCAAACGCAACAATCAGCCGGCTGTGCTCGAAACGCAGAGACGTTGCCTTGATCGCCACTTGGGATTTACGTGTTGCGGTTGCGCCAGTGCTCATTCCAACTTCTCCAAATTGTTTCAACAAACTCACGCAGAATCATACCCTGTTGTCGAAGTTCTGCTGCAGAAAATCCGTCTTAGTCCTGACACAACAGCGTGACAAGGTCCCAACTGCTGTATCGCTTGCCCTTGGCGATGTGCACATGCGGCGGATGCGGGTGATCGTGAGAGAAGATGAAGATGCGATACCCCTTTAAGTCGCTCTTGCTTACCTCGATATTGGGAAGCAACGTAGCCATCGTTATTCGCTTGCGGGCTGTGAAAAGTTTCGCCCGGCCCCGCCGAATTTTACTTCCTGGCTCGCGTCCGGCCCTTCCCCGAGCCTTATAACGGGTTGGGCGCGCCTTACCGCTTGCGTTCGTTCTGCTCGGCTTGGGCTTGCAATTGTTGCAACGACATCCAATCGGCGTCGCGGAATTTGAGATTGTCGCCGAGGATCTGCTTGAGCCTCCACACAAGCCGCCCGGTCATCGACAAGACTTTGCATTCAGCCGTCAAGGTCGAGCCGTGGATGCGCATGGAGCCCAATAGCTGGCGGCCTCCGAATTTGGACAGTGGGCTCCAGTGGTTCTTTGGGTATGCACGTGTGAAGCAGAAGTGCTGGGTGCCGTCGTCATCGGTTCCATCAGCTCCGAATTCAGGCTCGTTGCGGTCAAGCACGGTCACGGCGGCTTCGGGATCGCGCAGGTCAAAGTTGGCGGTCGTGAAGCAGACTATTTCTTTGTCCGCTGGAACGTCGTCCAGCTCATCCGCATCGTAGCTGCGCAAAACCTCAAGCAGCCGCGGCGGGGTGAAGTCCTCCTGCGTGAGGTATTGAAGCCACCAATCGGGGGTGCCGGCCATCGCCGGCAGGAGCGCGAGTAGCGGTTCGGACACGCGTTCATCCATTAGATACCCGCGCTCGAGCGCCCACGCGCGAACGCCGTAGACATATCGGGCCAGCAGGTCTGGATCGCCTGGAACGCACGGAGGCGAGTTCTCCGTCACGCTCCCTAGGAATGCGTCGATAACGCTCATACTGGCGCAGTTCTGGTCGCCGAACATGATGGCAAATCCGCCGGCCATCATCTGTAACTCGAAAACGGCGAAGGCAAACGTTCCATCGGGTTTCTGGCGGACGATCAGCGATGATCCACAGCCGGAAGCGCGCCAGACATCGCTGTCGGGCACAAGGCACCTGACCACCGGCCACGTGCGGCACACCTTGGCGCTCACGCGCGCGACCCGATCCGCCACCGCGGGGCTGTATCGGCGCGCCTCGCGGCGCCGTTCCTCTTTTTTCTTGCGTCGAATGGACATGGATAAGACCTCAGTGGTTGCCGCAGTTAACTGCACCCCATCGAATTCCCGCAATTCTGGCACTTGTAGCAGGTGCCGGAGCGCACGGTGATGCTGCCGCACACGTCGCACGCCGGCGCGTCGCTTTGCATGCTGGTGCCTTGCTGGCTCAGGGGGTCGAGCGTGGCGAGGCGGGATGTTGTTGATGGCGCTACGCGCCTGGACGTCGCTTGCGCCTTTGCGCTGGGATCCGGGGCGGCGCTGCGCTCTGCCCCGGCGTGGGAGGGGGAAATGCCGGATTGCGCGACGCTTGCGTCAAAAGGGCGGCTCACCTCCCCGCGCGACTGGTCGAGTTCTTCTTCGACCGCATCGGCCAGACTCGACGCCGGTTCGCGTTGCGGCGCGTTGGCGGCGCGGTAGCCGGGGACGAACTGCATCGCCATCCAGCGGAAGATGTAATCCACCAAACTCTTGGCGAAGGGGATATCGCTGTTGCGCGTCATGCCGCTGGGCTCGAAACGTACGTGTTCGAACTTGCGCACCAGGCTTTCCACCGGCACGCCGTACTGAAGCGATACCGATACGAGCGTGGCGATGGTATCCATCAGCCCGCCGATGGTGCTGCCCTCTTTCGCCATGGTGATGAACAGTTCGCCGGGTTGGCCGTCGTCGTAAAGGCCGACGGTTAAGTAGCCTTCGTGTCCGGAGATATCGAATTTGTGGGTAACAGCGTGACGGGTATCCGGGAGGCGACGACGCAGGGGTCGTTCGACGATTCGCTCGACGATTTTTTCGATAATATGGGTGTGGATTGGCTCGAGCTTTTCGATGTTTCGATCGGGGCTTCGATCCGACTCCTCGCTTCGCTCAGCGTCGGTGTGGAGGCTTGAAACTGTTGACAGCGCCTTAGTGACATCTGTTGCCAACTCGTCTTTTGCTGCGGCGACGTTCTCATGATCGTCCTCCTCGACTTGGTCAAGCTGTTCATCCGATTTTACGTTTAAGGGTTGGCTGAGCTTGCTGCCGTCGCGGTAAAGCGCGTTGGCTTTGAGGCCCAGCTTCCAACTGAGTTCATAGGCTTGTTCGATATCGGCAAGGGTTGCTTCGTTGGGAAGGTTGATGGTTTTGCTGATGGCGCCGGAGATAAATGGCTGGGCGGCGGCCATCATGCGAATATGGCCTTCGAACGCGATGAAGCGCCGGCCGTGCTTGCCGCATTTGTTGGCGCAATCGAAAACGGGAAGGTGATCATCTTTCAGGTGCGGCGCGCCCTCGACGGTGCCGCGGCCGCAGATGACGTCGCTGGCTTCGTCGATCTGATGCTTGCTGAAGCCGAGGTGACGCAACAGGTTGAAGCCCGGCGCCTGCCACTTTTGTTCGGTGACGTTGAGCCGCTTGAACAGTTCGGGGCAGAGCGTCCACGGGCTGAACGCAAACGACAGTTCAAACATGCCCGGCAGCGAGGTTTCGATTTTCTCCAGATCGGCATCGGTGAAGCCGTGCAGCTTGAGCGTGGCCCAGTTAATGTGCGGCGCATCTTGCAGCGTGAGGATTCCCATCACGTGCTTGAGGATGTCGCTGACCTGCTCAGGGGAGTAGCCGAGATTTTTCAGCGCCGGTGGAAGCGACTGGTTGGCGATCTTGAAATACCCGCCGCCGGCGAGCTTTTTGAATTTGACGAGCGCGAAATCCGGCTCCACCCCGGTGGTGTCGCAATCCATCAACAAGCCGATGGTGCCGGTGGGGGCAATCACGGTTGATTGGGCGTTGCGGTAACCGTATTTCTCGCCGAGGGTTACGGCGCGATCCCAGCATTCCTGGCTCGACGCAAGTAGTGCGGGCACCGCCAGCGTATCGCCGGCGGTGAATTGCGCGGCATCGATGCCGACCGGCGCGATATCGAGCTTCTCGTAATCGCCGATTCTCCCCGGCATTGTCGCGGCGACGGGGCGATTCGAGCCGACGTCGTACGCCGCGCGCCGGTGGTTGCGCATTACGCGCAGCATGTCGCTGCGGTTCTGCTGATAGCCGGGAAACGCACCCAGCTCTTTGGCCATTTGCGCGCTGGCGGCATAGCTTTCGCCGGTGAGGATGGCGGTGAGCGCGCCGCAGATGGCGCGACCCTTCTCGCTGTCGTAAGGAATGCCCGCCTGCATGAGCATGGCGCCCAGGTTGGCATAGCCCAGGCCGAGCGTGCGGAACTTGTAGCTGAGTTTGGCGATTTCTTCGGATGGGAAGCTGGCCATCAGCACGCTGATTTCGAGCACGATCGTCCAGAGGCGAATGCCGTGCTTGTATCCTTCGATATCAAACCGCCGGCTTTCGCCATCGAAGAACGTGAGCACGTTCAGGCTGGCAAGGTTGCAGGCGGTATCATCGAGGAACATGTATTCCGAGCAGTTGTGCACGGTCAGCCCGTTGGCGACGAAACTGCTGGTGACCGGCTCGGTGAGATCGAAGACCTGTTCGCGGCCTACGTGGGTCAGGCTCGATACGCGGTCCCAGTTGGCGGTGGGTTGTGGGTTGGTGGTTGTGGGATGGTGGTCGACGTTTGCGAAGCGGCCGCCAACCTCCGACTTCCAACCTCCAACCTCCAACCCTCGACCGACAACATTCGCTAGTTCTTCCAACTTGGGACTTGGAAGAACGCCAATATACTTGCAGAAAAATCGGAGGCTGCCCGGATCGATACGCAGGCCGTGGCGTCTATCGTCTGCGTCGCGGCGCGGCTGTTGATCGCCATTGCTGGCGGTCTCGCGCATGCCGAGTAGCGTGGGGGTTACTCGCCGGCCGGGCAAGCCTCCGCATACGACGGCTCCGCCGTCGAATTTATCAAAAGCCGATAGCTCATGGCTACTGGCCGATAGCAATTTGGATTTAACGCCGAAGCCCAGCAGGATCATCTGCACGTCCTGTAGCAGGCCCAGGCTTTCGTGTTGTAGTTCGATGGTGTTGTTGACGATCTGCCCGTCGGCGCTGAACAGGCCGCGCAGGATGTGCTTCTGAGCTGCTAAGCCGGTGGTGAAGGTGTCGTCGCTGAGTCGAACCTGTCCGTCTTCCACTCTTGCGAAAGCGCGGATGCGCGAGATGAGCCGACGGTTGGTCAACGTCACGGTAGCGACGCCAACCTCCTGCGATATCGAATCCGAATCTTCGCCTGGCTCAGAATCGGCGTGGGTGTCGAGCCAGTTTTCATGGACGTAATCCTGCATCTCGCTCAGCGCCATTGCGTTCAGGCAGTGATCAAGTTGTAGCGAATCGAGTTGCCCATTGGCGTTGGACATGAGCAAACCCGCAAGTTGGAAGAAGCGGGCGTCCTGCGGTTCGCCCACTTTTTCGACGCACGCGGGTTGCGCGGGCAGGCGAAGCTCGTCGCTCGGGGTGAGTTGCGAGGCTTCGACCCAGCCGCGGTGGCGGGTCCACACTTTGTGGTCGGCGGTGAGCTTGAGGCTGTAGCCGCACTCGGTGCGAAGTTCGTAGATGTCTTGGGTTCCCGTCGGAAACGCGCCTTCGGTGACGTGAATTTCCTGATTTCCGCGATTGGTGATGACGCGCGTGGGAATGTGGATCATCTGATCAATGCGCCGCCAGATTCCGCCGGGGCTGAGCACGCGGGTGTCGCCGGTGACGCACGGGTTGCTGGCATTAATGCGGCCGGATTGCGGGCAGGTGTGCCATTGATTAATCGTATCGTCGTACTGCACGCCCGGGTCGGCGCAACGCCACGCGGCGAAGGCGATCTGGTCCCACAATTCGCGGGCCTTCATGGTTTTGTGCGGTTGGCCGTTGACGCGATTGGTCAACGTCCAGTCGCCGTCTTCTTCCAGCGCCTTAAAGAAGCGGTTGGGAATGCGAACGGAGTTGTTCGAGTTCTGCCCGCTGACGGTGGAGTAGGCTTCGCCGTTGAAATCGTAATCGAGCTTCAGCCCGAGCTTTTTGGCCAGTTCCTGCTGATCCTTCGGCAAAACCTTGATGCCTTCGGCCAGTGCGGCGACTTTAAGCTCTTCGCGCACTTTCCAGTTGACGAACTGCTCGATATCCGGGTGATCGAGATCGAGGCAGACCATCTTCGCCGCCCGGCGCGTCGTTCCGCCCGACTTGATTGCACCGGCAGCGCGATCGCCGATTTTGAGGAAGCTCATCAACCCCGACGACTTCCCCCCGCCCGAAAGCGGCTCGTTTTCACCGCGCAGCCGGCTAAAGTTGGATCCGGTGCCGCTGCCATATTTGAACAGTCGTGCTTCGCGGGTCCACAAATCCATGATCCCGCCGGCGTTCACTAAATCGTCGCTGACGGATTGGATAAAGCACGCATGAGGTTGCGGGTGCGAATAGGCATCCTTGCTCTTCATCAAATCGCCGCTCTTCGGATCGCAATAAAAATGTCCCTGAGCCGGGCCGGTGATGCCGTAAGCCCAGTTCAGCCCGGTATTGAACCACTGCGGCGAATTGGGCGCGCACATCTGGTGCAGCAGCATGTAGGCGAGTTCGTCGTAAAACGCCTGAGCGTCTTCCTTTGTATCAAAGTACCCGTGCGATTCGCCCCAGAACCGCCAGCATCCCGCCAAGCGATGAATCACCTGCCGAGCCGAATTTTCCGCGCCTGATACGCTGTTGCCGTTGTCATCGCGAACGGGATTGCCGTCGCTGTCGGTTTGCGGAACGCCGGCCTTGCGGAAATATTTGCTCACCATGATGTCGGTGGCAAGCTGGCTCCACTGCTTGGGAATCTGCGCGTCCTTCATCTCAAAAACCACCGATCCATCGGGGTTGGAGATTCGGCTGACGCGCTTATCCCATGCAACCGTAGAGTAAACGTCCTGCCCGGCCTTGGTGAAACGGCGAGAGATTTTCATGTTGATGGATCCTTCGTTCTCCCGCTCCATGTACTCAGGGAGGGGGTTGGGGGGAGGGTCGAGCGGCGAAATGCGCACTTCGCACGCCGGCCCTCCCCCTAGCCCCCTCCCGGAGTACCAGGAGGGGGAATAATCAGGCATTCAAGTTGAAATAGAGCCGGTACGTCTTCCTCACGTTCATCGATTTGCGAATGACCACTCTGCCATCCACCGACGCTTCGCCCGAACCCGGCGAAACGGTGAACCGCTGACCCTTTTTCAGGTTATAGGTGGCGATGGTGTTTTTCGCGTCGACGTCGTAGATGTAAACCGTGCCAACGCCGTCGGCTTCGAATGACAAATCTTCGCCGCGGCCTTCGATGGGAATGGTGGCCGACTTGGGAACCGTCGCCCCCGCGCCGCCGCCGAAGATGGGGCCGGCGGGCTGATCGGGTTCGCGTGGGGGTTCGCGGTCGGTTCGGCGGTCGCTTAAGAAGTAGATGCGATGGGTGTGTTCGCGATCGAAGCTGTAATCGAGCACGCGCGTTTCATCGATCCACGCCCGGGCATCTTTGGGCGAGACGATGAATTCTTGGCCGCTGGATATCGGATAGTTGCCGAGCACGCGACGGTCGTCTGCGTCGTAGAGGTATACTCGGCCGGCGCGGTCGGCGCGCCACCGCATCTGTTCGCGGCCTTCCTGCACCAGGTCAGCGCTCTTTGGAACGCGGTCGTTGGATGCAGCATCATCGCCCGGACGGGAAGGCGAAGGGCGGTCGCCGTCGGATCCCCCGTCGCCGCTCAGACAACCGCTGCCTGTCGCGGCGAGGACGACCGACAGAAGCAAAATCGAAAACGCTGTTGTGATGTTTCGCATGGCATGAATCCTCAAAATTAACGTCGTTCGTAAACACTCTTTCGCACGTTCTCATCGGATGTCGATAGGTAAATGTCGTATTGATGCATCGGATCGAGCGGCCCGGCGCGAATGGTGCGCCCGCCGATGGTTACTCCCTTCTCTTGCGACACACTGAGAATGGTTCGCCCACCGGCGCGGGTTCCGATGATGACCACGCCGGATGTCGCATCGATCACCCGCAGGTCGCCGGGGTGTTCCAACAGGTAGACCAGCGGCAACGTGCCCGACTTCACCGGCCGTTGTTCTGTAATCACACGAATCGGCTCGGCAATAACGATCTGCGTCGCCGGCGGGATCGGCACGACCTTCGGCGGAGGCTTCTTGAACAGGTTCCTTAACGACTGACACCCGCCGGCGGTCAAGCTCGTGCAGAGCAGAACAAGAATGATTCGACGCCAGGGGCACACGACGATCCTCTGCAAATGACGGCAACAACCGCGAAACTAAACCCGTGCAAACGACGCAATGCCGCGCGGGTTCATACCCGCGGCTTGCGTATCATTAATCCACGCGCGGTAACGTCAATCCGACTTGATCCTGATATTTGCCCGATTTGTCTGCATAGCTGGTGGCGCAGACGCGGTCGCCTTTGAGGAAAATCAGTTGTGCGATTCCCTCGTTGGCGTAAATCTTGGCGGGCAGGGGAGTTGTATTGCTTATTTCCAGCGTGATTTTGCCGCGCCACTCGGGCTCGATCGGCGTCACGTTCACAATAATGCCGCAGCGGGCGTACGTGCTTTTACCGACGCAGATCGCCAGCAAGTCGCGCGGCATCGCGACGTATTCAATCGTTTCGGCCAGCGCGAAGCTGTTCGGCGGGATCACGACGTGATCGACGCCGGTGTGGTCGGTATCCACCGTAACAAAGGCGTCGTCGTTAAACTTTTTCGGGTCTACGATCGCCACCGAACCGGTCATCGAGACATTGGTAAAAATCTTAAACACCGTGCCGACCCGGAGGTCGTAGCCGTAACTCGAGACGCCGTAGCTTATTCGGCCGGGGCGCTTGAGCGTGTCGGCAAACGGCTCGATGTCGATGAGTTCACGAATCTGCGTGTCGCAAAGTATTCCCATGACACCTTCCCGAGAGGGCGTCGGGCAATCCGACGACCCGTGCGAACACCGCTGACGTGACGAACCGGCGGAAATCCATTCCGCCGAGGCCGTCGCGACAGCCGGCAAATCAATCGTAATGCGCCATCATCCTGACGACGTGTCCCTATTATCGTTCCCTGCTACCGTTCCCTGTTACCGTTACTATGTCCGCTCGTTGTTCGGTTTATATCACGCCGAACACACGTCGAGTCTGGTAACATTCCGAAGGTGCAAGTCTATACTACATCTTGTGTTTTTCAACTCAAACTTTACTAAAAGTTGTGGATGAGTGTCCTCAAAAGCGCCTAAATTTCGGCTTGACTTGGACTTAACCTAATCTAAAAAAAGTTCACAAAGAAAAAGTAGCGTTGTTGCGGGCACGTTATCCACAAGTTGTGCGACGTCGCGCAGTGGATAAACCGCGGCACGCCAACTCGACCAGCGGCCGCTCGGCGCTTGAATCGTTGCGTCCGAAGCACACAATCCGCGGCAACTTAAGTTGGACTGTCCCATCTGCTTGTGAGGAAACCCCACCGTGCAACGCCACCCCGAGTACACCCGAAGCCGCATCCAACAGCTTGCCGACCGGATGCGGGAGAAGATTTACGCGCATCGTCAGCCCGTGCAAGCCCTCGAAGTCGCCGGGCCGGTCGAGCGAATCAGTTACGGCAACGCGCAGAAACTCAAAGGGTTTCGTCCCGCGAAGATCGGCGACCAACTCGGTCCGCTCTGGGCCACCTATTGGTATCGGGCGTCCGCCCGCGTGCCGAGGGATTTCGCCGGCCATCGCGTGGACCTGCATTGGGCGAGCCACAGTGAAGCAACACTCTGGATGAACGGCAAAACCATTCAAGGGCTGAACTTCGAACCCCATTCCTACGACCGCGCCGTACGCGCCGACGCCGTGCTAATGCCGAAGGCAAAAGGGGGCGAAAAAATTAGCTTTCAAGTCGAAGTGGCGTGCAACAGCGCCTTCGGCGATCCGGGCAAGCGAGGACCATACAGCAAAGATGCGGTCAGCCCGTTCGTGTTCGAAGCCTGCGAGCTGCGCGCGTTCGATCAATGGGCAGCGCAGATTTACTACGATTATTCAGTGCTGGTGGACTTAGAAGCCGAACACGACAAAGGCCTGGATCCCACCCGTGGCGGGGAACTGCTGTTTGAACTCAATCGCTTTGCAAACGTGTACGACGAGAACGACCGCAACACCTGGAAGGCCGCTCACGACCTCCTCAAGCCGCTCTATAGCCGCAAAAACGGTTCACAAGTCCACGAGCTTTCGGCAATCGGTCACGCGCATATCGATACTGCCTGGCTCTGGCCGCTGGCCGAAACGTGGCGTAAGTGTGATCGCACGTTCAGCAGCCAGACGACGTACATGGACGACTATCCGGAGTACAAGTTCGCCTGCTCGCAGGCGTATCAATACGACATCGTACGGCAGCGCAACGGAGATCTATATAAGCGGATCAAAGAACGCGCCAAACGCGGGCAATGGATTCCCGTCGGCGGGACGTGGATCGAACCCGACTGCAACATTCCATCTGGCGAATCGCTCGTGCGGCAGTTTTTGCTCGGCCAGCGCTACTTTCAGAAGGAGTTCGGCCGGCGGTGCAAAGAGTTTTGGAACCCCGACGTCTTTGGCTACAACGGTCAGTTGCCCCAGATCATGCGCGGCGCGGGGATCAAGCGATTTCTCACGCAAAAGCTTTCTTGGAACAAATTCACCAAGCCCATGCACCACACTTTCACCTGGCAGGGGATCGACGGCAGCGAGGTGATCGCCCACTTCCCGCCGGCCGATACTTACAACGCCAACGCCAGCGTGAAGGAAATTCGCCATAACGTGGCCAACTA